>ERZ791893.1301-NODE-1301-length-13235-cov-2.572610_pt1 | contig 13235 bp, 14 predicted proteins | sample MGYA00510154_ERZ791893 | MGnify/ENA primary metagenome ERZ791893 (study PRJEB30046, sample SAMN00792068) | human gut metagenome | study: EMG produced TPA metagenomics assembly of the A metagenome-wide association study of gut microbiota in type 2...
GCAACAATTAAGGCTGATGCAAAAAAGATCCTATCTCTTCTGCATCAGCCTTTTTCTTTGCCTTTGCACGCTCTTTAACGTTGTCCATGATAAGATCTACGGCCTTTGTGATAGCAATGTCTTTCTTCATAGACTCCTTCTCAGCATCTCCCATGTACTCTTTAAGCTTATCAGCCTCCATGCCGTATGCCTTAGCCATCTTCTCTACCTCAGCATCGATATCTGCATCAGTAACCTCGATGTTTTCCTCCTTGGCAATCTGCTCAAGTACAAGGCTGCTCTGGATACGTGTTGTAGCCTCAGGACGAACCTGATCCTTAAGCTGGTCAACTGTCATGCCTGAGAACTGTAAGTACTGCTCCATTGTAAGACCGCTCTGTGCGATTCTCTGAGCGAACTCCTCAACCATTGTCTCACACTGTGTCTCAATCATTGCCTCAGGAAGATCCATCTTTGACTTATCGATAATCTTCTGGATAGCCTCATCCTCTTTAGTCTTCTTAGCTTCTGTCTCTTTCTTCTCTGTGAGGTTCTTTTTGATTTCCTCTTTGTACTCAGCTAATGTATCAACACCTGCTGCATCCTGTGCAAACTCATCATCAAGCTCTGGAAGCTCCTTAGCCTTGATCTCGTTGATCTTAACCTTGAATGTAGCCGGCTTTCCTGCAAGGTCTTCTGCCTGATACTTCTCAGGGAATGTTACATTGACCTCAACCTCATCGCCTGTGTTCTTTCCTACTAACTGATCCTCGAATGTATCGATGAATGTGTGTGAACCAATCTCTAATGGATGATTCTCACCCTTTCCACCCTCGAAAGCTACTCCGTCAACAAATCCCTCAAAGTCGATAACTGCTGTATCTCCCTCTGCTACAGGACGATCTGTAACTGTAACTGTTCTTGCATTTTTGTTTCTCTGGTTCTCAAGCTCAGCGTCAACCTCTTCATCAGAAACTGATGTGTCGATCTTTGTAACGCCCATGTACTTACCAAGAGTAACCTCAGGTCTTACAGCAACCTCTGCTGTGTAGATGAAAGGCTGTCCCTTCTCAATCTGAGTAACCTCAACTGTTGGGCGTGAAACAATGTCAACACCGCTCTCGTCAACCGCACCTGCGTATGTCTGCTGCATAAGAATGTTTGCTGCATCCTCGTAGAACACACCTGCTCCATACATTTTCTCAATCATAGCTCTTGGCACTTTTCCTTTACGGAATCCAGGTACACTAATCTGTTTCTTCTGCTTCTGATATGCAGAATCCAATGCTTTCTCTAATTCCTCAGCTGCTACCTCAATAGTAAGCTTCGCCATATTATGCTCTAAATTCTCAACCTGTACACTCATGTCAATCGTTATCCTCCTTAAAAATATATATGAATGGTATGTACATCAAATGTAATGTGGGCATGCTTTTTAAACTGCTAAGCCCAGTCATTGGATGATTATAACACAACAAATCCACTATTTCCAGTGTTTTTTACATTAAATTTGCTTTTGTGTATAATTCCATAAATTGTCAGCAATACCAAAACATATTTTTGTCATTTTACGGCATAATATTTCCATACACATACAGCTTGTGTATAACGTTTTAAAAGGAGGTATTGCATTATGGCAGCATCAAGTAGTAAAAAGGCTTCTGTACCGGAGGCAAAAGAGGCTATGAGCCGTTTCAAGGAAGAGGTTGCTTCAGAGCTTGGAGTTCCTTTAAAAGAGGGCTACAACGGTGACCTTACTTCTAAGCAGGCCGGTTCAATCGGTGGCGAGATGGTCAAGCAGATGATCATGAAGCAGGAGCAGCAGATGAAATAAGCTCTGCAATAGCAGGCTTCAAATGTACGCTTCAAATGCAAGCATAAAAAGAGGCCGCGCACCATGGGGTTGGTGTGTGACCTCTTTTGTTATAATACAGGGGCTTGCCGGTCTAGTATACCAGTCCCTGTCGAATATGCTCTACTGTGGCATCGTCTGTGAAGTATCTGACAAGCTCGAGTGCAAACGCAATAGCTGTTCCCATTCCACGACTTGTAATCACATTGCCATCCACAACTACAGGCTGCTCAAGCCACTGTGCACCGAGCAGCTTTTCCTCAAAACCCGGATGACAGGTAGCTTTTTTGCCCTCAAGTATATGATTCTCACCGAGCACGCTAGGCGCTGCACATATCGCTGCAACAAGTTTTCCCTCAGCGGCAAATCTCTTAATTGTCTTTACTACGGTCTCATCCGCGCCAAGGTTTAATGTACCCGGCATGCCTCCCGGCAGTACGATTGCATCGTAGCTGTCAAAATCAGCCTGTGCCTTTGTGGTATCTGTCTTAAATGTCACCTGATGAGAGCTTGTCACCTCGGCTTTTTCCGTGATTGATATGGTTTCAATCTCAAGCTTTGCTCTTCTAACTATATCGACTACTGTAAGTCCTTCAATCTCCTCACAGCCGTCTGCCATAAAAATTCCTACTTTAATCATATTTTTCTCCTTTATTTTTCTTTGATAATACTATGATACCTTTTGACCCTTTAATCATACTATAAAAAGCTGCGGTTCGTCCTTGAATTTTTAAATACCGGTCATTATAATCATATATAAATGATATGAGGGTAAAACAAAAGTATAAACCGTAACTATAAATCTACCAGTAACCTGAAAGGATATACCATGGAAATCGAAAGAAAATACTTACTTAAACAGCTTCCTTCCAATTTAGACAGCTACGCGAGCAAAAAAATCGCCCAGGGCTATCTGTGCACCTCGCCTGTTGTCAGAGTCAGACGCTCAAATGACAGCTATTATATGACCTACAAGGGAGCCGGTCTTATGGTGCGCGAGGAGTACAATCTTCCTCTCACAAAAGAAGCCTACGACCATCTTGTCCAAAAGATTGACGGTCGTCTCATCGAAAAGACACGCTATCTCATACCTCTTGACGGTGGTCTGACCGCAGAGCTTGATGTATTTGAGGGTGATCTGGCTCCTCTTACACTCGTGGAGGTTGAATTCGACTCTGTCGACGCAGCAAATGAATTCACAGCGCCTGACTGGTTTGGCGAGGATGTCACTGAATCCGGCAAATATCACAACAGCTATCTGAGCCGATTGGAAAATTCATAGTACTGCCTGGTCTTTATCGTATTCTTTAAATCATCATACCGCTTTTGCAATGGGCCCTCAGGAACTACAACATCCATAACCACCGCTATGTCATCTATAAGGCGGTCGGTTATGATATCCCTCATTGAAATAAGTATATTGTACTTCTCTTCAAAGGTATCCGCATCAAGGAACTCCAGCAAACGCGGATCCGGTGCCTGGCCTTCATCTGCATCCGGTACCGGCTCATAACATGCCTGTGTCTGAACACTCACAGCTTCAGGTGCATTAGCTGCAATCGCATTAGTGCTCAAAGAGATACTCTTTCCCGACATATCCTCCGGCTTATCCTTAAGTGTGATCTTCTCAAATCTGTATTTCTGCTTCACATCAGGATATTTCTCATGGTCCACCTCGCTTACAAACATGTCGAGTGGTCTGGCGTATATCCCAAAATCATCATATAAAGCCTGATAAATCACAAGCTTTTCCCCTGTCTCTGAATGTGTCGCCACTGTAACTATCTGATACAGCTTATTCTTAAAGTGCCTGTAAAGCTCTCCGGGCTTTGGTGTTCTGTCCATCATTTCTGCCTCTTTTCATATTATTTAAAAGTTGTTAATCATGTCTAAGCCTTCCCCAAGGAAATCTCTCTCAAACTCCAGATTGCCACTGTATCCCATGGCAATCAGATCCTCAACACTGCCAAACATGCTCTGTGTCTCAGCCTCTATAATCTTTGCACCATCAGCTGCTTTATTATGCAGTGTCTGGCAATTTCTTGAGTGCTCCTGCGCCAGCCTCTGCTGTGCCTCGCTATGTCCGTGCATAGTCTCAATCTCTTTTTGTGTCGTATCATCCGCAAAGCGTGCGTTATTTTTCACGGCCCTCTGCACTATATCCGGATTGCTCTGCTGTGGTCTCTGCTGTGGCTGTACTCTCTGCTGCATCTGTGGTCTCTGAGGCTGCTGTGCTCTCTGCTGCATCTGTGGCTGTGGTTTCTGCTGATATGTCTGGTTCAATGCATTCATACCCGACTGAACTGTATTCTGCATGCTGTTCCATATCTGCCGTATCTGCTTCTGCTGCGGTCTCGGTTTGTTTGGCTGCGTGTTTTTACTGCCTGCGCTCTTTGATTTTTTGTTAATGTAAAAAACAGCTCCTAAGATAATTGCCCAAATTATAACATCCATATTCTGCTCCTTTATCAATCTGCATTTTCTATGTCAATCCCTGAATATCCTGCACATATCGCGCAGTATGTACTCTGCTGTCTGTTCCGGCTCCCATTGCTTTGTAACACCCACAAGCAGCGGATTAAGCTCCGACAGTATCCTTGCCGTGCGCCGGTCTGTCGTGCCCTCATACTTATCGTTTATGGCCTCAGCCTGCTTCACACATGCCTCAAGCTGCTTTAATATATCCTTCCAGAACTCCTCGTAATATATCTCATGCACTCTCTTAGTCTTTTGTGTGAAATTTAGCTCTGCAAGCTCTTTGTTGCTGTGCCCCAGATAGAAATATGACAGAGCAAACAAATCAGGCTTTTTCCTTTCAAGCCCCTCATTTGTCAGGTGTATCAGATTCTCTATCTCACTCTGTAAAATGATACCGTTGTCAAAGGATGACAGATATCTCTCCCCCTGCTTTACAACAGAGTCCAGAGTCGTGTGAAAATCCGTGTCCACCTTGCTGATTAAAAATTCATCGTCAAACATGCCGCTTTTCGCTTTGCAAGCCTTTATCAGCTCTCCAAAGTGCTTCCGGTCGGTTCCTGTGAGCTCACAATACCCGATAACTTGTTGCTCAAGCTCCTTTAAATCTGAAAGCAGGCTGCTTAAACCTGTCTTCACGCCATAATAGCGCTTTGCAACACCGGAGGAATTCTTTTTTGTTTTGACATACAGCTTAAGCCAGCTGTTGACCACTGTCATATCGGCACCCGCCGTATCCATCGCTGTCTTAAATTTCTTTTCCGTATCACTTAGTCCTAAAATCATCACACACCCTCAAACATCATTCTAAAACTATACAATAATAATTTTACACCATTATCATATTTTTTTAAAGAGCCTTTTTTCGCTCTGAAAAGCCCACTTTAAACGCAAAAAAAGGAAGCCATACAATAACTGTATGACTTCCTATATACTCTTCATGTTATTCGCATCGTCGTGCAAATGGCACGAGCGGCTTTGTTATGATAGCAAAATCAGATTAACGACCGAACTGCATATCGTTGTTACCTGATTTTGTTGTGAACATCTCAAGCATGTTGATTGGATCGTTGTAATCCATAAGCCATCCCTCACGGGCGAAATCAAACTGTCCGTCCTTACGGCTGTTAAGGAATACGTTCCACTCCTGCTGCTCAACCTTTAAGTTGATACCTACCTTTGAAAGATCTGCCTGAATAGCCTCACCAATCTTTACATTTGACTCTGAGTTGTTTACAAGGTATGAGAACTCGACAGTCTGGTTTACCTGACCTGTGCTCTCATCTAATAATCCGATAGAAGCTCTTTAGCCTCCTCAAAGTTCTTATCGTAATCTGTGCCGTAGTAATCTTTGTTCTTGAACTCGCCACCGTTACCATCTGTAACGCCCTCTGGGATAAATGTTGTGGCAATCTTCTGTCCGCCCTGGGCGATTGTATCGATAATGTACTGACGATCGATAAGAAGACAGATTGCTTTTCTGAATACCTTAGCCTGGTCAGCATCTAATCCAAGTTCTGAGTAGAGCTTAGAGTTAATGTTGAAGCCTACGTAGTATGTTCCAAGGTTGTCAACTGTGTAGAACTCGCTTGTCTTCTTAGCTGCCTCAATCTCGGCTGTAGGAACTGTATCGATGAAATCAAGGTCACCGTTCTGGTAAGCTGTATAAGCTGAAACATCATCAGATGTAAGCATTACGTTCATCTCATCAACTGTTACATTGTCAGCATCCCAATAGTTAGGATTCTTAACATATGTCATGCTTGAATCATGCTTCCACTCCTTGAGTGTGAATGCACCGTTTGTAACGAACTTGTCGCTTGCATCGTTTGCCCAGTCATCATTTCCCTCTACTGACTTCTGGTTTACAGGGAAGAAGAATGGGAATGCACATAAGTCAAGGAAGTATGGTGTAACTGCTTTAAGCTTGACAGTAAGAGTCTTTCCATCATCAGAAGCTACTACATCATCAGCAGCAAGACCCTTTGTATCATCATATCCTGCGAATACTGCGCAAAGGTAGCTGTAATCTGCAGCTGTCTTAGGATCTGCAGCTCTCCTCCAAGACCACTCGAAATCCTTTGCAGTAAGCTCATCACCGTTTGACCACTTAAGACCGTCACGCATTGTGAATGTGTATGTGAGGCCATCCTCAGAAACCTCATAGCTCTCTGCACATGCAGGCTCAAGCTTGCCCTCAGCGTTGTAACGCATAAGACCCTCAAAGCTGTTTACTGCAAGACATCCGCCGTCAACAGTACTGTTTAATGCAGGATCGATATGATCAGGCTCTGATGCCATGAAGATGTTTAACTTTCCGGCATTCTTTGTGTTCTTTGCATTGTAGAAGTATTTCATACCCTCTACTGTTGAGTATACGTCTGTGACATAATCCTTGAGCATATACTGGTCATTGTAGTAGTAAAGTGGAATAACACACCATGTATCCATAAGCATATCCTCTGCCTGGTGCATCATCTCTGCACGCTTTGCAAGATCTGCTTCTGTACGGATAGATTCTACTAACTCATCATAGCTTGTCCAGTCTACGGCTGTTGATACAGCAGTATCAGAATTATCGTTAGTAGTTGTTTTGTTGTTGCTCTTGCTTCCACAAGCAGTCATGCCAAGTGCCATAGCTGCAACAAGAGTAAGTGCTACTAATCTCTTTTTCATCTTTCTTCCTCCTAATTAATTAATATGAAAAATAAATTTATGTTAGAACCGGCACATGTGGCTTAAGCTATATGCCGGTAAAAACCTTATATTAGCGGTTGAAGCATGCAACCATATGTCCGTTTCCTCTGTCTGTAAGCTCCGGACGTGCTGCTGCACACTGTTCTGTCGCATATTTACAACGCGAACTGAATGGACAGCCGCTAGGCATGCGAAGAGGCGAAGGAACATCTCCCTCAAGCACGATTCGCTTGCTGTGTCTGGCAGTCTCAGGATCCGGGATCGGAACCGCTGAAAGCAACGACTGTGTGTACGGATGGATTGGATTGTCCATCAGCTCATCCGCATCTGCAAGCTCCATCATATGACCTAAGTACATAACAGCTATTCTATCAGAGATATGCTGCACTACAAGCAGATCGTGCGCTATAAACAGGTATGATAACCCTCTCTCCTTCTGCAGATCCTCAAACATGTTGACTACCTGGGCCTGAATTGAAACATCAAGTGCCGATACCGGCTCATCACATACGATAAACTTCGGATCTACTGCAAGCGCTCTTGCTATTCCGATACGCTGTCTCTGTCCACCCGAAAACTCATGTGCATAGCGTGTGGCATGGTCTGCGTTTAATCCAACTGTCTCCATGAGATCCATAATCATCTCATGGCGCTCTTTCTTGCTACTGTAAAGCTTGTGCACATCGAGAGGCTCTCCAATGATATCCTCAACCGTCATACGAGGGTTGAGTGATGAATACGGATCCTGGAATACCATCTGCATCTGCTTACGGTAAGGATGCATATCCACATCTATCTTCTTCTCACTGTCAAACAATACATTGCCGTCGAACTCAATGCGTCCTGCTGTAGGCTGATACAGACGTAAAAGAGTACGTCCTACGGTTGTCTTTCCACAGCCTGACTCGCCAACAAGTCCAAGCGTCTCACCCGGCTTTATGGCAAATGACACATCATCGACTGCCTTTAATTCCATCTTTTTAAATCCGTCATGAACAGGGAAATACTGCTTCAAATGGTCTACCTTGAGCAGGTACTCGTTGTTATTTGTCTCATTACTCATTTGATTTTCCCTCCTCCATCATATTCTTAATATTCATCCAGCATGATGCGAGATGATCCTCTCCAACCCAGATTTCCTCCGGCTTTTCGGTGAGACATATCTTCATAGCGGCATCACAGCGAGGGCAGAATGCACAGCCCTCTGGCATGTTGAGCATATTGATTGGTGTGCCCCCGATAGGAACAAGCCTGGTTTTTGAATTGGTCTTTGTAGGGATTGAACGAAGCAGTCCCTTTGTGTACTCATGCGCCGGGCTGTAGAATATGGCATCTGCTGTTCCTCTCTCACACACACGGCCGCCGTACATAACTATGATCTCATCACACATTGAAGCAATGACACCCAGATCATGTGTAACCATGATGATTGCCATGCCGAGCTTTTCCTGCAGTGACTGCATAAGCTCAAGAATCTGTGCCTGGATAGTCACATCAAGAGCTGTTGTCGGCTCATCTGCGATAAGGATATCCGGCTCACAGGCTAATGCCATAGCTATCATGACACGCTGTCTCATACCACCTGAAAGCTCATGAGGATACTGATTTACTCTCTTCTCAGGCTCATTTACTCCTACAAGTGTGAGCATCTCTATAGCACGCTCTTTTGCTTCCTTCTTTGTACGATCTGTATGAAGAAGCACTGCTTCCTCAAGCTGGTAGCCTACCGTAAATACCGGATTAAGCGATGTCATAGGATCCTGGAAAATGATTGAGCAGCATTTTCCTCTGAAATCTGCCATTTTCTTTTTGTTCCATTTGGTGATATCCTCACCCTTATATTTTACTGAGCCGCCTGTGATGGCACCATTCTCAGCAAGAATCTGCATGATTGAATATGCTGTAACTGACTTTCCTGAGCCCGACTCTCCTACGATTCCAAGAGTCTTTCCCGGCTCAAGCTTAAAGCTGACACCGTTTACAGCTGATACGTCTCCGTTATCGGTCTTGAAGGTAGTGTGCAGATCAGATACTTCAAGAACAAACTTATTATCTTCCATCTTACTCACTCCTTACTATTTCGATAATTTAGGGTCAAATGCATCTCTTAAGCCGTCGCCGATAAGATTCAATGTAAGAACAATGATACAAATCGTAAGCGCCGGAAAAATAAGACGCAATGGGTAACTCTGGAGTCCACCACGCGCTGTATTTGCCAACGAACCAAGTGAAGGCATAGGAGCCGAAACACCAAGTCCGATAAATGACAGATAACTCTCAGTAAAGATGGCTGATGGTATCTGAAGCGCTGTAGTAATGATGATTACTGACAGACAGTTCGGTAAAATGTGTTTTCTGATAGTGCGGGCTGATGATGTTCCGATACACTTTGCTGCGAGAATGTACTCATTCTGCTTAATGGTAAGAATCTGACCTCTTATAAGTCTTGCCATTCCTACCCAGTAAAGCAATCCAAACACTATGAAAAGTGCAATCATGTTGACACCGAGCTTTGAAAGCACTGTACCCTTTATTACAGGTGTCAGCACCTCATTTAATACAACTGCGAGTAAAATGATGAGCAGCATATCCGGCAATGAATAAATGATATCTACTATTCTCATCATAACCATATCTACCTTGCCACCGCAGAAGCCTGATACGGAACCGTAAATGATACCGATTATAAGCACAAGCAGTGATGCAAACACACCGACTCCCAGAGAAACACGAGCTCCGTAAACAACACGGATAAAATAGTCTCTTCCGAGCTCATCTGTGCCAAAAATGTGCGGGAACAGCTTCTCACCTGCATCAATCTGTGCCTGCTCAGCATCGCTGTACTGGAAAGGTCCTAAGTTCTGTGCACCCTTAACGATATCTGCATAGCCGTAAGGCACAATCTTTGGTGCCAGAAGAATAACCAAAATAAGTAAAACCAAAACTATAATAGAACCCATAGCCAGTGGATTTTTGCGGAGTCTCTTAAGACCATCCTTAAAGAAGGTAGTTGACTCACCCATAACCTCCTGCTGGCGTTTCTCTTCATCTGATGCCTTGGCAAAATCCTTCATATCGAACTTGCTAAGGTCAATCTGTGTGGAGAAAGGAGCTCTCTTCATATTATCTTTCATCTTTATCTCTCCTTAATCAAGCTTAATACGTGGATCAATCACTTTGTATACAATATCTGTAATGAGGTTCGCGCCTACCATGATGACAGCAAGGAAAAGTGTTGTGGCCATAATCATTGTGTAATCACGGTTTGTGATACAGCTTACGAACTTGGAACCGAGTCCTCCGATATTGAAAATACTCTCAATAACCATTGAACCTGTGAGGATACCACCAATCATAGGTCCCACATATGTGATGACCGGAATGAGCGCATTACGAAGCGCATGTACAAATATAATCTTGTACTGATGTACACCCTTGGCCTTTGCCGTACGGATGTAATCCTGTCCGAGTGCATCAAGCATTGAAGTCTTTGTAAGTCTTGTAATATATGCCATCGGTGAAAGTGACAGTGACAGCACCGGAAGTAATATCATGTTGCTTCCTGAGCTGAAAGCCTGCACCACGCCAAGCTTTATACAGAAGAAATAAAGTAATAACGTAGCGATGACAAATGACGGCATCGACGTAATCAGTGTGACGAAGAATACTATAACTCGATCCGGCCACCTGTTTCGCATCAGCGCTGCTATCGAACCGAGCACCACTCCGAATACTATCGCAGTGAGCGCCGCTAAGAGTCCAAGCTTCGCTGAAATCGGGAAGCTCTCCCCGATGATATCTGAGATCGGACGGTCTGTCTTAAGACTAACACCGAAATCTCCGTGCAGCACGCCTGCCATGTAATTCTTGTACTGGACTATAAGTGGCTGATCCAGTCCGTAGCGTGCCTCAAGCTCTTTCATTACCGCCGGACTCTTTGCCTTCTCCGAATTGAATGGACCACCCGGAATTGCATTCATGGCAAAGAATGTAATAAGACTGATAATGAAGATTGTAAAAATAGCGAGAATAACTCTCTTTACAATGTACTTACCCATATTTTTCTCTCCCTCTTGGATTTGTATCGATAATGCATTATTTTTATTTTTTAAAGCATTATCACTGTACCACGTCAAAGTATTTTGTCTAATACGCAAAAAAGTGCGAATGACGTCATTGTCATTACACACTCCCTAATCTTGCTGTCTGATACAACTGTCGTTCTGACGCGAACAATTCTTTTTTATTATACACAGAAATCATACTTTGTCAATTGGATATATTTTCCTATATTATTTTTATTTTTGCATAAAAATTAGTCATATTTTTATAATACTCATTAATAAGGGCAGTTTATGCAGTCTATAAGCGTTATTTATACATTTTTATTCATTTTTATTTTTGCATTAATATATTAATTTTCAGTGCATGATTACTTTGAATTGTTAAGTACCGGCGTTATTCTGGCATTAAATGGGTATTTGGTGTATAATTACTTATCATTATATATCAAGGAGCCACCTATGCTTACATACGACGATGCACTCAATCTCAACTACTATAAAAAAACAACCTTTACCGGCTGGATGAACGGCATGCGCTTTCTCATAAAGCGTGAGGAGCCTGTCATCAAGGAAGCCACCGAGGATACTCCCGAGGAAAAGGGTGAGCCAATCTTTCATGCATGGATATGGCCGGGGCCGTATATTTTTGACCTGACTGACGACAGCAAAAAAACGGACAATACCTTTCCATTTACAGATGACGGTAAAAAACAGTGTGTAGACTGGATTAATGAGGTCATCAGTGCGCACTCAAACGAATATCCGAAAAATAAAACAGATGGAGAAAACCTCTAAAAAACTCTTGACTTCTCACCAAAAATATTGTAGTATACGTTTTGTGCAAAACACAAGGGCTTGTAGCTCAGCCGGTTAGAGCGCACGCCTGATAAGCGTGAGGTCGGAAGTTCGAGTCTTCTCAAGCCCATCCTTGTAATAAGCGTATTATGAAAGCCACGGATTGCTCCGTGGCTTTTGTTTTATGTGTATCTACACCTGCACAATGTGTCCGTGTCTGCCTATTCCTTTAAAAAATCCAGCATTAATTCCATCATACTTTTTTGAACTGCACTCAGAAATCATAAGCTGCTGCTTGTATTTGTAATCATCCCACTCGAGAATTGCTGTGACGTAGGGCTGTTCCTCCATTACACGCACAGTCGTATTTTTCTTTGAAAACACAGGGTATTTTCCGGTGTATCCCTTTTGAAGCAGCTCCTGTTCAAGCGCTTTACGCTTTTCTTTTATGCATTCATTTATCTGATTTCCGTAATTTCTCTCGGGATAATCCTTTGATGCCTTTATCACAAGCTTATAAATATACTGATAAAGCGGTACTCTTTTTGCATCGGCTAAATGTCTGCTCAAAAACTTTTCCGTTTTCTCACATGGATTTGCCCTGTAGCGTGCAATGAGCTTAAGATAATCAGTGTCCGAAACCTCCCTGCAAAGCTCCTCCATAATGTCTATTCCCTCTACACGGGCTGGAAAATGATACTCCATCAAATCGTCAGGTACCGGTGTCCATCTGCGAAACGGTGCAAAGTAAATAAGGCTCTGGATAAAACATTCTGTCTCGTTGCAGTATTCCTTTCCCATGTACATATACTTGTCCGCGATGGTTCCTACCATATATACAAGCATGCGCCACTGCTCCTGTCCCTTTACCCAGAAATGTCCTATTTCATGGTATTTAAAGCATGCCTCATGCACATGCAAATTATCAAACCAGAGTGTGATCACATTGTCCTGCTGGTGAAGAATGAGTCCATAACCTTTTTCACTTCCTAAAACCAACGATGCCGAAATAATTTCTTCCTCGCTATGATAATCGCCCTTTAACACTGCATTTTCCACAGTCAGATAGCATTCCACCGCGTCATTCATGATATATGGGATTATATATTTGTCGCCACTTCTGCATATATCAAATGAACCGTAATCAAAGAGTTCTGCGAGCATGTAAAATGCGCGTGGCATATCCTCTTTTAAGCCGGGAAGTGCTTTTACTAAATCCTTGTAAGCCTGCATTGTGGTATCCTTTCGTATAGGAAAAATGATAAAAAAATAAGAATTTCAGAAGTAATAAAAACCTCTGAAACCCTTGTAAATAGTACGGGCAACAGGACTTGAACCTGCACGGTCTCCCACTAGAACCTAAATCTAGCGCG
>ERZ791893.1306-NODE-1306-length-13207-cov-4.570408_pt1 | contig 13207 bp, 10 predicted proteins | sample MGYA00510154_ERZ791893 | MGnify/ENA primary metagenome ERZ791893 (study PRJEB30046, sample SAMN00792068) | human gut metagenome | study: EMG produced TPA metagenomics assembly of the A metagenome-wide association study of gut microbiota in type 2...
TACCTCGCTTGTCGATCCCGAAGTTTTGCAAAGAGCCAAAATGGGTGCTGCCGACAGCCTGTGGTATAAGGACCACGGAACAGAGGAGCTGATGAGCGTGGTAAAGCGCACTCTGGCAGGGGAAAAGGTATTCCCCGATACCGCTCCGGCCATTGAAATGGAGGGTACGATGTCCGATGTCTTCTCGCCCCGGCAGTTAGACATACTACGCCTTTATATAAAGGGCTTTACCTATCAGGAAATTGCCGATAAGCTGGGCATCTCCAAAAACGGCGTTCGCTGGAACCTGGACGATATGGTGGAAAAGAGCGGTTTTGAAAGCAGAGAAGCGCTGGTTGCAACCGCCATTGAAAACAAGCTCATGGTGATCACCTTAAAAGACGAATAAGCAAAACTGAACCCCTTGGCTGTACGGTCAAGGGTTTTTTCGCGCCCAAAAGGCAAAATTTTTTTGAAAAAAATCGAGATTTTTCTTCTGTTACTGGCACAAGTGCCAGTGACAAACGCCAAAAAATCAGTATAATAGATAATGTAAGATTAGGATTGTGCTTTTAGAAGGTGGTGATGAATGATGAAAAAAATCGTTCTGGACATTCAAAGCGATATCCATGCGCACACCATGGAGCGAATGCTGATGCAAAAATTGGACGATTGCCAAGTTGTGATTTCCGAGTCGCCGGACGCAACCGCCGAGTGGTGCAAAACGCATCGACCGGATGTGCTTTTAATGGAGGTCAAGGCGTATTCGCCATGGATGTTCAAAGAACGAATGGCGATCCGTGACAAGGTAAAACGGAACACGGAAAGCTGTCGTGTCATTCTCTTTGTGGATGATGATACAGATGAAGAGTTGACCGAAAAGGTACGGCAGGCAAAGCGCGAGGGTCTGATAGACGCTTTTCTCTTCGGTTCGGTATCCGAAAACTACTTTGCTTCGGTCATCGACAGTGTTTAAATCAGGCAACACAAAAAGCATAAAAATCTTCAAAATAATTATGAGGGAGGAATAATAGTATGACAAAAACGAACAAACGAAGGCGCGTCGCCAGCGTCCTGTTGGCGCTTGTGATGCTGCTCTCACTGATGCCGAGTCTGGAGCTTCCCGCCCATGCCTTTTGGGAGGACTACGACCAAGGCACAGATTGTATCTACTGCGACCACTACCACTGGGGTGAGAATATGTGCGACGGTTGTGGGTTCTGCACTGTTGACTGCAACTCCGACTGCTTCGCTGAATTCCACTGCAACGATTGTGGTGAGTGTCTGTTCAATACAACCTATTGGTGCGATCAATGCTACAAGTGCGCCGACTGCATGGAGGAAACGCACTGCTCCACCTGCGGCAAATGCTACATCGGCGAGGATGACCAGCTGTGCGGCGAATGCTATAAGGGTCCCTGCTGCTCCATAACCATCTGCGACTCCTGCGGCTTCTGCGATGACTGCGCAAACGATGACAGCGACCCGATGCACTGCTCGCTTTGCAACAGCTGCTTCGGTTCGGTGGACGAGTGCGTGGACGACGATGATACCGGCGTCATCCACTGCATCGATTGCCACACATCCTGCGAGCAGTGTGAGGAATGCCTGCTGAACCAGGAGTCCTGCGAGGACTGCGGCCTGTGCCTTGAGTGCTGCCGAGATAACTCCGAGGGCGGCGGCTGCCCGGACGGCGAGACCTGCGTGGAAAGTGCCGAGTGGGACGAGCACATCTGTCAGGGCTGCGACGGCTGGGTCACAGATAAGGAGGACGAGGACGAGTTCTGCGAAACCTGCGAACTGTGCAAGGAGTGCTGCGAGGGCAACTCCGACTGCTCCGAGGGAATGTGCGCAATGGACACGGACTATGCGGATCACTTCTGCGAAGACTGCGGCCTGTGCTTCCACGACAGCGATCCCTGCGAGGACGGCTGCGATCAGCGCTGCAAGGACTGCTGCCGAGATGCCGTAAGCGCTATGGGCTGCGATCATGACGACTGGTGCTTCAGCGACTCTGATTTTGAGGATCATCTGAAGACGGAGCATTCCGGCGCCGGACATACCCACATAGCCTCCGCCACCTGGGCGGCTGACGGAACGCAGCACTGGCACCCCTGCCGCTATTGTGACGATAAAAAGCTGAATGCCACCAACCATGAATTTGACGTCAATGGCGTGTGCAAGGTCTGCGGCTACATCAGCGGCAGCTCCATCGTCATCAACCGCCAGCCGAGGGGCGTCAAGTGTAAGACCTCTATCTACGATGATTATAACGAAGAGCCGGAAAACGGCCTGCTGTTCTATGAAAATAACCCAGTCACCTTCTCTGTTTCGGCAAAGAGCCTGAAGGGCGACGAATTGACCTATCAGTGGTATCGGAAGAATAATGAGAATCCTACGGTGGCGCCCTACAAGCTGCCAGAGGGTAGGTTTTACACGGGTGTGACGACCTCCACACTGAAGATGCCGGTTTCCACCCAGGCCTGCCAGGAGGACTACTCCTACTACTGCGTCATCGGCAGAAAGGGCGACCCTTCGGACACCATGAAAACGGCGGAGGCAAAGCTGACTGCCACCCATGCCTACAGCCACAAGCAGGCGGGTGTGCGTGTGCCCACGGAAGACAGCGAGAGAACGCCGAAATACAATGTCACTTGGGTCGATAAGCATGGGGTTACCCATGACGGTGTCGTGGGCGGCGACCCGAAGTGCGACGGCCACAAGCTCCCGTGCCTGTTCGAAGCAGGCGAATACGAAGCGCATTATATGACCACCGGCTCCAAGGAGCGCATCTTCCCGCATACCTTTGTGCTTGACAGAAGCCTTGACGCGGTAGGCGGCGGCAGAGTCGATGTGCTCAGATGTTCCGTCTGCGACTATACCGTTACTATAAAGAGCCATGTCCATGATTACGGCTGGAACTGGGACTGCACCGGCTTCGGCAGTATCTATGAGTATACCTTCAACATCGGCGGCTCGACCAAGACGGTGGAGCAGCTCATCCTTGAATCCGACTATGCCCACCCCGAAAAGTGCAAGGTTCCCGGCTGCGAGGAATTCATCATGGTTCCCCACAGCTGGGGCCGCTGGAATGTGGTCAAAAACCCCGATACCGAGGGTGGCAGAGGCGGCATGGAAGCTGAATGCAGCATCTGCGAATATACAAAGACGAAAATCGACAAGGATAATGATGAGGGAACCGATCATTGGACAAAGGACACCGCCCTTGTGACGGTGAAAAACGGTCGGGCAACCCGTATGATCGTCAAGCCCGGCGACAAGATCAGGCTTTATCCCGAGGAGAGAACCGGTCAGAAAGCCATCGGCTGGAAGGTGGAGTATCGCCGCGAATACAATGAGTATGACATCATACTTGTTACCAGAAATTGGAATACCAATGAGGCGAAGACCCTGTTCAAGCTGGTGACCAACGGCTCCGCCCTCGAGTGGGGCTGCACAATCCCAGAGTTCAGCGCCATGGGTGCCCCCGGCGGCGGCAGTTTCTTCTTTGAGCCTGTCTATGCAGGCTGTGACCACAGCGGCGGCACCACGGTGCTCAATGCGAAGGAGCAGGTCTGCGACCGTAAGGGCTATACCGGCGACACCGCCTGTGCAGACTGCGGCCATGTCATCAGTGCCGGTTCGGATATCTACCCACCTGCAAACGCCGGTCATAGCGGTTCACTGCAGCCGCTGTACTACTACGGCACGGCCAACTCGGCAACCACAGACGCGAGCCATGGTGGAAAACGCTATAACGCCAAATCGGGCGACTGCCGACACCGCGCCTATGAGGGCGACTGCCGACACCGCGCCTATGAGGGCGACTACCGCTGCACGGCTTGCGGCGGCACCGTAAAGGGCGAGATCGGCGACTTCAGACATAGCGGTCCCCTTGAACTGCGGGATGTAAGAACGGCGACCTGTACAGAGAGGGGCTATTCCGGCAACCAGTACTGCACATCGTGCGACAGGATCGCGCAGAAGGGCGTCTCAACCCCGTCCCTCCACGAAATTGCCGATAACTACAAGCTGATCAATGAGGTTAAGCCAGGATGCACCACCTCAGGCTATAGCGGCGACCAGCAGTGCACAGCCGGCTGCGGACAGATTATCCGCTACGGTCATGTCGTTAATAAGCTCAGCCACGACTGGGACGGCGGCAAACCCGCAAAACAGGGCAAGAGCGAAGGAATTCTCTACACCTGCCAGCGTGCCGACTGCGGCGAGACAAGGTTCGTCAGAAGCTCCGCCGCGACCAAGTTCACGGTCACGGTCATCAAGGGCACGGCCTCCATTGCCGCAGGGATACCTATCACGGACAAGATCGCGCAGAACACCGTTGTGACCGTTACGGCGAACGCACCGGAGGCAGGCAAGGTCTTTGACAAGTGGGTCGTGCTGGAGGGCAATGTCACTCTGGCAGACGTCACCAAGGCGACTACCACCTTCACCATGCCCGGCAATGATGTGAAGCTCGAGGCCACCTATAAGGATGCGCCTCCAAGCCATACCCACAGCTACGGCACAGAGTGGAAGTATGACGGCACCAACCACTGGCATGAGTGCGAGTGCGGCGACAAGGCCGACACGGCAGCACACAGCTTCCAGTGGGTGATCGACAATGCCGCTACCAAGGAGGCCACCGGCATCAAGCACGAGAAATGCACCGTTTGCGGCGCCAAGCGCAGCGAGAATACGGTCATCGACAAGCTCCCCGACGGCGGCAACACCGACAATACAGGCAGCAGTGATAATAACACCAATAAGCCAGGAAATGACGACTCCACCAAGTGTCCTCAGACCGGTGACAGCAGCAACCACATCGGTTGGCTGGCTGCTCTGTACGTTAGCGGCGGCGTTCTGACTCTGCTGGGCGTAAGCGGCAAAAAGAGAAAGAAATCCGAAGTTAAATAAGCCGACGCTTCCGAAATCGAAATAGCCTAAACACAATAGGCGGTGACGGATCATTCCGCCACCGCCTATTTTCCTGAAAGCGAGCTTGCCAGCAAGTCCCTTTCCGAAAGGCGGCAAGCGACACCCACATTCTGACCATGTATCCCCAGCCGAACGGGGACGGCAATCTCCGACACTCTTTCTTTATGCCTTCGACAAAAATCAGAGCAAAGCTCAAAAATCTTTTAGGAAATTAAAAAACTTGGTTTTAGCCCCCTCAACTTTTCGGCATGGAAAGTGAGGGGGCTTTCTCTATAGCCTCCGCCCGTTCTTTGAAAACCGAATAGTACAGCGCATCCTTTTGTAGGGCGTAATTTTTTTGCCTAAAAGCAAATTTACTCACTGTCAAAAGCTTGAACTCACTACAAATAAAAAATGGTAACACCAGCAGGAAGTTATTTTCCTGCTAATGTTACCTCATTTACAAGTATCACAAGATTTAAAGGGGAAATGATAAAGACTTTGTAATGCTTATCGTAATTCTTGTAGCTTTACGCTTAATTCTTGTAAATGTTTTTTGGCTCTTTAGCTTGATAGCCACCATACATTGATGCACATCCGCAGGCAGCTATACCCATTCTCTTAGTTGCTCTGGCAATAAGGCTGGCAAGCAATTTCTTAAATGATCTCATTCTTATCACACCTCTTTTCTTTGATCTTCGCTGCTATTATTAAAACTGCAATTAATAGATTTGTTAACAGGATCATAGATCCAACCATCTGATATCTATTGATAATCGCCCCGCCAAACAGATCAAGCAACAGAAAAACTATCATTCCCATCGCTTTGAACTTTGGCTTTTTTTCTTTTTCTATAGGCTTATTTTTGTTCTCCACAGGGCAGAATACAAAAGCTATTATCTCTTCAAACACAACCAAGGCAACTATCACCCATATATTTATATATCCGCATACCTTGTCATTAAGAAAAGCTGTAGCAATAAATGTCGAACACATCAACAGATTGCATCTGAAATATGTATCTGCATGATACCCTCCGGTAATAACCCTGACAGCAATAAACACTGCCAAATATATTACGCTTTCCAGCAAATGCCCTGTTAATGCTCCCATAAGCAATACAAGCACAATGTTTAACATTGATGAGATAGTTATTTCTATGCCATACCGATAAAAATCCTGTATCTCATCCGCTTTGCCGATAGCTTCCTGCTCGGTCAAAAAATTAAGTATACCCGATACAACAAGATCCATAAACTACCGCCTCGCTTTTGTCTTACCCTAATTTGAATTTTACTAGAATAACAGCAATATGTCAAGCTTTTTGGAATGAGTTGCAGGTTTTTGTCACGAAATGCAGCAACGGCCCCGAACAATCAGTTCAGGACCGTTGTATCTGCCATCAATGTTACCTGACAGCAAAACATTCCCTCCGACTCATAGAAATCGCATCTGCCATTATATTTTCTTGCTATCTCTCTGATTATTGAGGTCCCCAGACCATGCTGTTTTTTATCAGCCTTTGTGGTCGTAAGCCTTGGATTACTATCCATAACAGAATGATCTATTGAATTTTTTATCAAAAACGTATATGTATCCGTTTCTCGGTCGATCTTCAGATACAGAAATTTATTTGCGTCGTCGGCTATTTCCTTGCATGCCGTTATAGCATTCTCCAATGTGTTGCTCAACAGGTCGCAAAGGTCAGTTCCCTTTATTCCCTCAAAATCTGAAACTGTTATACATGATATTTTTATCCCCAAGGAAGAAGCCATCGTAAGCTTTGCGTTAACGATAGCATTTACAATATTATTCTTCGTTTTAACATAGGACTCCGACTTCTCGATAAGGTCAAAGCTTTCTGAGATAAATTTTCTCGTTTCATCTATTTTTTGGACTTTCAACAGTTCATTGACCGTTTCATATTTGTCTTTTATATCATGCCTTAGTTTTCTCATGGCATCATATTGCGACTCGGCGTTTCCGATAAACTGCTCAAGATACTGCTCTCTTAGTTTGACTATCTCCATTTCCTTGAGCTTCCGATTCTTTTTTATCAAAGAATTTATTATCCAGAATATAAGTATATTAAGAACAAAGACAAGCATATATGACAGATTTATATACAGCCTATGGCCATCGTCTGCCGAAAGGGACAATTCATGTATTACCATAACGAGAGAAAACGAAATAATAAGCACTGCAATTATCGTAACCCAATCTGAAGCCGTATAATCATCTGTGTGTTTAAAGGCCATCAGTATTAATCTAAATACAATGAATATAGAGATCTGGATCATTATAAGCGTCACAAATCTAAGCAAGCTTTGTTCGACCACAAGCTTCCTGAGGGATATTTTAAAAAATGACGATACAACATTTAGTTCCAATGACGTTATCAACAAGATCGCAACCTGCGAGAGGGATATGGAAAGAAATTTCTTTACAGCATTGCCACTAAAAAAGCAAAACGCAAAAACAAGCAGACTTGCCCAGTACAAAGCACTTCCAAAGCCCTCAAATACAGTGAAATAATTAAAAACAGTGACCAGACAGCCTTCACAAACGGCAAATATAACAGCCCATATCTTAGCCCTTTCATGAGATCTTGGCGTAAGAAATCTATATATAAACCATGTTTCCAGACCGCCCTGATAAAAGTTTATCAAGATCTCAAATATCGTCCACAATGTAATAGTCATCACTTTCTCCTCAGATATTCAGTCAAAGCGTCGTCAACTGCATTCTTATATCCTCGGCTCATGGGAAGCTCTGAACCGCTTTTGAAGATCACTGTTTCATTTGAACGGCTTATGTTAAAAACATATTTCAGATTGACGATATATTTTTTATGCACCCGTATAAAATCAAATTTACGATAAGCTTCTTCTATCTCGCCAATGCTGTCTCTGACTGCAATAGTATCCTTATTATTTGCAAAATGATATATGATGCTGTGGCTATTGCTCTCTATATAAGTTACATCCCGAAGCTTTACAGAGATCCTTCCCTGCTCCCTGTTCTCCAAAACCACTGTCTTTTCCTGCTTCAATGCGTCCGTCAACTGTCCTGCTACCATATGGAGCCTATCCTTCATAACATCAGCGTCAGGATCTTTGCATATAAAATTCAGCGGTCTGAAATTAAAGCTGTCATAAACCAGCTCCTGATGACTTGTCACAAAGATCACGAAGCAATTACCATTCTGACCTAGCTGCCGTGCGACTTCAAAACCTGTCATTTCAGGCATATCAAGGTCAAGAAATATAGCCGAAAAAGGCTTTTTACCATGGCAGTAAAAAAAGCTCTCAGCTTTGGTAAACGTTTCTATATCAGCTTTGACCGACCTTGATTCAAGCTCATTTGCCAGCATAGATTTAAAAAACTGAAGAAAAACAGCATTATCATCACAAACTGCGATCCGCATTTTTTCACGTCCTTTTATAACATAGTCTATGTACGATTTTATATTACCATAATTATACCATAAGGTCAAGCCATAAGGCGTTTCTCAGCTCCCTGCGTCAAGACCACACCTGGCGGCAAACAAAAAAGGGCTGTTCTAACAGCCCTTGAGAGTGTTGAAATAGGCTCAAACAAACGGATCGCCGTATTTCTGCAAAGCAGAAATTGCACCGTTCCCCTACAAACGACGTAAATGTGCTGTTTGTAGGGGCGAATAGTGTTCGCACGTTGATCTGACACTTTTCCAACTTATTTCGTTTTTGATCCCTACCCCTTAGGCTTTTTCATAGTAAGCGAAATACGCTTTTTCTTCAGGTCAACGTTAAGTACCCAAACCTTAACTACCTCCCCGACCTTTACGACCTCAAGAGGGTGCTTTATATATCTGTCGCACATCTGAGAAATATGTACAAGTCCGTCCTCATGGACGCCAATATCAACGAACGCTCCGAAGTCTATAACGTTTCTCACTGTGCCCATAAGCTCCATGCCCGGCTTCAAGTCCTTAAGCTCCATAATGTCGCCGCTTCTCATAAGCGGCGGCGGAAGCTCGTCACGAGGGTCACGACCCGGCTTTTCAAGCTCCCCTACTATGTCCTTTAACGTCGGAGCACCTATGCCGATATCTGCGGCAAGCTTCTTCATGCCCATTGCATTGACTTTCTCAGCTATCTGCTTTACGTCACCCATGTCCGCAAGGCTCAGCCCGCACCTGTCAATAAGCGCCTGCGCTGCCTTATATGACTCAGGGTGAACAGCGGTGTTATCCAGCGGATTTTTTCCGCCACGCACTCTCAAAAAGCCTGCGCACTGCTCAAAAGCCTTTGCGCCAAGCTTCGGAACTTTCATAAGCTGCTTTCTTTCGGTGAAAGCACCGTTTTCCTCACGGTAGGAAACAATATTCTTTGCAACTGTCATATTTATGCCCGATATATATGACAACAATGAGTATGAAGCCGTATTAAGGTCAACGCCTACTGAGTTTACGCAGTCCTCAACAACGCCCTTTAAAGCCTCGTCCATTCTCGCCTTTGGCATATCATGCTGATACTGTCCAACGCCTATTGCCTTTGGGTCTATCTTTACAAGCTCTGCAAGAGGGTCCTGCAAACGGCGTGCTATTGATACTGCTGAACGCAGTGAAACGTCATACTCAGGAAACTCCTCAGCCGCAAGCTTGGAAGCGGAGTAAACGGAAGCGCCTGCCTCAGACACCACCATGTAAGAAACTTTCTGCGGAATTTCTTTGATAAGCTCCGCTGTGAACTGCTCCGTTTCTCTTGAAGCAGTGCCGTTTCCTATGGAGATAGTCGTAACACCATATTTCTTTATAAAGCCCGTCAGAATACGCTTAGCACGCTCTGTATCCTTCTTTGGCGGAGTAATGTAGATTATCGCAGTGTCAAGCACCTTGCCCGTAGCGTCCACTACAGCAGTCTTACAACCGTGAGCATATCCTGGGTCAAGACCAAGGGTAACAGTGTCTTTAACAGGCGGCTGCATAAGAAGCTGTCTGAGATTTGAGGAGAACACCTTTATTGCCCCCTCCTGAGCGTTTGCCGAAAGCTCCGCCCTTATCTCACGCTCTATGGACGGATAAATAAGTCTTTTATAGCCGTCCTCACAAGCAGCCGTAACAAGCTGTCCGCACTCTGACTTGTTTTTTACATATTTTGAAACGCATGCTCTCTCTCCTGCACCCTCGGGGACGTTCACAGATACTTTTAGAACGCCCTCTTTTTCACCTCTGTCAAGAGCCAAAACTCTGTGACCTGCTATCTTCCCAACAGCCTCGGCATAGTCGTAATAGTTCTCGTACACTGACTCGGTATTCTCGTCAGACGCTTTTGAGCTTATCACGCCTATCTGCGAAAACAGCGTTCTTATGTACTTTCTAAGGTCAGCGTCGTCAGAGATATCCTCTGCGATTATGTCCATTGCACCCTGCAAAGCTTCGTCAGCCGACTTCACGCCCTTTTCCTCGTTGATAAATTTTGACCCCTCGACCTGCGGGTCGCATTTCTTATCCTGAGTCAAGATAAGTTCAGCCAGTGGTTCAAGTCCCTTTTCTCTTGCCACCGAAGCCCTTGTTTTACGTTTCGGCTTGAAAGGTCTGTAGATATCCTCCACCTCCACAAGGGTCTTTGCATTTTCGATAGCAGACATTATCTCGTCTGTCATTTTCTCCTGCTCAGTGATAGAAGAGATTATCTCGCCTTTACGTTTTTCAAGATTTCTCAGGTAAGTGAGCCTGTCAGCGATCTCTCTAAGCACCTGATCGTCCAGCGAGCCTGTCAGCTCTTTTCTGTATCGTGCAATAAACGGTATAGTTTTATCGTCATCAAGGAGTGCAACAGTGTTGTCTATCTGCTCCTGTCTGAGCTTAAATTCTTCCGCAAGGGTCTTGTTAATGTCCATGTTTTTACCAATCCTTTTTATTACTTTTTTGCGTATTATCACATATAATATTATAGCACATTTTCGATAAAAACGCAACGAAAATGCGGTCGAAAACTGTAACAAAGATATTATATAATACATATAGGATCAATCAGAAAATTAATAAAAGCAGGCAAAAATGCACTTGAAAAAAGGGCATAGATATGATATTATAGAAGAATAAAACAGTATTCAGGAGTGTTTATATGCTAAATCAGTTTTCAAGAACCGAGCTTTTATTCGGCAAAGAAGCAATGGAAAAGCTCAGCAACAGCAGGGTTGCGGTTTTCGGCATAGGCGGTGTAGGCGGATATGCAATTGAAGCCCTTGCACGAAGCAGTGTAGGCGAACTTGACCTTATAGATGATGACAAAGTGTGTCTGACCAACATCAATCGTCAGATAATTGCCACAAGAAAAACAGTAGGAAAATACAAGGTAGATGTGGCGGAGGAGCGTGTTCACGACATCTGCCCTGACATAAAGGTAAACACCTACAAGTGTTTTTATATGCCTGACACAGCGGATCAGTTTGATTTTACTCAGTACGATTATATCATCGACGCCATTGACACTGTTACGGGCAAGCTGGAGATAATAAAGCGAGCAGACGCCGCAGGAGTGCCTGTTATATCCTCAATGGGCGCAGGCAACAAGCTTGACCCCACAGCATTCCGAGTGGCGGACATTTATCAGACAAAGGTCTGCCCTCTTGCGAAAGTCATGCGACGAGAGCTTAAAAAGGCAGGCATAAAGTCGCTGAAAGTTGTTTACTCAGAAGAACAGCCTATCCGACCAATAGAAGATATGGCTATTTCATGCCGTCAGAACTGCATTTGTCCTCCTGGTACGGCAAGAAAATGCACAGTGCGCCGTGATATTCCAGGTTCAACGGCATTTGTGCCGTCAGTTGTGGGACTTATCGTGGCAGGAGAAGTTATTAAAGATCTTGCAAAGAAATAATACAACAAACAAAGGACGAACCGCTGATTAGCTGTGGTATAATGGTTTTGGAAATCAGTCGGGAAAACTGCCCGACTAATCGGAATTTGAAGAGGTAATCTATGGACTATACAATTAGAAATATAAGAGAAACTGAATATAAAATATTAAGCGATTTTTTATATGAGGCAATATTTATTCCCGAAGGTGTCAAAGCACCTCCAAAAGATATTATTAATAAACCTGAATTACAGGTATATATATCAGATTTTGGAAAGCACAGTGGAGATTACTGTCTTGTTGCAGAGTCTGACAAAAAAATTGTGGGTGCCGTATGGGTTCGTATTATGAATGATTATGGTCATGTTGATAATGAAACTCCATCTTTTGCAATATCATTATTTCCAGAATACAGAAACCATGGAATAGGAACTGCTTTGATGAAATCAATGATTGATCTACTGAAAACAGAAAAATATAAGCAAGCATCACTTGCCGTTCAAAAAACAAACTATGCAGTTAATATGTACAAGAATGTTGGATTTGAAATAACTGACGAAAACGAAGAAGAGTACATTATGATATGTAAGCTTTAATTCGTCAAATTCCCATTTATCGAACAGCTCCCTCTTCACAGCACTATTATTTGAATTTTTCAGAAAGGAAAAACTGTTATGCAAGAATGGCTCATGACAATAACGCTTGGAATAATCGGAGTATTTTTGATAGCTGTTACATATGCCGCATTATATCAAAGCAAAAAAAGCCAAAAACACATATCTGGATTTCCATTTTTCGGTGGGTTTATTCTTGCTGTTGCATTTCTCTTCTCTCCTATTAAATGGTTAGCTTTTCTGGGCTTCATTGATTATGGTTTGTGGCTCCTGCCATATGTATTGATTATGGATTATTATAACAACAAAAAATTCAAAAAGATATATGTGCAGCAGAATTTTGAACAACGCATCAGTGATGAATCAAAAGAATTACGTATCAGAATTTCTGAAAGAAATGAAGAATGGGTACAGCCGTATATTACGAATTTAGTTTATGAACTCAAAGTGCCTAAGCTATTATATGCTGTTTGTACAGACCAAAATGGAAAGAAATTTTTACTTATTGATAAATGCAAAAGAAAAGGCAACATTGAAATAGTTCCTTTTGATAATAATACTATTCTGCTTACAGACCTCAACTCAAAAAATGTTGATTATTCAGTAGAAATTGAAATCAAAGACAATCCATAAATAGTTTCCCATTTATCGAACAGCTCCCTCAACACAGCACTCATGACGTGTGCTGTGATTTTTTTAGACAAACAGTGCTTCCGCACACTTACAATAACGTAAGCATACGAAAACACTGTTCCCATACATTACATTTACAAACTGCAATACTAAATCATATATACAAAAAAGAGCCATAGCAAAAGCTACAGCTCTCTGGCTCCCCCTGTTGGACTCGAA
>ERZ791893.1323-NODE-1323-length-13073-cov-1.683285_pt1 | contig 13073 bp, 13 predicted proteins | sample MGYA00510154_ERZ791893 | MGnify/ENA primary metagenome ERZ791893 (study PRJEB30046, sample SAMN00792068) | human gut metagenome | study: EMG produced TPA metagenomics assembly of the A metagenome-wide association study of gut microbiota in type 2...
GGAACGTTGGATGAAGACGACGGATGGCAAGCAGATGCTAACGTGGGTTATCTATCCGCCTCAGTTCGATCCGAATAAGAAGTATCCTACCTTGTTGTTCTGTGAGGGTGGCCCGCAAAGCCCTGTGAGCCAGTTCTGGTCTTACCGCTGGAATTTCCAGATCATGGCGGCTAATGACTATATTATCGTGGCACCGAACCGTCGGGGTCTTCCCGGATTTGGCTTGGAATGGAATGAGGCTGTCAGCGGCGATTATGGCGGACAATGCATGAAAGACTATTTCACCGCTATTGACGAGGTAGCCAAGGAACCGTATGTAAATAAGGATCGCTTGGGTTGTGTAGGCGCCAGCTTCGGTGGATTCTCCGTATATTGGTTGGCAGGTCATCATGATAAACGTTTCAAGGTGTTTATCGCCCACGATGGTATCTTTAATATGGAAATGCAGTATCTGGAAACGGAAGAGATGTGGTTCGCCAATTGGGATATGGGTGGAGCGTACTGGGAAAAGCAGAACGCTACGGCTCAGCGTACATTCGCGAACTCTCCGCATAAGTTCGTGGACAAATGGGATACGCCTATCCTTTGTATCCATGGAGAGAAGGATTACCGGATCTTGGCTAATCAAGGAATGGCAGCGTTTAACGCCGCGGTTCTTCGGGGGGTACCGGCCGAGTTGCTGATTTATCCGGATGAGAACCATTGGGTATTGAAACCCCAGAATGGCGTTCTATGGCAACGTACATTCTTTGAGTGGTTGGATATGTGGTTGAAGAAATAAAATTTGAAGGCCGTCCCCAAAGTATATAGCTTTGATGGACGGCCTTCTTTTCTCAACGCAATAACAAACTAAGCGATAGTAATATCCTTATCCAAATAAATATCTTGAATTGAATGAAGTAACTCCACGCCGTCTTTCATCGGACGTTGGAACGCCTTTCTTCCGCTAATCAGCCCCATGCCACCCGCACGTTTGTTTATGACAGCGGTGACGACAGCGTCTTTAAGATCTGAGGCGCCATGAGATTCTCCGCCGGAGTTGATAAGCCCGACACGTCCCATATAATTATTGGCTACTTGGTAACGGCAGAGGTCGATCGGATGTTCTGTCGTTAACTCTGTGTACATCTTTTGATCGATCTTCCCGAAATTGATAGCGGTGAAACCTCCGTTAGCTTCTGCTTGATGATATCGGCCTTGATCGTGACGCCAAGGTGATTAGCCTGTCCGGTCAAATCGGCTGCCGCGGAATAGTCGATGCCATCCTTTTTAAAAGAGCTGTTTCGTAAATAGCACCATAATACGGTCGCCATACCTAGTTCATGGGCATACTCGAATGCGTCGGCAATCTCGACTAGCTGACGTCGGCTTTGCTCTGATCCGAAATAGATCGTGGCCCCTACAGCTACGGCGCCCATATTCCATGCTTCCTTCACCGTGCCGAATAAGATTTGATTGTAAGAATTCGGATAAGTAAGAAGCTCATTATGATTTAGTTTTACCAAGAATGGAATCTTATGGGCATATTTTCGTGCGACTGACCCTAGTATGCCGAACGTAGAAGCGACTGCGTTGCAACCACCCTCGATCGCTAATTTTACGATATTCTCCGGATCGAAATAAATGGGGTTTGGAGCGAAGGAAGACCCTGCGGTATGCTCGATATCTTGATCTACCGGGAGGATAGAAACATATCCGGTGTTAGCTAATCTTCCGTGCCCCAACAAGGTTTGCAGACTATTGAGAGTCTGTATGTTTCTATCTGAATTGCCCCACACATCGTCCACGCAAGTGGGTGATGGAAGATGAAGCAGCGATTTATCAATAGTCTTACATACGTGATTTAAATAATAATCACTTTTGTCTCCTAATAAACTAATAATCTTTGATGTATCCATATAAATAAATATTTACTTAGTAAACAATCGCTGTCAAAAATAAGTTCCATAGTTTTTATCGATTAACACATAGAATTAATCTATCGATGAATTATGGTAGTATCGGATAGTTTAGTTAATTTTGTGCCATACAACCAATAAAAATTTTGCGATATATGAAAAAGAAATGGATTTGCACAGTATGTGGTTATGTACACGAAGGTGATGAGGCTCCTGAGTTCTGCCCTCAATGTAAACAACCAAAAAGCAAATTTAAAGAATTAGTAGAGACAGAAGGTGCGTTACAATTCGTTGACGAACATGTACTAGGTGTTGCTAAAGGTGTAGACCCAGTGATTTTGGAAGGTCTGAACGCTCACTTTATGGGAGAATGTACCGAAGTTGGTATGTATTTGGCCATGAGCCGTCAAGCAGACCGTGAGGGTTATCCTGAGGTAGCTGAGGCATTCAAGCGTTACGCTTGGGAAGAGGCTGAGCACGCTGCTAAGTTTGCGGAGCTTCTTGGCGACGTAGTTTGGGATACGAAGACTAACTTGAAAAAGCGTATGGAAGCTGAGGCTGGCGCATGCGAGGACAAGAAACGTATCGCTACATTGGCTAAACAACAGAATTTGGATGCGATCCATGATACCGTACATGAGATGTGCAAAGACGAGGCACGTCATGGCAAAGGATTTGAAGGTTTATATAATCGTTATTTCAAGTAATTTAGAGGTATTAGTTATATGTTTTAAAGAGGGGCGTTCTGTGAAGAATGCCCTTTTTTGTATTTGATAAAGTAATTTTAGCCTTTCAAGAGAATAACGATACTATATTTTATGTACTTTTGTACACGTCAACCACAAGGAAAGATGCCGGAGTGGTCGAACGGGCCGCACTCGAAATGCGGTGAGCGGGTAACCGCTCCCTGGGTTCGAATCCCAGTCTTTCCGCTTGATTATTAGCTCTTTGTCGTAATGATACTGTAGGAGATTTGTTCATTTTAGCCTCCTTACATCCCTATTCATACAAGCTTTTTTTGCATGAATAGCATAAATGATTTACAAATAGTTTACAGTAAAAGTTATGGCATATTTCAAAATTTGCGTACGAGCTAAGAGAAAAGACAATACGTATCCTGTTTATATTCGTGTAACCCATCACGGACAGGTAGGATATATAAAAACAGATAAAGTCTGCAAGGCTAAGTCTGTTCGGAAGGGTGAGGTAATAGATAATTACATCATCAAGGATATTTCTATTCTTATTGACGGGTATATGTCCCGGCTTAATCGTGAAGATATACAATGTTGGGATATCAGAAAGATACTGGACTTCTTGAGGAGGGATTCTAGGGCACCTTCTTTTTCTGAATTTTGTGAGGAGTTTACCTCTAAGATGGATAACGAGGGAAGAGAGTCCACGTCGATAAATTATAAGCTTGCGTTAAGGCGCTTGGAGGAATATATGGGGAAAGACGACATTCTCTTCTCTGATCTTACATCGTCTATATTCAAGGAGTGGATAGATTCGATGAAAGATAGCTTGTACAAGAAACACGGCTATCCGAAGCGGATCAAGACAATGTTTATGGCTGGATGCGAGCGGGATAATAATTATGATACCGGCGAGATGCTTATACGGAATAACCCGTTTAGGGGAGTGAGGGTACCTAGACCTACAGTCCCAGAGAAAAGGGCATTGGACATTAGAACCGTTCGAGATTTTTTTGCGGTATCCGCGGAGTATGGATCAAGAGCTGATCGTGCTAGGGATGTGTGCGAGATCGTTTTTTGTCTTGCCGGAATTAACACCGCTGACCTGTATTATATGGAAAAAGAGAACCTTAGAGACGGAAAGATGTGTTACTGCAGACGTAAGACTACTAATAGGAGGGATGACAAGGCGTATATAGAGATAGCCGTACCAGATAGGCTATCTCATTTGCTTGAGAAATATGCTGGAGAAAAAAGGCTGTTTAACTTCTGTGAGACTTATGGATCAAGTAAGAATTTCAATAAATGTATAAACGAGGGAATAAGTGATATAACAAGAAAAAACGACCTTCCTCATATTTCTGTCTATTCGTTTCGGCATAGTTGGGCTACATTCGCTCAAAACGATTTCGATGCAAGTTTGGATTTAGTAGGCTTTTGCCTTAACCATGCTTCTTCCCATAGGGTGACATCTGGGTATGTTAAGACCGATTTTAGCGTTATCGACCGCTTGAATGCCAAGATTCTTGATTATGTATTTGAAGAAAAAACGAAAAAAAGATAGAAATAATTTGCGGATTAAAAAAATGATTCTATCTTTGCCGTTGAAATAGCGAGTTGGATTTTAGACGAAAGTTTGAGATCCAACTTTTTGTGTTTATATGTGTTTGGTCTCTTCTTTCTGTAAACTTCCATAAAACAAAGACTTACCGGGTGCCTTCAAAAAAACAGGCACTATGACGATTTCTATTTCTAAAACAGCGCTGCTATCAAGATTGCAGCTTTTGGCGAAGATCATACCCGCCAAATCATCCACGCCGATCCTTTGTCATTTCTTGTTTAAGACGAGGGAAGGCCGGTTATTCATCACCGGATCGAATAGCGAGGGCCGGATAACCACCAGCCTTGAGTGCATCTTCGACGAGGAGATATCTATTTGTGTCCCGACTTCCTTATTAGAAGGACTGAGGAACCTGCCCGAGCAACCAATTGATATAATCATCAACAAGGATACCCGTGAGATAAGGATCAAGTACCATGGTGGAAAGTTCGAGGTGGTGGGTTATGACCCATCTACCTATCCGGGAAAAAGATCGATCGAGGTCTTGGACTCTGTGTCATTGAGCGCGGAGGATTTATTCAATGGGATATCCAAGGTCATAAATTTGGCCGGGAATGATGATATCCGTCCGGTCCTAAGCTCTGTCTTTATTGAGACGGAACCGGAGACCGTATGCTTTGTCGGTGCGGACGGGCATGGCATGGGATTCTTGAGAAAGGGCAATGATAGACAGGTTGGCAAGATCTCAGTTATAATCAGCCGTCCTATAGCCTCGGTATTGAAGGCGATACTTCCGGCTTCCTCCGATAACATGGAAATGAGGGTCGGTGCGGATTGGTCCGATGTCATACTCAATGACTATGAGATATCGTTCCGGAATGTGGAGGGGAGATATCCTAATTGGAAAGCTGTGGTACCCAAGGCGAATAAGCTGGAACTGCTTGTTGACACCGGACAACTGATCGGGGCTATTAAAAGGACATCGGTGTTCTCCAATAAGGCCTCATGCCTTATCATCTTGAGGATCATTCGTGATAAGTTGACCGTATTCGCCCAAGACATAGATTTCTCGACTTCCGCGGAGGAAACGTTGGAGGTCGATTTTAACGGGAATGAGTTCTCGATCGGGATTAAGGGATCGTTGCTTCTTGAGATACTTTCATGTATCGATGACGGGCGTACGAGGCTTTCCTTTAGCGAGCCTAGCCGCGCTATCTTGATAACTCCGGAGAGCCAATCTGGGAACGAGGAACTTACCTATTTATTAATGCCCATGACAATCCCGTAAGTTATGAAAGAGTTCAAAGATACAATCCAGAAATATTTACAGGAGAGGGCGGCGGAAGATCTTCTGCCAATCCTAAAAAGAGTATAGACGAGTGTTGTCGTTATATCTTGGGAGAGGCCCGTAAGCGTGGAACCTCTGTCGTGATGAGTGATACGGAGGTTTTTGGTATGGCCGTACATTATTATGATGAAGAGAATATCGAGGTCGGAAAAGTTCCTGTCGGTAGCTCCGTTTCTTCTTCCCATAAAGTAGAACTTACGGAGGAAGAAAAGAACGCTGCCCGTCAGGCGGCCATCAAAAGGTTGACCGAAGAGCAATACCGATCGCTTAAAAAGAGGCCGGCCAAGAAGAAGGTTGATGAGAGTGTCCAACAAATGAGCCTGTTTTGATATGAAGCCGAGAACGAGATTGGAAAAGTTGGTGGCGGGATTGAGCGAAAAGCTTCCCGCCATCACAAAGGCGCAGGAGGAATGGGCCAAGGAACACGTGTTCGACCATGTAGCTTACAAATGTAAGAATGAGTTGTGGTGCTCTGAATGTGGCGAGATTTGGGTTAATACGGGTAATAGTAAATTGGGTGACAAGACCGAATGCCCTTATTGCCACCATCAATTAGATGTAAAGGTCAGCAGAAAGCAGAAGAACCATGAGGAGGCGTATATGTCCATCCTGCAAGTGAGAGGCGGGTTTCAGGTGATCCGGCATATACTATGTTGGAAAAACGCCCGTAGGGGAACTTCTCCGGTGTATTATGATTTTACTGAAGTTGTTCAAGAATGGATTCGTGAAGACGGAAAACGTACGATCATAGCCCGTCCAATAAATATGGGACGTAACGGATTTGCGTATAGTTCCCCTCTTAGTATCAAGGGTGAATATGGAAGTAACCCATATAATTATTACGGTGATTTATATGCGATATTTGGAGAGCTTTATCCAAGGAAAGAATTACTTCCGGAATTGAAAAAACGGGGACTGAATCGACTGTTCCCGGATGTAACTCCGTCTAAGTTGATACGTGACCTTTTGAAAGGAGGTAATGACGCGGAACTATGCCTCAAGACCGGGCAAATATCCATGCTGAAGCACATGTATAGAAACGGCTTTTCCCAGCTTCGTTATAAGCCATCATTCAATATTTGCAACCGTAACCATTATATTATCAAGGATGCGTCCCTCTGGGAAGACTATATGTCTTTATTGGCTTATTTCGGTAAAGACTTGCGTAATGCCCATTATGTATGTCCTAAGAACTTGAAGGTCGCGCACGATAGGCTATTGGCAAAGAAAGATGCCCGTGAAGCCAAGTTGAGACAGGATAGGGATCGTGTGGAAGCTATCCGTAGGCGTGAAAAGCTCATGAAGGATATAGCCGGCTTCTACGAACGGATGGAAAAGTTTTTCGGAATGAAAATCACGGATGGTAACATTGTCATTTGCCCGTTGGAGAGTATTACCCAGTTTTATCAAGAAGGCAAGGCTATGCATCACTGCGTGTATAAACTCGGATATTACAATCGGCCGGATCGTTTGATACTGTCGGCAAAGGACACCGGTGGCAAGCGTATCGAGACGATAGAGGTGAACTTGAAGACGCTGAATATCGTCCAGTCCCGGGCCGTTTGCAATGGCGTAAGCGAGTATCACGACCAGATAGTAAAACTGGTGAAGAAGAATATGAACCTGATTCGTCAGAAATTGATAGCGTAAATTTACAAGGATGACTTACATTGAACTTATAAATAATTTTTGGGAATTGGATGAAGACTGGCAATTTACCTGCTGTGAAACGAGGCTTTATTTTTATTTGTTGAAAACAGCGAATCGTTTAGGCTGGGTGGATAGCTGGACGCGTAGCGATGCAAAGGTGTCGTCTGACGTGGGAGTGTCAGTCAATTCGATGAAAACAGCCCGTAATAGATTAGTTCAAGCAGGTCTGATAGAATTTAAATCGGGAGGAAATGGACAGCGGGATAAAACGAGGTATATCGTTAGGTGTCAGTTTAGGTGTCAAAATTTGATACCTAAACTACAACCTAAACATGAACCTAATCTTATACCTAACCGTGAACCTAAACCGCAACCATATATTAATAAGACTAAGATAAAGACTAAGAATATTAATATACCCCCCACACCCCCCAAGGGGGTTGACAAAGCAAAAGAAAAAGAGCTTTTGGAAAAGGAGGAGGCTTTACGTGTTTTGGAAGAAGAGTTGAAGAAACGGGAGGCGGAACTGGGTGCACAATCGGACAATCCACCATCCAAACCGAAAAAGCGTCCTAATCCGTTGAACTCAGAAGCAAGGAAACTTTTCGAGGAACGCTATCAGGCTCTTTTCTCATCCAACTATTACTGGAGTGCGAAAGATGCGGGAAATATGTCTTCTTTGCTCAAGAAGTTGAAATTTCAACGGGAGAAGAAGAATTTACCTATTGACGACCAAGGCGTGTTGAATGCTTTGAAGTACTTATTGGATTCAATCACTGACGGTTGGATATTGGAAAACTTCAGTGTGACGAATATTAATTCGAAGTTTAATGAAATTGTCTCACAGATAATGGCAAGGAAACAAGAACATGGAAATACTAAACATACAGACGGAGCGAAAGCCCGTGAACAACAAACCGATAGAGAAATCATGGAATATGCCCGTAGTGCCTTCAGAAAAGACGTATTCGGTGATTCGTAGATATGGGGATGGGGAAAGCTTTGCGAAGACATTCAACCCATCTTTACAGACGATATGTGCCCAAAACATAGAACGGTCCTTTTTGGGCGATGCTCCATCATTGGCATTGCTGTCGCAAACTTATCCAAATGAGCAGGTAAACACTTGGATTATTGCCCATTTGATGGACTTATACAAATTCGCAGGGGTTAAGGAGAAGCCTTCGTTTCAGCAAGTCTTGGAACTAGCTGTGATGATACGGGTTGAATATTATTATTTTAAAGCTTCTGAACTGCTGTTGTTTTTCTTCAAGCTCAAGTCAGGAGAATATGGTACGTTCTATGGTGTGGTCGATCCGATGGTGATTATGGCAGCCTTGATCGAATTCAAGGCATATCGTCGGCATCAGCGGGAGATCTACGACCGTGAAATACAACGCAAAATACGGGAGGAAAAATGGGCGGAATGGGAGAGGAAGTCTGTTCCTTGCCCAGCGTATTTGAAATTGGCGAAAGCGTTTGTGGAGGAAATACAAAATGCGGAATGAATATAATCCTTGAATAAAAAATCATTAAAAGTTACAATTATGGCAAATTTAACATTAAACACGAGAGAAATTGCGAAAGTAAACAATGTCGCTATCATGGCCGGTAATGATCCTAAACAGTTGGTCCCTATCAAACCTATTTGTGATGTTCTTGGCATAGACGCCAAAGCTCAACGTAATAGAATTGATCGTGATGAAATATTAAGTTCAACCGGGGTCATTATGACCTCGGTTGCAGCAGATGGGAAAGAACGTGAGATGTATTGTATTCCACTTCGATATGTCTTTGGGTGGTTATTTTCAATTGACACAAACCGTGTTGATGAAGAAGCAAGACCCTCAGTCATTAAGTACAAAATGCAGTGCTACGATGTATTATATGATCATTTCTCCTCTTACGCCAGCTTCGTCAACCAAAAGCAAAAACGACAAGCGGAAGACTGGGCACGTATCCAAATTCTGAAAAAGGAATTTCATGAAGCGAAGAACAAGCTGGCCAAGGCAACAAAGCAAATGAACATGACTGTCGATTATTCGTTTGAGCAATGGAAGGCCAACGGGAAACAATTGATTCTTGATTTTGATGATTGAATTCAGAATTCGATAGGGAATTCGAGTGTTATTTTGCTATTATTAGGATGTTGATCAAGAGAATATACACCTTGGTGATTTCTATAGCTGATATAAGAAACCCAGCTGTGTTTTCCAACCTCGATCTACTGCCGCATATAAGGGCAGTAGATCGAGGTTGGAAAACCGACTTTTACGATACTGTAAAAATTTATTTGGGTTGTTTTCCATAACCTTCTAATTGTATATGTGGTAAATTGTTTAATTTGTATTTGCCCGACTTAATTTGTGATACAACTTCTTCTCTTGAAATACCAAAATTGCTTGATATATAATGAAAATGAGGTTGATTATTATTCCATTTTTCCTTACCTTTAAGACTATCATATGTCGTGATTAGGCAATGCCATTTTTCCCCTTTATCAAGAAAATTAGCAATCAAGCATTTCCTGTTTTCCACGATTTCTTTTAGCTGTCCATCTGTTAGCCCCGATTTTCCTATTATCTCAATGCCTCCATCGTCTTTTTTATGAATGGCAATAGGTAATGAGTATTCATCAGTTCCATTAGGGAGTAATTCTGAAGTATATTGGCTCAATGTATAACCTTCCTTCTCTGCTTCAGCATACAACGACAGTAAACTTTCAGGAGATAACATTTCTTCTTTCAGTAAATTGATTTGGTCTTTCTTTTTTAAATCAGGTTTTGTTAATAAAATTACCCAAGAGGCAGATATGGGATTTGATGTCATGGCTTTATACAAATTATCCCATGCGATAAGGGCTTGCTTAAATGTTTCTAACCCTTTTATTGAAGGCTCTTTTTCCCCGGATAGTTCATCGATGGGTATTCCTCCATCAATCATCTTATAAACAATAAAATCATTCTTGTAATGTTCTATAGGTTTCTCATACTCAAAATCACCTGAGTCAAATGCTTGAAAGTATTCCCCTGTTTTTGGATTAAAAAATTCTGAAAACTTCATACTTTACAATTATATCTTTATTTTTCTCAAAGTTATCTACATTTTCTACATCAACAAACAAAATTCCAAAAAACTTTCCTATCTTTGCAATGTCCTAATTTATCAGCGTGGCGGGTGACCGCCGAACATAATTTTTGTGTCGGCATTTTTTATGCCCATACATGAACGTATTATAAAGTATAACGGTTTCGTACCCCCATGATACGGCTTAATGGCCGTAACTGCCGCGCTGGTGTAGGACAATGGGACAGGCGAAACCGTTTTTGTCTATCCACTTATAACAAACAATGTTGTATTATGTCCAAACAGCGTAACATTGATTTGTCGGGGAATAATAGTACCCAACAACCAACGGCTCAACCCTCCGAAATGGGTAAGTACTCCACACTAGAACTGCAAGCCGCATTCGATGCCGGCCGTGCTCTCGGTAGAACTGAAGGTATGCTCTCTTACCAACGCCACATCATGAACCAGCTCTTTGCAGAGAATCAGAAGCTCAATCGGAAACTTCAGGAACAGAAAGGAGGCCGGTCATGAGAGAACAATATGTAAGAATACTAGTTCCCAATTATAATCCGGATCCTCTTAGCGTGAAGCAATTCTTCCAAATGCAGAGCTTTGCCAAAGACGTGCAAACCTATTTACCTTATCAAAGCACCACTTTGCTCGATTTCATGTCTATTGCCTACAACTATTGCTTGAAGACTCGGCAAAATTCGTTGGATAATATGACCTGTTATCGTGACGACCTTAGGCACAAGGTTATGCTATTCTTGACGAAGTATTATCCTAATGGATTTAAGAAAAACAGGAAAGATTTGTCAGATACCTGCTACAAAGAACTTTTGAAATATCGAAAGCCTCGCTTCAAACGTGATTTTCTTGGCGAGTATGAGCCGATAGAGCGCATTTGGTTTATCCTTGCGTTACGTGCCTGTCACTGCTTCTTATTGTCCGGACATCTAATCGGCGATATAAATCAATTTGCTTACAAGCTTGAGAAAATAGCTTTAATGATGAAAAGAGAGCTATAGGGGGAAAAATATTTTTCGACTTAATTTCAGAACGTTCTGATCTGGATCGCTTGGCCGCCATCCAGGAGGTAAGAATTTTTAAGGGCATCGTTTTTTTTGCTATCGACGGCCAATTTAGATAGCAGGGGGACTTTGCCCTTTACTTTTGATAAAAAATCATGAGACAATTAATGCACAAAAATAAGGTAAAATCTAAACGTATAGGAGTCTACTGGGCATAACAGCTAAATTGATGGCGTTGCAAAGTCATAATCATCTATTACTTGTCTTGTTATTACTGATAATTTATAAAGATGCTCCATGTATTTAAAACATATTTCGGGATTTAACTCACGATCACATTGTGCGGAATGGGCAATTGAATTTCTAATATCACAGATTGTGTTCAATTGATCTTTTGCAGTACGTAAGCTGCAACCATCATAGAACCAATTATCTGCTATTTTAGATATACCTAATGTGTTTTCAAATAACTTGTTTATATATTTCGTGGTAGGATTTGTGAAGTTTTCTAACTGATGGTCGCAAATTTGTCTTAATTTACGTGCATCTTCTTCAGAGGGATTCGTTTTCTTCAACCAAAGATTATAACCATAGTTAACAATGTCTTGAATACAAAACTGCCATTCAGCATACAATAAAACAATATAAGACATATTTAAATATTCGCATTTTTCATTTAGGTGAGAGACTTTATGCTCTTTTAAATCATTTTGTATTAACAATAGATGTTTACGATGCGTTAATCTTTTAGAGAAAAGCATATCTGGAGTTTTTGTGATATCAATCATGACTATCTTAATTTAAAATGTTGCAAATCTAATATTTTAGTTTAGATATATAATAACAATTATGCGGAAAATACTCATTTCCATGAGGATGTTCTTCTATTTTGAGGAACATCTTTCTTTTCTTATATATCTTAGTTAAAATAGGATATGAAGGAACATTGTTGTATCATCTGTAACAAGAAAACAGTATCAGTAATTAATACAGAAGAAGGACCAGTTTGCTATAATTGCTACTCTGATAAAAAGAACCCTCCAAAACAAAAACAACACCATGACAACGAAGAAGCTCGGATTCAGTCGGAGTTTTTCAATAAGGTTCCTTTATTCTTCCCGAACCTACCGGATCGGCTCCTTTTTGCAGTCCCGAACGGTGGTAGCCGGCATAAAATAGAAGCGGCTAATATGAAGCGCCAAGGAGTTAAACGAGGTGTAGCTGATGTGATCCTTCAGATACCGAAAAAGGGGTATGCTTCCCTTTGTTTGGAGTTCAAGACATCGACGGGAAAACAATCTCCCGATCAAAAAGAATACCAACGCCAAGTTGAAATGGCAGGTAGTAAGTATGTGATTGTTCGGAGCGTGGAACAGGCTATCCGGGAATTGCAACTGTATTTGTGTTAATTGATTACCCCTGTTATATTTTAGAATAAAAGTTATGACAGAATTGAAGTATGACCCTCGGAATTATCGCATCCACACAGATAAGAATAAACGGCTTATTAAAAAGAGCCTGGAGGACTGCGGAACGGGTCGTTCTATTCTATTGGATAAGAACGATGTTATTATTGCCGGAAATGGTGTTTATGAGCAGGCTTTGGAACTTGGGTTAAAGGTTCGGGTTGTAGAGTCTGACGGGAATGAACTGATAGCTATCAAGCGTACAGATCTCTCAACTGAGGATTCTCGGCGTAAGGCGCTTGCCCTAGCTGACAATTATACCTCTGATACGTCTGTATTTGACTTTGACGCGATCGTTGAAGATTTCAGTGCAGACGAGTTGGATGCTTGGGAGTTCAACATTGATGATTTGAAT
>ERZ791893.1327-NODE-1327-length-13065-cov-2.323751_pt1 | contig 13065 bp, 4 predicted proteins | sample MGYA00510154_ERZ791893 | MGnify/ENA primary metagenome ERZ791893 (study PRJEB30046, sample SAMN00792068) | human gut metagenome | study: EMG produced TPA metagenomics assembly of the A metagenome-wide association study of gut microbiota in type 2...
CACGATTCATAAGAGCCAGGGGTCTTCGTACCCGAGGCTTGCCGTAACGCTTCCCGACGGAAACGAAGGCGCGGGGTCCCGCGAACTTCTCTACACCGCGGTGACCCGGCTCTCAAACGGCCGCGAGAAGAAAGGGGAACTCACGCTCTTCGCGACTGAAAAAGCCGTGAAGCGCGCGGTCATGCATGAGGTGAAACGAAGCGGCGGACTCGCGTCGCGGCTTAACGATTTCCTCCTTCTGAAATACAAAGACATAGCCGGCTAAGCGCCCTGTTTTGTGATACAGCCATTTTGAGAGCGGAAACTATTTAGCCGGCTCATGAATCCAAAGGCCTAAGTTGTTTTTCTTAGTTTAGATCAAACCCTTCAGGGGAAACCCGGAAGGGTTTTCTTTTGCGGTATACCGTAGTCTGAAGCGGGCGCGAAAGCCTCCTGGTACTGATTTTTGTGTCCCGGAATTCACTATTTACCGTGTCGCTATAAATATTGAATCAGCGTTGACAGATATAACAGCGGTTGTCGTTTTGTTTTACGGGATGAAATTCAAATACGATATAAATCAATTAGATAATCGTAAACAAGGGAACATAACAACCGGGTTAACAAGGTTGTAAAATTTAGTCAATGTGGATATTCTGTACATTACGATCTATGTAAATTATTTTAGGGATTCGATTTCCGTGTAGCTTTTTTTGGAAAAAAGTGAGTTTTCCGGGGAAAACGGCGGAAGGTCGGTCGTCTTCCGACTCCCGGAACGAAACACGGAGTCCGTCGCGCCCCTGAATAGGTCGGCAGTGAATCAAACGTACCAGAGGCGGTACCTGTGTTTTGTCACGAACAGTCTCCGGCGTCCGCTGTCGGACCGTGAGGAAAGGAGAACTGTCGATGCCTCAGTCAAAAGAAGGAAAACGGTATCTGCGAAGCGCTCTCGCGCTTGCCGTGGCAGGCGCTTTCGCTGCCATGCATCCGGCCTGGGCTGACGTCCCGGAGCTGGAAACAAATTCAGACGGCGCGTATATCAATGTGACCGCGGGGACGGGTACGGGTGAGACCCAGAGCGTCACCGGGGACGCGGTATCGATTACGAATTCAGGGAATGCCCACGCGCTGACCCTCACCGGAACCGGAAACACCATTCTCATTGATGGGACTGAGTCTGTTTCGATCACGGCGAATTCCCAATACGCCCCGATCTCGAACTTCTCCGGAAATCCCTGGGCGGAAACACCTTCGTCCTACTCCGCGGGCGGCACGATTGATATTGAGTCAGATGGCACAGTCACGCTCTCAAACACCGCGGGCGGTAATAATCAGGTCATCGATATCGAGAATGGGGACAGCGACACACCCCTCAAACTCACCGTGAATGGCGAAAAGACCGCGGCTCAGGTCGTGATGACGGGGAATGTCCTCACTCAGAACGAGAATACCGCTGCCGAAATCAATCTCACTGGGACGGATTCGAGCCTCACGGGGCAGGTGTACGCGAAGGACGGTGCGGCGATTACGCTGAATGTCGATCCGAAAACGGGGTCAACGGCGACCGTCACCGGATCCGGTCTCGCGGATGGCACGGATTCCGTGATGACCGTGAATGCGAATAACGCCGTGCTGAATGGCGGTTACTATGCGCTCGATGGCGGCACGACCACCGTGACGCTCACCGGGAACTCCGTGCAGACGGCCCCGGAAAAGACGTCGGGATTCTCCGCTGTCCATGGGTCTCTCCCGACACGGGAAGAAGAATCGATCTTTACCTGCACCAGTAGTTCCTGTGTCCGCGTCGTTATTTCTCCAGCTACGGAAATCAAAGCCGTTATTGGGTCTATCACAGAGAAAAATGTCGCGGGCGGCGCGATGTCGGGGTCTTCATTCACCGAAATAACTGAGTCTGGAACCCAGGTGACCGGCGATTTCGTGGCGGAAGACGAATCCACGATGAAACTTTCGATTGGCGGCACGCTGGATGGCGACGTGCTGTCGAAAGGGAATTCTGAAACAACTCTGACTGTCAGCGGCACACAGACTGGCGGCGTAGATGTTGAAAATGGTTCCTCCCTGACCGTCACGGTCGATGGAACTCTGAATGGCGACGCTGAGGCGAACCAAAACAGCAGTAATCCTTCACATTCGGATCTGACCCTTACGATCAACGGTTCGATGAACGGTATGGTCGAAGCCTGGGATTATTCAACGGGAGATGTCACCGTTTCAGGCTCGTGGGTCGGAGAATCCACGGCTTACTACACCGGCGAAAATTCCGTCTCGATCATAGGTTCAGGATCATGGACGGGTGACGGCTGGGCCTATTGCGGCGGAACGTTTGGTGTTTCAGTCGCGGATGGGGCAAAGTGGAGCGATGACGCGTATTCGACGGACGTTGAAAACGGGGTCTACGCTCATCTGACAGCGGATATCGCGGGTACGTGGGAAGGAGACGCGAAATCCGATTACGGCGCGGTTCTGAACGCCAATATTAAAGAGACCGGTGTCTGGACGGGTGACGCGGTGTCGACAGACTCCTATGACGATAAAGCGTCAGAAGTCCATGTGGATAACGCCGGAGTTTGGAATGGCGACGCCAGAGCGGATGGGGCGAGTCTCCTCACGGTGGATAACAGCGGGACCTGGACCGGTGACGCAAGCACCGAGGATACCGGTTCCTCGATGACGATTACGAGTTCCGGCACCTGGAACGGCAGCGCAGCAGCCGCTTCAGGTTCTGTTATGACAATCGATGTATCAGGCGCGTGGACCGGGGACGCGAAAGCGTCTGACTCCGGTACCACGCTCACGATTACGGATTCGGGTGTGTGGAATGGCAGCGCGACAGCTGAATCCGGAGCCGCGGTGACGGTGAGCGATCTGAACCAGTGGACGGGTGACGCGACGGCGACCGGATCCGGCTCCACGATGGGTATTACAAATACCGGGGTCTGGAGCGGGAACGCTTCTGCTTCTGATGGCGCTTCTCTTACGGTGAGTAACCTGAAAGAGTGGACCGGTGACGCGAAAGCGATGGGGTCTGGCTCCACGATGGAAGTGACGGACGCCGGAGTCTGGAACGGAAGCGCCACGGTCGCGGATTCCGCCGTGATGACAGTCGGCGCTCTGCAGACCTGGAACGGAAACGCGACGGTCACGGACTCGGGGTCGAAACTCACGGTGTCGCTCCCGGGAACCTGGAACGGGAACGCGTCGGTCTCAGCCGGCACGATGACACTCGCGCTTGACGGTACCTGGACCGGTGACGCGGCGGTCTCAAACGCCGGCCGCATGGATGTGGCCCTCAACGGCACGTGGAACGGCAGTGCCTCGGTCATATCAAACGGCATCATGACGGTTGACATGAATGGCACGTGGAACGGGAACGTTTCCGCGACGAAGGGCTCCGCTGTCGCCCTCAATATCAAGGGCACGTGGAACGGCGCGGTGGTTGAGGCGTCAGAAGACTCCACGGTCGATATCACGGATAACACATCATCCAATACGGAAACCAAGACTGAAACCACAGCGGATACGACAGAATCCACGTCGTCAACGCATGGGGTTCTCCGGTTCGCAAGGCTTCTCGCCGTGAATACCGCGTCGAACGACCTTACGGATACGTCAGACACCACAGAAGCCACGGGGACCGGCGATGCCGCGGATGCTGAAGAGGAATCCACTCCCGCACCCGGTGTCAGCGTGAATTTCGAGGGTGACAACGTGAGCTGGAACCTCACGGGCGATTCAGAACTCTCTGGCCTCAATATCGGAGACGGCACGATTTCGTTCCCGACTCCGGCTTCGGGTGAATCCTTTACGGGCACCACGCTTACGGTGAACGGCGACTATACGGCATCGAACGCGACGCTCAATATGTCTGCGTCACTCTCTGGCGAAAATTCCGCTTCTGACCTCCTCACGGTCACCGGAGCCGCGACGGGGGCGACCACGATCAATGTGACGGCGTTCCCCTCAACCGGCGAACCGAAGGCGGACGGCGTGGAACTCGTGTCTGTCACGGGGGATTCCTCGAACGCCACATTCACGATGCCGAGGACGCTGAAGTCCGGCGCCTATATCTATTCTCTCAGGAAGGCGGGTTCCGGCTGGTACCTCATGAACACCGTGGAGACGCCTGAAACCGTGTCGGGCACCGTGATCCTGGGGACCTCTGATCTCTCGGCCCACGTGATCCGTCCCGAGATCGCTTCCTACGCGAATAACCTCTACGCCGCGAACACGATGTTCGCGATGAAGCTTTCGGACCGCCTCGGCGAAACGGCGTACTCAGACGCGATCAAGGCAGCTGGAAAGAAAGCCGGAAGTTTCTGGATCCGGACCGCGGGCGGCCACACGCGGAACGTGATGGCGGATGGCGAAAACACGACCCGCGGGAACTGGGGTCTTGTGCAGCTCGGGGGTGACCTGATCTCGTGGCCCACCTCAGGGACGCACCGGATGCATGTGGGGCTCATGGCCGGTTACGCGCACGAAAGCCATAAGACCGGAAGCGACACGGCGGATTATTCATCGAAAGGCAAGGTCTCCGGGTTCTCGGGCGGTCTCTACGCGACGTGGATGAATTCGAACGCCACCGGGGACGGCCCTTATGTCGACGCCTGGCTGCAGTACCAGCGCTTTAAGAACACGACGTCCGTCGGGAACTATGCGGAAGAAGAGTCGTATCACTCGAAAGGCTTTACCGGAAGTCTGGAAGCTGGCTACACGTTCGCGCTGAAGGATTGGCAGAACGGCGCGGTCTCGAACGCCACGCGTCTCCGCCTTGAAGGTCAGGTGATCCGGATGGGCGTCAGGGCGGATAACGTGATCGACAGCACGGGGACGCTCGTTCAGGGCACCGGTGCCGGGAACGTGAGAACGAGGCTTGGCGCGACGCTCTTCCATCAGTTCACGAACACCGCGAAGGGCACCGCCGTGAAGCCTTACCTCACGCTCAACTGGGTCCACGACACGAAGTCGTTCGGCACCGCGATGGATGGGGTGCATGACACGATTGACGGCGGCCGGAACTTCGGCGAAGTGAAACTCGGGGTCGAAGGCCGGATCACGAAGAACCTCAACCTCTGGGCCTACACGGGGTACCAGGGCGGGGATCACGGCTACCGGAATGTGGAAGCGCTGGTTGGCGTGAAGGCGCTCTTCTGATCGGATAGGTGAGAGGGTTCCGGCCGCACCGGGACTCTGACCACATCAAACCCGAACCCCGCGGGGATTCAGTCTCCGCGGGGCTTTCTTTTTATGGAGCCTGACACCGGAACCTGTCATCCTGACCAATCCGGAATCGGCGGGAAGTCCGCGCTTTTAAACCGGGTGTCCCTCTATTTCCGTACATCAGTAATTCCGTTATTCCTTTTTGGGTACAAAAACAGATCGAATAAGGACGGGATTCTGTCTGAAATGCCGGGTTTTCGCTCTGAATTTCCGCTCTACAAATCAGCCTCACGTTTTTCAAAATGGCACGTTACTGAGATACGAACACCCGTTCACCCGGTGCTAGTCCGATCCGGTTAAGCCCCGTTTTCGACCTACTTTAAGTCCGGACGAAAGAATCCCCGTTTACCTCTCACGATCCTGGAATTTGAATGTCGAGGCTGCAGAGAAAAGGGTGGAATCCGGTAAAAGGAAGTCATTACGGCCCGAAAAACTGTCAAAACGGGGTGTCTTTTTTCAGGCAGAGGCATTAATCCTATGAATCGATAGGAAAAAGCGAATTCTTTGGGCCCAAGGTCCAATAGGTATGAAAAGAGATACGAAGAAGAGAGGACCCGGGTTACGTCTTTTGGGCTTTGCGGCCGTTACATTCTGAAACAGATAATGAGAGGGCTGTACAACCCATATTGTTATCAGAAAGGATACTGCGGTGATGAAAAGGCTCTTTCCCTGCCTTTCTTTCCAGCCGCGGTGTGTTTTCGCCGCGGTTTCCTCTCTTTCACTCCTCACCCCGGCTTGGGGTGCGGGTCTCACGGGGTCCGAAACGGACCCGATCGGGCTCGCGACGGACTCGGTGACGCTCGAAGGCGGCGCGGCTCCCGGGGTCTGGATACAGAGCGGGTCACACACGATTGACGCGCTCTCGGATTCAGGAACGCTTTCGGTCTCCGGTTCCCCCGGGATCTCGGTCACGGGGGACGGTTCGCTCCTGATGGTGAATTCGGCCGGAAGTCTCTCCCTCTCGGGAACTTCTGCCGCGTTGTCGGTTAGCGCCCTCGGCGCTTCGGTTTGTGTGAACGATCAGGAAAGCGCGTCTACCGTCTCCGTCACGGGGAATATCGACGTGACCGGGAGTCAGTCGATCGCGTACCTCACGCTCACCGGCCGAAGTCCGATCCTGCGAGGTAACGCGGCAGCACGGGGCGGCGGTTCGGTTTACCTGATATCCACCCCAGATACCGATTCGAAGAGTACCGTCAGCGGCGGTTTATCCGCAATTGGAGCAGATTCCATCCTCGATCTCTCAGGCTCCGGGAGAACAGCGTTCGAGGGAGCCCTTTCCGCTGCGGACGGCGGAAAGGTGCATATCGCGGCGGGGGATACCTCGTCCTTCACCGTAACGTCCGGCCTTGAGACAGGAGCCGGCTCTGCAATCGAGTCTGACGCCCGGGGAACCGCGGAGATAACCGGAAACCTCCGGGCGGAACTCGGGGCCTCAGCGTCCGAAAACCTTTATGAATCAGCGGCCGGGACCGGCGCGTTGTCCGCTTCCGGCACGGTTTCCGTGATCCGTCTCGGGCTCAGCGGGAAGGCGTCCTTCACGGGCACTGTGACCGCCGAATCGGGGGCAGCCGCTGAGGTGACGCTGACGGATACCGGGGTGATCGAGGGGTCTGGCACCGGCTCGAGCCTCGTCTTTCAATCGTCCGGCGCGGGGTCGGTGCTTGACCTCGATATCGGCACTGGCACAGCTGCAACCGGGGACCTCAAGGTAAGTGACGGGGCCGAAGCCGCGCTCCGGATTTCGGGTACCTGGATAGGAGCGGCACTCCTTGACACAGGCACCGCGAAAGTGAGTCTCTCGGGCGGCCTTTGGCAAATGACGGGGGATTCCGCGATCACCACACTTGTGGCTAATAAGAGCCGGATCGCGTTCCCCGCAGCCGGCTCCGGGGCTTTCCAAGGCACGACGCTCACGGTGGCGGGTGACTATCTCGCGTCCAACACCTCACTCTCGATGACCGCGGTTCTCGGAGGGGATGACTCACCGACCGACCGCCTCGTGGTGAGCGGGAGCACCACGGGTGACACCTCGATCACGGTCACAAACGCCGGCGGCACAGGCGGGCTGACTGTGGAGGGAATTGAGCTCATCACCGTAAAAGGGAAGTCTGACGGCGTCTTTACGCTCGCGAACCGGGTGGCGGCCGGGGCGTATGACTATTCGCTGGTGACAAAAAAAGGGAACTGGTACCTCATCAGCACTGCGGACGGTACAGTCCCTCAGACCGATCCGACCCCGGCGGAGTCTGAAGAGACCCCGGTAACCCCGACTGGGGATACCGTCATTATTTCGACTCCTGCTCCGGCTGCCGGAACCGGAGAAGAACCGTCGGGCGAGCATACGGAAGACCCGGAAACGACACCGACCCCGGATCCCGCTCTAGGGACTGATCCGGCACCGACTGAAGTAACGCCATCCCCCGCCCCTCAGGTCACGCGTCACGCGGTGCGCCCTGAGATGGCGGGTTACGCGTCGAACCTCTACGCCGCGAACACGCTCTTCATTCACAGGCTTTCGGATCGGACCGGGGTGAGGGGAGCGGGAGACGGGAGCGGCTCAGTTTCAGGTCCTGGATTCTGGATCCGCACCGCGGGGAGCCACACACGGTTTGGAATGGCGGACGGCGAGCTCACGACACGATCGAATTCGGGGGTCGTTCAGTTTGGGGGCGATGTCGCGGCACACCCGATAGGTGAGAATTCAATTTTCCGGGTGGGACTCATCGCGGGGGCGGCAAGAGAACGTTCCCGCACCGGGTCAAACGTCACCCGCTACCGCTCTAAAGGCAGCGTGACCGGGGCGGCGGCCGGGGTTTACGCCTCACTCCTCCCCCAGTACACCGCCGGAACCGGTCCCTACGCGGACGCGTGGCTTCAGTATCAGCGTTTCTCGGCCTCTGTCACGGGGTCTGAACTTCCGAAAGAGACCTACCACGCCCGGGGACTCACGGGATCCGTTGAAATCGGATACGGCTGGAGTCTGGGAGCGTGGACTTCTGACACCGGGGTCACCCATCAGACCATTGGAAAACTCGAACTCCAGGCGATCCGGATGGGAGTGAGGGCGGGGATTCACCGGGATTCCGTGGGAACCGGGATTGAAAGCACGGGATCCGGGAACCTCCGGACCCGGGTGACCGCGGTCCTCTCGCATCGGATGCATCAGGAAGACTCCGGGTTCAGCCTCACGCCTTACGCGTCGCTCTCCTGGATTCATGACACGAAGCCGTTCGGTGCCGTGATGGATGGGGTTCGGGGCGTGATTTCGGGAAGCCGGAACCTCGCGGAAGTCCGCGCGGGAATAGAGGGTGAGGTCTCGAAATCCGTGATCCTTTGGGGGCACGCGGCGTACCGGGAAGGGCGGTCTTCCTTCCGAGCCATTGAAGCGCAGCTGGGGCTCCGGGTGAAGTTCTGACCGGGAGTCACCCCTCAAAGCGACCCGGGGGACAGAATCCCGCATTCTGTCTCCCGCTGCATAGCGGATGTCACCCGAAAAGTGTCAATTCCACCGGTTTTGTCACCCGCTTCCCCTCTCAGGCGACAAAACGGCGGGCTGAGTCAGATATTCAATCAATCTGAAAAACCGACACTGGATTTTTGAAACCCCCGGGTTTCAGTCACGGGAAAAGAGCCGCCAGGGACAGAAATCCGGGAAATGTCTCTTTCGGGACGACAATGTCACCCCAAAACAGTCATAAAACGTGAAAACTGTCCCCGGGGTCGCCTGAAAGGGGGGTTATGGCCGTCCCGCCTGGCCTCGGGCCGACGCGCCGCCAGTCGCTCGGCGGATGATTTCCGAGTAATAGGCTTCGGATGTCTGGTACCAATCCACGACACAGCCAATCGACCGGCATTCCTCGCGCCGCTTCCAGTTCTCGTTCTGGAACTTCTTAAAGACCGCGGAGTTTCCCGTCGCTCGCTTCGCCTTTTCGTAGGTCATCGCGAGATGGTCATCCATCTTTGAAAGATCCGGACTCGCGCAGATCAGTTTTTCAGAGTAGGAGCGGGCCTTCGTGCAGTCCCAGCTCACGGCGTTAGCGGAGGCGGCAGCGAAAAGCCCAAGAGCGAACGCCGCGATGATGGTTTTCTTCATGATTGAACGTGCTATACGAATTTATTTTTAGAAAAATACTTTTTAATCAAATAAAAAGCTGTTTTTTCTTAAATTGATGGTTAAGGAAAGAAACGCGGAAATCTGCCCCTATGGATTTAGGGATCTGCCCCAGCGCTGCTTTTCTATGAATTGGGTTGCAGGGGCTCAAACTGAATCCGGCATTTCCCGCTTTGAAAAGGTTGGTCGAAGAGAAATATCTCATCAGAATAGGCTCTGGACGACTGACTCGATACATCAGAGCGGGAACCATATAGTTTATAAAGCTTTTTAGACGGCGAAGTCTTTGCTGATATTCCGATTCCAGATTTTCAGAACCTGAAGTATCTCAAATCGTTTCTCCCAAAGTCGGGAGCTTTTCTCCCAAATAGAGGGTGATTTTGGGAGAAAGACGCAGTCGGTTGGGAGAAAGGTAATGGAAAGAGCGCTGGCATCGACGACTGTCTCGAAAAGCCATGTCTCAACAGAATCGGTTCCGGACTCCTGACTGGTTACGCCAGAGTTGGAAGTCTTTGGCTTATAAAGCTTTTTTTTGATGGCGAAGTTTTCCGCCGGAATTCCGATTTCAGATTTTCAGAACCTGAAGTATCTCAAATCGATTCTCCCAAAGTCGGGAGCTTTTCTCCCAAATAGAGGGTAATTTTGGGAGAAAGAGGCGGCCGGTTGGGAGAAAGGCGATGGAAAGAGCGCTGGCATCGACGAATGTCTCGAAAAGCCATGTCTCAACAGAATCGGTTCCGGACTACTGACTGGCTACGCCAGAGTTGGAAGTCTTTGGCTTATAAAGCTTTTTTTGATGACGAAGTTTTCCTCAGGAATTCCGATTTCAGGTTTTCATAACCTGAAGACTCCAAAATCGTTTCTCCCAACGCCGGGGGCTTTTCTCCCAAATAGAGGGTGATTTTGGGAGAAAGAGACGGTCGGTTGGGAGAAAGAAAAGAGGCAGCACTGAAGGTACCCGTGGCAGAAAATCGCTCTCCTGACCTTTCAGAACAGATTCCCGCGGTTACCCCGCTTCCGTCTCCGTCACCTGTTTCCAGCTGAGTCCAAACCCCGCGAGGTATTTCCTCAGGCGGTCCGAGTCATTCGTGCTCTTTCGTTTCTTGAAGGATTCCGCGAAGAGTGTCCGGCCCGCTTCTGACATCGTTTTCGAGTGCCGGCAGACCCGGATCACGAGAGCGAGCTGCGGGATATCGAAGAGGTCGAGGCGCGAGACGGCTTCGTCCCCCAGCACTTCTTCCACGAGATCCCGGTCCGCGTTTCCGTCCCCCGCGTCCTCTTTCCAGGAGTCGCGGAGACGCCGGAATTCACTTTCCACGAGATCCGTCGTGATGCGGCCGCTATCCGACAGCACCGCCATCCGGGTCGCGACCCCCGAGAGATCGCGGAAGTTGCTGGTCCAGGCGGATTCGGAGTCCGACGCGTACCGGAGGAACTCTTCCTTCGCCTCCTTATTCATGCGGACCAGTTTCCCGAGTTTCCGTGAGGCGTTCTCAAGCTCCACCATGAGGTTCGGCTCAATATCTTCCGGGCGGTCCTTAAGCCCCATGAGGCGGAAGGTCCAGAGGTTGATACGGGCGAGCAGATCCTGCCTGAATTTCCCCTCGCGGATCATTTTTTTGAGATCCCGGTTCGTGCCGCAGATCAATTGAAAGTCGCTCGTCGACTCCGTATCCGACCCCATGGGGTAGAAGCGTTTTTCTTCAATCGCCCGAAGCAGCATCGCCTGTTCGTCCGCCCCAAGCTCTCCCACTTCGTCTAAGAAGAGGAGACCGCCATCAGCCGCCGCGAGAAGCCCGGCCCGGTTTTCCGAGGCCCCGGTGTACGCGCCTTTCTTATGGCCAAAGAGCGCCGACATCGCGGCGTCGCCCCGAAGTGTCGCGCAGTTCAATTCCACAAACGCCCCCGACACCTGGCCGTTCTTCTTTTTCCACTCGTAAATCAGCCGCGCGAGCCGCGTTTTGCCGACGCCAGACGGCCCGGTGAGAAGGATCGGATCCTTGGACCGCTCACAGACCCGGGTGATCTCCTCAATCATCCGGTTATAGGCGGCATTCCGGGTGTCGATCCCGGCCTTCAGAAAGTGGTGCGCCTCTTTCCGCTCTAAGGTGAACCGCTCCGCCAATTGATCGTACTTCGAGAGATCGAGATCAATGATGTCGTACTTCCCCGCGATATCCCGCCGCTCGGGGCAGCTCGTCTGCAGAAGCCGCGCCGGGATGATCCGGGACTCCACGAGGAGAAAGAGGCAGATCTGGATCACATGGGTGCCGGTCGTGATGTGGACGAGGTAATCCTCGTTCTCCGGATCAAAGGGGTAGTGCTTCGCGAAGTCGAGGAGCTCCGCGTACGCCGCGCCGAAGTCCCAGGGCTTCGGGAATTTCGCGAGGTGGATATTTACTTCGGTGTCCGGCGACACCTGTTTGAAGTCGGATGCCAGCTGCTCCCCAAGCCACTGATACTTTTCCTGACAGAGGAGCTCAAAGCGGTCGACGAGGAGATCATCATGCTGCCCGATCGACACCGTGGGCCGCCACCTCTGCCACCGGTCCTTCCCGCCCCGGGCGTCGAGCGTCGGCCCCGCGAGCCCAATCACAACCGTTTTCTTAGCCATCGTACCGATCCAATTTGATCAAGTCTGATATTAAGGGATCAAAAATTCCCTATCGGAATTCTACTGAAAAATGGGGTATCGCCGCCAGAGCCCTGATTTCACAGGGTTCGTAAAAACTGGCACGCTTTGTGCGATAGAGAGGGCAGGAAAGATAAAAACAGCCAATCAAAAATCGATAACCATCATGACGACAGTGAAGACGATTGAGATCAACGGGGCGGAAGGCGGAGGCCAGATCCTCCGCGCGGCGCTATCGATGTCCGCGGCCCTCGGGATCCCGTTCCACATCCGGAATATACGGGGGAAGCGGGAGAAGGCGGGGCTCGGGCGTCAGCATCTCTCATCCGTCCGTGCCGCTGCCGCGATCTGCGGAGCGGAGGTGACGGGGGCCGAAATGAATTCGACTGAACTCACGTTTGTTCCGGGTGAAGTGCAGGTGGGGAGCTACCGCTTTGATATTGGGACCGGCGGCAGCACCGCGCTCGTCCTCCAGGCGATCGTCCCGGCGCTGATTTGCTCTCTTAAGGCGGGCGAAAAAGCCTCTGTCACGGTCACGGGCGGCACTTACTGCCCCTTCGCACCGGCGTTTGAATTCCTGAAGGAAACGCTCGAACCCTGTCTCAATCGGATGGGGTACCCGGTGACCTTCACTATGCCGCGCCCCGCGTTCTTTCAGGCGGCAGGGGGCCTCGTCCGGATGGAAGCCGCGGGACCGTTCGAGCCCGCCCCCTTGGAATTCCGGGAGCGGGGAAGCCTGAAGAGCGTGAGCGCCGTGATCCTTAACTGCCACCTGCCGCCAGAAGTGGCGGAGCGGGAAAAGAAGGTATTGATGCGCGACTTTGGCGATCGGCTGGGGCTCACGGAAGACGCGGTCACGCTGGACGCGAACCCCGCGATCCCGGAAGCGGGGAACGCGGTGCTGATCCGAACCGGGTTTGAGTCGGGCACCTCGGTCTTTTCCGAGATCGGACGCCCGAGGCTCGCGGCGGAATCGGTCGCGAAAATCGCGGCAGATGAATCTGCGGCGTTTCTCGAAGCCGACGTCCCGGTGTGCCGGCATCTGCAGGATCAGCTGTTGGTTCCGATGGCACTCGCGGGCGGCGGTCACTTTGTGACG
>ERZ791893.1328-NODE-1328-length-13060-cov-2.795617_pt1 | contig 13060 bp, 10 predicted proteins | sample MGYA00510154_ERZ791893 | MGnify/ENA primary metagenome ERZ791893 (study PRJEB30046, sample SAMN00792068) | human gut metagenome | study: EMG produced TPA metagenomics assembly of the A metagenome-wide association study of gut microbiota in type 2...
AAGATTTCGCCGCGCGCCTCGAAATTATTCGGCTCCTTGATCGCGATCGGACCGAAGTGCATCACGGTCTTCAGCATGGATTCGCAGAAGCCGTCTGAGAGCATCGACGCCTCACGCACGAAATACTGCTCAAACGTGTGCGACACGATATCCGCGACGCCCGCCGCGGTCTGGTTCGCGGGGACGGTGAACGTGTACTCCGGATCCATGATCGACGGGAAGCAGCCGTTCACGGGGAGCTTCTCTTTCGTTTCCTCATTCGTGATCACGCCGCCGAAGTCGTACTCGGAGCCCGTCGCTGCGAGCGTGATGACATCAAACACCGGAAGGGGCTTTCCGACACGCTCCGGGTGCTTCACGAGATCCCAGGGGTCGCCGTCATAATTCGCGCCGACTCAATCTTGGGGTTCGGGGCGATACCGCCGAGTTCCACGACGTCGCAGCCAGAGTCCGCGAGGATCTTCTTCGCTTCGTCGTAAAGCCCGATCCGCTTGACGGACCCGCCGCCGTAGGCGAGCAGCACCTTCTTCCCGTAACCCTTGATCAGGTTCCCGAGTTCCGCGATCCGGCCCTTGCCGAAAACGAGGTGAGTCGGAAGGTAAAGGTCATAAGACTGAATCATGTTCTTTTCCTCTCTCTTTTTAGAGACGCCGTTACAGATGACACCCCGGCGTCACGCATCAAAAAATGTCACCGCTCGATCCAAAACGGATAGACCGCGCGGCGGACAGCGGACACTCTATAGGCAATAGCAGAACGCTGTGAGGCTATGAAGTGGGATTTAGGTCTTACTTGCCTGATTTTCTCATCGATTCGCCGGAATCCTCAAAAAAAGAGAAAAACGGGCAATCAGTAAAGATTGCCCGTTTCTCTTCAGAAAGCGTTTTCCCGCCGCGCGGGTTCTTCAGTCTTCCTCCCCTCCTCCGCTTCTCAATGAGGCGGAGGAGAAGAGATGAAACCTCAACGCGGAGTGGAGCCCTGAAATCAGAGGCTCGCCTTCAGGATCTCAACGACCGCCGCGTGATCAAGCGGCGCGATTGCGGTGCTGAAGTCACCGAACCAGGCCTTCGCGACGTGATCCGCCATTTCGTCGAAATGAGTGTCATCGATCCCGAAGTCCTTAAGGGTCTGCGTGATGCCGATCGACCGGAAGAATTCCGCGGTCTTTTCGATCGCTTTCTTCGCGTTCGCTTCCACGCCGTCCGCGGGGTTGAGCCCGAGGACATTCACGCCATACTGCGCGAGGCGAGGCGCGACAACCGAGGGGTTCGCTTTCAGCGAATACGCCATCCAGTGCGGGGTGATGATCGCAAGACCAACGCCATGCGTAATGTCGTACCAGGCCGAAACCTCATGCTCAATCCCGTGGCAGGGCCAGGGGGACGGCGTGCGGCCAAGCCCAAGGAGCCCGCAGCAGCCAAAGGACGACGCGGCGAGCACTTCGCCCCGGGCCTCAAAGTTTGTGGGATCTTTGAGGGCAATCGGACCGAAATGCATCACGGTCTTCAGCATAGATTCGCAGAAGCCATCCGAAATCATTGAGCCTTCCGCCACGATGTACTGCTCAAAGGTGTGCGAAAGGATGTCCGAAATTCCGGCCGCGGTCTGGTTTGCGGGGACCGTGAACGTGTACTCGGGGTCGAGGATCGAGGCCACCGGGTAGCAGCCGCCGACAGAGAGTTTCTCCTTCGTTTCTTCGTTTGTGATCACACCGCCGCCGTCGTACTCAGAACCGGTTGCCGCAAGCGTAATCACGTCAAAGATCGGGAGGTGACGGCCGATACGGTCGTTATGGATCACGAGATCCCAGGGGTCGCCGTCGTAGAACGCGCTGCAGGAGATCGCTTTCGAGCAGTCGAGGGTGGAACCGCCGCCGATCGAAACGATGAACTCAATGCCTTCCTTCTTGCAGATCTCAACACCCGCGCGCACCGACTCGATCTTCGGGTTCGGGGCAATGCCGGAGAGCTCAAAGATTTCGCAGCCCGCGTCCGTGAGGATCTTCTTCACGGTGTCGTAGAGACCGATACGCTTGACGGAGCCGCCCCCGTAGGTCAGCAGCACCTTCTTCCCGTACCCTTTAATGAGGTTACCGAGTTCCGAAACACGGCCCTTCCCGAAAACGAGATGGGTCGGAAGATACAAATCGTAAGACTGAATCATGACTATTCCTCTCAAAAACCGGCCGCGTCCCGTCAGACCACAAACGGAAAAGAGCCGGCGGTAAAACAAAAACTGTTGGGCTCCGTCCCCTCTCTGAACCCAGCGTCACTGTAGAACGATTAAAAAAATAACGCGAGACGGAGCTTCTATTCATCTCCCGGAGGGGCGGACATGCTGATTCGAATCCATCCCCTCCCGGAAATCGATCTCTTAGAGCGACGCCTTCAGGATCTCAAGGATTCCCTCGCGGCCGAGCGGCGCGAAGGTGTACGGAGGACGACCCGCGAACCAGGTGGTCATCGCGTGATCCGCCATTTCGTCGAAATGCGTCTCATCGATCCCGAAGTCCTTAAGCGTCTGCGTGATCCCGATCGAACGGAAGAATTCCGCGGTTTTCTCAATCGCTTTTTCGGCATTCACGGCTGCGCCGTCCGCCGGATTGAGACCCAGGACATTCACGCCGTACTGAGCGAACTTCGGAGCGACGACCGCCGGGTTGTTTTTGAGGCAGTACCGCATCCAGGCGGGCGTAATGATCGCAAGACCAACGCCATGCGTGATGTCGTACCAGGCGGAGAGCTCGTGCTCAATCCCGTGGCAGGGCCAGGCACCGGCTTCGCGGCCGACGGCAAGCAGCCGGCAGCACCCAAACGAACTCGCCGCGAGCAATTCACCGCGGGCCTCAAAGTTCGTCGGATCCTTGATCGCGATCGGCGCGTACTTCATTACGGTGCGCAGCATCGATTCGCAGAAGCCGTCTGAGAGCATCGCGCCCTTGGACACAAAGTACTGCTCAAACGTGTGCGAGATGATGTCCGCGGACCCCGCAGCGGTCTGGCTCGCGGGGACGGTAAACGTGTACTCAGGGTCGAGGATCGACGCGACCGGGAAGCAGACCCCGACCGCGCGCTTTTCATTTGTGGCGTCGTTTGTGATCACGCCGCCGCCATCGTAGTCTGACCCCGTCGCCGCGAGCGTCAGCACGTCAAACACCGGGAGGTGCCCCTTCACGCGGTCCCGGTGAATCACGAGATCCCAGGGATCACCGTCATACTTCGCGCCAAGCGCGATCGCCTTGGAGCAGTCAAGGGTCGAGCCGCCGCCGATCGCGAGGATGAAGTCGATCCCCTCTTTCTTGCAGATCTCGACCCCGGCCCGCACGGACTCAATCTTCGGATTCGGCTCAATCCCGGAGAGCTCAAACACCGTGCAGCCTTCAGCCGCGAGCAGCGCCTTCACCTTGTCATAGAGACCGATTCGCTTAACCGAGCCGCCACCGTACGTGAGAAGCACTTTCTTTCCGTACCCGGCAATCAGCTTCGGAAGCTCGGCGATGCGGCCCCGTCCAAACACGAGGTGAACCGGCATATAGAGGTCATACGACTGAATCATGAGACTGTCTCCAATAGAGGTCTGAAGGGAAGTGAGAAAACGGCTGGCGCTCCTGAAGCCCGCCAATCCGATTCCTTCTCCCCTCTTCAGACCGGGAATTCGCCCGAAGGAACACGGGAACCCAGAAGGACATCGATTCCCTCTAGGGGCAAAGCGTGGAACCCCGTGTTCCCGCACGACTGAGATTTTACGAAGGATAGAAAGAGAAAGTTTCTTATTTCTCTATTCTTCTTGCCTCTTTGGATCACGGGGGAGGAGAGCCGGGCGAGAAAAACCGAGGTCCGGCCCCCGGGAACCGGAGAGTAAAAAAATGCCCTGGGAGCACCGAAGGCGCACTCAGGGCTGAGAATGCGGCGTCTGAATCGAGTTCAGAAAGATGAGCCGCAATGAACGGAATGATGAGAATTCTTTTTGTTGTCTAGAGGCTTGAAGTCAGAATCTCAATAATCCCGGCGCGGTCAATCGGGGCGAAGGACTTCGAATAGTCCCCAAACCACGCGGTGAGGACGTGATCCGCCATCTCACCGAAATGCGTGTCATCGATCCCGAAATCACGAAGCGTCTGCGCGATGCCGAGTGACCGGAAGAAGTCCGCGGTCTGCTCGATCGCCTTTTCGGCGTTCACGTCCACGCCATCCGCGGGGTTGAGACCCAAAACGTTGACACCGTACTGCGCGAATTTCGGGGCGACTGCGGCGTGGTTGTGTTCGAGGCAGTAGCGCATCCAGTGCGGCGTGATGATCGCGAGACCAACGCCGTGGGTGATGTCGTACCAGGCGGAGAGCTCATGCTCGATCCCATGGCAGGGCCAGGCGGACTTCGTGCGGCCGAGCGCGAGAAGCCCGCAGCACCCGAACGACGACGCCGCGAAGATTTCGCCCCGAGCCTCAAAGTTATCCGGCTCCCGGAGCGCGATGGGGCCGTAGTGCATCACGGTTTTCAGCATCGATTCGCAGATGCCGTCAGAGAGCATCGACCCCTCCGCCACAAAATACTGCTCAAAGGTGTGGGAAATGATGTCCGACACCCCGGCCGCGGTCTGCTTCGCGGGGACGGTCATGGTGTATGTGGGGTCGAGGATGGAGGCCACGGGGAAGCAGCCGCCGACCGAGAGCTTCTCCTTCGTTTCGTCGTTCGTGATCACGCCCGCGCCGTCGTACTCAGAGCCCGTCGCCGCCATCGTCATCACGTCAAACACCGGGAGCTTCTTCCCGATCCGGTCGCGGTGAATCACGAGATCCCAGGGGTCGCCATCGTACCCCGCGCCGCAGGCGATTGCTTTGGAGCAGTCGAGGACCGAGCCGCCTCCGATCGCGACGATAAAGTCGATCCCGTTTTCCTTTACGATCCGGACACCCTCGCGCACCGACTCAATCTTCGGGTTTGGGGAGATCCCGGAGAGTTCAAAGACAGTGCAGCCTTCCTGATGCAGGATCTCCCGCACGGTGTCATAGAGCCCGATCCGTTTCACGGAGCCGCCGCCGTAGGTGAGCAGTACCTTGCTCCCGTACCCCTTGATGAGACGCGCGAGTTCCGTCACACGGCCCTTCCCGAAAATAAGATGCGTGGGAAGATAAAGATCATAAGACTGAATCATTTTTCATTTCCTCTCAAAGAAGAGAGTGAGGCGGGATGATGAATCTCCATCCGATCACTCCATTCCTATTTGGTTTTCATTCTGCGCAGGAGAGCGGGTTCTCACGGTGATCCGGTGACTCACCGCTCTCCGTCCTGATGAAGGAAATTCTAGGAAGGGAAAGAAAACGCACCGTCCTAAACTGATCGGATTTCTGCGAAATCCAATCAAACGGGTGACGAATCCATAAAAAATGAGGAAACCGGCCGGCTGATCCGAAAGACAAAGAAAACCCCGCGTACCAGGTGAGGCGCCGCGGGGGATGGTATGAAGGGAGGAAAGCGGGATCCGGCTGAACCGGATCCCAGGATTCTGTTTCTCAGAGGCTCATCCGGAGCACCGTGAGGATGGCGTCCCGGTCCATAGGGACGAAGGCTTTCCCGAGGTCACCCCAGCGGGCCTGGATGTGGTCCGCCATTTCGCCGAAGTGGGTGTCATCGATCCCGAGCGCCGCAAGCGTATTCGGGATACCGATCGAGTCAAAGAACTTCCGGGTGTTCGCAATCGCGTCCTTCGCGTTCTCCATCGGGTCGTGGCGGGGATTGAGCTTCCAGACGTTCACCCCGTACTGCGCGAAGCGGGTCACCGTTGTGGGATCGGTCTCAAGGCACCAGCGCATCCAGTTGGGGGTGAGGATCGCGAGCCCGACGCCATGCGTGATGTCGTACCAGGCGGAGAGCTCATGCTCCATCCCGTGGCAGGGCCAGGGGGACGGGGTACGGCCGAGCGACAGAAGCCCGCAGCAGCCGAACGAGCTCGCGGCCAGAATCTCGGCCCGGGCTTCATAATTTGTGGGGTCTTTGACCGCGATCGGGCCGAAGTGCGTCACCGTGCGGAGCATCGATTCGCAGAAGCCGTCAGAGAGCATATTGCCGTCCCGCACGATGTACTGCTCGAACGTGTGCGACATGATGTCCGCGATCCCGGCCGCCGTCTGGTTCGCGGGCACCGTCATCGTGTACTCGGGGTCGAGGATCGAGGTCACGGGGAAGTTCCCCCAGATCGTGAGCTTCTCTTTTGTCTCTTCGTTTGAGATCACGCCGGCGCGGTCATACTCAGACCCGGTCGCCGCGAGCGTAATGACGTCAAAAAGCGGGAGATAGGCTTTGATTTTCGAGGCGTCAAGCACCAGGTCCCACGGATCCCCCGGGTACATCGCGCCGCAGCAGATCGCTTTTGAGGCATCCAAAACAGAACCGCCCCCGACCGCCACGACGAAATCGATCCCTTCGTCCTTACAGAGGCTAACGCCTTCACGGACCGAGGTGATCTTCGGGTTTGGCTCAATCCCCCCGAATTCCGAAACCGAGCAGCCCGCGCTTTCGAGCAGCTCCTTCACCCGGGTGAAGAGCCCTGAGCGCTTCACGGAGCCGCCGCCGTACGTAATCAGCGCCTTCTTTCCGGCTCCCGCCACCGCGTCCTTCAGTTCCGAAATCCGGCCCTTTCCGAAGATCAGGTGGGTCGGCATGTAGAGATCGTAAGACTGGATCATATTTCGCCTCTTCCGCTGTAGTTGCTGAATTTTGAATCACGGGAATTACTCTAACACATTGATATACCGTAAACCCGTGAGTCAGGATAAAAACCTCCGTTGATTGCTCCTTCGTCATGTTAAACGCTTTATCAGAAGAGCGGGGCTATAGGATCCGGAGAGGAGGCGGAACACGTGAATGAGGCATAAAAAACCGAGGCCGCTTCCTCGGGAATGAAGTTAAAAGTATGCCACAGATCATTTGTTTTAAAAAGAGAATTTTCACTGAGGCAGAAAATTTTTGGGACAGGCAAAATAGATCCCGTAACAGGAAGACTGCAAGGCAAAGTTCACAGCAACATGCCAGCCTTCCATCCCAAAAGCCCCGGTGAAGAAACGGCCATGTCGGTACGTTGTAAGAACACCGGGGCTTTTTCATGTCTCCCGTTTTTAGGGAAAGGATCCGCTTTTGATAATTTATTGTGTTGCATAAATAAAATCTGGCTCATTTTTCCCTAAAAATATCCTGGACGTTATTGTTTTCCTCAAAATCTGGTAGCAGAATGAATACTCTGTGTCACACAGATGCCGGAAAAAGTCACCCTTTTCATGATTAAAAATCTGATGCGGGATCACATTAGAAAGCTGATTTCCTAATGAAATGACATCGGCATTCTTCCAGAACCGCGATTAACGGTTTTCGTAATTTGTTAACGGAGCTGAGTAACTTAGGGATGGCCGCGTCAAGTTCAATTCAGGAATCTAGCTCCTTCGATTACCGATCGTTCTGGATGCTTGCCGTTGCGGTTATCACCCCGATTAATTCGATCGCTGCCCGAAGTCTCCTGATTACCCTGACACCAATTCAGCTGATTGTTATCCGATCATCATCAATCGCCGCCTGCATTCTGCTCTGGGCGATTTTCAGGCGCCGGCCCCTTGCGACACCCTGCGCAGGTCATCAGATTCTGAGAGCCTTTTTTGGGGTTCTAGCTATGTGCTGCTGGTTTTGGTCACTCAATCGGCAGCCTTTGGCCAACGCTACCGCGCTTTTCTATACTTCACCGATTTTTCTGGCCCTTGGAGCCTTCTGGGGATCCTTAAAAAGAAGACAGGACTTACCGTGGGGATCGCTGGGCAGCATTCTTCTGGGGTTCATCGGGATCGTTTTGATCCTCAGCCCCTGCATCCACAACTTTAACCAACAGAATCTCCTTCCGATGCTGGTTTCACTCTTTGGAGGTTTCTGTGCTTCGCAAGCAATTCTCCAAATCCGCCATATGAGAAAGTGGAAGGAGCCCGCTTGGCGTACGGCCATGTATTTTTCGACAATCAGCGCGTTCGGCGCCGCGTTCCTGATTGACTTTGATGATCTCTTTTCTGTTCTTCGGGCAAATGACGCCAGTTTGCCTTATGCGTTGCTGATTCTGATCTTGGTGTGTCTTGCTCTGATGAAGCAGCTGTTTTTCACAATGGCTTTTATGGCGAAGCATATGCTTCTGTCTGCCGTCTTCGAGTATTTCACCATCGCGATTTCTGCTTTATTCGGTCTTTTGTTTTACGAAGAGCATCTGTCTCTATCCGAAATTGCCGGCATCTTCGCCATCATGCTCGCCGGCATCGGCGCCTCTTATCGAGCCAAAACAGACAGCACAAATTAAAGCAAAGGTTTGCTCAAATCCATAGATGAGGCGTGAGAGATGATCTTTGATCTAACCCATTGATGCAGAGGATCATTCTCCAGCCTTTCATGCCAAAAGAGCTTCGGAACAAACTCCCCCTTCTTTTCACCAGGGAGAGGAATCACGCCTAGACGCCCACCTGAATTTGCCTCCAGATAACGCCCCGACGGCTCAGGGATCCAACCCACCGCGTTTGAACCTTCGATATAAAACGAATTCGTGTGAAAGAAGGGACTTTCTATCGTTCTCATACCCCTCTCAGCAAGCTGAAGCCAGGATCGGTAATAGCCGATTTTGCTTGAGGACGGAATAAATTGCGTATAAGGAAGAAGCCAATTCAGCTGGAAACGATTTGACTCTTTCCACCGCCTGTATATCGGGTGTGTGCTGCTCAAAAGAAGCACATATTTCAGTGTTGTCAGAGGGTGGATACGGATTCCCTGAACTGTTGGCGGAATCGGATTCAATCCGAAATCGGCAAATCCGTTTTTAAGAAACTCAACCGCCTTCCCTTCCTTCGGATAGAAGTTAATGCTGAGATGGAGCCCCGGAGCTTCAGCGAATAATTCGGAAAGGATCGGAAGAATAAAAGTGAAGTACCCAACCCCATAACAGAGAATTCTCATCTGTCGTTTGACCTTTCCTGGGTCAAACGACTCTTCCTCATTCAAAGCATCCAGTCCATCAAGCACCAGGATAATTCGAGGCAGCAGATCACCCATCCTGCGGTTAGGAATCAATCCTCTGCCTGACCTCTGGAACAGTTCGTCCTTGAAGAAGTCCTTCATCACAGCAAGCTGATGGCTGGCTGCCGATATCGACAGCTTCTGTTCTTCAGCAGCAGCAGAAAGAGTACCAAGTCTGCATATAGACCTAAGAAGACGTAGACCGCTGATATTTTCCAGCTTTTTGATATCGCTTGATTCCATTTGAATTTTTTACGAAAAATAGTTCTGCCGAACTAATACTTTAGAATCACAAGAACTCTGATTTGCAGAAAACAAGAATACACCCTTTGAAATTCTCTATGTTTTTTCAAATCATGAACGACTACATTTTTCTTATCAGGGACAAATAGTCCTTTTATCAATGAATGGAGAGAATATGCAGCGTCGTTCACTTTTCAAAGTTTCTTTAACCGCCGCTCTCGCTGCGGCTGTACCGGCTGTCGCTTTTGCCGCCGATTTCAAAGAAGGCACCGATTACGTCAAACTCGCCAAGCCGCTCTCTAACGCTAACGGCACCGTCATCAAGGTTTTTTCCTATGACTGCCCGTTCTGCTTCCGCTATGACATTGGCGTTGACCCGACCGCTATCCCGAAAATCGAAAAGCTCGGTCTGAAATTCGAGCCTCGTCATCTGGAAACTAAAGGCAAGTACGGACGCTGCGCGTCTGAATTCTTTGCCATGTGCATCCTGATGGATAAGAAAGCCGGCCGGTCTCTTGAAGCCAAGGACTCGCTCTTCAAGAAAGCCAAGGATGCTGTCTATCAGGCCTATCACCGTCACTCCGAACGTTGGACCAAGGGAGAAGGCGCCTTCATCGAAACCATGACGAAAGCCACTGGCATTTCTGCCGATGAATTCGCGAAGGAACGCAAGACAGCAGCCGTTCAGGCTCTCGCCAATTCCTGGAAGCCCGTCTATGACGTCGCGAAGATCCAGGGCATTCCGGCCTACGTCGTCAACGGCAAGTGGCTGATCATGACGAAGAACCTTCAGAGCATTGATGGCTTCGTGAATCTGATCGCAGTCCTCGCGAAAAAGTAATTCAGTTTTCTCCGCAGTTCGCTTTTCTCCCTGAGGGAATCATCCCCTCAGGGTAGGGGAAGCTTTGTCTCGAAACAATTCAAAGGGGAACAATATGAGTATCACCCGTCGTCAGCTGTACAAAATGACCATCGCCGCAGCAGCCGGCATTTCTCTTCCGACGGCCGCCTTCGCTTTTGGCGGTCCGTCCGGCGCTAAGACCATCTATAAGGTTCAGGGTCATATCGGCGAGATTCAAATGAATCCGTATAAGATCGCGCCGCTCACCGCCATCATTCATGACGGCGGCTATGTGCTGAAGAATGTCCGCGTCCGCATCGTCCCGAAGACCGGCGGTCAGGAAATCGCCTATCACGTGTCCGACAGTCAGGTGATGACTCACGGCGGCATCTCGGTTTTCGGCCTGTACCCGGACTACGTCAACCATGTTCAGGTGAGTTACGACCGTATCTGGAACAATAAGACAGAACACTTCGACGAAACCTATCAGATGTACGCGCCTCCGGCCTGGCGTGATCTGGCTGGCTCCAAGAGCGAAAATGCCATTTTCCCGAAGACGACTGTCATTAAGCCCGCGACCGGGAAGTTTGCGAATCGTCTGTACTACGTGAATAACATTGGCGGTGTTGCCGGCGGTACTCGAAAGGCCGTTTGGAACAGCCCTGAAGGCGGCGCGCTGCAGTGGTCCTCTGACCCGATTAACTGGATTACCGATACCAAGGGTGAAATCCGCTGGTACCTCAAGGCTGATCCGATTTTTGATGTGAACTCCCTCTGGAACGGCGGCATCATGATGGGCGTTCAGCAGAATGATGACGGCGCTCTCACCTGGGGTTACGGTCAGCATTATGTGAAGTACGACATCATGGGCCGCAAAGTCTGGAACCGTCGTCTCCCCTTCGCCTACAGTGATTTCAGCCACTCAATGGACGCTGCCCAGAACGGTCACTACTTCCTTCGTGTGGCATCTGCCAACCTGAAGCGTACCGATGGCCGCAACGTGCACACGGTCCGCGACCTGATTATTGAAGTGAACCAGGATGGTCAGGTGGTTGATCAGTGGCGTCTCTGGGAAATTCTTGATCCGTATCGCGATGTCGCCATCAAGGCACTCGATCAGGGCGCTGTCTGCCTGAATATTGACGCGAGCCTCGCCGGCAAGACGGTTACTTCCGAGGAACTGCAGAAGCTCGATAAAGCAGGAAACTTTGGCGACATCGTCGGCACTGGCCCTGGCCGCAACTGGGCTCACGTGAACTCTGTCGACTATGACCCGACGGACGACTCCATCATCATTTCGTCCCGTCACCAGTGCGCGGTCATCAAGATCGGCCGCGATCACAAGGTGAAGTGGATTCTGGGCGGCGGCGCCGGCTGGAAGAAGCCCTACCATGATCTGCTTCTCACCCCGGTTGATAAGAACGGCAAGAAACTCGACTGCGATGAATATGTGTGCCACGACACGAACTTCGACTGGACCTTCACGCAGCACACGGCCTTCCGTATCGACGAGATGTCCGATAAGAACACCTTCTGGCTCTCCGTGTTCGATAACGGCGATGCCCGCCACTTTGAACAGCCCGCCCTTCCCTCTCAGAAGTACAGCCGCGCGGTGATCTATAAGATCGATCAGAACAAGCGCACGGTTGAACAGGTTTGGGAGTACGGCAAGGAACGCGGCCATGGCTGGTTCAGCCCCGTTACCTCTCTCGTGAAGTACATGAAGGACAAGAATTCTGTCCTCGTCTACTCCGCTACGGCCGGTGCTAACTATGACCTGAAGACCGGCGGTCTCGTATCTGCCCCGAACCCCTATCTCGAGGAATTTGAGTGGGGTGCCAAGGAGCCGTCCGTGGAACTCCAGTTCCATTCGACGACAGGCTATCAGGCAATCGTTTTTGATCCTGAAAAGGCCTTTAACAGCAAGGTTCATTAACTGATTGAGGAAGCCTGAGAGAATCTTCTCACAGGCTCCCCGGCTGCCCTGCCGGTATCGCCTATTGGCAGGGCAGATTTTTAGGCAGACTAAAAATGTCCTGGTTTGATCATTTGAAAAAGGATCCTGTCGGCGCAATTGCAGACTGGCAGGATATGCGCTGGCCCTGGGTTCTGATGGCCGCAGTCTGCGTCCTTCTGGTTTTGGTTGCGCATTACATGTTCCAGGTGTGGCTTTACATGGCACCCTGTGAACAGTGTGTTTACATCCGATTCGGCTTTCTGGTGATGGCGATCGGCGGATTGATCTGCGTTATCAATCCAAAAAACCTGATCCTGAAGGTGCTGGGCTATGCCTTTGCTTTTGCCGGCGCGATATACGGTCTTAAGTGTTCTGTGAAGCTTGAGGCTATCCATCATGCTATTCACAGTGACGATCCGACCGCGATGTTCGGAATGCAGGGCTGCTCGACGGATCCCCATTATCCGTTTGATCTCCCGCTCGCCCAGTGGGCTCCTGACTGGTTCAAGCCGACTGGAGACTGCGGGTACGACCTCGCGGTGGTTCCTGACGGTACGCAGCTTTCGAGCCTCCAACAGTGGTTCATCGATATGTACAACAGCTCGGACTCCTGGTATCTGATTCCGAAGTGGAAGTTTATGAGCATGGCTCAGTGCTGCGAGCTCGCCTTTGGCTTCATGCTGGTGATTCTCGCAATCATGGCTCTGTGCTTTGTTTATTGCCGCTTTATCCGCAAGAACAAATAAGTTTCGGTTTCACCATTATCTCCTACTGTCGGTTGCACCGATCTCTCATCCCGGACTCTCTCTCCTCCCGGGTGGAAGATCGGTGCTTTTTTGCCCTTCTTCCCCTCCTCCAAAACCTGCAGTGTCTACGGCTCGCTTTTTTCTTTTTTCGAGATAAAATGGTTAGACATCTAACTAATTCAATCCGAAAGAGAACGGTAAGAAAGGACACACAGAGTCATGATGAGAAATCTGCTGTTTTCC
>ERZ791893.1332-NODE-1332-length-13025-cov-7.975867_pt1 | contig 13025 bp, 10 predicted proteins | sample MGYA00510154_ERZ791893 | MGnify/ENA primary metagenome ERZ791893 (study PRJEB30046, sample SAMN00792068) | human gut metagenome | study: EMG produced TPA metagenomics assembly of the A metagenome-wide association study of gut microbiota in type 2...
GGCGCTGGAGGGCGCGGGGGTCGCAATATTGCCGGAGAAGCCGGTACCGGCAGCCAGCCCCCTGCCAACCTTGTCTTTCAGCTCCAGGGCGATGCGCTGGGCCAGCTTCGGTCCGACGCCGGATGCCTTGGTGAAGGCCTTGTGGTCGCCGCTGGACGCCGCGAGGGCGACTTTTTCCGGCGTCATGATGGACAAAATCGACAGTCCGGCCTTGGGGCCGACGCCGGTGACGCCGGTCAGCATCTTGAAACAATCGCGCTGTTCCTCGGTGGCAAAGCCGTAAAGCGAGACGTCATTCTCGGTCACGTTCATGATGGTGTAAACGGTGCCCTCCTGCCCGGCGGAGGGCAGGGCTTCGCCGGTGGTGGCGGGTATCTGGACAAAATAGCCGACCCCGGCGCAGCTTATGACGACGGAATCCAGCGATTTTTTAATGATTTTTCCAGTCAGACAGTAAATCATGCTTGATCCTTCTTTTATAGGGGGAATTTGTTACCGCACAGGTGTGCCCATCAGGCGGCTGCGGCTGCAATGGCAGTGGGCAATCGCCATGCCCAGGGCGTCGGCGGTGTCGTCGGGCTTGGGGATGGTTTCCAGATGGAGCATCATGCGGGTCATTTCCTGAATCTGCTTTTTCACAGCCTTGCCATACCCGGTGATAGCCTGCTTGACCTGCATGGGGGTGTACTCATAGATCGGCACGCCGCACTGGGCAGCCGCCAGCAGAATGACGCCGCGGGCCTCAGCCACGCCGATGACGGTGGTCTGGTTGTGCTGGTAGTACAGCTTTTCGATGGAGAGGGCTTCGGGCTGGTAGCGCTTGCAGATATCCAGCGCACCCTCGTAAATTTCGACGAGCCGCTGTTCAAAGGGCGTGTCTTTTTCGGTGATGACCGCGCCGTACCCGATGGGGGCAAAGCGGTTGCCGATGTATTCCACAACGCCCCAGCCAACAATAGCATACCCAGGGTCGATGCCTAAAACGCGCATGGTCCTATACCTCCCCACTATAACTGATATAGTATAGCATAAAATCGGGGGTACGTCCACTGCCTGCAAATAAAAAAGGCTTCCCCTTTGGGGAAGCTGTCCGCAGCGCGGACTGATGAAGGGCGACTTACCGCTATTGCCTCTTCACGGGTTACTGTGGCACACACGCCCCTCATCTGGCCCTGCGGGGCCACCTTCCCCCAAGGGGGAAGGCAAAGAGCTACCACCCAATCTGCCTTTTCGCCGCCCTCAGCGCTTTCCGCAGCGGGCGGTACAGCACCAGCATGATGGCAAAATTGCCGACGCCGTGCATGGCGTCGTAGCTTAACCCACTCAGCCACCAGCTCAAGGCAAAGGCGGGGGCTTTACTGCCTTACCTCTTCATTTGCTCCTTATGATATTGCAGCGTATACAGCTGGTAATACCGCCCATGCTTTGCCAGCAGCGCCTGATGGTTCCCCTGCTCCAGAATCTTGCCGTGGGACAATACAATGATATTGTCCGCGTGCTGGATGGTGGAAAGCCGGTGCGCCACGATCAGCATCGTGCCGACAGAACGCATTTTTTCCAAGCTATCCTGAATCAACAGCTCGGTCTCTGTGTCAATATTCGCCGTGGCTTCGTCCAATATCATGACGCTGGGTTTGTGGATGATGGTCCGCGCAAAGCTCAGCAGCTGCCGCTGACCAGCCGAGAAATTGTTGCCGCGCTCGCGGACCTCCTCGTCGAGGCCGTGGTCCAGCTTGTCAATGAACTTATCGGCGTTGACATAACGGCAGACCCGCATGATCTCCTCGTCGGGGATGCCTTCTTCCCGCAGGACGATATTGCTGCGGATCGTGCCCGAGAAGAGGAACACATCCTGCAGCATCTGGCCGAAGTGGCGGCGCAGCGACGAAATTTTGATTTTGCGGATGTCGATGCCGTCAATTAAAATCTCGCCCTTCTGGAACTCATAGTTGCGGCAGATCAGCGACAAAATCGTGCTCTTGCCTGAGCCGGTGGAGCCGACAAAGGCCACTGTCTCCCGGGGGCTTACATGGAACGACACGCCCTGCAAGACCCACTCGCCGGGGATGTAGCTGAACCAGACGTCGCGGAACTCAATGTCGCCCTTCACCTCGTCCAACTCAACGGCGTCGGGTGCGTCCACCATCTTGGGCTGAATGTCCATGATGGAGAACACCTTCTCCGACGAGGCCAGCGCCGATTGCAGCCAGTTGAACTGCTCGGCCAGATTCTGGATGGGGGTGAAGAACTTGGAGATATACATATAAAAGGTAACGATAGTGCCGCCGGAAATCGTCTGCCCCAAAAACGTCGCGCCGGTCAGGTGGCCCATGCCGCCCAGGTAAAACAGACACAGGATCGAGCAGATGTACAGCATATACACCAGCGGCCGGAACACGCCGAAAACAAAAATCTGCTCCTGGTTGGCCTTGGCAAGCCGCTGGCTTTTCTCGCGGAACTCCGCCATTTTTTCATCCTCGCGGCCGAAAATCTGCGTGACCTTGATACCGGAAAGATTTTCCGACAGGTAGGTGTTGATATCCGTCGTCGCGTCCTTGACCTTGCGGTAGGCGCGGCGGGAAAATTTGCGGAAAATCACCGTAAAAATAACGATGAACGGCACAAAGCACAGCACCATCAGCGTCAGCTCATAGTTGAGGGACAGCATGGCGATGAGAATGCCGAGGATGACGAAGATGTTCTTGGCCAGCGTGACCAGCAGGTTCGTGAACATCATCGAGATAGCGTTCGTGTCGTTGGTCACGCGGGTGACGAGCTTGCCGACCGGGATTTCGTTCAGCTGCTCGTGGGCCAGCGACTCAATGTGAGTGAACAGATCTTCGCGCAGGTCGGAGATAATGCGCTGGCCGACGCGCTGCAAAATGACGGCCTGGAAGTAGGTGCTTGCCATCGAAAACACCAGCACGCCCGCATAGACGGCCACGCCCGCAAAGAGGCGCGGCAGAGCAAACTCCCCGGCCACCAGTTCTTCCAGCGCACCGACGATGAGGGGGGAGATAATGTCGTAGGCAATCGAGAACAGCATCAGGAACAGCACAACGACAAATTTTGCCCAGTAAGGCTTGGCGTACCCGGCCAGGCGGCGCAGGATTTCGCCGTCCTTCATCGTGCGCTCAAAGCCCATCGTCTCCTTTTTGTCCTTGACAAGGGCGTAGGCGAAAATCAAAATCGCCGTGACCGTGCCGATGACGCCCCCGACGAGAAGCAGCGGATTCAGGTTAGCCATTGCCGTCACCTCCCACTTCATCTTCCAGCTTTTGCAGGTCTACCATGCGGCGGTATTCGTTGCAGGTACGGTACAATTCGTCGTGCGGGCCTACGGCCTCCACCCTGCCGTCCTCGATAAAGATGATTTTGTCCAGCTGCTCCACCGTGGAAATGCGGTGGGCAATCAGCAGGGTGGTCTTGCCTGCGCGGCTCGTTTTCAGGTTGTCGAGGATGATGCGCTCGGTGCGGGTATCGACTGCCGAGACCGAGTCGTCCAGAATCAAAATCGGCGCGTTTTTCAGCAGTGCCCGGGCAATCGAAATGCGCTGCTTCTGCCCGCCGGAAACGGTCACGCCGCGCTCGCCGAGGACGGTTTCGTAGCCATCTTTAAAGTCCACGATGTTGTCCCGCACATCGGCCAGCGCGGCGGCGCGGTCAATGTCCTCCCGGCTGGCGTCGTCCACGCCGAAGCCGATGTTGTGGGCAATCGTGTCCGAGAACAGGAAGTTATCCTGCGGCACATAAGCGCAGGCGTTGCGCACCGAATGGATGGACACGGTGTTCACGTCCTGCCCATCCACAAACAGCGTGCCGTCTGGCACATTGTAGGTGCGCAGCAGCAGATCTACCAGCGCGGTTTTGCCCGCGCCGGTCTTGCCCACGATACCGACGCTCTCCCCCGGTGTGATGGAAAAGGAAATATCCTTCAAAACATCGTACTCACCGTCCGGGTAGCGGAAGTTCAGATGGCGGAACTCGATGCCGCCGCGGGGATTTTTCAAATCGGCCACGCCGTCACGGTCGGCCACATCGATGGGCGCGTCCAGCAGCTCGGTAATGCGGTTCAGCGACGCTTTGCCGCGGGCGGTCTTTTCAATCAGCATCGAAATCGCCATGATGGGCCAGACGATGGCCTCAAAGTAGCCGATGTACTCCACCAGCTGGCCCGCGTTGAACTGGCCCCGGTAGACGAGCCAGCCGCCGTAACCGAGGATAACGCAGATGACCGATTCAACAAACAGGGTGACGAGGACCTCCAACAGTGTGGCAATTTTTGTATAGGTAACGTTGATTTCCTCGTTTTCCTTGTTTAACTTGCGGAACGCCATCAGCTCTTTCAGCTCTTTGACAAACGCCTTGATGACCGCAATGCCGGAGAAATTTTCCTGCGCAAAGTCCGATAGGTCGGAAAATGCCTGCTGGCGTTCCTCCCAACGCTTGGTCATGACCTGGCTCATCACGGTGCCAATGGCGAACATGACCGCCGCCGGGATCAGGGCCAGCAGCGTGAGTTTGATGTCCATGCGCCACATTTTGACCAGCGCCAGAATGCCCAGCACCGACGCATCAAAGAACATGAGGATGCCGTCGCCGAAGCACTCTTGGATGGTGTCCAGGTCGTTGGTATACAGGCTCATCAGGTTGCCCACTTTGTTGACCTGGTAATACTGCTGGGACAGCTGGCGGCTGTGGTCAAACATCTGCTCCCGCAGGTCGGCCGCCACCCGGACCGCCGAGCCGAAGAAACAAACGCGCCACAGAAAACGCCCGATGACCATGAGCACCACAATGTAGATCATGGGCAGGCAGATGTGTTGGAACAGCACTTCTTTGGTGAAGGCCATCGTCTGGCCGTCCACCACCACCTGCCCCAGGTTTACACCGTTGATGACCAGCCGGTACAGCTCCGGGATGAGAAGCTGGATATAATCCACCGTCAGCAGCGACAGAATACCCAAAAGCAGTACAGGCGCGTGCTTGAGGTAGTAGCGGTTGATATACTTGCCGAAAATCACGGCGGTTCTCCCTCCTTTTATACACACATTGCGGCCAGAGCCGTAAATACTCAGTATATCGTACCAGCGCGGATTCGTCAAGCGTCGCACAAAGAAAAGCGCTCTGTGCCGAACAATGGCACAGAGCGCGGAGAAGGCAGCGTGTTTTACGCGCCGAACACCTTGGTGTAGTCGGCCTGGAACTTCTCAATGCCGGCATCGGTCAATGGGTGGTGGAGCATCTGCTCGATAACTTTGTAGGGCACCGTGGCAATGTCCGCCCCGGCCAGGGCGCAGTCCGTCACATGGATAGGGTTGCGCACGCTGGCGGCAATGATCTGAGTCTCGATATCGGGATAGTTGAGGAACATATCGTGGATCGTCTCGACCAGATCAATGCCCGGCTGGCCGATATCGTCAAGACGACCCAGGAAGGGGCTGACGTAAGCTGCCCCCGCGCGGGCGGCCAGCAATGCCTGGTTGGCACTGAAAATCAGCGTGCAGTTGGTGGGGATGCCCTCGGCGGACAGCACCTTGATGGCCTTTAACCCCTCGGCAGTCATGGGGATTTTTACCACCATGTGCTTCGGGTCCAGCGCGTAGATGGCGCGGCCCTCGGCGATCATGCCTTCGGCGTCGGTGGTGGTGGCCTTGACCTCGCCGGAGATGGGGCCGTCCACGATGGTGGCAATCTCCTTCAGCGTCTCGGCGTAGTCGCGGCCCTCCTTGGCAATCAGGCTCGGGTTGGTGGTGACACCGGCGATAATGCCCATGTCGTTGGCCTTGCGAATCTCGTCCACATTGGCGGTATCAATGTAGAATTTCATGAGACGAGCCTCCTTATTTCTGCCCATAATAGGCATTTGGCCCATGCTTGCGCATAAAATGCTTGTCCAACACGTGCTGCGGTGCGGGATGGGCGTTGGGGTCGATGGTCAGGGTCAGGATCGCCATCTTTGCCACTTCTTCCAGCACAACCGCGTGATAGACGGCTTGGGCCGCATCCTTGCCCCAGGTGAACGGCCCATGGCTGGCGCAGAGCACGCCGGGCACGTGTACCGGGTCGATGCCGCGCTCTGTAAACGTCTCGATGATGACCTTGCCGGTGTTCTTCTCGTAGTCCTCGTCGATTTCCTCCGGCGTCAGTTCCCGCGTGCAGGGCACCGGGCCGTAAAAGTAGTCAGCATGGGTCGTGCCAAAGGCGGGCAGGTCGCGCCGCGCCTGGGCAAAGGCCACCGCGTGGGTGGAATGGGTGTGTACGATGCCGCCCAGCTGCGGGAAAGCTTTGTACAGTTCCAAATGTGTTTTCGTGTCGCTGCTGGGGTTCAGATCGCCCTCGACCTTGTTGCCGTCCAGGTCCATGACAACGAGCATTTCCGACGTAAGCTCGTCATATTCAACGCCGGAGGGCTTGATGACGAACAGGCCGCGCTCCCGGTCAATGCCCGAGACATTCCCCCAGGTGTAGGTCACAAGGCTCCTGCGGGGCAGTTCCATATTGGCTTCATAAACTTGCTGCTTTAATGCTTCCAGCATAGGTTATCCTTTCAATTTCCACGCTAAATCGTTCAAGAACAGCTGCTGTTCCAGACTTTCCACCGTGGTATCTTTTGTGATATGGACAAATTCAATACCCATCATGTTGGCCCAGTCCTTCATCTGGTCGGCGGTCACATCGTAGGTCAGTGTCGTGTGGTGTGCGCCGCCGTGATCCAGCATTCCAGCCCGGTGGTCAGATCAGGCATAGCTTGCCACATGACGCGGGCTACCGGCAGGTTGGGCATAGGCAGAATCGGCTTGACGCAGTGGATATCCTGGCAAATCAGCCGCAGGCGGCCGCCCATGTCGATGAGGCTCACGACGATGGCGTCACCCTCGTGGCCCTCAAACACCAGGCGGGCAGGCGGCTCACGGTCGCCGATGCCCAGGGGGTGAACCTCCACGCGGGGCCTGGCGGCGGCCACGGACGGGCAGACTTCCAGCATATGGGCACCCAGGCTGTACATGGCCCCGGGCACGAGGTTGTAGGTGTAATCCTCCATAAAGGCGGTGCCGCCGGTCTTGCCCTCGGCCATTGCCTTTATTATAGCAGTCATTGCGGCAACTTTCCAGTCCCCTTCGCCGCCGTAGCCATAGCCTTGGGCCATCAGATGCTGGCTGGCGATGCCCGGCAGCTGGCGCATACCGTACAAGTCCTGGAAAGTATTGGAAAATGCCTTGCACCCTTCGGCGTCCAGCATTTTCTTCATGGCGATTTCCTCGCGGGCCTGGTAGCGCACGGTCTCGATAAAGTCCGTGTCCTCGCTGGCAAAATCGTAGGCGGCGCGGTATTCATCCATCAGGGCGTCAATTTCCGCATCGGTCACGGCGTTCATCGTGTCCACCAGCTGTCCCACGGGCCAAGTGTTGACCTGCCAGCCGAGCTTTGCCTGCACTTCGACCTTGTCGCCCTCGGTCACAGCGACCTCGCGCATATTGTCGCCGAAACGCATGACCTTCAATTCTCTCGAGACCGCCACACCCACGGCGGCACGCATCCAATCGCCCAGGCGCTTCTGCACGTCCTCGTCCTGCCAGTAGCCCGCAATGACCTTGCGGGGCATCCGCAGGCGGGCGGCGATAAAGCCGTGCTCGCGGTCGCCGTGGGCGGCCTGGTTCAGATTCATGAAGTCCATGTCGATCTCTTCATTGGGGATCTCGCGGTTGTACTGGGTGGCAAAGTGGCAGTAGGGCTTTTGCAGGTTGGCAAAGCCGTTGATCCACATTTTGCTGGGGCTGAAGGTGTGGCACCAGGTGATGATGCCCGCGCAGTGCTTGTCGTAGTTGGCCTCGCGCACCACGTCGGAGATTTCGGCGTTGGTCTTGGCGGTAACTTTGTAGACGACTTTGCAGGGCAAATTGCCGGAAGCGTTCAGCTTATCGGCCATCTCTGCCGCGCGGGCGGCGACGGTCTCGAGGACTTCAGGGCCGTACAAAAACTGACTGCCCACGACGAACCAAAATTCATAGGTATGCAACATAAAAGTTTTCTCCTTCTTTTAAATAACCAGTGCCTGCAGTACTCGGTAGGGGCCGGATATGTCCGGCCTGCAACTTTCCCGGAAGCGCACACTTGCCTTACACGACCGGGCCGGGCATGCCCGGCCCCTACGGCGGGAAAATTTTTCAGGACACCACCGCCCGCTCGGCGTTCAGCGCATTTTTATATTCGGTCAGGAACTTCGCGAACCCATCCGTATCGTCGGCATCCGGGGCCAGCGTTACGCTTCTGGCATCAGCGAACACGCAGCGGTTCAGATACGCCGCCAGCGTCTCCCCTGCCCTGCGGTACAGGCGGTAGGCCGCCAACAGCGCCATGCCGTAAGGGCCGCCCTCGCCCGCGGTCTCCATGCAGGTGACGGGCGCGCCTGCCGCAGCGGCCAGATACCGCTGCGCCACACCCGGCGTTTTGAAAATGCCGCCGTGGCCCAGCAGCGTATCCAACGCCACGTGCTCCTGCTTCAAAATGTTTAGCCCCAACGCCAGCGTGGCAAAGGCCGAATAGATATTGGCCCGCATAAAGTTCGCCAGCGTAAAATCACTGTTTGGGCGGCGCAGCAGCAGCGGCAGGCCCGCATCAAAGTGGGTCACGCTCTCACCGGAGATATAGTTGATGGGCACCACGCCGCCGCAGTCAGACGCACCCTTCAAAGACTCGTTGAACAGCCGGGTGAACAACGCGCCCTTGTCGATGCCAGCCCCGCAGAGCACCACGCTCTCGGCCAGCAGATCGACCCAGGCGTTCAGGTCGCTAGTGCAGTTGTTGCAGTGGACCATGGCCACCGCCGCACCGTCGGGGGTCGTGACTATGTCGATTTCCGGGTAGACCTTGGAAAGCGGCTTTTCCAGCACGACCATGGCAAAAATACTCGTGCCTGCGCTGACATTGCCGGTGCGTGGGGCCACACTGTTCGTGGCGGCCATGCCGGTGCCTGCGTCGCCTTCGGGTGGGCAGAACGGCACGCCGGGTTGCAAAACGCCGGTGGGGTCCAGTAGCTTCGCGCCCTCGGCGGTCAGCGTGCCCCCGTCCTCACCTGCGGGCAAAACGGTGGGCAGCAGACTGGCAAGGTCTACAGGATAGCCCTGCTTTGCCGCCAACGCGTTGAATTTTTCCAGCATGGCGGCGTTATACCCGCCGGTGGCGCTGTCAATCGGGAACATACCGCTGGCGTCGCCCACGCCCAGCACCTTGCGCCCGGTCAGCTGCCAGTGTACATACCCGGCCAGCGTCGTGAAGAAATCCAGCTGCGCCAGGTGCGGCTCGCGGTTCAGCATGGCCTGGTACAGGTGCGCTACGCTCCACCGCTGGGGGATGTTGAACCCGAACGCCGCGGTCAGCGCTTCCGCCGCTTGGCCGGTCATCGTGTTGCGCCAGGTGCGGAACGGCACGAGCAGATTGCCCGCCGCGTCAAAAGGCAGATAGCCGTGCATCATGGCCGAAATGCCGATGCAGCCCACCGTGGCCAGCGGCTGGCCGTACCGGGCCTGCACATCGGCGGCAAGGGCGGCGTAGGCGGCCTGTACACCACGCCAGACTTCGTCCAGCGGGTAGGTCCAGACACCGTTTTCCAGCCGATTCTCCCAGGTAAAGTCACCCTGAGCGACCGGCTTGCAGGCATCGTCCACCAGCACCGCTTTAATGCGGGTGGAGCCGAACTCAATGCCGAGGGTACAATTTCGTAAGGTAAGCATGGATTTCCTCCTTGACAAGTGGAGCTTTGTTTTCTATGATGAAACTGTCTGTATGTTCAAAATGAAGGGGGCAACCTATGGGAACGGTTTTCAATAAGGAAGAAATGCTGGTTTTATTGCAGGATTTCCACCGCCTGACCGGGCTGCGCACCGTGGTGTTTGACACCTACGGCATGGATATCCTCTCTTACCCGCCGGAACTGCCTGCCTACTGCAAGCTGGTGCGCGGCGTGCCGGAAGGGGTCATCGGCTGCCATCTGTGCGACCAAAACGCCTGCCGCAACGCCACGCGGCGGAAAGAGACGGTCATCTACACCTGCCACGCCGGGCTGATCGAGGTCATCACGCCGATTTTGATAGACGGCGCGGCGGTGGGATTTCTGCTGCTAAGCCATATCGTGCAAGGCGCGGACGAGGCGGCCGAGTGGGCCGTGGCCAAGGAGCGCTGCGCACCCTACGGCATCGACGAAGCGGCGCTGCACAGCGCCTACGATGCCCTGCCCCGCACGCCCTACCCGACGCTGAAATCGGCATCGGACCTGCTGGCGTTGGCGGCGTCCGCGCTGTACCAACAGGGTTTGGCGCGGCTGAACCCCGGCAGCAGCGAGGCACGGCTGGGCCAATATCTGAGCGACCACCTGGCAGAGGAACTGACCAGCGAAAAGATCTGCCGGGCGCTGTCCTTGAGCCGCACCGGGCTGTATTATCTCTCCCGCCAGACCTACGGCTGCGGCATCAATGAGCAGATCACCCGGCTGCGGGTGCAGCGGGCCATGGAACTGCTGGCCACAACGTCCCTGTCCAACGTGGAGATCAGCCGCCTGACCGGATTTTCGGACTACAACTATTTTTACCGTGTGTTCCGCCGCCAGACCGGCCTGACCCCGCGCCGCTACCGTACCTCTATGGTAGCAGATACCTAGCCGCCAGAATAGGAACATCTGTTTTAAAAACTGGATTTTTGTTCAAAAAAATACGCCTGCGCTTAAAGAAAAGCGCAGGCGTTAATTTTATGAATTTGCAGTATCCTTATTGACGGCATCCATATAACCGGCCGTGATGATACCGGCGGGCAGTGCGACCACCGCGATACCGACCATGGACGACAGCATGGTAAAGATGCGCCCGGCTGTCGATACAGGGTAGATATCGCCGTAGCCGACGGTCGTAAGAGAAATGGTGGCCCAGTAGATTGCATCGAAAAAGCTATTGAACGTATCAGGCTCTACATTAAATACCACCAGGGCAGAAATCAAGATGTAACCGCCCGCCAGTGCGCCGACGGTGAGTAAAGCAGATTTTTGACGACGCAGCACGGTGAGGATTATCTCAATGTTTTTGGAGTATCGCACAAATTTGACGACGCGGAACACTTTAAATGTTCGGAACAGCCGAAAAATGCGCAGCACCCTGGCCCCACGCCCTACAATGCCGAAAGACGGCAGAATGGTGAGCAGATCAATCAGTGCCATTGGGGCGAACGGATAGAGAAGAAACGCAGTGCGGCCCCGGCGCGGCAGTTTGAAATCAGCAGTCCAGAAGCGCAGGACATAGTCAAAGATAAACACGACCACCGTTGCGTGGTCGATAACGACGGTCCACATGGCGGTTGACTTTGTTGCTAACGGTATCAAGCTGACCAAAATCGTCGCCATCATGAACCAGTCATAAATCCGGCTGGCGGCATCACCGGGCAAGGAGACCTCTATAATTTCAAAAATTCTTTTTCGCATAATTTTTCCGATTTAATAGCACCGCTTGCAAGGAGTATATCCCCATGCCTCGGCTTGCTCTAGTGTGACGGCAGTAGCGTTATCCATACCGCTGCAACTGGGTATGCGGTGATATTTCTTTCCGTTACCGCTGCTTGCGATGTAGACCATGCCCGCTTGATATACGGAGCTGTTGGTACTGATTGTGGAACTTATCGATTCAGTAGCTGGCACCTCAGTCGGTTGCGGAGTCGGCGTTTCAGTAGGCGCGACGGTCGGCTCTGGTGTTGGGACTTCGGTAGGTACGGCAGTTGGTTCCGATGCTGGCGCTTCAGTAGGGATTGTTGTTGGTTGTGGGGTTTCTGCAGCAACGGTGGCTGTCGGCATGGGTGAGGCCTGTGTGGCATCACTCGCATTGGAATCACCGCCAATAGAGGCAAACACCAATAGAACAGCCCAGAAAGCGGCGATGATTCCCACGCGAGCTTTCTGGCTGGCATGGAACTTATTGGAAGTCCATAGCCAATAGCTAAGGGCAAACGGCCAGAATATAAGAGCAAGCAAAACCCAAAGGCAACCACTGCATCCTTTGTTTTGGCCGTTGTTGGGAACTTTGGGATTTGATTGCTGGGTAGAAGGTTCTGCTCCATGGTCTTTATGGACGGATTCTGTTGTGCTGTAAGAGATACCTGTGCCGGGTAAGCCCGTAGTGGTCGTCCTGCGCCCGGTCGAACTGATGGTGTGGTGAAAACCCTTGCCGCCAAAAGAAACACTGGTGCTTTTCTTATTTAAATTTAACCGCACACCGGGGGCAATTTTGACGCTTTTGCGAAAACGAAAGGCCACAAGAATACATCCTTCCAATTTTGTTTGTTTGAATCTTATAGAAGATACAAGAAAAGGATTCTATTTCATTGTAAGCGCTCAATGCGCATAAGTCAAGCGCCCCAAAACAAGAGGAACAATGCAAATTTGTCTATAAAACAAAAAACACGCAGATTCAAACAAATCTACGTGTCTTTTCAAGTGCGCGGTACAGGACTCGAACCTGTGACCTCCTGCACGTCAAGCAGATGCTCTACCAGCTGAGCTAACCGCGCATAATTGCGCCGCCTGTTGGCGACGCATATTAGTATAGCAGATTGCTTTACAAATTGCAAGCCCTTTTGGCAAAAAAATTCAACTTTTTCAGCCCAGAATGCGCCCATCGGTGGAAATCGTCACGACCTGCCATGGAATGAACTTGCCGGACGCCTGCAACGCACGCTTGGCGGCGTTTTCCAGCCCGCCGCAGCAGGGCACTTCCATCCGCACGATGGTGACTTCCTTAATATCGTTGTTGCGGATGATGGCGGTCAGCTTTTCGCTGTAATCCACATCGTCCAGCTTGGGGCAGCCCACCAGCGTGATGTGCCCGCGGATGAACCGTTCGTGGAACGCGGCGTAGGCGTAGGCCGTGCAGTCGGCGGCAATCAGCAGCTTGGCACCGGCAAAGTAGGGCGCGTTGATGGGCACCAGCCTGATCTGTACCGGCCACTGGCGCAGCTGGCTTGGGGCCATCGTGGGGGCGGTGCTCTCA
>ERZ791893.1337-NODE-1337-length-12914-cov-2.437515_pt1 | contig 12914 bp, 9 predicted proteins | sample MGYA00510154_ERZ791893 | MGnify/ENA primary metagenome ERZ791893 (study PRJEB30046, sample SAMN00792068) | human gut metagenome | study: EMG produced TPA metagenomics assembly of the A metagenome-wide association study of gut microbiota in type 2...
AACGGAATTTGTATTTGCCGCTTCCGCTTAACCATTCGGCGCTGAAAGAGGTGGCTACGTTTTCAGATATCTTATATTCGAACAGCGCCGAGGGGTTGATAACGTCGAAAGAACCGACTTTCATCGTGGCACGGATATTCGTTGTTTTTCCATCTTCGAAACGAGGACGACGAGAACGCAGATAAAGCGTACCGGCCGCGCCGAAATCTTTCGCGGATTGGAAGATATCGCTCTTCTGGCCATTGTATAAAGAAATCTCCTCGATATTGTCCAAAGAATACATCCCGAGGTCTACTTGTCCGTTTTGTGCGTTGCTTAATTCGATGCCGTCGTAGAAAACACCCATGTGGTTCGTTCCCATACTTCGGATATTTACGGTCTTGATACCTCCTACGCCCCCATAGTCTTTCAATTGGACACCCGAGAAGTAGCGTAAAGCATCTGCTACCGTGTGACTGTTCAAATTTTGTAATTCTTTCCCCGATAGTTTTTGGGAAGGAATTACCTCTTTAAAGCTGAAACTCCGGGCCGTGACCGTAACTTCGTCCAAGTGCTGGATAGAGTCGAGTTTGCTTTGTCCATGGGACATACCTATCGCCAGCATCGATAATACGCAAGCAAGGTATCCCTTTCTAGCAAAGGATAACACCATTATTTAAAACCTGTTTAGAAAATGATTCGTACCAAGCCGCTCTGTCCTCGCGAGCGACTTCTCCCTAACTGGCAGGTCTTCTGACTGACTCCCATCCCGAAAGCCTTCCCGGCTATATTCTTATATACCAGTGGCGAAAGTGTTTCCGGAATGTTTGAAATAGAGCTTCACAGCAACGGGACTGTTCAGGAATTACACCTGATTCCCTTTTAATCCGTAACCCCGGTTGGGCGAAACGGAACCAATTCGGGACAAAGGTATGAAATCTTGTTAATATCCGGGCTATAATTGGAGAATTTCCTTAAATGAAAGGGTTGTACTTGTATTTCACGACTTCCTTTTTATTTAAAGACGCTTGTACGTCGATCAGCCGTTGGTTGCTGCTTCCCCGGAATAAAAGGCTCTCATCCCGAAGGGTTTGTTTGTAGCGGCCATCTACCAATACGTCGATATAGGACAACAAGGCGGCTTGTGCCGGATTCTTTATCAGGTCCTCGAATTTATATCCTGTGTAGCACCAGATCGTCTTTTGGCTTTTTTCCTTGATCGCTTTGGCTACCTCGGTGAAACCTTCCGGCTGGAACATAGGGTCTCCGCCGCTGAAGGTGACGTTGGCGAATTCGTCGGCCAATACTTTTTCCACGATCTCTTCCGCTTTTACTTTCTTCCCTTTATTGATATCCCATGATTCGGGGTTGTGGCAACCCGGGCATTTGTTCGGGCAACCCGCCGCATAGATGGCGGTCCGGAATCCCGGACCGTCTACGGTGGTATCTTCGATGATATCTATGATAGACAACATGGTAATTGAAAATTGAAAATTAGTTGTGGGTGACACGGTCGTTTAGCTCGGATAGCTTGGCGTTGTTCCAACGGTCGGTGGTTCCTACCAGATAGCCGGTGATGCGTTGAAGTTTGTCCAAGTGTTTGCTGCCGCATTTCGGGCAGGCTTCCAGATTAGGGGTGGAGTTCTCGTAGCCACAATCCAGACAACGGTTACGGTTATGGTTTACGGAACCGTATCCGATATTGTATTTATCCATCATGTCCACGACACGCATGATCGCTTCGGGGTTATGGGTAGCGTCGCCATCCATCTCTACGTAGAAGATATGGCCGCCACGAGTCAAATCATGATAAGGAGCTTCTACTTCTGCTTTATGACGGGCACTGCACTTATAATATACCGGAACGTGATTAGAGTTCGTATAATAATCCCGATCCGTGATGCCCGGAAGCGATCCGAACTTCTTACGATCTTTTCCCGTGAACTTGCCGGACAAGCCTTCAGCCGGAGTTGCCAGTACGCTATAATTGTGTTGGTATTGCTCCGAGAATTGGTTGGCACGATCCCGGATATACGTAACGATCCTTACGCCTAAGGCTTGCGAATCCTTATCTTCGCCATGATGCTTACCGGTAAGGGCCACCAAACATTCGGCCAGTCCGATAAAGCCGATGCCCAAGGTACCTTGGTTGATAACGGAGGCAATCGAATCGTTAGGCTTCAATTTTTCCGAGCCTAACCATAAGGAAGACATCAACAACGGGAATTGCTTCGCGTAAGCGGTTTTCTGGAACTCCATACGCTCATGCAACTGACGAGCCGTAAGTTCCAGCATATGATCCAGTTTAGCGAAAAATAGGGCGATACGCTCTTCCTTGTTCTCCACTTGCATGCACTCGATAGCCAATCGTACGATATTGATCGTCGAGAAGGAGATATTACCTCGTCCGATAGAAGTCTTTGGTCCGAAACGGTTCTCGAATACACGGGTACGGCATCCCATGGTCGCTACCTCGTGGATATAGCGCTGAGGGTCGTCCGCATTCCAATCCTCGCTTTGGTTGAAGGTCGCGTCGAGATTCAAGAAGTTCGGGAAGAAGCGACGGGCGGTGACCTTGCAGGCCAATTGGTAAAGATCGTAGTTACGGTCTTCCGGCAGATAGCTTACGCCTCGTTTCTTTTTCCATATCTGGATCGGGAAGATAGCGGTCTCGCCGTTACCTACGCCTCTGTAAGTGCTTTTTAATAACTCCCGGATGATGCAACGACCTTCCGCCGAGGTGTCGGTTCCATAATTGATGGAGCTGAATACCACTTGGTTGCCGCCACGGGAATGGATCGTGTTCATATTATGGATAAAAGCCTCCATCGATTGGTGTACACGGCTTACCGTGCGGTTGATGGCATGTTGTATGACGCGTCTATCACCGCTTAATCCATCCAAGGTCTGTGTCTGGTAATCGTCGATAGGCTTATTATATAAGTGGGAGAAATCCTGTCCGTATAAATCCTCTAAGGTCTTTACTTCCTCGATAAAGCTATTACGTACGTAAGGAGCTAGGTAGAAGTCGAACGCCGGTATCGCCTGTCCGCCATGCATCTCGTTTTGGGCGGTCTCTAGAGAGATACAGCCAAGGATGCTTGCGGTTTCGATTCGTTTAGCCGGACGTGATTCGCCATGACCGGCGGAGAACCCGTATTTTAGGATGCGATCCAACGGGTGTTGTACGCAGGTCAAGCTTTTAGTCGGATAATAATCTTTATCATGAATATGGAGATAGTTGTTAGATACGGCTTCCTTGACCTCTTCGCTCAATAAATAGTCATCTACAAACGGCTTGGTGGTCTCGCTGGAGAATTTCATCATCATGCCGGCGGGTGTATCGGCGTTCATATTTGCGTTCTCACGGGTGATGTCGTTGGATTTGATATTGATAATTTCCAAGAACATATCCCGTGTTTTTGCCTTGCGGGCTACGCTTCGCTGATTTCGGTAAGCGATATATTTCTGCGCTACGTCCTTCCGGCTACTGGCCATCAATTCCAGTTCCACGGCATCTTGAATCGCCTCTACGGTCATTTGAGGTTCTCCCTTGAATGAGATATGATCTGTGATCTGGCGAATCAGTTGCATATCTTCTCCCTTGTCTGTATGCAACATGGCTTTACGGATAGCGGTTACTATCTTCTCCTCGTTGAAGCCAACGATACGCCCGTCCCGTTTAACAACTGTCTGTATCATGATGTCGATTAATTTGTGATTGATTATGCGTGCAAAGGTATCTTATTACTCCATATGATTTTCTTTTTGGAAAACTTTTTGCTGATTAAATTATGTTAAGGTGTTAATTTATAGTGCGTTGTAAAAAGTTTTGGAAAACTTTGCGTCTTGTATGATTGCTTTTGTTTTCCTTTTTGGCGATGTGGTGTGTTATAAGCTTCTCTTTGTAAAGCTTTTAAAGAACATAAGCCGGGATATATTTTTGTTTATATAAAATAATTCATACTTTTGCCCCCGTTTTGGTGATGACGTAAAACCATCCGGTTTCGTCATAAAGAGGGAATCCGGTGTGAATCCGGAGCAGTGCCCGCTACTGTAAGCTTTTGTAAAGTAGAAAACATTTCTCATACCACTGTCTGTAAAAGACGGGAAGGTCGTTCTCTACGAGGTAAGTCAGGAAACCTGCCAAGCGTTTTTATTGCTGTTTTTCTCGGGGTCAGGAAAGCGGAAATATACATAATAACAAATCGTTTATGAAAAGAAAGTGTTTGTGCGCGGCTTTAGCTGTAAGTTGTGCGATAAACGTATCATTTGCGCAGGTACGTTTACAGGGTAAGGTCGTGGATGAAAGTAATGAACCAATTCCGGGCGCGAATATCCGCGTGTCGGAATCCTTGAATGGTACAACCACGGATGCCAGCGGAAAATTTGAGCTGAACCTTCCGGATGGTAGACATCGTATTCGTGTGACTTACCTTGGCTATGAGCAAGGCGTGTATCAAACGGATCACTCGGAAAAAGATGTCGTTATTAAGCTGAAAGAAAAGTATGTGAATATCGATCAAGTGGTGGTAACCGGTACCGGTTCGCATCGCCGCATGAGTAATTCCCCTAAAAGTGCTTACGGGAAAAGACTTGAAAGAGGCGAGCGTAACCAATTTCCAAGATGCGATGACCAAGCTGAATCCGAGTATCGTATTTATGGAAAACGGACAGGGGGCTACGATGAATATGAACGGATTGACAGAGAAATACGTGGTTATCTTGGAAAACGGTAAGCGTTTGGCCGGCGATGATACCTATTCCCGTATCGATATGTCTAACGTAAAACGGGTAGAGATCTTGAACGGGGCCGCTTCCGCTTTGTATGGTAGCGACGCGATCGCCGGCGTTATCAATATCATCACGGATGATTCCCGCAATAAGGTGAACGTGACGAGCAATAGCCGTTATGGTAGCAAGAACCAATTCTTGCAGTCGGTCAACGCGGACGTGAATGTAGGGAAGTTCGGTTCATATACTTCTTATCAATATCAACGGGCCGATGGTTGGCAATTAAATCCCTATACGGAGAGTAAAGGCGAGTTGGTTCCTACCAATAAGCAAGCTTCCGAGGGATTTCACCGGAACGTGATCAACCAACGTTTCACATACGACGCTACGGATCGTTTGTCTTTTTATGTGCGTGGCACTTTCTTCGGACGTTCCAGCGATCGTCCGATGCCGATGGATAAAGTGAATACGACCAACTATGATATGAGAAAAGAGACGTTCACTTATGGGGCGGGCGCTCAATACATGATTAATAAGAACTCTTATTTGAACGCTGATTATCTGTCGGACAATCATAGTACGTATAAGGATTTCTTTGATGGAAAGAAAAGCGGAGAGAGTGATATGACGAAACGGATTCATTACCATAACTTGAATGTCAAGGGAATCTTTCGTTTGGGCAAATATAATAAGCTTTCGGCTGGTGCGGAGTTCATTAAAGAGTTACTGAGTAGCGAGACGGATAACATAACGGGTAAAAGTATGTACACGACCGCGCTTTATGCTCAAGACGAGATCAATATCAATGAGCATTTCCAAGCGTACGCGGGTTTGCGCTATATTTACCATGAGAATTTTAAGAGTTATGCGACTCCTAACGTGGCTTTGCTGTATAAGGTAGGCGGTTTTAATTTCCGCGGATCGTATGCGGCTGGTTTCCGTACACCTGAATTGAAAGAGCTGTATACGGAATCGGAGAAGAAAGCGTCCGGAGCGACTCGCCTTACGATCGGTAATCCGGATCTGGACCCGGAGAAGAGCGACAACTTTACGTTGAGCGCTGAATATACGATGCGGTATTTCTCTTTGTCCGTATCCGCTTTTATGAATAACGTGCGTAGCATGATTAACTATAAGATGTTGGATACGGCGGAACGGGATGCTTATAACACCGCCCATGGTACGGACTATGATGAGATACAGATGCGTGCGAATATCGATAAAGCGAAGATCAAAGGTATTAACGTAACCTTCAATAGTTATCTGGGAGCGGGCTTTACCTTGAATGGTGGCTATAGTTTCATGGATGGAAAGAACGTATACGAGGATGAACCTTTGGATAAGACCGTTAAGCATAGTGGTACGGTAGCGGCTATGTGGTCTCATACTTGGAATAAGTATAAGCTGAACGTGAATTTTAACGGACGTATCCAAGGGGAACGTTATTCTACTTCTTATGGATACGCACCGAAATATTCCTTGTGGAACCTCAATACGAGCCATACGTTTAGAGCCGGCGATTTCTTGTTGGAACCGGGAGTAGGTATCGAGAACCTTTTTGATTATGTAGACGATCGCCCCTTTAATTACAATTACGCTACATTGACCCCGGGCCGTACCTATTACGTCAGCCTTCTGGTCCGTTTCAAGCAGTAAACTGTCACATGTCAACTATTAACTAATATAATAATGTATAGGGGATTTTTACGATCCATGTTTGTTTGTTCACTCCTGCTTGGGCTCGCCTGTTCATTATGGGCGAAACCCGGGCGGGAGTTTTACGCTTCCGATATCCGGGAGAGCATGGAAAAGGGAGATAAGTTAGCGATCTTGATGGTACATTTCGGGAGTGCTTACCCGGAAGCTCGTACCCAAGTACTCGATGTGATGAACAAGCGTGTCAAGGAGGCTTTCCCAGACGTGGAAGTCCGGCAGGCTTATAGCGCCCGTAGCGTAGTGAGTCGGTTGAGGGCGCAAGGTGTTTGGGTTCAGTTGCCGGCGGACGCCTTGGTGGAGTTGCGTGATCAAGGGTTTACCCATGTGATAATCCAACCGACTATCATTATAGAGGGTGTGGAGATGGAAGCGATCCGCAAAGAGGCGGAACAGCGAAAAGGTTTGTTTAAGGATTTGCGTGTAGGTAATCCCTTGTTATATGATGATACCGATTATGAGGCGGTGATGAAAGCGGTTTCCTCACCTTCTGGAGTGACTAAAAATGGGGCTAAGTTATTGGTGGCGCACGGAACTTATCATGCCAGTAACTCGGCTTATGCGAAATTGGGGTATATGTTCCAGACCAAAGGAATGAAAGATTATTATACCGGAACCCGTGAGGGTTTCCCTACGATCGAGGATGTAGGTGAGCAAATGCGCCAAGCCGGTCATAAGCGTGTGCAGTTGATTCCTTTTATGTTCGTACTGATTCGAGGTACGGAAAATACGGTCGCTGATTTCTGGCAGAAGGGGTTACGCCAACAGGGTTTCGATGTGGATATTTATTTAAAGCCTCTAGGTGAGAATCCGGCGATCCGGTCTTTATTTATCGATCACATCCGTTTCGCCATGAAATATAAACGGGCGACGATTTTTGATCGAAAGAAATTATATACACACTGAACAATTGAGAATTGAAAATTAGTGAGTACTTACTGAACCAATTTTCAATTTTCAATTCTCAATTATTTACTGGTAGTCTTCTCCGGTTTCCCAAGCCTCCGCATCATTATATAATGCTTTTAGATGGTTCACCCAGATCTGACGAACAGCGTCGTAATCGCCTAAGCCTATGATCTTACAGTTCTCTAAACTTCCGTTATGGCTTTCTTTCGTGTCAATCTTGAAGCCCATCTTCAAAAGTTTTAGTCTCCAGCAAGCGTCGGCGTTAGGAGCGGCAGCGCTGAAATCATCATCCTCCTCGATACCCCAAAGGTCATTATGCGCATGGTCTCCGGCAATAGACATGAACGGAGCTAAGGAGATCGTGATCTCTTCCGGTTTTAAGTTATGATCCTCGCAGTATTTGGTAAGTTTGGAATAGACACATTCCTCATTAGGTTCGCCTTCTTCCGGCCAGAACAACATATCTCCGTAATCAACGGTACCTACGAATACATTTTTGTTAGCGGCCAAGGCTTGCATAGCCTCTTCTGTTTCCGTGTATTTCGTATTTGCGTTATAGTTTTTATCCGGGTTACCATGTCCCATTAATAAAAGGATGTTCTTGTTATCAGCCAATTTATCACTGTAGTGGCTGTATAGGACTTTCGCTACGGCTTCCACATCCTCTTTGTCGTACACCAAACAAGGGCTTTTTACGACTTGAACACTCGGGAAAGACTCGATCATGAATTTCTTCTTCACGTCCGTATTCATCAAGCTTAGGTATTCCTCACCCGGGATGATGTGTAAGGACTGTACCGCTACCTTCTTGTAACCGGCATTTCCTAGAGCTTGTAACCAAAGATCCGGTTGATAACGTGCGATACCGGTCTCTGCCTCTACACGATTCACGCAAGTACGGGAGGTAAATGACAAATAGATGTCCGCGTCGGGAAATGCGTTCTGGAAATCGGCCAATGTTGCGTCGTAAGTCTTGATAGACTCTTTGAATGTGCTACCGAATGTACACAACAAGATCGCCGTGTCATGTTTCTTACTTGCCTTTACGACTTCTTCCGCAGGGTTTGCGGTATTGTCGTCGTCTCCATCATCACAGGAGGTAAAAACTGCGCTTGAGGCAAATAGACTCGCCGCAAGCAAAAGGTACTTAAATTTGTTCATCGCATTTAACTTTTAAGATTGTTTATAGTTTATGTTTATTCTGAAATTTCACGATAAAGGAGGCGTACCAAGTCCGTCCGGGAGACGTAGTTCCACGATGGCGTCCGAACGGGGTACGATCCACATAATCGAAGATATTATCGATACCGACATTGATATCTAGGTTCCATTTTTTCTTTTTCAATACGTTATGACGGGTATTCAATCGCCATAGCTGATAACTTTTTCCATCACCGTCCGTGATATAAAAGCGGGTGGATTGGTACCGGCCGAACAAGGTGACATCCAATTTATACTTTTTCCACGCATGGTTCCATGCTAGTTTCCAATTGGCATTATGGAATGAGGTTCCATTGATCGGGGTGTAGAGCATATAATTCGGGTCGGTCGGATCATCCGTATATTGCGCTTTGGCATCCGTATAGCTATAGCCTCCACCAATAGCCAAGGAAGATAGGATTTGATAGGTGAGCGATATATCTCCCCCGAAAGAGCGGGCTTTGGATAAGTTCTTGTGTTGCATGCTGGGCTCGATCTCATCCAATCGGTCTTCGGCGCTTGTCGGGATCTCGGTCAAGGCGATCATGTTCTTGATACGGTTGTAGAACCCTGTTACCGTGATCTGCAGGTTCGACGCGTGATATTCCACGCTCGCCGAATAATAATTGGACTTTTGCGGTTTTAAATCCTTATTACCATAATAATGTTTCCACGGGCCGCCACCGATCTGCGTGATATAATCATCGTGCAACTCCTTTAAGGTAGGAGCCTTAAATCCATTTGAGTATGTGGCTCGGATATTGAAGTCGCCTAGTTTGTACATGGCGGAGACTTTAGGGGTAAACGTAGCCCCGAACTCTTGGTGCACGACGAAGCGCCCACCTACCGTCACATTCAACCGATCCGTCGGGTTCCATTCGTCTTGTACATAAGCGGAAGCCGTAAATACGGAGGCTTTCCCGTTCTCGATACGCCGGGGGGATTTCAAATGATCGTATTGATATTCGAGTCCGGCGCTTAGGATATTGTTTTCCCCGAGGTGGAATACGCTTTTGGCTTGTCCAAGGAAACGTTGTTGAGAGGTTTCCAGAATATGTTCCCCCGGATAACGAGTAATACGTAAACCCGTCTCCGGATCGAAGAAGTTCGTGACATCTTTATGATGGTAATTATAGAAATAGCTATAGTTACCATAAGTTAGGTCTACCGAAAGAAAATTCAGTCCTCCCAATGCGTATTTAGCTCCTCCGGCCACATCGAAGTTCCGGTAGAATTGATCATAGGTATAATACTTGAATGCGCCGTGTGGACGATAATTCCATTTCTGGTAAAAAGAGCCATCGGCCGAAAGGCTCAGCCGGTCGTTCACTTTGTAGGTTAAGTTCTCCCTTAACGTAAAGTTCGTGGATCGGTTTACGGTTCGTGTCACGGTTCCATTCATTACCTCGTGATGGTCCCATTCTTGGGTCGTATTTCGCCAGCCGTCCGTATGGGTCGTACTAAGTGAGGTGGTGGAATTCACTCTCTTATGCCCAAAGCCGATTTGTACGCTTTCCAATATATCTCCATACGATCCGACACGAGTCGTATTCGATAGGCTCACTTTATCCCGGTTCTTTTTCGTGATAATATTGATAACACCGGCGATAGCGTCCGAACCATACAGGGAAGAGGCGGCACCTTTTACGATCTCGATACGTTCGATATTGGCGGGGTTGATAATACTCAAGTCGTTTTGTCCGCCGGTATCTCCGTTGATCCGTTTGCCATTGATAAGGATCAAGATGTAATCGTTGCCTAATCCGTTCATCTGGATGCCACTACCCATGTCGCTCGGATTAAAGGTGATGGAAGCGTTCAGCCCTTCCAGAATATCTTGCATACTGCGTCCTTGGTAACTGTCAAGGGCTTTGCCAGTGATTACCTCTGTTTGCACAGGGGCGTCTTTCAGATAGTGTTCGGTACCCGTACCGGTGACCACGACCTCGTTCAATAGCACGGAAAGTTCCTTCGGATCTTTCAATATGCTTTGGGCGCATACCGATTGTATGCACAAAGCTAAAATAGCAGATGCTAAAAGCCTCATATAGTGTTTTATTGGTTCACGAAATAAAACAGCAAGCTTCTATTGATAATGTCTCAAAAAATAAACTGAATTGTTTTTTGTATGACACGTGCTCTTATCCTGAAAGCTTGATGTTATTGTAAGACTTTAGCAGGTATTCTGGCTCTCCTTTGGTTAGAAACCTTCCCATTCCAACTTAGGAACAGTGGTTTTTGAACTTCTAACCAACTTCATGAGGATTACAGCTGCAGGAACAGCTCCGGATTCACACCGGATTCCCTCTCACCAAACTATGTGATAGCTTGATTACTAAAATCGGAGGCAAAGATATGAATGTTTTCTAATATTTAGAAAATATATATGAAAAAGTTTTTTTGTAAGGTATGATATGTCTGTCCACTTCTATTAAGGAGAAAGAATATTTACATCATAAAGAAGATATCGGTAAATGTAATTGGCTGACAATTCGTAAGTAATACTGTTTGTCGAATCTTACTTCAAGCCTCTCGATTGATAGATCCTTTCTTTGGCCTCATTTATTTTCTGAAACTTCTCGTTGGCGGCCTTGCGGATGTCTTCTCCCAAACTGGCTACTTTGTCCGGATGATGCTTGACGGCCATCCGGCGATAGGCGGCACGGACTTCCTCGTCTGTGGCGGTCGGTTCTATCTCTAACACCTTGTAGGCATCGTCCAAGGAACTTCCTTTTAGGTTCAACATGGATTCGACTTCTCTATCAGACATTCCCATCGCCATCGCTACCTCTTTCAAGGCATTGATCTCGGCTGCGCACACATTCCCGTCACTCTTAGCGATCTCGGCGAGGAACGCAAGCAATTGCAGCCGCTCCTCATAACTTAGGTTGTATGCGATCTGGGTTCCGCATTCCCGGATGGTATTCTTGAATCCCATGTTGTTCTCCTGATCCATGCGTTTGGCTTGGTCGAAAAGCTTTAGCAATATCTCCTCACCTTGGCTTACGGCGATCTCGCCGAAGTTTCTCCGAAGGAATTGACGGACGTATTCCATCTCGCTATGCATGATCTTCCCGTCGGCACGGATGATATAGGATGCCATAACCAACATGGAGAAAAGGAAACTGTTACGTTCCCCGGCGTATGGGTCTCTTCGTATATATTCATCATCGTAATTGGTGCCGCCACCGAAAGACTGCCCCGTCATATTTGCCCCTTCCTCGAAGAAAGAGCCTAATATAATGCCGGCTAGAGCGCCTAGCGGTCCGAACGCCATAAATCCCAAGACGCCACCTATCCATTTCCCGATACCCATATTCCTGTTTATCTTATTTGTTGATTACCGATATGCAATATTCGTAAAAAAACGGGAGATATGCAAATGTGAAAGGCGGGTGTGTGAAGCATACCCGCCTTGCGGTTATTTGGAGAGTTGGATCTTGAATGTTTTCTCATTTATCCGGATGAGATACGTTCCGAAGGGCAATCCCTCGTAGCCCTGTAAGCCTATTCGCTTTTGGTAGCGTACAATCTTTTCATTGAGTGCGATCACCATCACTGGCTGTAGCTATTATTGTTCAATTTTGATCCCGAAAATTCGCTCTATTTCAAAAATATACTTTTTGGTTGTTGTAAACAATACAGCTTCCATTCCAATCGCCTTTGCACCCAACACATTCACCATTCTGTCATCCGTAAACAAACATTCCGACGGTTTAAGGCTATATTTGTCACAAAGGCGAAGATAAATTTCCTTTTCAGGCTTGATGAAATGTTCCTCACACGATATTACCACACCGTCAAGCAACCGGAATATGTCGAATTTCTCCATGACCCGGTAGATTGTGTCGCTCCAGTTCGTCAACCCATATAGTTTGAATCCGGATTGCTTTAATTTTTTTAGAAGTACACGCATACCTTCAATCTCTCCTGTTATCTCTTCTAGATAATTATCTTTGAAAAACGTGAAGGCATCACTATATTCAGGATACCTTTTTATCGCTCCGTCAATCATTTTATCAAACGGGATTATTCCACGGTCGCACATGTTTATAAATTTCGGATCTGATAGAATTTTGTGAAAACCGATTAGTGACACTTCATCATCCCCGAAATGTCGTTCAAGCAAGGGTTGCAAATCGTGATTTACGAGGACCTTGCCAAAATCAAAAATGAGGTTTTTAATCATTATCTTCGATATTTTTAATTACACGGCAAGGATTGCCGACAGCTATGGAATTGGCAGGAATATCTTTCACGACAACACTGCCTGCTCCGATGACAGAGTTTTTACCGATGGTCACACCCGGAAGGATTGTAGAGCCGCCTCCTATCCATACACCATCTTCTATAAGGACAGGTCGGGCAATTGTGTCGCA
>ERZ791893.1363-NODE-1363-length-12674-cov-2.497583_pt1 | contig 12674 bp, 8 predicted proteins | sample MGYA00510154_ERZ791893 | MGnify/ENA primary metagenome ERZ791893 (study PRJEB30046, sample SAMN00792068) | human gut metagenome | study: EMG produced TPA metagenomics assembly of the A metagenome-wide association study of gut microbiota in type 2...
CGTAATCATCTCACAGCGGCAGATTATGTTACCATACTCAGGCTTTTCTTTTATCAGCTCTTTATACTCATCCTCTGAAAGCTTCTTTGGATTTAAAATACCTTTTCTTGTCTCGATAAAGTCCGCATTTTTAGAAGGCTTAAAAAGCCTCTCAACTATTGCTGCCACTCTCTCACCGATAGCCGGTGCACTTGATAAGCCCGGTGACTCTATACCTGCACAGTCCACAAAAAATGGTGCATCTTTAAGCTCCTCGATGATAAACTCATGTCCGTCCTCATGTGCACGGTTTCCTGCAAACGATGTGATGACCTGACGCATAGGAAGTGACGGCACCGAACGTGTGCCGGATGTCGTAACATGCGCTAAGCCCGCTCTTGTTGTATTTGTACCATCCTTGTCATCATGATCATCTGCTGTAGGTCCGATTAGGATATTTCCGTGTACTGTCGGGGTTACAAGCACGCCCTTGCCGTATTTTCCCGGAAGCTGGAAGATTGTCTTGTCAACGATACCACCGGCTGCCCTGTCTAATAGCTCGTACTCTCCGCGCCTTGGTGTGATATGGATTTTGTTTTCACTCACCATGTTGTGAAATACATCAGCATATACACCGGCTGCATTTACAACGCAGCGTGCATGAATTTCTCCATTTTGAGTAATGAGAATATAGCCTGCCTGCTCCTTTTGTATCTCCTTCACCTCGGTGTTAAATAAAAACTCCACACCGTTTGCCGCAGCATTCTCAGCAAATGCAATATTCATGCCAAACGGACATACAATGCCTCCTGTCGGGCAGTAAATAGCTGCCACCACCTCATCAGACAGATTCGGCTCCATCTCATGTGCTTTCTTTGAATCAAGAATTTCAAGTCCCGGCACGCCATTTGCGATTCCTTGATTGTAAAGCTCCTTAAGCCTTGGCATATCGTCCTCGCTAAAGCACAAAATCAGCGAGCCGTTTCTTCTGAACTCAAAATCAAGCTGCTTCGAAAGCTCGTCCATCATCTCATTTCCACGGATATTCATCTGTGCCATAAGTGTACCGGTCTTACAGTCAATTCCGGAATGGACAATAGCACTGTTTGCCTTTGAAGTGCCACAGCACACGTCCTCCTCCTTTTCCACCACGCAGATGGACAGGTTATATTTCGATAGCTCTCTTGCACAGGCACTTCCCGATACTCCCGCTCCTATAATTACTACATCATACATGTTATTTTCTCCTACCAATTTCCATATATATTTTTACTTTCAGTCATCCTTCGCCCAGTTAAATGCGCAGGCGACAGCCTTTTTCCACATTTTAAGCTTCTTTTCTATCTCCGGCTCAAACACACGGTCAATAGCCCAGTTTCTCTTTATATCATCCATGCTGTCCCAATAGCCCACTGCAAGCCCTGCGAGGTACGCTGCACCCATGGCTGTAGTCTCCACGCACACAGGCCTGTTGACCGGTGCATTGCTGATATCAGCCTGCATCTGCATGAGCAGATTGTTGGCACTGGCGCCGCCGTCCACCCTAAGCGAGGTGAGATTGATGCCTGAATCAGCCTTCATTGCCTCAAGCACATCATTTACCTGAAATGCCATTGATTCCAGAGTGGCCCTTATGACATGGTACTTGTTTACACCTCTCGTAAGCCCCACAATGGTTCCTCTCGCATACTGATCCCAGTACGGTGCCCCAAGCCCTGTAAATGCCGGCACCACATAGCAGCCGTTTGTATCCTTTACCTTTCTCGCCATGTACTCTGAATCAGTTGAGGAATCGATAAATTTCATCTCATCGCGGAGCCACTGTATTGAGGCTCCTGCCACAAATATTGAGCCCTCCAGCGCATATACCACCTTGCCGTCTATGCCCCAGGCTATTGTGGTTACGAGTCCGTTCTTTGATGAAACAGGCATCTCACCTGTATTCATGAGAAGGAAGCAGCCGGTGCCATATGTATTTTTGGCTTCTCCTGCCCTAAAGCAGGTCTGTCCAAAAAGCGCTGCCTGCTGGTCTCCTGCCGCTCCCGCGATAGGAATCGGTCCCCCGAAGTACACCGGATTCACCTCACCATACACACAGCTTGACGGCATAGGCTTTGGAAGCATGCTCTTTGGTATGTCAAGCTCCTTAAGTATCTCATCATCCCACTTTAAGGTATTGATATTAAACATCATGGTTCTTGATGCATTGGAATAATCCGTAACATGCACCTGCCCCTGAGTGAGCTTCCATATAAGCCACGTCTCGACTGTTCCAAACAAAAGCTCGCCTCTTTCGGCTCTCTCCCTTGCTCCCGGCACATTGTCAAGGAGCCACTTGAGCTTAGTTGCCGAAAAATAAGCATCTATCACAAGACCTGTCTTTTTCCTAAAGTTCTCGGTAAGCCCCTTCTCCTTCAGTGAATCCGCATACTCTGCCGTGCGCCTGCACTGCCATACTATCGCGTGATAAACCGGCTCTCCCGTATTTTTGTCCCACACAATCGTGGTCTCTCTCTGGTTAGTAATGCCTATCGCACATATGTCGGCAGCCGTAGCCTGTATATTGGCCATTGCCTCCTTTGCCACCTCAAGCTGTGTGGCCCAGATTTCCTCTGCATCGTGCTCCACCCAACCCGGCTTCGGGAAAAACTGCGTAAATTCCTTCTGTGCCACGCTGCACATCTCGCCCTTCTCATTGAAAAGTATACATCTGTTGCTGGTAGTGCCCGCATCTAATGCCATAATATACTTTGCCATGTAAAAATCCTCCAACCAATTATTCGGTACCTAAATACTATTATTATTATAGCATGATATTTAAGCTATTTCCATAAAATCAGTACTCACAGACTTCGATTTCAAGCATATGTCCTAAAATCTTTAATTCATCTGAACAATCTCCGTAAATCACCACAAAATGAGGCTCCCAGCCATCCTTTACACTTTGATTTACAATATCATAGCTCTTTTTGTCTGTCCTTACTACAATTGATGTTCCGCAAAACTGCTTAGGCTTGTCGAGAGCACTTCCTGTTGTGACAAAAAATCTAAAGCTTCCATCTGCTTTTTGTCCTACTCTGAACACTGTGACTTTGTCAGCCGCCTTACAGCCAAAGTCCATTACAGGGCCAATCTTTCTGTTCGGATGCACTCCGATTGTTGCACCTGTATCCTCTCTTGCGATAGAGCATGCAGCTGTTCCGCAATGCCAGAATGTAATGGTATTTTCACTCTCATCAAGAGACACCGGATCTCCGAAAAATACCGCCTGCTCAGATAATTTCATTCCCATATACATAGAGAGTGCTCCATATGTATCAGCCTCACAGCTTGCAGCAACCCCCATATCATTTAGCATAGCAAGCACGCCACAAACAGGTGTTCCAAACGCGGTAAAGAAATCAGGCCAGCATCTTGAAGATAGTGCTCCAATATTATTTTCATCTACATACTCCTTATAGGCCTTGCACAGTCTCGCAAAATCCTTTCGATTATTGTCAGGAGTCTTGTCAAGACCAACAGTACACTTAGTCATTTTATCGAGATATTCACTGCACTCATCATCGGTATAGCCCTTTGCCATATCAATAAGCTCTCTCACCTCAATTGACTCAAGTGTTGCTCCGAATACCTTTTGCATGTCAGCATCCATTGCACGTCCAAATCCAAATCCCTGCGGTGTATGTCCGACTGAGGCAATCCTTAGATTTTTAAGCTCATTTTTAAGCCATGCTGCACGAATACAGGCACTAATTGTTTTCTTTGTCCTCTCCTCCTGTGGAGCTCCAAAGATATATTCAAAGTTACCATCCCTAAACGCAGCCAAAGCATTTCCTGCCGAATATGCTCCCGTCAATGAATTTAATCTCAACCGGCCTCCATCTATAACCGGCTCGCGAAGCGTCCAAAGCAGTACCGGACACGAGAATCTTTTAAGAACCTCACTCGCATAAGCTGCATTTGCAAAGGTTATATTCTGTAAAATTATCAGGGATGGCTCTATTGTATCAAGAAAATTAGTTAAATCCTGAATTGATAAAAGCATTTTATCCGGTACAATTGCAGCATCCGTTATTGTATTTAATAAGTCTATTGATTTTTCAAATTCCTTCTGTGCGCTCTCCAAATGAAATGTCGGAACCCCGACCGGCACATATGCCACCTGAAATTTTGTCATATATTTTACCTCCAATAAAATTTTCAAAAACTACTTAACCATAAGCAGTATTCCTGATATAAAAAGTAATATGTAGGTGAGCTTCATAAATATTTCCTGGCTCATCCTCTTTACAAGCACTGAGCCTGCTGCCATTCCCGCTATCAAAAACGGAATCGATATGCATTGAGTCATAACAAGCCCTGCATTCCACATTCCCGCACATATATCCTGAACAAGTATCATCGAATTTAATATAATCCAAACAGTAGAAATAGTTGCTCTAAAGCTTGTCTTTTCCTTTATCTCATTGGATAAATACCCTATCAGAAGCGGTCCGCCTGACACAAACATACCATGAACTATTCCCGCACCAATAAGTAACAGCATTGATTTCCATGATGATTTTTCTTTTGTATCACGCTGCCTTTGCCCATATATGCTGTAAAACCCATGTATTGCAAGAAATATCACAAAAATACCCAGAAACTTGTATAATACTGCATCATATCCTGCAAGTGCGTTCTTTAGAAAAAAGCCGCCAAAGATTCCTATAGCCATGACGATGACTACCTTTTTCAACTGCTTCCAGTCTACATGTTTCCATTGTGTAACAAAGACATACACTCCGGCAAGAATACCAAGCACATTTAATATCGGCTTAGCGACATCATATCCCACCAGAATTAGGCTTGGAGGCATTGCGAGGATGGTCCCCGCAAAGCCTGTAATACCCTGAATCACATTTGTCAGAAAAATTATTATGTAAAATAAAACAGTGTTCATTTATTTGACTCCATATTTTTCTCTGATTTCTTCGAATATATCAGCAAACCCACTATTTTTTCTGTAGAAGGCAGGTGTATAGCCAAGCTCGGCTGATACTGTTATTTCTCCGCCGTGATACTCTTCGCCTGTCCACAAATGTACCCATTCATCCTGTGGCAGATACACATCCCATTCATGTTTATCCTGCTCATAAACAGGTGCTATCAGCATATCCCTTCCAAAAAGATACTCATACTGTATGTCATAAGCTTTCTCATCATACTCATAATGCATGAACAAAGGTCTTTGCACCGGATGTCCACTGTCTGCATTCTCTTCAACAAGTGTCTTTGTATACGGTGCAAGCATCGTGTATACATCAACGAGTCTCGCCAGCCGCTCCATGGTATCCTCATCATCGTAATACTGAAAATTGGTATCAGGTCTGTTTCCCTCATGTGTCCTCATAAATGGTGTAAACATCGCCATCTCAGCCCATCTGAGAAACAGCTCCTTTGTACGAGTATTATCAAAAAGCGATGTATAGCCTCCAATATCACTATGCGTGAGCCCACATCCCATCATTCCTGCACTAAGTGCTCCGCAGATAACAGATGCGAGTCCATCATGTATTGTAAAGTCAACAGACTGATCGCCGGCCCACAGCAATGTGCAGTATTTCTGGCTTCCTGCACCTCCGGCACGCATGAAGTAAACCACATCTCCAAGCTTTCCTGACTCTTTTACTGCCTCATAGTTACACTTTGCCCATAGCACCGGCCAGTGATTGTGCTCAATCATAGGTGATTTACCGCTGTATAAGCATATATCATCTGTAGGCAGATACTCTCCAAAGTCTGCCATCCAGCCATCAATGCCTATACCAAGTGTGTATTCTTTAATAATATCCTTAAACCACTCGAATGCCTCCGGATTTGTGAGATCCACAACTCCACAATAAAATTCACCAAAATCCACGAGATAATCACTGCCATCTGCCTTTGTTGCAAAATAGCCTTTTTCCTTGCCTTCCTTATAGAGCTCACCATCATTTACCAGATATGGATTAACATATCCCAAAAATTTTATACCCTTTGCATTTATCTCTTTAATCTTCTTTGGCAGATCCGGATACATTTCCTTGTGGTATTTCCAGTCCCATTGGAGTCTCTTTCCGAATGATGTCACTCTCTTTCCGCACCAATCCTGGCACCATATGCCAGCTACCTTGATGTTCCTATCAAGGGTCTTATCAAGCAATCCAAATGACCTTTCATTTCCACCCTGAACACCGATTATGAGACCATTGTATACCCAATCCGGGAGCTTTGGCTGTCTTCCAAAATATGTTGTGATTCTCTCAAGCAGTTTGAGATATGTATCAGCACACTCTATGCGGATCTGCTTAGGCACCTCCCATATCTGCAGCTCATGAAAGCTGTCATTTCTGAAATCAAAATCAGCATATGCTGTTGAATCCACATGCAGATAATATTTATTTGTGGAAACAAAGGTTGGCTGTGGATAATTTGTGTTGTAATAGTCTCCTCCAGCTTTATTTTCTACATCCGAACGCCATGTAACGTAAGTTGTCTTATCACGTCCGACACCTGGTTCAGATGTCCAGATAGGAAAATTTCTTCCACGCAGATTAAAGTAAGACATCTGCTCACCGCAGCCATAGCATTTTTCCTCTTTATCCGCGGCTACCCTAAACCAGAATCGGTTAATCCTGTCATCCTTTTGTTCAAAATCAATGGTACACAGATTTTCGTCACATTTAATTTTCGCAATGATATAGCTTTCAAAGCATAGTCTGACTGTATCAGCTGTCTGAATCACATCTGTGAGCTTTAGTGGAAAACGCTCGGTAACATAATCTGTTATCTTGAAGTTACCTCTGTACATATCAACATCTTCCTGTCCTACTCCGACATAAATCATCGGTCTTTCTTTGCTATGCTCCAGAATCCTTTTTTCTCCCACAAAAAGCTGAAATTCATTATCATTTACTTTAATCTGCATTTAATAACCTCCCTAAGCTGTCTTTTTACGCTTGTTCATCTCTTTCACAATCAGAACAATTGTCTCAATCACAAATATTGCTGTTACAATAGCAATTCTTACTACATTTTTGTTCTCTGTTGCAATTCCTGCAGGCGAGAAAATGAAATACTCATATACCAGGAATGAAACAAGCCAGATTGCAAAAGCATTTTTATGCTTCCATGCTGTCATATCATAGCCATCATTTCTTGAAGCACTCTTGTCAAATACCTTTGTATTTGGTGCAATCTTGCTGCATACAAAGATGATTACAAGCATGATAACAAATGAGATAGCGTATATATACATATAATTAATTCCACTAACAGCATTTGTGAATGGTGTATCAATATGTGGGAAGATAAACTTGTAGCATGCGTAAAATGCAATATGGAATATTGTTGCACATATTGCTCCAAGCTTAGAGCCCTTCTTTGAGAACATTCCTACAAGCACCATTGTAATGATAGGAATATTATAAAAACCTGTAAAGCTTCGTCCGAAATCATAAAGTCCTGTGCTAAGCACATCAAGGAATGGTGTAAAGATAATGGCAAATGCTGCAAAGCCCCATCCAATTTTCTTTGCAAGTTTTACTGTAGCTTCCTCTGAGAGATTTGGGTTAAAAATCGGCTTATAAATATCAATCATAAATACGGTACTAGCTGCATTGAGAAATGAATTATAAGTTGAGATAATTGATCCAAACAATGCTGCACAAAACAGTCCTACAACCGGCCATGGCAATGACCTAGCTACAAGTGAAGGATATGCAAAATCCTTGCTTGTAAGACCTGGTACAAGTCTTGCTGCGATTACTCCGGGAATAACAAGAAGTAACGGTACCATCATCTTTAAAAAGCCTGAAAGTAAAACTCCCTTTTGTCCTTCCTTTAAGTTTTCAGCACCAAGTGCTCTCTGAATAAGTACTTGGTTAGTACCCCAGTAAAACAGATTTGCAAGCAGCATACCTGTAAAAATACATGCAAATGGTACAGGATCATTCTTTCCACCAATCGCATTGAGCTTTGCCGGTTCATATGTAATAACATCCTTCACACCGACAATAAATCCACCTCCGCTTAATTTTCCAACAGCTATAAAACCAAATACGACTACAAGCACTGAGCCTAAAACAAGTAAAATTCCATTGATTGTGTCTGATACAGCTACTGCTCTCATACCTCCAAGTACGGCATATAGTGCACCAATAATACCTACAAGCACTATAAGAATTGTAAGTGCCATACCCTCGCTGATTCCAAATACTGTAGCAAAATCAAAAATCTGCTCAAATGCTATAGCGCCTGCGTACAGACATACAGGAATTCCGATTACTAAATATCCAATAAGAAATAGGATAGAAACCATACGGCGTACACCAACGCCATACCTCTCCTCCATAAACTCCGGCAGCGTTGTATATCCTTTTCTAAGATACATCGGCAAAAACACAAAAGCCATAATAATTGTGGCTATAACCGCTGTTGCTTCCCATGCCATGCCTGACATATTAGCTGCATATGACTGTCCCGACAAACCTACCAGATTTTCTGCCGACAGATTCGTAAGCAGCATTGAGCCTGCAATGAAAAAACCTCCAAGTCCATTTCCGGCAAGGAAATAACCCTTTGCCGTTTTCTGGTCATCGCTATTCTTCACTATCTTTCCTGAAATAATTCCAACCAGTGCTGTGAAAAGCACAAATGTCACCAAAGTAAATACTAAATGCTCCATAAAATCCTCCAATTTAATAGAAAAAATATACATCGATTTGTTGAAACTAACTATTCACATTCAATCTCTCACATGATATACTTTTTCTGAAAATTATTTCCCACGCAACCGAAAGTACAGTAATATGTCCAGTATTCAGTCTTTCGGTCACGTGGTTTTTTTAATAATAAAGTTCCTTATTCTCTCCAAGCAATCCAGGATATGCCCCTTGTTTTATCAATGGTTCTCTATCGGGATGTGCTATTACCCACTTATTTCTTTGCAAAAGCAGTCTCTCTTCTCCTATAGCAGCTTCATCTGTCCCTCCATTATTGAGTGGTGTATTGGTTCCCCTTGGAAGAATCACAACATCCTTAAATCCAATATCTGACACCCTGCATGGTGATAGATGAAGTGTCGTCTGGTACATCTCTATTGCTGTACCCTTTTCCACAAAAAATACCTTTGCATCTTCAATACGGTATGTATTGTCTTTTATCTCCCAGGTATGTCCCAGCACCAGCATAAAGTCAGTTACCGCTATATTGATTTCGCTGCCCTTATGGTACTCAAAACCATTGTATGTGGTGTTTCTGCCATTACAGTAGCCTATCTGTATAGGCATCTCTCCATATATACGATTTTTAAAAAACTCTGCTATATGTGTACGTTCAAGCTCTTCTACTGAAGCCACATATATATTTCCTTTCTCAGGAATTACAGTATTTTGTTCCATAAATGAGATAAGTTCGTTGCAATTGATATTTGAAATCACCCTTCCGTAGGTTTCAAAACATGGATCAGTGACACTGTATATAGTCACAGAATTTTTTTCATTCAAATGTTTTAACATATTTCCCCCACTTATCTTTGCATTGCCTTGACAGCCTTTATAGTAGCGCAGAAATCTTCTTTTCCAAAGCCAAGTTCCATTGCCTTGTCATATACCTGCTTTGCAGCGTTTTCTCCTTGAAGCTTTAATCCACTCTCCTTTGCCATATTCATGCAGATATTCACATCCTTGTACATGTTTTCAATCGAAAAGGCAGTGGTGTAATCCTCATTTTTGATTGGCACATTTTTGGAATCCAGATAAAAGTTCTGTCCACCGCCATATGAGATAGCTGTAGTATAGCTTTCTATATCTATTCCATATGCCCTTGCAAGTGTCAGTGTCTCATTTACACCATTTTGAATCTGTGATACAAGCGCGTTATGGCAGATTTTCATGACCAGACCTTTTCCGTTTCCACCCATCCTGATGATATTTTCTCCCATATAGGAAAGAATCGGCATAGCCTTCTCACATGCTTTTTCATCTCCACCGACATATATTCCGAGCTTTCCTGCAATAGCAGCAGGCTTCGATTTCACAACCGGTGCGTCCACAAACTCTGCGCCCGTCTTCTTTACCATTTCAGAAATCTCCACAGAAACAGATGGATCTATCGTGCTCATATCAATACAGAGCTTTGTATCATCAAGTGCCGGTAAAACCTCCTTATAAACAGCCATCGAATGCTCTGACTTTGGAACCATTGATATAATTACGTCTGATTTTTCTGCCAGCTTAAGCGAACTGCTGCAGCCGATTGCACCCTTGCTCTCCAATAGCTCTACCTTCTCCTTTACGAAATCAAATACATATACCTCATCATCATGCTTCTTCACTATATTCTCACTCATGGACTCCCCCATGATTCCGAGTCCTACAAATCCAATTTTCATTGCCTACAAACACCTCCCTGTTTCATCTATTCTGTAACTGTATTATCCCATGCATTCTGGAATGTCTCAAGTCCCTGTCTGGTATATGCATGTTTGATACTGTCCTTGTATACTGCAAGGCCTGTTGTAACGATATCTGCTCCTGCAACCGCACAGTCTACAATCTGCTTAGGTGTACGGATAGCCGCACAGATAATCTGTGTCTTTCCCTTATATCCGTAATTGTCATAGATATCTGAAATAGCCTGAATGTACGCTTTACAATCCTCTCCATTTGCCTCTTTCCAGCCGATGAAAGGTGAAACAAAAAGCGAATTATTCTTTGCCGGCAGAATAGCCTGTGCTGGTGAGAATACGAGTGTCACATTTGTTCTGATTCCCTCTGCCTCGAGTCTTCTTGCTGCCTGAATACCGGCCTCTGTGCACGGAATCTTGATAACAAAGTTGCTGCAGATAGCTGAAATCTTTCTTGCCTCTGCTACCATCTCATCTGCATCATCAAGGTGTGGGTTGATTTCAACGGAAATAGGGAATTTCTCGTATCCCTCGATTCCTTCCGCCTTAACCCAGTCTGCCATCTCACTGATTACAGTAAGGAAAGGCTTTCCGCTTACCATTATGTGGCGTGGATTTGTTGTCACTCCATCAATACCAAATGTATGGTAGGCCTCCTTGATTTCTTCGATTTTTGCACTGTCCAGAAAATACTTCATGATTGCTTCCTCCTTGATAGTTAGTTAAATTTGTTAATTAATTGTTGTAAAAAATATAAGCCGTTATGTTTTTCTCTTGGCTTCTGTTTGTATTATATTACTATAGCATTGACTTTTCAATAGTATATAACGTTGCAAAAGCATTTTCAGCTATTTGTTTAAATTTATTAATCATTTTTTGTGCAATATGCAATAGCCATAAAAAATAAGCAGATAAAACTACTTTTTATTATAAAAAACCACCCGGAACTTTTTTTGCGTTCCGAGCGGTTTTTTAGTTAATCCTGTGATTGTACAGCTCTATCCTTATATGTCAGCTATTATTATCTACTTGCTACAGCTCTTCCTCTACCATGCTCTTCTCTCTGTTGAACGCATCATAGATACATGGAATTACTATAAGCGTAAGGATGGTTCCGTATACGAGACCTCCTATTATTGCGATTGCCATCGGCTTTATCATATCTGAGCCATCTCCGATACCTATCGCTGATGTAAACATTGCAAGTATGGTGGTCATCGCTGTCATCAGTATTGGACGAAGCCTTGTACGGCCTGCGTCTATGATTGCCTCATGCTTGCTCATGCCCTCTCTCCTAGCCTGATTGATGTAATCAATGAGCACGATTCCATTATTTACAATGAGACCTGCCAGCATGATAAAGCCAAGCATTGATATGATTCCGAGCTCATTTCCCGTGATGAAAAGAGCTATAAAGCCTCCTGTAAACGCAAGAGGTATACAGAACATGATAATAAACGGTGAAAGCAATGACTGGAACTGCGCCACCATGATAAGATAGATAAATATCACTGCAAGCACAAGCATAAGTCCAAGCTGACTCATTGACTCATTTATTGTCTCATCCTCGCCCTCCATATCTATTGAATAGCCATCAGGAATACTAAGTTTATTAATTTTTGATTTAATTTTATCGCTTAGTAATGTTACATTATGGTTTTCATCAACCGCACCTGATACTGTAATATATCTTGTCTGAGCATCTCGATGAATGGTACTCAGTGTCTGTTCCTGCGAAATAGTGCAGATATCACTGAGCGGAATCTCCTTTTCACTGCCATCATTATCCTTATAGGTAAATGTAAGGTTTTTGATGTCGTCCACAGTCACATCAGACTGCTCTGCAGATTGTAAGTATACCTCATAGTCCTTTATGTCGGTCGTAATGGTTGTTGCGCTCTTTTGAGATGATATCTCACCGGATACGAGCTGGTATACCTGAGCCACCGTATAGCCATACTTTGCTGCTTTTTCCTTATCCACAGTTATCTTAAGCTCATTGATTGTATCTCCAAGACCGTCATCTATATCTGTCACTCCATTTGTGTCCTTAAGGATATCTGCCACATCACCTGCAAGCTTCTGCAGCTTGTCTATATCATTACCCTTAATCCTGACAGAGAGACCACTTCCGAAAAACTCTGATGAGTCCATAGCCTGCGAAGATGCTGTTACCTTACAGTCCAGATTCTTTGTGAGTTTTTCAATTTCATCTATTACCTTATCCGATGAAACATCCGACTTCTCATCAAGCAATATATACATG
>ERZ791893.1365-NODE-1365-length-12660-cov-2.391035_pt1 | contig 12660 bp, 19 predicted proteins | sample MGYA00510154_ERZ791893 | MGnify/ENA primary metagenome ERZ791893 (study PRJEB30046, sample SAMN00792068) | human gut metagenome | study: EMG produced TPA metagenomics assembly of the A metagenome-wide association study of gut microbiota in type 2...
GATATAGGTGTAGTAAAGATAACATAATAAATGGAGGTAATGAAGATGGCAAGCAGGCAGTTGGAACTGGTTCGATTTAAAGAGCATAAAGCACAGATTAATTTAAGTTACTTGAGTCGGTGTTTAGGAGAAAATCATCCATATCTATTAGTAGCGAGAAGTAAATGGAAGACGCTAGCAGAATTACTAGACGAATTCGAAAGGATGGAGGAAGACAAGCATGAATAAACATTGGTACAAAGTAGGGTATAAATTCAAAGAACAATGGCATTATATAAAAGTAGAGGAATCGGAATTAACACAGGTTGTATTAGAATTATTAGCATATTCACCAAAATTATCAATCACCCACAAGGAGGAAAAGTAATGACAAAGAAGGAGCTTAAATCAATCGAAACACTTGAAAGAAGAGCATCAGAAAAGCTTGAAGAAAGCGAAAGAATATTCGGAAAAATGAATACGGTGACAATCAGCGACAGAGCATATTTGATAGGCATAAGAGCCGTATTAGAAACATTAAAGGAGGGCAAATCATGATTTTAACAGTAACAACTAACACAGTTTTGACAGTAATTGTAATCGGATTTCTTGTAGGAATCTTAATCGGATATGCACTTGGGAGGACATCCAGATGCGAAAAGTAGTAACACGTTCCATATCATTCAACAAAGACACGCTAGCATATATTGATGCGCTGGCAGAAGAGAAGGAAATCAACAGGTCAAAAGCCATAGAGCTTATCGTAAGAGAAAGGATGGAAAACCATGAGACTGAGCCAGTTACACATTCTTAAAGAGAAAGAAATAGCCATCAATGATTCAAAGAACTTCATACAGTTTCTATTATGCAAACGCGATGACGATTTATCTAACGACGAACAGATTGTTCTAGGCGAAATCTATGACAACTTAGAGATAGCAGAATACACACTAAGCATTCTAATCGAGAAGGGAGTAAAGGAAAATGGCGAAGCAAAAGCAAGCGAAGCTGGAATGGGACTTGATGGCATACATGCCAGCCTTTTCAACCGCTAAACCGGAATCAGAGTTAAGAAAAGAATATTCAAGACTTAGAAAAATCGCTCAGAAAAGACTCGCCCGGTTCGTTGGAACCGAGTGGGAAAAGAGCGAAGTGTTCAAAAGAAATTACGGTAAATATCCAGTTCTGGCAGATATCAAATCGCCAACCCAACTTCGTTATGAACTTGCCGCTTTGGCACGATTTATAAATGCAGAAACATCCTCCGTATCCGGTCTTAAAAGGCAGAGGGCGGAGACGATAGATACACTTAAAGATAAAGGATACAACTTTGTAAACAGAAAGAACTTTTTCAAATTTACAGATTTTATGGATTCATTCAGAAACATGCAACTAAACAGGATTTATGACAGCGAAGCGGCATTAGCAGTATTCGAAGCAGGGGAACGGTTTAAAATTCCAGAAGAAGAGCTTAAGAGCAACTTTGATGAATATCTATCAAAAGCAGATGAGATAGAAAATATGGAAATTCCTAGAAACCCAAAAGCGCGAAACTCGGAATATATCAGGAGAAAATTGGGGATTAAATGATAGTAAATTGCGAAGAGTTTGATTTTGACTGGTACGAGTCAATACAACGGGAAAAACGTAAAAGAGGTAATCAAGGAGGAAGCTCCAAAAAGGATTACAAATCTATAATAACAGCCTTTGATATTGAAACGTCCAGAATCAAATCAATCGAGCAATCTATTATGTACATCTGGCAATGGCAGTTTGACGAGGAATACACGGTTATCGGGCGCACATGGGAACAGTTTAACGATTTCGTTCAGAAGCTTAAAGACCGAATGAAACCGAGAGAAAACCTTGTAGTATATGTTCACAATCTATCCTATGAATTTCAATTTCTTAGGGGCATATACCATTTCGCATCTGATGAAGTTTTTGCATTAAAGAAACGTAAAGTTTTAAAATGTACTATGCATGGATTCTTAGAGTTCCGATGTAGTTACATTCATAGCAATATGTCACTCGCAGAATACACACGCAAGATGGAGGTGAAGCATCAAAAGCTGGACGGGGAAGACTTCGACTACAACGAAGAAAGATACCCTTGGACAGTTTTAACAAATAGACAATTAGAATACTGTGTCAACGACGTTTTAGGTCTAGTTGAAGCAATCAAAAAGGAAATGCAAATTGATGGGGACAACCTTTACACAATCCCACTTACATCAACGGGTTACGTTCGCCGAGATGCGAAACAGGCAATGCGATTAGTCCGCTATGGATATGTGTCCAGCATGCTACCAGACCTTGAGACATATAAAGCCTTAAGAGAAGCTTTCAGAGGTGGAAATACACATGCCAATCGTTTCTATTCAGACATGAAGCTGGAAGATGTGCATTCCTTCGACCGTTCAAGTAGTTACCCGGATGTAATATGCAATTGTGAATATCCAATCAGCGCATTCTATCATGCGGGAGCTTGCACAATAGAACAACTTCTAGACCTGATTAACAGGAGACACAAAGCGATATTAATGCGAATAGGAATCGTCAATCCAAAGCTAAAGGTAGGACAAGGCTGCCCGTACATAAGCAAGGATAAAAGCCGCATGATAAAGAATGGGTTATACGACAATGGACGAGTCCTAGAAGCAGAATATTTAGAGACAACAATCACAGATATAGACCTTAAGATAATCATGATAGAATACGACTTTGATGACCTTATTCCGCTGGACGTATACCATGCCAGATATGGCAAACTTCCGAAGCCTTTTATCGACCTTAACATATCGTACTACCGAAGCAAGACAAGGCTTAAAGACGTTGACGGGGAAGAAATATTCTACATGAAGTCAAAGAACAAACTGAACGCAATTTACGGTATGACGGCACAGGACCCGGTGAGACAGGAGATAGAGTTCATGGCTTCACAGGGATTTACTGAGAGAACGGACGACATAGGAGAGCTTCTAGCCAATTCAAACAAGAGAGCTTTCCTACCCTACCAATGGGGAGTCTGGACAACGGCACACGCCAGATGGAGACTTGAAGAAGGCATCCAGATAGCAGGAGAAGGTTTCGTATACTGTGATACAGATAGCGTAAAATACATCGGACAAGCCGACTGGACAGCCTACAATGAGCTTCGTATTGCCGATAGCTTAGAGTCTGGCGCATACGCAGAAGACCCGCGCGGAAACGTTCACTACATGGGCGTGTACGAATCAGAAGGCACCTATGACTACTTTAAAACACTGGGGGCAAAGAAATACGCCTATGTAAAGAACGGGCGCTTAACGGTCACAATAGCAGGAGTAAACAAGAAAAAAGGTTCCATCGAATTAGGAACCATAGATAAGTTCAAGGAAGGATTCATATTCTGCGACGCTGGCGGAACAGAGTCAGTCTACAACGACGAACCAGAAATAACATCCTATGAGATTGACGGAAAGATAATCTCCATCACCTCAAATGTTGTACTGAAAGATTCCACCTACACGCTGGGAGTGACAGCCGATTATCGACGGCTTTTGGACGAGTCAAGAATCGCATAAATTTTAATAAAGTGCTTGACAAATAGATACATATCATTTATAATAATAGTGTACTGGTAATATAGTTGATGCAAAGAAAGAGAGGGCAAAATGAACAGAGCAATTATAGTAGGAAGGTTAACACGCGACCCGGAAATCAGATATAGTGCAGGTAGTGACGCAATGGCAATTGCCAATTTCACACTGGCTGTTCCACGATGGAACGATGAAGAAGCAGATTTCATTCGCTGTGTAGCATTCGGAAAAAAAGGAGAGTTTGCCGAAAGTTATCTGTTCAAGGGAACAAAAGTTATCCTTGAAGGACATATTGTTACAGGTAAGTATGAACACAAAGACGGATATACCGTATTCACAACAGACGTTGTGGCAGACTCAATTGAGTTTGCAGAGAGCAAGAAAGACAAAGATTCAGAAACAAGTAAACAAAAACCATATCAGAAAAGGAGATAATCATTATGACAAAGAAAGAACAGGCAGTATTTGACAAGGTACAGAACAAATTAAATCAGGCAGTTGTTGCAAAAATGCTTGCAGGAGAAACAGTTGACGAGAAGTTAAAAGGAGCCGCAGAAATTATTAATGCACTCTCAGCAGAACTTGAAGCGGCAAGAGCGGACAAGCAGGAAGAAGCATAATAAAGATTAAGAGCCGCAAGGCTCTTTTCTTTTATAGAAAAGGAGGAAACATGAATCTATATCTTGACAACGGATATGTAAATATAAGAGGAATCGTTGAGCTAGGACTCCCATTCAATTTTATTGTCGGAGGAAGAGGAACAGGAAAAACGTATGGTGCATTACAGGTAATGGAAGAGGATAGATATAAGTTCGTGTTCATGCGTCGAACACAGATGCAAGCTGATATGATTAGCACTCCTGAATACAATCCATACAAGAAATTAAACTCTGACAAAGGCTGGAATATTGGATGCGCAAAGATAAATAAAATGACCAGCGGATTCTATGAAATGCAAAACATCAATGGTAAAATGAAACCAGAAGGAGAGCCAAAAGCAATCATTTTAGCCTTATCAACCATTGCAAATATGAGAGGCTTTGACGCGAGTGATTATGAAATTCTTCTATACGATGAGTTCATTCCAGAGAGTCATGAACGGCCAATAAAGGAAGAGGGAAAAGCCTTTAAGAATGCTTATGAAACAATCAACAGAAACAGAGAATTGGACGGATATAAACCAGTGCAATGCATCTGTTTAGCAAACTCTAACACCATGACAAATGCCATATTTCTTGAACTAGGTTTAGTCAAGAAAGCAGAAGAAATGCGAAGACGGAAACAAGAGTATTCTATCATGAAAGAACGCGGAATAGGACTCTTTGTTTTACGTGACAGCGATATCTCAGAGAAGAAAGCTGACACAGCTTTATACAAGCTTGGAGGAAGTGACGAGTTCAATCGAATGGCGTTGTCGAATGAGTTTGTGTCAGATGAAATCGGCAGAATAAAAAGTAGAAATCTTCTTGAATACAGAGCCATAGTAACGGTAGGAGAGATAACCATTTACAAGCACAAAAGCAAGTCTCTTTTATATGTTTCTACCCACCTTTCAGGAACCTGTCCACAGTTCGGCTCGGGAGACATAGACAGGTCAAGATTCAAGAAAAAGTTCTTCTGGTTATGGTCTTCCTACATGAAGAATAATATCGAATTTGAAGAATATTTATGTGAAATTCTGTTTAACAAATATTTCGAATAAAATTTTCTGAAATATTACTTGACAAATTTTCCAGAAAATGGTATATTTATATAGAGGACTAGTGGTCAGACGCAGCCCCGGAAGGGTTGACATATCGCGGCGGCGATAGGAAAGCTAGTCCTCACTTCTAAATTGGGGCAGAAAGAGAGGGTAAATGACATTAACAGAAATGACACAGTTGCTTGCGAACGGTGGAACGCTGGCAGTGCTAATGTACTTTATGTTTGTTAAGTCTGACGCGCAGTCACAGGCAATTGGAAAGCTCACAACGGCAGTTGAGAAGCTAAACATTCTCTTGCAGAATAAGGAGGAAGAATGATGAAAATCATGTTCGAAGACGTTGTCGAAATGCCAGAAATAAGAGTTAACGGCAAACTTTACGCTCCTATGGAAGAGGACAAGCCAGCAAAGAAAGTCACACTGTATGATATTATTGCAGGAAAACATGGGGCGAAAGAATGGGACGATGTAGTCGGAATGATACAGACATGGTATTATGGCTCATACGTCAAATCATCATGGTGCGCAACTACCGTTTCATGGGCGGCGGCAAGTATGGGGATTCTTAGCCAGATAGGCGGCAAAAATGAAAATGTGTATAACATGATGAACGCGTGTTCAAAAAGTGGAAAAGGTAAATTTTTCAGTAAGAAAGCAGGAAATATCCCGGCAAAAATTGAACAGGGAGACATCCTGTTTTATCTGTGGGAAGGTGACACGATGAAGGTTGATTCTTCAAAGCATGTCAGCGTGGCCGCAGAGACAACAAGCAGTAATCAGATATTGTCAGAAGGTGGAAACCAGAAGGACAAGATTTGCAGACTTTACTATGAGAAAGCAAAATTATATGCCGTATTTAGGCCAGATTATTAAAGGAGGTAAACATGGATATTAAAGACATTATCGCTCTTGCGAGCGCCGGATTCACGGCTCAGCAGATTGCCACAATGGCGACGACAGCACCAGCACCAGCACCAGCACCAGCACCAGCACCAGCACCAGCACCAGCACCAGTTCCAGCACCAGTTCCAGCACCAGCACCAGCACCAGTTCCAGTTGACCCTATCATGGAACAGTTAAAGGCGCTTACAACGGCGGTGCAGTCAAACGCAATTATCAATAGCCAGTTGCCGATTACTCAGCCGGAAACGCCGGAGGATATACTGGCAAGTATTATTAATCCGCCAACAATTGTAAACAATAAATAAGGAGGTAAACATGGCAGCAAACGATTTAAGTTTTAACCAGTTGTCAACCGTGTTAAACAGCATTGTTTCACAGGCAACAGGAAAAGCAACTATAGCTCCTACTAATACATCGGAGTTTATTACAGTTGCTCAGACAGCCCTTAAAACTGGCTATGACCCGGTGATGCAGTCCATATCACAAATGATGTCCAGAAGCATTTTTTCTACCAGGCCATACTACAGAAAGTTTGGTGGTATTCAGGTAAATAACCAGAAATGGGGAAACATCACAAGAAAGCTTAATATTTCCGACAAGGATTGGGAAAATGATGTGCGATTTGAGCTTGTTGAAGGCGAATCAGTTGACATGTACAAGGTTAACAAACCTAACATTTTACAGACAAACTTTTACGGCGCAAACGTGTATGAAAGAAGCTACACAATCTTCAAAGACCAGCTCGACTGTGCATTCTCCGGACCTGATGAGTTCGCCAGATTCTTAAGCATGGTGACAGGAAACTGCACCGACATGATTGAACAGGCCCATGAGAATTTAGCAAGAGCAACCGTTGCCAACTATATCGGAGGAAAAGTAAAAGGAGATGCTGGCAGTTGTATCCATCTTCTGACAGAGTATAACGCGCTTACAGGGCTTGCTCTTACGAAGGAAACTGTATATCAGCCGGCTAATTACAAGCCATTCATTGACTGGGTTTATAGCCGTATCGCTACCCTGACAGAGCTTATGACGGAGAGGAGCCAGCTCTTCCATACAAATATCACTGGCAAGACGATTAACCGTCACACGCCATTACAGAAACAGAGAGTTTATTTATATGCTCCTGCAAGATTCAACATTGAGTCAATGTCGCTGGCAAATACATACAACTACAATTTCCTTAAGATGGCATACAACGAAACTGTGAACTATTGGCAGTCCATACAGAGTCCATCTAAGATTAATGTGAAGCCGTCTTATTTACAGGCTGATGGAACAATTACAACGCCAAAAGATGCGCTGGAACAGGATGACATCTTCGGTGTAATCTTCGATGAAGAAGCACTCGGATACACGGTAATGAATCAATGGTCAGCTACTACACCATTCAACGCAAAGGGTGGATATTCTAACGTATTCTTCCACTTTACAGACCGTTTCTGGAATGACTTTACAGAAAACGGATTAGTACTTTTACTCGATTAAGGAGGTATTTAAATGGGCATATCAGTGAATATGTATACGTTTAGCAAATATGCTAACTCAACGGGACAGCCAGCAGGAGCCGGGACAAGCTTTGATTGTGTACTGAAAGATACAAGCGGAGTAATTAATCCTACTATCGCTCTGAAACTTGATATGTCCTTTAATGTCTCCGCCTACAACTATGCCTATATCCCGGATTTTAAAAGATATTATTTCGTCCGTGAATGGACATGGGAACGCGGCCTTTGGGTTGCCAGTTTGGATGTAGATGTTCTTGCCACATACAAGGCGCAGATTGGCGTTTCAACTCAGTATGTGTTACGCAGTTCTCTTGCATCAAACGGCAAAATACTTGATACTATTTATCCTACCACAAGTGACATCACGCATCAGCGTGTAGCTGTAGAACTTCCATGGAAGACTCATTTAGAGGATGGTTACTATGTGGTAGGTATAATAGGTGACGCGAATAACACGTTGGGAGCAGTAAACTATTACGCGTTTACGCAGTCAGAAATGAATGACTTTAACAAGGCTCTGATGGCGAGTGCAGACTGGTTAAATGTTCCTACAGAGGAAATATCAACAGAGCTTTTAAAAGCTCTATATAACCCCTATCAATATGTTGTTAGCGCATTGTGGTTTCCTATAGTAATACCGCTTACAGAAGCTCCGGCAGTTGCAAGTATCAACTTCGGTTGGTGGAGCATTACTGTTAAATGCAGGAAGTTAAAAGCGACGGCTACATCGTTCAGCGGTTCGATTAATATTCCGAAACACCCACAATCCGCGGCAAGGGGAGAATACCTTAACCTTTCTCCGTACAGCAGATACACATTAAACTTCACTCCGTTTGGTTCTTTTCCTCTTGATACAACGAAGCTTTCAGGGACAAGCATCTTGAATTACACAGTGCTGATTGACTACATAAGTGGAACAGGAAGACTCAACATTGCTCCGCAGTTTCCAGATGGAAACAGCCCAATTATTGAATCGGTTGAGGGAATGTGTTCAGTTCCGATTCAGCTTGCGCAGATTGCCAGAGATTACATAGGAACCACGGCTACCGCCATTGCTTCCGCTGGGGACGTGGTGCAGAGTGCAGTAACTGGAAACATTGGAGGAGCAATATCCAACTTTGCTTCTGGAATTGACAGTACTTTGAAAGCCGCCGCTCCGCAGTTAAGGACATCGGGTGGAAATGGTAATACATCTAACTTTATCACGGCTCCACAGTTATATTGCCAGTTCTTTAATCTGGTACAGGAGTATAACGAGAAGTTGGGTAGACCGCTTTGTGAAGCAAGGGTTATCAATACGATACCGGGGTATATTATGTGTATGGATGCGGATGTTAAAACCGCTTCTACACAGACGGAGAATGAAAGAATCAAGGAGTATCTGGAAGGAGGATTTTATTACGGCTAGTTGGCACGCTAAGAAAACAGGAGGATACTCAAGAACCTCCATCGAAGCAATCGATAACGCGAACATGATTTACGCAGTTTTATACAACGAAGGATGGACACTTAACGCGATATGCGGAGTGCTGGGGAACATGGGAGCGGAGAGCGGATACAATCCGTGGAGATGGCAGAGTGATAAGATAGGAGTCTCTACAGGCTCTCCATGGACGAACAAAGGATATGGACTCGTACAATTCACTCCGGGTGGGAAATATATCAATGACACCAGAGCGAAAGCAATGCCGGGATATGGCCCTAACTTTTCTGATAAAGTGGGAAACATTGCAGACGGAAATGCACAGATATTGTTTGTAGATTCGTATGCAGATTATTATCCTACAGGTGCCTATCCAATGAGTTTCGCAGAGTTCAAGACAAGCACGAAAGACCCGGGAACTTTGGCTAAAGCATGGCTGTATAACTATGAAAGACCTGCTGACCCGGGAGCTACAGAAGCCGCCAGAGCGGAGAATGGAAGGTATTGGTTTCAAGTTTTGAGTGGAGAAATTCCTCCTGACCCGCCAGACCCTCCGGGACCATCTGGACATCTTGAAATATGGATGTATTTTAAATTGAAAGAAAGGAGGTAAACAGATGCAAGCACCTATGTTTTATGACCACATAAATGCAAAAGAATCGATGGCAAGCCCCAGCACTATGAAGGTTCACAATACCGGGCTTTACAGGCAGTTCCAGAGATATCTCTTGCAAGAAGCGATGTCTCCTTTCAAGTTCACTTTCCCCGAAACATGGGCGAAAGATTATGTGTTGTATGTATTATATTTGTGGGGTTATTTTGCCATATTTAATACGGACAAGTTCGGAGTGATTCCTCAGCAGTGCGGGCTTTATGGATACGATGTTTTCTACAGGCCGACGCATTGTATAATTACTAATCCGTTGTTCAGGGAAACTTATTATCCTAAGATTGGAAAGGACTGCACGCTGATTAAATTACAGCCTGACTATGGCGGCATTATGGACATCGTTTCATACTATGCGGAAATGATGGCTCTATGCTCTGAAAGTGTCGCTGTTAACCTTGTAAACTCTAAGCTTTCTTATGTGTTCTTTACTCAAGGGGCTAAAGAAGCAGAAGAGGTCAAGAAGATTTATGACCAGGTGGGGAGCGGCGAGCCTTGCGTCGTTGCTGATAAGAAATTTAGGGGAGAAGACGGAACTCTTGCATGGGAAATGTTTGACCGGAATGTGAAGAATAATTATATTGCCAGTGATATACTGAGTGATATGAAAAAGATTAAAGCAATGTACGACACGGAGATTGGTATTCCTAATACGAATACTGATAAGAAAGAGAGAATGATTACCAGTGAAGTGCTGAGCAACAATGTTGAGACTCTGAGCAAATGTGAGCTTTGGCTAGAAGAGTTACAGGCAAGATTTGAAGAAGCTAGGAACATGTTTGGTTTCACTAAAGAAGAGCTGAATGTGGAGTGGAGATTCGACTTAACGAAAGGAGGTAATATGGATGAGAGCGACGCTATCAATATTGGGGCTGTACCAAAGGGAACCAACTCTATTTGATGAGTTGGAGTTGCCGGGGAGTATGAATAAAGATGTGCTGATAGATAATATTTTATATGAAGCGGCGCCGCTTGAAGCCTATTACCCTGACCCGAATTTCATGAAATTTATGATTGGGCGTTGGTCGTTCATGAATCAGAGTGTGTGGCAGAAACTTTATGATACGACGGTTCTTGAGTATAATCCTATTTTTAACTATGACAGAACAGAAGAATGGTCTGAGAATGAACAGATGCTTGATAAGCGAACGCTGGCCGGGACAGAAAGGGAAACATCAACAGATAATAGTAGTGGAGAGATTAGGTCAAGCGGAACTGTTAAATCTGAATTGAATGTATCCGGGTACAACGAATCTAGCTATGTTCCTAGAGAGCAGACAATTGAAACGCCTGATACTTTAACGTCAAACACTTCCGAAACTGACAGAATAGTATCAATAGATAAAAACGATACGGAAAATATGGATAGAAAAAGAGATAATATTAGAACTGGAAGAGCTTTTGGAAACATTGGTGTAACTACCACTCAGCAAATGATACAGCAGGAAAGAGAGACGGCTTTGTTCAATATGTACAAGGTTATTACGGACTCTTTCATTGAACGATTCTGCTTAATGATTTACACATAAAGGAGGCATATAATGGGTTTATGGGAACAATTTCCTTATCCAGATTATCATAATCTTAATCTGGATTGGATATTACAAAAAATAAAAGAATTTGGTGTTACTATTGATGGTTTAGATGAATACATCGAGCAAAAAATTAAAGAGGGTTTAGACGCTCTAGGACTAGAACAGATTGTTATTGATATTCTATCAAAATATGCTTACGCAATTAACGTTAAGATTCCGCCCAATGGACTTCTTCCGGCATCGGGAAACGGAACGACTAATGATTATGCTACTATTCAAGGCTGTATTGATTATGCTTCTTCTATCGGAGGAGGAGTTGTATTCTTCCCCTACGGAAAGTATCTAACCAATAGTCTTTCAATGCGAAGTAATGTCAGTATATTAGGTTTTGACCAGTATAGCACCGAGTTAATTTTATCAGGGGGAGCTAATAAACCTTTGTTAAGTGGCACTATTGATAATGTTAGCATTTCCGGTCTTACTCTTAACGCAAAACAAAGTTCACAGATTAATAATATTGATGCTATTGAATTATTAGGACATCACATCAATATTGAAAATGTTATTGCTGAAGATTGTTATACTTCCATTAATATAGAGAAAAATGGAACATCAATTGTTATTAAAAATGTGATTTGTAATATCGCTTCTGATGCTTGCCTAAGGGTTGATGGAACGAATGGCGGTTTACTGGTTGATGGGCTTGACATGACTGGGTTATCTACAAACTTAGGAACCGCTTATATTGTTAGTGACACCAACGGTGATATCTACAGGAATATTAATATTCATGGGACAGGTGCGATTGGTATTGATGTATCAGGAAGCGGTAACTACTTCGACGGAAAGATTTCTGGTGTTACGAAGGATTATGATGATATAAGTGGTGACAATACGTTTAACCTGTTTGGAAAGACAAGAGTAGAAAATTTAACAGGTGATGCGGTTGAGAAGGCTAATGCATTTTCTCAGACCGCAGTTAACACACATACAATTAATGCTAAAGATATAGTGCTTAATCCGACTAATCCTCTGACCTATAAGACACCTACCGAGTTAGACAGAAACTTCAAATCTGTTGAAATGAAGGACAGCGCAGGTGAAACTTATAAACTGCTGGTTTATAAAGCACCTATAGTTGGTTATAATGTGTTCGATACTTTATCAGATGCGGTAACATCAAACCTTCCTGTAGGAACAACTTTTCAGACACTAGGTTACTTATCTAAAAACGACGGAGGAGGACTTCAATATATTGTAACTACGGGTGGAACTGTTGACGGAGGAAGTATTGTAGCTTATGGAACAAATACTGCCACAGCTATAATGCCAGATGGTGTATACCCTGAGTACTTCGGCGTT
>ERZ791893.1372-NODE-1372-length-12600-cov-2.362535_pt1 | contig 12600 bp, 10 predicted proteins | sample MGYA00510154_ERZ791893 | MGnify/ENA primary metagenome ERZ791893 (study PRJEB30046, sample SAMN00792068) | human gut metagenome | study: EMG produced TPA metagenomics assembly of the A metagenome-wide association study of gut microbiota in type 2...
GCACATCAGCTCGCCACCACCACAGGATATAAGCACATCACTGTCAACAGAAGCATAGCTCTCGTTCAGCTCTTCTGCGCACTTCTTAGGTGTATTGCTGATACCTATGCCACTGTCGCACCTGCAGTTAGGTCCCTCTATCGTCTTATAACCCATGCTGTGAAACTTTTTAATTGCATTGTCAAAGGCACTCCTGTACGGCTCTGTTGTACAGCCCATCGAGGGCGCTACAAAGCCTATTGTCCCTCTATCCTTTAGAAATTCAGGGTATCTCATGTTTCTATCATCCTATCACTATTATTTACATATCTAAGCTTCTGTCTGAAGTAAAATATGTAGGATTTTATCATTTCTGTCAAGGTCATTTTACTGTCATAATTAAATGTCGTCGTGTACTGCACATGCTGTCTGTTGCACCAGTTGTATATATCATGCAGACTTATCGAATCAACATGCTTCATATTGTTCATAAACGCCTTAACCTTTAAAAGCTCATCCTCACTGTCAATGTATAGATGAAAGATAGTATTCGGACATTCAATTATTATCTGCTGTTCTTCTATATTTTTCATCACTGTATCCTCTATTGAATAATGTATCCTGTGTGATTAAAAACATTATCGTCTGTCACACCGGGATGTGAGTAATAACAAAATATCGTAACTGTTCAGTGCCTTCACAGTTAAAAAATATCACATAACCATAGTACTACACCGGCGTCACAAAATCCAGTCATTTTTGCCTGCCAATTCTTACTATTTTATTAAGAAAAACGGTAAATATCATACTCCCTCACAGTCAAATGCCGGGATAAAGCTGTCCTTTGCCACGTCCCCTTCCTGTATAAATGCATTCGTGATTCCTATTTCGAGGGCATAGTCAACAAGCCTTTCATACTCTCTCCTTGTCACTGTACGGTTTATCTCAGGATAATCCTTTAGTGCAATCGGCGTAAACTGGCTCATCATGCTTATATATACGTGATCATGATATGTATCATACAGGTACTTAAGTACAGCCTTTGCATCATTCACATGTCCCGGCAGTAGAAGCTGTCGCACAATAACTCCCTTTTGTATGAGTCCTGTCGCATCATCAATCACGACATCCGGCTGCTGCCTGACCATCTCTGAAAGCGCCTGCTTTGCGACAGACGGATAATCTTTTGCCCTTGAATACATTGCCGAAAGCGTACTGTCCATATATTTAAAATCCGGAAGATACACATCCACTATGCCCTCAAGCTGCTTTAGCTCTGTCACATTTTCATATCCGCTCGTATTATATATAATAGGAAGCTTCATGCCACGGCTCCTTGCATTGTTTACCGCCCACACTATATCAGGGATATACTGCCCCGGTGTGACCAGATTGATATTATTTGCGCCTTTGCCCTCCAGTTCCATAAAGATATCACTCAGCCTCTCTTTACTGATTACCTTTCCCTCTTTTCCGTCAGAAATCTCCCTGTTCTGGCAGAACACGCAGTGCAGGCTGCAACCTGAGAAAAAAACTGCCCCACTTCCTCTTTTTCCTGATATGCATGGCTCCTCCCAATAATGAAGTGCTGCTCGCGCCACCTTTATTTCAGATGAAACGCCACATACGCCTGTTTGTCCGGTTCTTCTGTTTATGCCACATTTTCTGGGACACAATAAGCAATTTTCGTATTTATTCATATTTTTCATTTTAACCCTTGCTAAAAATAATGTTTGATACTACAATCTATATGATTATGCGGTGCATATGCCATGCGCCTTCAGTAGTCATTTTAAAATTATATCATAACTATTCTTACAGAAGAGAATAGTTAAAATACACAATAAGGAGATTACAATGAATCAGTCAAACTGTATCGTCGCCCAGTCAGGCGGCCCAACTGTTGCAATCAACGCAAGCCTTGCAGGAGTCATCGCAGGAGTAAAAAGCTCTGAGAAATACGATATCTGCTATGGCGCCGTAAACGGAATACTCGGCATATTAAATGAGAATTATCTCAATCTGTCAGATATTTTTGCAGATGAAGCTAATCTTGAAAAACTTAAGACCACACCTGCCATGTATCTTGGCTCATGCCGCCACAAGCTACCTGATTACAAGGATGATGATTCACCATATGTATACATCTTCCACCAGTTCGATAAGCTTTCTATAAAAGCTTTCTTTTACATCGGTGGAAATGATTCGATGGATACCGTATTAAAGTTATCCGATTATGCAAAAAAAATCAACAGTGATGTGAAAATTATAGGGATTCCAAAGACCATCGACAATGACCTGTGCATGACAGACCACACTCCGGGCTTTGGCTCTGCCGCCAAATATATCGCATCAAGCATGCTTGAGATAGCCCATGATACCTTTATCTATGCTGTTAAGAGTGTGACAATCGTTGAAATCATGGGACGTGACGCAGGATGGCTCACTGCCGCTTCCGCTCTCGCACGTAATGAGTACAATACAGCGCCTCAGTTCATATATCTGCCTGAGGTGGATTTCGACAAGGACAAATTTGTTGCCGATATAAAAGAAGCCCTCGAGCACACTAACAATGTAATAGTTGCCGTATCCGAAGGAATACATGACGCAGACGGCTCATACATTACATCATCAAAGGCCGCATGTGACCAGTTCGGACACCAGCAGCTAAGCGGTGCCGGAAAGGCTCTTGAGTTCATCGTAAAGGAAAACATCGGTGTCAAGGTGCGCTCTGTAGAGGTAAATGTGCTCCAGCGCTGTGCCTCACATCTTGCATCATTAACCGATATCGAGGAATCTTTTGCTCAGGGTAAAAAGGGTGTCACTATTGCAGCGGAGGGTGTGACCGCATCAATGGTATGCTTGAAGCGCATCTCAAATAATCCTTATCAGGTGGAATACACATATTCGGCTATCAAGGATATCGCAAACGAGGCCAAGTCTGTACCAAGAGAGTGGATCAATGATGCTGGCAATGATGTGAAGCCTGAGCTTATCGAATACTTAAAGCCACTTATTCAGGGAGAAACCGCTGTCGCCTACAAGAATGGTCTGCCTGACTATATGGATGTGTCACATCTTCACAAATGTAACTGATTTTAGCTGCTGTCTACACCCCGGTGTGGGCAGCAACAGCATATCTCCAAGGAGGTCGATTTACATGAAGAAAAAAGTGCTTATAACCTGCGCCGTTGTGCTTGGTGTGCTTTTGGCTGTTTATCTTGGCTTTGCCTTTTATTTTAGCAGCCACTATCTGTTCAACACAAAGATTAACTCTGTAAAATACGCAGGGAAAACTACAAAAGAAGCATTAGAAAAAAATACAGCCCTAAGCCGTGACTATCTGCTCACAATCACTGATAGAAAAGGCAACAGCTTTTCACTTAAGGGACCTGATTTTTCCTATGAATATGTCTCAAACGGTGACGAGGAGCAAATCCTAAAAAGTCAGAATGCTTTTACATGGCCTGTCAGTCTCTTTAAAGCTCAAAACTATACTCTAAAGGGTTCGTCCAAATATGACGATGCCGCTTTGGCGGAAAAGCTCAAGGCTCTTGATATTTTCAGTGATGACTACATTGAAAATCCTGAGGATGCCCATATCGAGATAAAAGACGGCGAATACGATGTGATTGAAGAGAAAAAAGGCTGCAAGCCGATATATGACAGCATCCTTGCCGAGGTAAAGGACGCCCTGGACAACGAGCTTCCAAAGCTTGCCTTAAGTGATGACTGTTATGAAGCTCCAAAAATCACAAAAAACAGTGATACAATCAAAAATGAAAAAGAAGCCCTCGACAAATACACTGCTTCAACCGTCACCTACAAAATTGAAGGTGCAAACGAGAAGCTTGACTCAGCCAAAATCCTTGATATGCTAAGCATCTCAGATGACGGCAGCGTGAGCATAGATGATGCCAAAGTCACTAAATATGTCCAGCAGCTTGCTTCCAAGTACAATACCTTCGGACGCAAACGCTCATTCAAGACATCGTCCGGTGACACTATTGAAATAGGTGGTGGAGACTACGGATGGGTGGTCAGCAAGAAAAATGAAAAAGCCCAGCTCCTTTCAGATTTAGAGGGAGGCAAGCCTGTAGAAAGAGAGCCTGTTTACGAGCAGACTGCTCTTCACCGCGGTGCTGACGACATAGGTAATACATACATAGAGATTGACTACACAAAGCAGCACATGTGGTATTACAAGGATGGTGCTCTCCAGATGGAGTCTGATTTCGTATCAGGTAATCTCGCCCGTCAGAATGGCTCTGTAGACGGTGTATACAAGATTGTTTACAAGCAGAGAAATGCTACTCTTGTCGGCGAGGGATACTCTTCTCCTGTCAGCTATTTCATGCCGTTTGCCTACAATATAGGTATCCATGATGCCAGCTGGCGTGATACCTTCGGAGGAACCATTTACAAAACCTCGGGCTCACACGGATGTATCAATATGCCTCCTGCTTTTGCAGAGCAGCTGTTCAATGCTGTGGATAAGGGCACTCCTGTTGTTGCCTACTACAGAGAGGCTGTCACTCTGACAAACAATGCTGCAAAGATGTCCAATGCATACTCGTATGTGGCTCCTGATGCTGCGCAGTAAGTGTGAATTGCTTGGTATTTTTCAATAATACGGGAAGACGATCGGCGCACGGGGAATTTGCCCCCGGCAGAGGTGCTCCCGACGAGCTAACGCTACGCAGCTAAGATACTGTACGAATTATGCTTTTTAGATTTTCTAGGCTTGACGAAACCGTCGAAACGCGCCGTCCATGGCGCGGTTTCTCCTTGCCCCGGCGTCCATGCCGGGGCATTTCTGCGTTTCATGGGCATAATTCTACAGTATCTAAGCCGCTGCGCTAGTCGCTCTTTCGGGAGCACCTCTGCCGGGGGCAAATTCCCCGTGCGCCGGTCGCCTTCCCTCAAAATACTAAGTATATTACAAATAAATTTCCAATTATACTTTCCCTTATATTGTATCTTCCCACAGCATACCAGACACCAGCCCCACATACCGCGGGAGCGCATACATCCTCCCCCATTTCAGCCACAGCGTAAGGGGCGTAAGTCGCCGGAGTGACTGCCCTGCAGCAGAGGCGCTCTTTCGTAAGCGCATAGCGAAGCTGCCTAGCTACTGTAGAATTATGCACACGATACACAAAAATGAGCTCCCACGGATGGGAGCTCAAGGAGAATCGCGCCATGGACGGCGCGTTTCGACGGTTTTGTCGGGCATAGAAGCCCTAAAAGCATAATTCGTACAGTATCTTGGCAGAGTAGCGTAGCGAACGAGAGAGTGCCTATGCTGTATGGCAGTCACTCCGGCGGCTTACGCCCCGTATTTCCATAGCCCTATGCTATGCAAACTGGCTATTGTAGAGATTTGCATAAAATCCATTGGCTGCAAGCAGACTCTCATGATTGCCCTGCTCTATAATCTTTCCGTCTTTCATAACAAGGATAATATCCGCTTCCCTGATGGTGGACAGACGATGAGCCACTATAAAGCTGGTTCTTCCCTGCATCATGGTAAGGAACGCCTTCTGAATCTTAATCTCTGTACGTGTATCAATCGAAGATGTAGCTTCATCCAATATCAGCATAGGCGGTAAGCAGAGCATGACTCTTGTGATGCATAATAGCTGCTTCTGTCCCTGTGACAGGCTGCCACCGTCCTCACCGATTTCAGTATCATAGCCCTTCGGAAGACGTCTTATAAAGCTGTGTGCATGGGATGCCTTTGCTGCTGCAATGATTTCCTCATCTGTGGCATCAGGCTTTCCCATTATGATATTGTCACGGATTGTGCCCTTCTTGAGCCATGTCTCCTGAAGCACCATGCCATAGTTGTCACGAAGACTCTCTCGTGTAATTTTTCTTATATCGTGTCCGCTCACCTTAATTGTTCCACTGTTTACATCGTAAAACCTCATAAGCAGATTGATAATAGTCGTCTTTCCACAGCCGGTCGGACCTACGATAGCCACGCGCTGTCCCGGCTTTACGTGGAGATTGAAATCCTCGATAAGCTTTTTATCCGGCACATACGAGAAATAAACATCCTCTATGTCCACACGTCCGTCTGCTTCACCAAGTGTTACCGCATCCGAAGCATCCGGTATTTCCTTTTCCTCCTCAATCAGCTCGAAAATACGAGCGGCACAGGCAAGTGCGTTCTGAAGCTCTGTTATGACACCCGATATCTCGTTGAACGGCTTGGTGTACTGGTTGGCATATGATAAAAAGCATGAAAGCTGTCCTACCGTGATTCCGCCGGTGAGTGCACTCATGGCACCAAAAATTCCGACTCCGGCATACACAAGACTGTTGACAAAACGTGTACTCGGATTTGTAAGACTTGAAAAAAATGTTGCCCTCAGTGAGCATTTCTGTAATCTGTCATTTATCTCGTCAAACTGCTCAAGCGCCTCATCCTCATGGTTGAAGGCCTGTACGACCTTTTCATTTCCTACTATCTCGTCGATGAGTGATGTCTGCTCTCCCCTTGTTCTTGTCTGCAGCTGAAACATGGAATATGTCTTTTTAGTGATAAAGCTTGCCACAAAAAGTGACAAAGGTGTGATTAGTACTACGATGCATGATATCTTCACATCTATTGTAAGCATGAAAATAAGCGTGCCTGCTATTGTTGCAATTCCTGTAAAGAGCTGTGTGAAGCCCATCAGAAGTCCCTCTGAAAATGTATCTACATCGGCGATGATACGGCTGACCATATCACCATGTGAGTGACTGTCAATATATGATAACGGCATTTTCTCAATATTCAAAAATGCATCATGCCTTATATCCCTCACTATGTTGTAGGTCATCCTGTTGTTGCAGATATTTGTAAGCCACTGGGCCGCTGCCGCTATGACGACTATTATTGCAGCTCTTGTGAGGATGGCTGTCATAGCCGTAAAATCAACCTTTTCTTTTCCTACAATCAAATCAATTGCGCGTCCTGTGAGGATTGGAAAATAAAGCGTAAGCGCCACTGTAACAACAGACAGGGCAAGGGAAATTACAAGCAAAGGAATATATCTCTTCATGTAGCTTAGTACCTTGCGCATTGTACCTGCTTTATTCATTTTCGCATTATCCATAGCCATACTCTACACCTCCTTTTGTTTAGTCATATCCGACTCTTTTTTAAACTGTGAATCATATATCTCTTTGTAGGTCTCGCATGTCTCAAGCAGCTTTTCATGCGGTCCGAAGCCAACCATCTGTCCGTCGTCGAGCACTATGATATTGTCCGCAAACTGGATAGATGAGGTACGCTGTGACACGATAAATATTGTCTTGTCACCATGCATGCCCTTTAATGCCGCACGAAGGCTCGCATCTGTAGCAAAATCAAGTGCCGATGCACTGTCGTCAAGTATCAGTATGTCAGGATCCTTTACAACTGCCCTGGCAATTGTAAGACGCTGCTTCTGACCACCTGATAAGTTCTTGCCGCCCTGCTCTATCATGTAGTCAAGACCGCCCTCTTTGCCCTTTACAACCTCTGTCGCCTGTGCTATATCGAGCGCCTTCCACATTTCCTCCTCTGTGGCATCATTTTTGCCCCAGCGCAGGTTGTCGGCTATTGTTCCTGCAAAAAGCACTGCCTTTTGCATTACAACACCGATTTTATCTCGAAGCTGCACTGCATCGTAGTCATTTATATCATTTCCCTGAATCCTTATAGTACCCTTTGCGGCATCATAAAACCTCGGGATAAGGTTTACAAGGCTTGATTTTCCTGAACCTGTACCACCGATGATTCCGATTGTCTGCCCCTTTTGCACTGTAAAGCTTATATCTGTGAGTGTCTCATCGGCCGCTCCCTCATAGGTCATGCAGACATGGTCAAACTCAACCTCAGGTGCCCCTGCCTTTGCATCAATGAGCTTAGGATTTTTCTCAGGAAGCTTTGATGGAATAGAAAGCACATCCGCTATACGATTACCGCACGCCACTGCCTTTGTCACCTGTACGATAAGGTTTGCAAGCTTTATCAGCTCGACAAGTATCTGTGACATGTAGTTTACAAGTGCCACAACCTCACCCTGTGTGAGGATTCCTGCGTATACCTGTTTGCCGCCTGATACGATAACTGCAATTGTTGCAATATTTATAATGATAAATGTCAGAGGATTGGTGAGTGCTGAGATTCGTCCTACAACCTGCTGCATATTGGTTAAAAGCTCGTTGTCCCTGTTGAAGCTGTCAATCTCATCCTTTTGCTTATTGAAAGCTCTTATAACCCTGGTTCCCTCTAAATTCTCCCTGGTGTGTGAAAGCACTGTGTCAAGAGAGCTCTGCACCTTTTTGTAAAGCGGAAGGCTTGCAGCCATAACGGAGAATACCACTATTGAAAGCAGAGGTATAGTAACTACAAAAACCATTGCCGCTCTTACATTTACTGTAAAAGCCATCGCCATAGCTCCGAACACAATAAATGGCGAGCGAAGGAAGAGCCGAAGCACCAGATTGACTCCTGACTGTACCTGGTTTATATCGCTTGTCATCCTCGTGATAAGTGTCGATGTGCCCACTGTATCCATCTTTGAAAATGATAATGACTCTATCTTTTCAAACAATATATGACGAAGCTTTGTTGAAAAGCCGACTGCCGCCTTGTGACCGAGCTTATCAGGCCGACTGCCGCAAGCAGCACCAGCACACCTCCCATCTTCCATATATATGGCTTGTCCGAAGCCGCGATTCCGTTATCAATGATTGCTGCCATGACAAGCGGTACTATAAGCTCGAAAGATGCCTCGAGCAGCTTAAATAGCGGAGCACAGATGCATTCCTTTTTGTACTCCTTCAAATATTTTAATATCTGTTTCATCTTTTCCCCTTTCAGATTTTATGTTGCCGATTACAGCTTCACTATTATAGATGATTTTTCTCATATATACAAGAAAAACGATACACTAAAAAACCAGTACCCTGCGGTACTGGTTTCATACATCAGCTCTTATGTATATGCTTCTTGATTGCTTCAAAGCTTTCAGGACTTATGACATGCTCTATACGGCATGCGTCCTCTGCGGCAATCTCCTTATCTACACCAAGCTTCTCAAGACACTCTGACAAAAGCTCATGTCTTTCGTATATCATCTCTGCTATCTGTCTTCCTGACTCTGTAAGTGTGATAAAGCCTGCATCACTAACTGTGATATTGTTCTTCTCTCTAAGGTTTTTCATTGCTATACTCACGCTGGATTTCTTATATCCAAGCTCATTTGCTATATCAACTGAGCGTACCACAGGAAGCTTCTTGCTGAGAATAAGTATGGTCTCTAAATAGTTTTCTGATGATTCATTGTTTCGCATTTCGAATACCCCCGTGAGTTTATTTTCGTTCGTTTTAATTCAGTTATTTTATTATAACATACATTTTATTGTTTGCAAAACTTTTCTTTTTGATTTGTACGTGATTTATAAAAAACCAAAAAAATATCAAAATCCCATATTTGTTATTGACTTCTAATTTATGTTAGTGTATACTAACTATCGAATCAGAAAACAAACGTATGCATGATATATTTTTAATCTTGTATGCCATAAATGTTTAATTATAACAGATAAGACCGGCCGATCACCGGTCTTATTTATTTTAAAAAATGTACATATTCAGCTTAAACGAGAGCTCTTTTTAACCTTTGAAGCCCCTCCATAAGCACTGCCCCGGGGCATGCGATATTCAATCTCACAAAGTAGCGGCCATTGCCTCCAAACTCAGCTCCCTCCGACAGATAAAGGCCTGTCTTTTCACGAATCATCTGAGTAAATGCCACAGAATCATCTGTGAGTGCACTGCAGTCAAGCCACATGAGGTATGTCGCATCGGCATCCACTATGTGTATCTGCGGCAGGTTTTCTGCCACGAAGTCACATACTGTTTTGCGGTTTTCCCAGAGATATTTTCTGAGCTCCTCAAGCCACGGCTCACCCTTTGTGAATGCCGCAACTGCTGCCGTGATGGCAAATGCGTTTGGCTCCGCCACCTCGTCTGTATTTAATGCGCGCCATACCTTATGGCGCAAAAATTTATTTGGCACCATCACTGCCGCAGTCTGTAAGCCAGCCATATTAAAGCACTTGGTCGGTGCAATACATGTGATGCTTATATCAGCGCAGTCCTCTGATGCTGCCGCAAACGGCACGTATGATTTTCCCGGTGCTGTGATGTCGCAGTGTATCTCGTCTGATATGACCGTCACATTGTACTTCTTGCAGAGTGCACCTATTTTCGCAAGCTCATCCTTTGTCCAGATGATACCGCACGGATTGTGAGGATTGCAAAATATCATAAGCGAGGTCTGTGGATTGGAAAGGTCATGCTCCAGCCTGTCATAGTCCACAAAATATCTGCCGTTTTCGTACCCAAGCGGGCTTTCCTGCACATTTACGCCGTTATTAAATATAGAATTAAAAAATATATTGTATACCGGTGTCATGATAAGCACATTTTCACCGGGTGTTGTGAGCTTTCGCACTATAGATGATATGGCCGGTACGACCCCTGTGCAAAAAATCAGGCTGTCTCTTTCGATTTTAAGCCCATGGCGTCTGTCCCACCACGAAATATACGCATCATTCCACTCATCCGGAATGATGGAATAGCCAAACACTCCGTGAGAAACACGCTCTGATATTGCATCTATTATCTGGGGAGCTGTCTTAAAATCCATATCTGCTACCCACATCGGGAGCTCATTTTCCGCCACATCCCACTTTAGCGAGCCTGTATTTCTTCTGTCTACAACGGTGTCAAAATCATACATAGATTATTTTCCCTCACATATTATCTTAGTCTTTGATGGGTCAACTCTGTCCTTTTCGATAGTCAGTATGCCAATCTCCTTTGCCCTTATCACTCCGCTTGTCGGATTTAAAACACTGTCCACCTTACTGCAAATCTCTGCATCTACCGAAGAATACTCAAATGCCAATGTAGTGTTTATGAGCTTACAGTTTTTCATAACGAGGTTGTCGATGTAGCAAAGCCCCTGCAGGCTCTCGATTGTGCAGTTTATAAGTGTCAGATTCCTTGCGTTCCAGCCAAGGTATTCACCTGTAATAAATGAATCGTAGACTGTGACATTTTCCGTATTCCAGAAGGCATCCTTTGAGATAAGCTTTGAATCGTGCACCTCTACATTTCTTGAGCCGTCAAACGAGTAGTTGCCGACCAGCTGGAAATTCTTCATGATAAGATTATTTGTATTCATGCCAAAATAATCTCCCTTTGCCGAGACATTCTCGATATCGACATGATCACAGCTCCAGAGTGTCTCCTGGGCATTTGGAAAAGTCACATTTTTAAGCTTCAGGTTATTGCAGCGCCTGAAGTTCTTAGGTGCCTCAACTATTGAATCAGTGACAGAGATATTGTCCGTATACCAGACACCCGCACGCGCCATGTCAAACCATGTGCAGTCCTTTACAGCTATGTCACTGCAGTACCACAGCGGATATTTCCATCTAAAAAAACAGCCTGTCAGGCTAATGCCATGGCTCTCCTTGAGAGGTGACTCTCCGTCATCAAAAATTGTATCATATATATCCAGGTCATTGCTTGCAAACAGGGCTCTTTCGCCTGTCAGAAACTCCTGATGGATTTGTTTTCTTTCGCTCATTATATATACTCCTTTTTGCTCTAAGTAGTTCTAAAGTTATCTGTCATTAACTAAAAGAACTGCCAGGCACATAAGAATATGCAGCCCGACAGTTATCATTATACCCCAAACCCTACTGAATTTATAGTATTTTATATAAGTTTAATATTACAAAATTAATATTAAGAGCCTGATATTTACAGCTCAAGCCCGTCAAGTATGCTCTTAAGTGCATCAGCAGACTCCTTGAGCTTTAAAGCTTCCTCACCGTTTAACTCGATTGGGATATCGCTCTCCACTCCGTTTGCTCCAACGATTGCAGGCATTGAGAGAACCACACCGTCGATGCCGTACTGTCCGTGCATCATGTGTGAAACAGGAAGAATAGACTTCTCATCACGCATAATTACCTCGCAGATACGTCTGACCGACATAGCGATACCATAATATGTCGCATGCTTTCTGTTGATTATCTCGTAGGCACTGTTCTTTACGTTTGCAGCGATTTCCTCTGTATTCTCCTTATGCTTGTAGTGACCTCTCATCTCGCACATCTTGTGAAGCTCCACTCCGGAAACATTGGCTGATGACCATGCAACCACCTCACTGTCTCCGTGCTCACCTACTATAAATGCATGTACGCTTCGGCTATCCACCCCAAGGTGTTCTCCGAGCACATACTTAAGTCTTGCACTGTCAAGCACGGTACCTGAACCGATGACACGCTCCTGCGGAAGTCCTGAAAGCTTCTGTGCCACCTGTGTTAAAATATCTACAGGGTTTGCAACGATAAGTAAGATTCCACCGAAATTTCTCTTTGCGATCTCCGGAATGATGCTCTTGAAGATTGCAACATTTTTATTTACCAGATCAAGTCTTGTCTCGCCCGGTTTTTGGCCTGCACCTGCAGAAACAACAATGATAGCAGCATCTGCCACATCATCATAACCACCTGCATATATCTTCATAGGTCTGGCAAAAGGAATACCGTGGCTTATAT
>ERZ791893.1375-NODE-1375-length-12571-cov-3.456536_pt1 | contig 12571 bp, 8 predicted proteins | sample MGYA00510154_ERZ791893 | MGnify/ENA primary metagenome ERZ791893 (study PRJEB30046, sample SAMN00792068) | human gut metagenome | study: EMG produced TPA metagenomics assembly of the A metagenome-wide association study of gut microbiota in type 2...
GATCAATTTCGATAATCCGAGAAAAAGCCACCGTTGTAATCCATTGGCACCGGAACTGATGACGGATATTTCAGATGCTTACGAATCGTCGTATACCATCATGCTCAACCTCAATAAGTCATGGGTGCAAAAGCAGGGGGACTTCTTCGTGGAATCCCCGATTGTATTGTTTACGGCGATAATCTGGTTCTTGAAGTTGTATGAAAACGGCAAGTATTGTACGTTCCCTCATGCGATAGAACTATTGAACAAAAGGTACGAGGATGTATTCACCATTCTGACAAGCTATCCCGAGCTTGAGAACTACCTGAGCCCGTTTATTGACGCATGGAAAGGAGGTGCCAGCGAGCAACTTATGGGGCAGATTGCATCCGCCAAAATCCCGTTATCCAGACTGATAAGCCCGCAACTCTACTGGGTGATGTCCGGCAGTGATTTTACGTTGGATATTAATAATCCCAAAGAACCGAAAATCTTATGTGTCGGCAACAATCCCGACAGAATTTCCATTTATGGAGCGGCTTTAGGCTTGTATAACTCCCGTATTGTAAAGCTGATAAACAAGAAGAAGCAAATGAAAAGCTGTGTGATTATTGATGAGCTACCGACCATTTTTTTCAAAGGTCTGGATAATCTGATTGCCACGGCACGAAGCAACAAAGTGGCGATTGTATTGGGTTTTCAGGACTTCAGCCAGTTAAAACGTGACTACGGTGACAAGGAAGCCGCCGTTATCATGTCAACTGTGGGCAATGTATTCAGCGGCCAGGTGGTGGGTGAAACGGCTAAAACACTGTCTGAAAGGTTTGGAAAAATCCTGCAAAAACGAGAGTCTATGAGTATCAACCGCAGTGACACTTCCATCAGCACGCAACTGGACAGTCTGATACCTGCCAGTAAAATCAGTACACTTTCACAAGGTATGTTTGTCGGTGCGGTAGCCGATAACTTCGGTGAGACAATCGAGCAGAAGATTTTCCATGCGCAGATAGTTGTTGACAATGAAGCCGTACAGAAAGAGACGGCGGCCTACCAGCCCATTCCCGAAATCAGCAGCTTTCTGGACGAGGACGGCAATGATACAATGGAACAGCAGATACAGGCCAACTATCAGCAAATCAAACAAGATATTGTTGAATTAGTGGAGAACGAGTTAATCCGTATTGAGAATGACCCGGAGCTCAAACATCTGTTGGGTGGTAATGAAGGAGAACAAGCTTAATACGGGCTGAGAACGAGAATTTATTAGCTTGGTTGAAGGATTTTAAGCGATTATTTGAATATGGTTAAAACTGCTATTGTCATAAATAGATGATAGTAATCTATGCATTCGTGACCTAATGGTACAATATTTGACAAAGGGATAAGAGTCCATAGTTAAAAACATAATCATGATAGCATAGCCAAACTGAAACTAAATCAGTATCTTTGCACTGCATTTCAATGATTTGATTCATAAAGCCAATGAACAGAATTAGAGGGACATGGCTATAGTGAGTTACTAAAAGATTATGGATTAACATGGATTTATCAGAAGTAATAAAAAAGATATTTGAAAATAACACCTGCTATGCTCTTCCAGAGCATGCGGTCAATCAGGCAGAATCATTAAAATCTTTGTCTCGAGATTTATATACTGACTCAAAGAGGTTTATATACGAATTGCTCCAAAATGCAGATGATTCTTCATTTTATGGTAAAGATGTAGATATTTATATCAGATTCTTTGGTGATATCATGCTTTTAGCTCACACAGGACAACCCTTCACAGCAAGAGACATTGAAGGTCTCTGTTCTGTAAGTCACGGAACGAAAAAGAACTTAATAGAAAAAACAGGTTACAAGGGAATTGGATTTAAATCTGTATTTGGGCAATCAAATAAGGTAATTGTATATTCTCAAAATAATTATTTTAGATTCGATGAAACACATAATTTTGCATGGAGAAAGGAGTGGGAACAATCTCAAAATGAGTGGGAAATAGCTAATGATAGAAAGTTTCTATACCCATGGCAGATGATACCTATTCTTACAGATAAAAAAGACATTCCGCAAGAAATAAGCTCATTTTTATCTTCTGGAAATTGGAATGTTGCGACTTTGGTATACTTAACGAATATAAATGATGTAGAAAATGCTGTAAGAGAACTGATTGAAAATGTGAATATGTTTTTATTCCTGAAAAACATAAAGAGTATTGAATTTAAAACAGATACTATTTATAAAATATCCATAGCTAGAGATGACGAAAAAATAGCAATACATCAGAATAATACTTTAAAAGCAGAGTGGTTACTGTATTCCCAACAGCTTATCATACCTTCTGAAATAAAAGAGCAGATTGTATCTGAAACAAATGTACCAGACAAACTAAAAAAAGCAGCAAATATAGAATTGTCTTTTGCTGCAAGGATCGAAAAAGACCAACTTGTAGCATTAAGGGAGGGTGAACAATTGCTATATGCATATTTACCAACTGGAGAAAAAAAATACTATCTTCCTGTTCTGGTAAACAGCAGTTTTTTAACTTCTGCCAACAGAGAGGCTTTACATGAAAACTCTGTATGGAATCAATGGCTTTTTGAATCTATTGCTGTTGAATTATTTAAATGGATAGCCAGATTAGTTACAAGTCAGCATCAATATCAAGCATATAATTTAATACCACGGAAGTTAAATTATTCAGATTCGCTCGGCAATAAGTTTAATGAAGGCATAGACAAAGCGTTAGATTCTGTTCCATTCATTATTTCAAAGCAGGGAGTATTACTTACCCCAAATCAGGCTATTTTGGATTTTACATTCTTATCGAATAGTACATTTATCGGAGACAATAATATACGGCAGTACGTCATACAAAAAGATAATAAAGCCAGTATAACTCTCAACCCTTTCGTGGCACATACCAATTTCGGAAATAAATTTAAGGAGTTAGGCGTTTCCACTTTTGATTGGGAAGACATGCCCAAACTATTTCAGTTTTCACAATTCAAAGAAAAACATACAATAGCCGATAACATTGAACTAATAAAGCACCTCAAATCACTTATTGATAGGGATATAGTCAGAAAAGTATCTAATAGAACGATCTCTTCATGGGAATTTATTTACGACCATAAAGCAGAGTTTAAAAGCCCTTCTCAGATATATTTCCCGACACCAGATGATAATCATTGGAATGAGCCTGACAGTGAGCTCTCTTTTCTACATCCAGATATTCTAAATTGGGTACTTTCTTCGCCTGATTATAGAATATGGTTGGGTACTTTAGGCGTGATTGAAAAAACAGACCTTTCGTATCTTAGCAAAACAATACTAGCTAACCCCTCTGCATTTATCACTTTCGAAAATGCCATACCAACCATACAGACTATTTACAAATTATATTTAAGTCATGAAGTTAATGAAGAATTACTGAGTCAATTAAATGAACTGAAGATACTTACAAAAAAAGGCAATCTGGTTGCTGCTAATCAATGTTATTTTTCAGATGCGTACCGCCCCCGATTACCATTGGAAGCACTGATTACGGAAGATATATTTGTAAGCGAATTTTATTTACCCAATCGTTCCGATAAAGATGAATGGAAGCGATTCTTTAAAATGATGGGTGTAAAAGAAGGAATTGATATTATCTCATATTATGATCAAACTTCTGTTAGAGATTTTGTTGACATGTATAAATTAAGTTCTGATTATTTCCAAGAAAGCGATAAACTCTTTACTCCATGGATAAATACCTTCAGAGCAGACAAATACAGCGACCTGCATAGTTTATTGTTTTTGTTTTACTCCAATAATTACCAATTTGCAATAAAATTCTGGAATGATGTTATTGAAAACATTCCTTTATCAGAAATTAACGAACTGGCAACTGCTTTTTGGGGTAATCCGGGAATGCCTGGTCGTACATCTGGAAGTAAAGTTAGGAATTATATTAAATGGTACATTTATAACAATGATTGTATCCCTACAAAAATGCAGGATTGTCAAAAAGCAACAAACGTTTTTCTAAACGATAGTAGTATAATTAAGTTAGCAAGTATATATCTTCCTGTATTTGATGGTCCAGATTTATCTTCTGATTGGAAGTCATTTTTTCAATTTAAATCTCAACTGACATTGTCCGATTATCTTGAATTAATATCAAATATAGTAAGTGATGTAACCGAAAAAGGCAAAATTAAGTTCGATAACAGAGAACGTATTCAAGAGGTGTATAATCTTTTACTTGACCTTACTATAAACTGGTCGGATGAAGAAATTGCTCAGGTGAAGGAATGGACAAAGAATATTAAGCTTCCTGACCAATCAGGTTCTCTTCAGACTGTTGATGATCTACGTTATTATGCAGATGGTGATACATCTATCTTTCAGGATGAATTTAATTTTATATTTTTAAATTCGACTAACAAGAAACATCCACACATAGAATTTTTTCTGACTATTTTAGGGATTGAAATCTTCAAACAGGAAAATTTTAGTTTATCCTACAATGAAAATGACAAATTAATTTCTTCCTTAAAAAATAAACTTGAAAGAATAAGTCCTTATTTAGAAAAATGGATTCTGTCGGTAGAACAATCCAATGTGGATTCTATAATTGAAAATTTTTATAGGAAAATTAAAAAATTGGAGATATACGAAGTCCCAGAAATGAAAATAATACATAAAAGCTGGAAAAAAGTAGTACAATTTCATTTAAAGGATGACATTTTATATGTAACATCTCCATGGTATAGTAACGTATCTTTAATGTATTTACCGGATAAACTATGCTATTATCTTGGAATAAAAGGGTTTGAGAACGAACTGGGTTTTCTGTTAAGATCGGAAGAACATGAAATACTATGGCATTTTAAACAGGAACAGATTGAGCTACCAGAGCAAGCAAAAATCGCAGGAGAAAATCAAACTGTTGAAACTATAAATATAAATGAAGATAAAAATGAGATAACCCATGAAGATTTATTAAGCCTAGGTGTTGAAACTGCTGATGAACTAAACAAATTATTAGAAAAAGACAGAGCATTATCTTCTTCATTTTTCCATTCTTCCACTGCTTCCTACGAAAAACTTGAATATGTACAGAAAATAGTAAGACGAGCCAAAACGAACATAAAAGCATATCTGGCAACTATTGGATATGATTGTAGTGAAGCCGCAGAAATTGCACCAAGTATATTTGGTGGAATAAAAAAGGGAGGAAAAGATATTTACGTTGTTACCAGACCATCTGACAATGATGAAGTCTTGATCTATTATACTTCTGAATTTGATGTTTTGGAATATGTAGATGCAGAATTTTGGTGTGAGGACGGAATCAATACACCTAAACAAATAACTTTGGGACAACTTCTAAAAAAAACAGGCATTAACAGAATTCCCATCAAAAACACAGTTATCTCTAACTCTGACATTGAATTATTATTTAATGCTCCTAAATCTGAAACATTAGAATTTAGTCCCATACCATATGCCCCTCAAGAAATTGCTAGAATATTATCCTCTTTTGCCAATACTAATGGTGGAACATTGATTTTTGGTCTGAAAGAGATTAGTCCTACTTCAAACCAAATTGTTGGACTTAGTACCGATTTTCAAGTTGTAGAAATTACAAAAAAGTCAATATCATTACTTTCTCCAATGCCACCAATTACTTATAATTGGGTCAACAATGGAAATAATAATGTTTTTGTAATTCAAATAGAGAAGACGGCTACCGATATATTGTTTGATAATAAAAAATATATCAGAAAAGAAAGTAATAGCACTTTAGAAGTAAATGATCCTAAGCTAAAGGTTATTATAAATAATCCTGATTTTAAAAGAAATGTTGCAATAATTATCGCAATAGAAAATTATGCTCCTATTAATCAAATATCAAAATTAAAATATGCCAAAGAAGATGCTTTGAAATTCAAAGAAATGTTGTCTAATGTGATGAAATTGCCTGATGATGAAATTTTTATGTTCATAGATGAGGAAGCATTCAAAAATAATTTAGAGTATAATTTTCAAGGACTATTTCATTCCTTAACAGAAGATGATCGTTTAATCTTTTATTATGTTGGACATGGTTTTCATAATGGAATTACTAACTATCTATCAACTTATGACACACACAAACATCATATAGCAGAAACATCTGTATCATTAAGTAAAATATTGCTTGATCCTTTACGAAAATCTAAATGTAGAAATGCTCTCATATTTATTGACTCTTGTGCTCAGATTTTTCAGGATGAAAATGAAAGAACTCAAATTTCTGATATTAATGATGGAGAATTAATATTGCTTTCTCATGATTTCCCCAATTATGCAACATTTCTCTCATGTCAAGCAGGTCAAAGCTCATATTCAAGTGATATTTTACAAAATGGAATATGGACACATCATTTAGTTGAGGCACTTAATGGAAAAGTACAAGAAGCAATTAGGGATGGTAAATACATAACAGACAGATCTTTAAGTGATTATCTTTCCAGTAGTGTTGCTGTATATACAAAAGAAGAACTTCATTATGACCAAAATCCCAGAGCTATTCTTGATTCAAGCAATGAAAATGTTATTGTAAAAATAATATAAACGTGTTTTTTCTCATTTTTTCGTATTATATCAATTAAAGACACTCAAACGAAAGATAATGGAAAATGTTTTAGATTATGTATATAGTCTTAGGTTTCTTCATTGTGGATTAAAGTTTGCATAATTCTTTATTCTCCATAATGCGTATTATAGAAAACTTTATACAACTTGCAAACTCGGATTCAATCCTAAAAAACTGGAAAAGATAGACAATCACAAGCAAGAACTGCGGAAAGCGTCACTGCCACAGTTTATTGAAGAGATTTACTTTAAATGCTTTAAAAAAGAGATGTCTGAAATGTTAAAAAACAAAACAAGAACTAAGAAAGTAAAAAGTAAAAAGAAGCAAAAAATAATAGAGAAGATTCTAAATACAAGATTGATAAATAATTTTAAATCTGAACAATACAGTTAAAAAATGCCTCTATAGGATATTTTCTTAGGTTAGATAAAAAAAAACGAGATAAAAGTATTTAGTTTTCAATATTTACAGTATTTTTGCTAATAAAGTATTATGCATATGCAAAAAAAGAACACTATAACACTAAATCGAATATCATTTCTAGAAGAAATTGATATAAAAGACTTGTTCAATGCCTTACAAAGCCATCCCTATGATGAAAAAGAAGGTATTGGTTTTACGACAGTAAACGAAAATGATGATATTATTGAAGCTACCATAATAATAAGAATTCCAACTCAATTACAAGAGTTTGATTCTTTAAGTGGAACTTTTACAGCAAAGAATATTTATATTTTTGATGAGATATCTTTTTTCTTGGATTTGACTAGCAAATTAATATACTCGTTGTGTTCTATTAGCAAACTAAATAAAGTCAAATCTCTCTTAAAAACCTACATTAAGCATAAAGTCATTTATGAAAACCTGCATTTAAATCCTAAGAAAATAATAGCTAATATTGAGTTAGATAACTTTGAGTCTATGATAACCGAATTGGTCATTAAGAAATTTGCATACAAAGATGGTGCTCAAGGAAAATTTGTTGCACATATTTCGAACCCTAATCTTGGATATGAATTGTTAAATACATATTTAGACGAAATCCAGAAAGTAACTTTAGAAATTGAATCAAAAGATTACGAACGTTTTGTTTTGACAATTTCAACTAATAACTCAATCTCTATAAAATGTGAAGAGGATGACTTCTGGTATATTTTCAATAATTTAAAAGCTCATATTTAATCTATGGAAGATCAAGGTGTATTAGGGACAATTTGGAATAAAGAGGCAACAAGATTGCTTTCTTTATTTGGCTGGAATACGATTGGGGACTACGACATGGATGTACAAGGAAAGGATGATAAGCAATATGGCATAGATACTCTTATTACATTCAAAACCCCACTAAAAAACAATAAGCAAATTGCTATTTTAGAAGCCAAAAGATATGAAACGAAGAATTTTAACAAAAGTTTATTGCAGGGATGGATTGAAAGGCTTGATAAAAAATTGATTGAATTAAGAAATTCTGAAAAATTTCAAGAACGTTTTCCTGATTTATCAGAGTGTTCTACTCTAGATATGGGGATTATTGCTATATGGTTTCACGATACGAGAAATTACTATGATTTTCATTCTAAATTTATTGAAATATTACAAAATATATCTGTTTCTGGAAGGACTCGTAAAGTAGGTATGAACAAAATATTTGTAATAGATAATCATAAAATTTTAAGGTTATGTTCAATGCATAAGTCAATAGAGGCTTATGAGTCTGATAATGATGATTCCAAAATTTTCTTTTATTATCCACCTATACTGATTGAAGATAAACCGATAGTAAGAGAACAAGTTTTAACCATTGAATTTATCTTTTCTGATATTGTATTAGCAGAAGCTAGAAAAGATAAAGTTACAGTGGAAAATATTGTATTCTATTTTGGTAAATTAGAAATTCCTTGCTTTCATCAACTTAAAAGTCTGCTAACTCTTTGCTCCTTCTTAGATACTGATAAACCTTTACTCTTATACATATATCAAGAAGATGATGAATTTAGAAAAATAGAGCCTGACATTAAAAGGATTTTTGAAAATGTGAGCTTTAGAATAAAGAGTATGGACAATTTATTTGATTTACCTGGTTATATAAAAGATATAGTACATGAATAACAACAAATACCCCACACCTTATGAAATAGAAGAGGTTTGTAATAACTTTCTTAAAAGAGGTTTTATTAACTCTTTTATGCAAGGAAAAGGCATCTTTTTTATAAATGCCCGGCAAGAGGATTTAGCAAAAGGCTTAGCACCTATATTATTAGGAAAAGAAGAGGTTGACACATTGCGAGCTAGTGCTTATCAAATTGCTTCAAAACATGCATTGAGTGGATTTTCTGTAAAATCAGCAATGGTGAATTTTAGCCTACAAGATGTGTATGAAAAAGTTCGTGATAATGATCGAATATTGCTTGCTAAAGGATATAGATTAGGAAGCTTAATTAGAACGATGAGAGATGGTAAGCCATATTATAAAGGCTCTATTGAATATACTAAGAAGAAACCGGGAAGAATGCAATTTTTAGATAATGAGACGGGATATTCTGAGTTCTATTTTGTTGATAAAGGAAATGGTGAATGGCAAGTAGAAGTAGATGCAAATAAATCTACAGACGGTAAAGAAGTTTTCAAATTAATATCGGGAATGTTAGATAAAAGCACCACTAATGTTGTTAATATAAACATTGATGCACTAAAGGATAAAACAACAATTGAGCTGTTTGATAATCTTGTCCAAATAGGATTAGGAGAAGAGTGGAGATTTTTAGACATCAAACATTTAGCCTTCAAAAGAGGTAGATTCCATAATGAAGAAGATGATGAAGAGAATGATGATGAAGAGTCTTTAAATAAAGAACAATTGACTGGAATAAGTCAAGCTATATTAGAAGGAAGAAATCTGAGAGATGACCCATTTGTTTTGCAATACGAGAAAGAAGGATGTATATTTACTGCCATGACTTATGAATATGAAAATAAAAAGCAGCCAGAAACAATACAACTTCGTGCCGAATTTAAGGGGAATCCCAAAATATTTGAAGTGTCTATAATTACATATAAAATAACAAAAGGCTTGGAAGGAAAAAAGGAATCTGCAATCTTACCAACGGATAGACATCGGAATTTACGTTCAATCTTTTGGAATAATGCTAAAAAGGTTTATTTGGATCTTATTGAAATCTAATTCAAACCTTAAAAATGCCATAACAATTCATTAAGTCATAGTTAGAAACAAAGAATTTTAGCAAAGTGTCTTTTTTAGGGCATTAAGAGCATGTTTAAAGTTCACTACACAATAGAATATGAGCTAACTAGTAAAATTTAGTCTAATTAAAATCGACTATCATTTGTTGTATATCTTAAATATACACCTATATAATATATCACGAAAAACAGAAACAAGCATATTTTATAAAAGAAGGTGTGTCGTAATGAACGATGCACCTTCTTGTGTAATTCGCACATGTCATTTTCCGCCAAATGCCGCCATTCATTTTCACCGCTTTTCAAACCATAATAACCTATCAATTAAATCTCTACATTCGCACCGACGGGCTAAAGTTTACCCGGTATTGATTAATTATTGTATCACTTAAATTATTGATTTTATGGCTAAAAAAAAGCAAGAACAACAAGAACAGAGTCAGGACGAGCATGTAATGGCCATCCTCGACAAGCGAACGAACAAAACCGCAGTCGTTTCCAAAATGAACGAGCAGGACGGCAGTCTCGAAATCGTGCCACCCGACAAGAAGAACAGCAACAGTTTCCTCAAACTGGATCGTACCTCACCGCTGGAATTATTCTTCACCAATTTCAAGAACCAGTACGAAAATCCCACGAGTTTCAGTTTCTTCCTCGTACCTCTTGTCCTTTTGGAAAAGACACTGAATGCCGTAGTCCAGATCCGAAAAGGGGAAGACCCCGGAGTGGAAGGTAAAAAACTGGTGGAGAACAGCGAACTCAACGATGAAGGACGTATCGCCAAACTTGCCCGCCGGTATAAGTTCGACGAACACCAGCTTCCGTGGAAAGAACTCGCCGCACTGGGAGTTGACAAGCAACTCTTGTTTGATAACCACTGCATGGGTGAGATGCTGAAAGGAAGGATTACCTCTATGGCTTTTCCCATCAGCAAGGAAGTGAACGGTGAAAAGAAGGATATGGGGGAAGCCTGTTTCCTCTGTGTCAAAGGGGAGGACGGCAAGGTGCAACTGAAAACTTTAAGCAGGCTTGACAAACCGCAGTACGACCTTCCGGTCTATAAAGGAGTATTCACGGACGAGGAAAAGCAGTCGCTCAAAGACACCGGAACGTTGGGGGCAATCAAGGAGATGAAGGACACCCATACGGGAACGGTCTGCAACTGTTATGTATCCTTTCATGAACCGAGCAACCGTATCATAACCATGCCCGTGGATGCCATCAAGATACCCGATTATATCTACGGGAAAAGGCTGGATGACAAACAGAAGCAAATCCTTGCGTCAGGAGGCCGGCTTCCCATCAACGACATACAGCGCAAAAACGATACGCTGCTTTCCGGGGTTGCTTTCGTCGATCCGAGAATAATGGACATCGCATTCAAGCAGTCCGGTGAACAACTGAAGGTCAACGACACTATCATGGGTGCCAAAATCACGCCTGAGCAAAAGAAGATGCTCCAGAACCATGAAATGGTGTTCGTTGAGAATATGCGCTACAAAGGCAGGGTATTTTCCGATGATGTACGTTTCAGCAACAAGAGCAACCAACTGCTGATAGGACGTAACGCCCGTGAATACAAACCCACTATTGATAGTAAGAAAAATGACAAGAAAAAGGAGGTGAAACAGCAGGCACCCCGCCATGTGGCGTCTGTAAAGGCCCGGTCAAAAAAGAGCCTTTCAGTCATGTAACAGACAGATTATTCATGTTTACATCAGATATATACCCGGTTCTCTTTTATGGCAGCCGGGTATATGTTTAATATCCGATTAACATTTTAAAGCGATAACAAATGACTATACAAGATAAAAATACCGCAACCGGAGAATTGTCCTATTTTGAGACAACTCTCCTTCTCTATTTAAAGGAAAGTTATCCGCATATTGCCGGTAACAAAGCACTTGTCCGGGCGCGGGCTGACGAGGCGGCAGGCAGCTACGAACGTGCCATACATGACGGCTTATCCGTTACGCAGGCTTTGCAACTGGCCGAGTCCGTTCTCTATCAGGACTTGCGCTTTTCCAGATTCGATACGATTTTCGAGGTCGTGTCGGAGTGGTTTCCCGAAGTACGGCCTGAAAGACGGACGGGTTTCTGCTTGAAAGTATTGTCACCCGCAGAAACAGTATTCAGCAAATATCCCATAGATGACCGGTTTGAATCATCCCCGTCCTATCATACACTTACCGTTGAACTAACAGGTTTCATACAATTTTATATAGAACAATATGGCATATAACAAACGACAACATTTGGCGGACAACATAGCCGCACTTGAATTGATATTCATGCGCCCGGAGTTTTGTCTCACGGAAGAAGGACGCAAAGTTTTGAACGGTTATTCGGGTTTCGGCGGATTGAAGTGCATCCTGAATCCGGCGGAGAAGGACACGGACATTGAAAAATGAAGGACAGACAAGGAACTGTTTCCCCAGGTCAGACTGCTGCATGAACTTTTGCGTGAGTATTCCAAAGACGAAAAAGAATACAAGGCATACGTCCAAAGCCTTAAAAGCTCCGTTCTCACAGCCTTTTACACACCGGAACCGGTGGTAACGGCCATGCAGGAATCCTTGCAGGTACCGGGAATCCGTCCGGGACGTTTTCTTGACCCTTCTGCCGGAACGGGCATGTTTATCAGCGGCTTGAAGGATGTTCCCGAAGTACATTGTTTCGAGAAAGACAAACTCACGGGAAAAATCCTCTCATCCCTCTATCCGGAAAGCAGGGTGACCATAGACGGTTTCCAGTCCATAC
>ERZ791893.1383-NODE-1383-length-12534-cov-2.357400_pt1 | contig 12534 bp, 9 predicted proteins | sample MGYA00510154_ERZ791893 | MGnify/ENA primary metagenome ERZ791893 (study PRJEB30046, sample SAMN00792068) | human gut metagenome | study: EMG produced TPA metagenomics assembly of the A metagenome-wide association study of gut microbiota in type 2...
TTGAAAGGGATAAATTATACATTTACGCCGGGAGTATATGGAATACTTGGTGCTAACGGTGCAGGCAAAAGTACGATGATTAATCTGATAACAGATAATGTCAGCCGTGATAAGAATGGCGGAAGCATAATGTATAGTGATGGTGAAGATAATACAGTATCTAAGGAGCTTGTTGATATATTAAAGCTTGGGGCAAAGTTTCGTGGGGTTGTAGGATATATGCCACAGCAGCAGGGCTTTTATGAGGAGTTTTCACCAAAGGCATTTCTTAAGTATATGGCAGAGATTAAAGGTGTCAAAGCTGTAAAAAGTGTAGATGAGAATGGTAATATAAAGGTTAAGAAAGTCAGTCAGCAGATAGATGAGCTGCTTGAAGTGGTCAATCTTACATCAGTTGCGTATAAGAAGATAGGTGGTTTCTCTGGTGGTATGAAACAGCGTGTACTTCTTGCACAGGCATTGCTGGGTGATCCTAAGATACTTATACTCGATGAACCGACAGCAGGTCTTGACCCTAAGGAAAGAATAGGTATCCGTAATTATATTGCTGAATTATCCAGAGATAAGATTATATTATTCGCAACTCACGTTGTAAGTGATATTGAGTGTATAGCGGATAAAGTGCTTTTGTTAAAGGATGGTGAGATAATTGCAACGGGTACACCATCAGAGCTTATTGCCAATATGCAGGGGAAGGTTGGTGAGGTTGTATGTACACTTGATGATGTAGCGGCCTTGCAGGAGAAGTATCATATAGGTAACATAAGACAAAGAAAAGATGGTCTGGTGTTAAGACTTGTGGGAGATGAGCTTCCTGAGGAGGCAGTAAAAGTAGATAATGATATAGATCTGGAAGATGTATATCTTTATTATTTTGAATGATAACAAAATAATAGAATGAAATAATAGAGTGATTAATTATAAAGACGATGAGCTCAATCTTTATATTAATATAATATTGATTATCGTAAGAGTTTTGTTGATAATCGGAAAGGAGTAAAAAGTATCAGAAGTAAGAAATAAAAAATAAGAAAGGGTAATTTTTATGAAAGTTAAGAAGATTATAAAGACAGTTATAACAGTATTAGCAGTATTTATAGCGGTGATTATTATTAAGAATCCAGATAAGGCATTAGCAACGCAGACTGGTGAAGATGATGTTTATGCAGAGTTAACGGATGTCCAATTAGATGATTCACATTCTATAAATATATATGCACATACACACGTTTCATATGCATATGATGAAGGTGCATATGGTTGGATAGTGGATGGATATGTAGTTGGTAATGATGGTGTTGGAAGTGATAATGTAAACGTAGAGGTGCTTCAATTAGATGAACAATATGGATATGGAACATCACAATTATGTTTTAAATATTATTTTTATGGACATTCATTTATAAATGATTACCGAGGATATATTTATATATATGTATCTATTGATGAATGGGGCAATCTGGATAGTTGTATAGAGTACAAACCGATATAATGAATAGATATATAAATATAACGTGACAAATATTACATTGATTTAGCATATTAGAAAGAGGTGTATCGGCTATGAAAAAAATAATATTAATAATAATCACGGTAGTGACAATGTTGGGAATATCTGCCTGTGGTGATAAGCAATCTAATCAATCAACAGTAACTGATGATTACAGGTATTCTTCATATACTTATGACGATAATGCACCGCAGTATTATATGGCGGGTTCCGCAGCTGCATCGGAGACTGGATATTATTACATAGACGGTGCACCAGTTATTAATAATAGTAATATGTATATATATTATTATGATATGATTAAAGATATGACGATACCATTATGTTCTAAGGTTGATTGCGACCATAGAACAGATGAATGTGAGGCATATATATCACAGAATATCTGTGTAGGAAGCAAGATATGGTATCATAATGAAAGATTATATATGATTGAGAAAACTGAGGAAAAAGATATACTTGTTTCTTATGATAAGACGATGAGAGATAAGAAGGAAGAGAAGACCTTATCAATAAATGGATTGTCCGTTAATAAAAATAGTAAGAACGCCTGTATAACTAATGGTAAGCTGTATTATGAATTATCAGGAGATAATTCATTGTTTATATGTGCAGTTTCCTTGAATTCAGATGAACAGGCATATGTTGTTAAAGAGTATGTGAGTGAATATAATTATTATGAAAGAGTATCGTTATATCCAATAGAGGATAAGATATATGTGAATTGGTTAAGTGGAGTATCTGCCGATAAAAGCTTATATTATATAGAACAGATAGATATCTCTACAGACAAGGTGAGTAGACTGTGTGATATGAATGAAAAGTACCCTGAAATATCATCAACGATTATAAATTGGAATAGTGAAACGTATTTTGATAAGGATGGCAACTTATATTTTACTTGTGTTGATAAAGATAATTATATGGTTAAAAAGCTTAATATAAGTACAGGAGATATCAAAGATTTGTATGTACAGGAATTACAGCACGAAAAAGACTATGGTTATGTACATTTAAAGAATTATGATGGAAACTATATCTATATATATAAGGGTGTTAATCTGATGGCTTTGAGTGGAAAGCCTCTTGATGAGCAATTTAAAAAATATGATAATTATATTTATATATTAGATACTGATGGTAATATAAAGGATACAGTAATATTAAATAATACGGATGAAAAGGTATCAGGAAATATTAGTGCTGAATTTTATGGAGGAGACGAGCGGTGTCTGCTGATAGGATTTTCCACACACGATATAAAAGGCTTGGAATTATCAGAAGAAGAACAAAATCTTAGAATAAAATTAGAAGACGAAGTATTTAAAAATAAAAAAGGTTTCGTGGATGTTAATGTTTCAGCGATTTTGGATAAATCGCAGATTGGTAGTGGAAATATAACGCTGGAACCAGTTACACCAGAATAAGTTATATAGAAAAATGTAGATAAAACAATATATTTATTATTTTGAATGATAATTATAGAATATTACTGTTTAAAACAATTCCTATTAAAAGAGAAGTGTTTTAGCCAGTAATATTTTTGATTTAAAAGTATGTTGTTTTTTTAACAATTTTATGTTGTATTTACACTAAAATAAGTTTATTAAATTGCAATAGGTGTGGTAATCGTGTATAATTTACTTATATAGTATTTCTGGCTGGAGATACAGTTGGAAAGCGGAGTTGATGATTAATTAACTCTTAATTTGGTAATAAAAGGTATACAGATTGGGTATATCTATATATAAGGAGGAGAATACAGTATGACAGACACAGCAGTATCTTTTAGCAAAGAAGAATTTAAGAAGAAGGTCGTAAGCAATTGTAAGTCTTTGTATAGAAAGAACATAGATGAAGCTGACAAACAGCAGGTGTTCCAATCAGTGGCATATGCAGTTAAAGATCTTATAATAGATAAGTGGATAGCAACTCATAAGACATATGATAAGGAAGATCCTAAGGTTGTATATTATATGTCAATGGAATTCCTTATGGGTCGTGCACTTGGCAATAATATGATTAATCTTACTAAGTACAATGAGATAAAAGAAGCTCTTGAAGAATTAGGTCTTGATATCAATGTTATCGAAGATCAGGAACCTGATGCGGCACTTGGTAATGGTGGTCTTGGAAGACTTGCAGCATGTTTTCTTGATTCTTTAGCTACACTTGAATATCCAGCATACGGCTGTGGTATAAGATATAAGTACGGAATGTTTAAGCAGGAGATTAAGGACGGATATCAGGTAGAAGTTCCAGATAACTGGTTAAAGGATGGCAATCCATTTGAGATTAAGCGTTCTGAATACAAGTATGAAGTAAAGTTTGGTGGATATGTACGTTCTTACAGAGATGAAGCATCAGGACGTGATATATTCGTTCAGGAAGATTACCGTTCAGTTATAGCCGTTCCATACGACCTTCCTGTTATTGGATATGGCAATAACACAGTTAATTCACTTAGAATATGGGATGCAGAGCCAGTTAATACATTTAACTTAAGCTCATTTGATAAAGGTGATTACCAGAAGGCTATTGAGGAGGAGAACCTTGCTAAGAATATCGTAGAAGTTCTTTACCCTAATGATAACCACTATGCTGGTAAGGAATTAAGACTTAAGCAGCAGTATTTCTTCGTATCAGCATCAGTACAGAGAGCTGTTGACAGATATAAGAGTATGCACAACGGTGATGTAAGAAAGCTCTATGAGAAAGTTACATTCCAGCTTAATGATACACATCCAACAGTTGCAGTTGCAGAGCTTATGAGAATTCTTATGGATGAAAATGGTCTTGAATGGGATGAGGCATGGGATATCACAACTAAGACAGTTGCATATACTAACCATACTATTATGGCAGAAGCCCTTGAAAAATGGCCTATCGAATTATTCTCAAGACTTCTTCCTAGAATTTATCAGATAGTAGAAGAGATTAATAGAAGATTTGTAGAAGAGATTAAAGCTAAATATCCTGGAGATCAGGAAAAGGTTAGAAAGATGGCTGTTATCTATGACGGGCAGGTTAAGATGGCACATCTTGCTATATGTGCAGGCTACTCTGTTAACGGTGTTGCAAAGCTTCACACAGAAATCTTAGAGAAGCAGGAGCTTAAGGACTTTTATGAGATGATGCCAGAGAAGTTCAACAACAAGACTAATGGTATTACACAGAGAAGATTCCTTCTTCACGCTAATCCACTTCTTGCAGACTGGATTACAGACAAGATTGGTGACGGCTGGATAACAGACCTTAAGCAGTTAGAGAAGCTTTTAGTATATGTTAATGATGAAAAGGCAAGACAGGAATTTATGCAGATTAAGCATAAGAATAAGGTAAGACTTGCTAAGTACATTAAGGAGCATAATGGAATAGATGTTAATCCGGATTCAATATTTGATGTTCAGGTAAAGAGACTTCACGAATATAAGAGACAGCTTCTTAATATTCTTCACATAATGTATCTTTACAATGAGATTAAGAAGAATCCAGATATGGATATTGTGCCAAGAACATTTATATTTGGTGCAAAGGCAGCAGCAGGTTACAAGATTGCGAAGCAGACAATCAAGCTTATCAATAATGTAGCAGAAGTAATCAATAATGATGAGTCTATCAATGGTAAGATTAAGGTTGTATTCATAGAAAACTACAGAGTATCTAATGCTGAGATTATATTTGCAGCAGCAGATGTATCAGAGCAGATTTCAACAGCTTCTAAGGAAGCTTCTGGTACAGGTAATATGAAGTTTATGCTTAACGGTGCTATGACACTTGGAACAATGGACGGTGCTAACGTAGAGATAGTACAGGAAGTTGGAGCAGACAATGCAGTTATATTCGGACTTAGCTCAGACGAAGTTATACGTTATGAGAATGAGGGCGGATATGACCCAATGGAAATCTTCAACAATGATCAGGATATAAGAGAAGTTCTTATGGAACTTATCAATGGTAAGTATTCTAAGGAAGACCCAGAGATGTTCAGAGATATTTACAATTCACTTCTTAATACACAGGAAGGCAGAAGGGCAGATACTTACTTTATCCTTAAAGATTTCTGTTCTTATGCAGATGCACAGAAGAAGATTGATGAAAGATATAGAGATGAGAAGAGCTGGGCTAAGACAGTTATGATTAATTCGTTCAAGGCTGGTAAGTTCTCATCGGACAGAACTATAGAAGAGTACGCTACAGAAATCTGGAAGCTTACTAAGACACCAGTTAAAGTACAGTAATAACAAGAATAAATTCTATCCATAATTCATACTCTTTAATATGCGCCATATAAGTGCAGACATAAAGGAGTGCTGAATGTTGGATAGAATTTTTTTAAGCAATTCATATAGTTATAGAAAGAAAAAATGTGTGGCGGTAATTGTATTTATCGCCATATATCTGCTTATACCGACTATTGTTACACTGAATGTCACAGGAGTTGTGTACACGCCTGTGAATGAAGATTACAGCGATGGAAGAAAGGTAACCGTAAAATACAGAAATGCCACGCAGGAGGTAAGCGTTGACAGATTCGTAGCAATGGTGCTTGCCAAAAGGCTTTATATGAGCAGTGAAGTAGAAGTTCTTAAAGCAGAAAGCATTATGATAAGGACAGATGTATACAGGCTTATGGGTGAGCAAATGAGTATAGACAGCAGTGAGCTTGGAATGGAATATATGACGACACAGCAGATGAAAAGCAAATGGGGGAAGGATTACGAGGATAATTATAATCTTGTTAAGGACTGCACGGCTGCGACAAGTGGACTTGCAATCAGGTATAACGATAAGTATATTGAGGCAAGATATACATATATAACATCTGGAAGCACGCTTTCAGGGGCTTCAATACTAGGTGATGAGTATGCTTATCTTTCAGCAGTGGAGTGTAATAATGATAAAAATGCACAGGACTATCTTGTTGTTAAGACTATAAGCAATAAAGATTTTGTTAATTCATTTGAGAAAAAATACGACAGCATTAATCTTGATAAAAATAATCTGGCACAGCAAATTCAGATTGTATCCAAGAATGAAGCTGGTTATGTGTTAAAGCTTCAGATAGGGAATGTTGTTATGTCGGGAAGTGAATTTGCATATGTACTTGGTATTAATTCGCCCAATTTTAGTATTGAATATATGCAGACTGGCGTTAAGATAACGACAATCGGTGTTGGAGAAGGCTTTGGTGTCAGTGTATATACGGCAGATTGTATGGCAAAGGCTGGCTCATCTTATGAAGATATTATAGAAACATTTTATAATAAAATAAATATAATAAGTGAATAATACGCAGGATTATGGAAAGCATATTAACATAGAAAGGTTTTGATAACTGTAGGTTTTACCTACAGCACCGGACTTTATGCCCTTTATGGGCAGGAATGGAGGTTAATATGGATAAGAACACAGCCAGTAAGACAAAGATAGTTTCAATCGTTATATCATTAGGAATTATTGCAACACTTATTATAGGAGTAATTTCGGTGGTAAGAAGCGTTAATTCCAATAGAAATAATGAGAATAACATTGTTAATCTTAATGAAACTCAGGAAAATGTTGCAATAAAGACAGAAGATGTGACGGACGATGTGCTGGGGAATATCGATGATGAATTACAGGAAGCTAATGCTGGTGCAAGTATAGCGGTGGATACAGATAATATCAGTAATAAAGCAGATAATACTTATAACACACATAAAGCTGGCACTGACGATGCAGATAAGGAAACTGAGCCGACAGTTCCACCGACTTTATCATCAGAAGAAGTTATGGCTGAGGCAATGAAGAATTTTGCATTTGATGAGAGCAACAAGCTCGCGTGGCCAGTGCTTGGTCAGATTGTACTCGACTATAATATGGACGAGACAATTTTCTTTAAGAGTCTTGGAATGTACAAATGTAATCCGGCAATTATTATACAATCCGAGGTAGGAACTAATGTTGCAGCGGCTGCATCAGGAATTGTAACAGATGTGGCTAATCTTTCAGAAACAGGAACAACAGTTACAGTATCAATTGGAAATGGTTATGAAACAACAACTGGTCTTATAGAGAATGTTAATTTGAAAAAAGGGGATAAGGTTGTAGCCGGACAGCTGATTGGTACAGTGGCAAGCCCAAGTGCATACTATATAGAAGAGGGTCCTGGAGTGTATTTCAAACTTACACAATATGGAGAACCAATAAACCCAGACACATATTTTGTGGAATAGATAAAATAAGCACCCACTTAATTTCTTACAATAGTTTCAAATCATATATTATTTATATACGGCTTACAGTGGGTGCTTTATATATATTTTATGTAATAGAAAAATCCGATATAATTCCCTATTACATAAAAGGGACTAGTGCTAGTGATTAGCACTTGCGTGAAAATGTAGTTTGTCGCAAACGACCGAGCTTAGTGCAGGAATGTGCTTTGCACATTCTTTTTATTTAGCAGTAGAATTAATTAAGTTCATTATTATAGGAATAGCGTGGCTTTCCTTGCTTTCTGACATAGCGTTGATATATGTCTGTCTGTTAGTATAGAGTTCATTAACAGCTTTTAATAAGCTTTCTGGTGTAAGGTCTTCCTCAAATAATACACTTGAATAACCGTGCTCCTGAAATGATTTTGCATTAAGAATCTGGTCGCCACGGCTTGCGTTAGCTGAAAGTGGAATTAAGAGGTTAGGCTTTTTAAGGGCTAATAATTCACATATAGCGTTAGCACCAGCTCTTGATATTACGATATCGCTTATTGCAAATAAATCGCGCATTTCCTCACTTATATATTCAAATTGTACATAGCCTTCAATGTTGTTAAGTGAGTTATCAGTCTTGCCTTTTCCACAAAGGTCAACAACCTGATAATCTTTAAGAAGTTCAGGAAGAACTTTTCTTACCGCTTCATTAACGTGAACAGCACCAGTACTTCCGCCGACAACCATAATTATTGGTTTGCCACTTGTGAAATTGCAAAGCTTAAGTCCGGCAAGCTTATTACCCTGTAAAAGCTCCTGACGGATAGGAGAGCCTGTAAGAACAGCCTTGTCAGCAGGAAGGTACTTGATAGTTTCAGGAAAATTACAGCATACCTTTGTAGCCTTTTTAATAGCTATTCTGTTGGCAAGTCCTGGTGTCATATCTGATTCGTGTATGATAACAGGAATGTGCTTGTGTCCAGCTGCAAGTACAACTGGAACAGATACGAAGCCGCCCTTTGAGAATATGATATCAGGCTTAATTCTTCTCATAAGCCTGCGTGCCTGAAAATATCCCTTTATAACCCTGAATGGGTCAGTAAGATTTTTAAAGCTCTTATAACGTCTTAATTTACCTGAAGATATTCCATAGTAGGGAATGTCCAGATTTTCTATTAATGTCTTTTCGATTCCAGTGTATGAACCGATATAGAATACTTCGTAGCCAGCTTCCTTAAGGCTTGGAAGTAATGCTATATTAGGTGTTACGTGGCCGGCTGTACCACCACCTGTTAATATAATCTTTTTCATAGCCAATCCTCATTTTCTTAATTATAATTATTGTTTATGGTAAATTTTAATATTGTATAGCAGTAATTTACTGTTGCATTAGTGAGTGTCAGAATTCACGCGGTGTTATTATATTTTGTGTGAAAACCTTTCCTTGAAACTGCAATGCCTGCATAGCGGTTCAACTGCATATTTGTCATTGAATCCCTGAACAAATGCCTTGCTTTTATCGCTTTCAAGTATATCAGAAAGCGGAGTATCAAGTATATTGCCAAGAGCCATAACGCCGTTGCCGTCAAGACAGCAGGGTACAACTGTTCCGTCACTTAATATGGCAATATGTGTGCGTATTCCCTGACAGAAGCCACGTTCGTTATAATAACTTCCGTTAAGTTCAGGCCATTCAAATGGACTTTGCACATTGACATAAAGATGACGTTTGATAGTGCAGTTTCGCTCACCAAATAAAAATGGCTCATTTTTCGTGTTCCATAATCTTAACGAAATCTCTGTATCAGTCTTATCAAGAAGTGTCTCACAGGAATAGAACAAATCATTAATATAAGTATCCATATCTATGCAGTCGTTGTCATCGGCACTGTGCATAGATACATTAATCTGGTGTACTGGATATTTAATCAAAGTATCAAGTCTTTGTCTTATAAGAGTTCCATTGGTAGTGAGGTTGACTGTTATGCCACAATCCCTGCACAGGGAAAGTATGTCGGCAAGCTGTGGGTGAAGCAGTGGCTCACCCTTGACGTGAAGATATATATAATTCGTATACGGACGTATTTCATCAAGTATATGTCCGAAATCTTCAATCGGCATAAAATGTGCCGGGCGTTTGGTTTCCTGACAGAAAGAGCATTTCAGATTACAGGAACTTGTTATTTCTATATATATTCGTTTGAAGCGTTTAATATTTCCCATAAATTACTTATTGGCAATATATTGCTTGAGTGCAGTTGCAAGCTGGTCAGGACAGGATGTTGGCTTAAAGCCGCATTTAATTCCTTCCATACGTTTGATAGCTTCATTAACGTCCATACCCTCAACGAGTGCGGCAACACCCTGGGTATTACCAGAACAGCCACCCTCAAACTTAACGCCAGTAACCTTATTATCGACTACATCGAATTCAATAGAACGTGAACATACGCCTCTTGTAGTATATTTCATAATTATCCTCATTTCTACGCACAGTCAGTTAGTACAAAAATGTTATATAGACGGAAATGCATTGTGTGCGTTCAACGCATCCAAAGTTTCGAAGAAACATCTAAGTGACTACGAAGTAGTCATATTATATCATAGTTTTTAAAGAGTTGTATTATGTAAGATGTAATTAATTCAATATTCAGGTGAAAATCAGAGTAAATCAAATGATTTTCGTTTATGATGTTATAGTAATTAATATTTAAAAATAAAGCCTGACACAATTATTGTTATATTTATAATTAATTGGTACAATAAGTAAAACGCATTTTAACTGTGAATAATTAACTAATAAAGTAATAACAGGAGATTAGTGTGGAAAACAGATTTTCACACAGTGGATTTGTGTCTGTGCGTACCATACACAAACCAGTATGCAAAAAATGTGCGCAGAAATGAGGATTATTATGATAGGTATTATTGGAGCTATGGACGAAGAAGTAGCTAAGATTGTTGAAGCTATGGAAATTGAAAGACAGGAAGATAAGGCTTGTATGTCATTTAAGGCTGGAAAGCTTAATGGCAAAGATGTTGTTGTTGTAAGAAGCGGTATCGGCAAGGTAAATGCGGCAGTATGCACACAGATACTTGTAGATGATTTCGGTGTTGATTATGTTATTAATACAGGAATTGCAGGTTCACTTAAGGCTGAGATTAATATTGCAGATATTGTTATATCAAGTGATGTATTACATCACGATATGGATGCTTCAGGATTTGGATATCCTTTAGGACAGATTCCAAGAATGGACGTATTGTCTTTTGAAGCAGACAAGCACCTTATAGATGTTGCCAAAGAGGCTTGTGCTAAGGTTCTTCCAGAGATAGGAACACATATTGGCAGGGTTGTAAGCGGTGACCAGTTCATATCAGACAAGGCTGTTAAAGAAAGAATATCAGCTAATTTTGATGGATACTGCACAGAGATGGAAGGTGCAGCAATTGCACAGGCAGCATATCTTAATAAAGTTCCATTTGTTATATTAAGAGCAATCTCAGATAAGGCTGATGACAGTGCGACTATGGATTATCCTACATTTGAGAAGCAGGCAATTGAGAATTCGGTTAAGCTGCTTAAGGAATTGGTGGGACAGATATAGGCAGATATAGTTTCTGCGGAGTTATTATGGCGGACGAACGGCAGTGACGAGTGATTGTGACAAACGGACGGGCTGTGGCTAGGGGCTGTGGTGGTGCGTGTGAGGCTGCTATAAGATAATTGGATATTACTAAGTCATTCCCGGTGGAGTTGTGGTGCCGGACGCACCGCTCCAAATTCGCCATCGTGGCTCAGTTGTCGCTTGCCCAGACCTCGTGTCTGGGCATTGCTGTATGGTGGAGGGAATGACTAAGAAATATCAGCAATTATCTTATAATGTCAGTCCTCACACGTACCACCACAGCCCCTACCCGCACCCCTGTCGGGTTGCGATGGCAGGGGCACACACTACCGGGGTTGTGGATAATAGGGCAGAAATATGGCTGGGAATGGAGATAGGAGTGTGGCGGGCAAGATGTAGTAGTTGGAAAGCTGTAGAAGTCAGTGGAACCTGTAGTTCGTGAAGTTAGCTGTAGAGGTGTATTGTATATTCCTTCACAATGCAGGAATTAAGGCGGACGGCTGGACGGTTGTGTCAGCGTGGGCTGGCGGGGGCTTGTTACGCAAGTATTATAAGCACAATTGAGATACAACTTAGTCTTTCCCCTCACCAAACAGCAATGCCCAGACACGAGGTCTGGGCAAGCGACAACTTAGCCACGATGGCGAATTTGGAGCGGTGCGTCCGTAACCACAACTCCATCGGGAAAGGCTTAGTAGTATCCAATTGTCTTATAACTTAAGTAACGAGCTCCCCGCCAGTCCAGCCACACAACCACCCAGCCGTCTGCCTTAATTCCGTCCGTTATAAGCCATAATTATATAATCATAAATCCAATATTACAGAAATTTATATCATATCATCTTTATAATGCACTAATAGCAAACTCACGCCCTAAATCCCAAGCATCTCACTATAAACCTGCAATGCTCCATCAGTATCGTGTGCCAGCACTCTCTTAGCAAGCACCTTTCCAAGCTGTACGCCCTCCTGATCGAAGCTGTTGATATTCCATAAAAATCCCTGGAACATAACCTTATTCTCAAAATGAGAAAGCAAAGCACCTAAAGACTTAGGAGTAAGCTTATCTCCAGTTATAATGCTTGAAGGTCTTCCACCTTTGAAAGTCTTATTAGGGTTATTGTCATCTTTTCCACACGCAAATGCAACAATCTGAGCCGCTACATTGGCACATAACTTCTGCTGGCTTGTGCTGTCCTGA
>ERZ791893.1397-NODE-1397-length-12435-cov-3.089822_pt1 | contig 12435 bp, 9 predicted proteins | sample MGYA00510154_ERZ791893 | MGnify/ENA primary metagenome ERZ791893 (study PRJEB30046, sample SAMN00792068) | human gut metagenome | study: EMG produced TPA metagenomics assembly of the A metagenome-wide association study of gut microbiota in type 2...
TGTAGCGATTTTGCGGACAGAGTCATGCGGCATGCAAACACCGCTCGAGATGACGTTATGGGGCAGAGTCATCAGGATTCCCACGGCGGCTAAGACGCTGATCCTGTCTGACGTCTGATTGTCTGAACCGTCTGACATCTTACTGCCGCAAAGCGGCTTGACCTCAACTCTCAACTCTCAAATCTCAACTCTTTCTTTCAATTCCTCCATCCGTGCAGCAGGAGATCTTCATCGCTCACGTTACCTATGCGGACCCGGGTGAGGTGCTTCCGGGCAATGCGGCCCAGGGAGACCAGTGTAGAGATGGGGGTGGGGCCCCGGTCCATCATGCGGTACCGGGGAAAGAAGCGGGTGATGTGGAGGGGCATGTTCTTGTCCACCGATGCGATCCAGGCCGCCATGTGTTCCATCTGGTCGAGATCATCGTTTTCTCCGGGGATTATGAGATTCGTGAGCTCCACGTGGCTCACTTTCGACGCCATCTGTATGGTGCGGAGCACGTCATCCCGGCCAGCGCCGCAGATGGCGCGGTAGAATTTCGGATCCCAGGATTTCAGGTCTATGTTCCAGGCATCTATATAGGGGAGGAAGTCTTCCAGGGGCTTCTCCTCAATATAGCCATTGGATACCATCACATTTACCATGCCCGCCTCTTTGATGAGGGGCGCCGTGTCCCGGATGAATTCGAAGGACAGGGAGGGCTCGTTATAGGTCCAGGCAACGCCGATATTTCCTTCAGCCTCAAGGGAACGGGCCAGGCGGAGGACCTGGTCCGGCGTCACTTTCCGGGATTCCGGCTCCTTCTGGGAGATTTCCCAGTTCTGGCAGAAGGCACAGCACATGTTGCAGCCCCAGCTGCCCAGGGAAAGGATACGGCTCCCGGGGTGGAAAAAGGCGAGGGGCTTCTTCTCGATGGGGTCCAGGGCGGCGGAGGTCACAAGGCCGTAGGTGAGGACCTTCAGCTGGCCGTGGTCATTCCACCGGGTCCGGCACCAGCCCCTCCCGGACGGCGGAATCCGGCAGCGGTGGGGACAGAGCCCGCAGAGGACACTGCCGCCTTCTTCTTTTGTATAGTAAGCACTTTCCATGGAAAACACCTCTTTTAAATAGATCGAGATCGAGACCGAGATCGAGGGGAATGGGGCCGAAGGCTTGAATAGTCAGGAGTGGAAGTGCGCCGCGAAAGAATGGCAGGCGGCGTGTGAACGAGAGAATGAGCATGCGAACGGGCGGGGGCTTTGAGCCTTTAGCCTTGAGTATTGAGCTGGCCAGCCGCTTCGCGGCAGTGAGACATCAGACGGTTCAGACGTCAGATATCAGATAGTATCAGCGGCTTTGTTGCATAGCGGCTGGACCTCAACTCTCAAATCTCTTTCCTCAAATCTATCTTTGAAAACCCCGTCATAGTCATTAATCTGAGAGATCTCTCGACTCATCGAAGCTGTAGCGATTTTTAACCGTATCTTCACATGGCATACTGCCACCGCTCGAGATGACGATATTCGGTAGGTGTCAGATGGAGTGGCGGCGCAGCTGCTGAGAACGCCGCAGGCGACTGAGAAATCAGTTAACCCTTCCCTTTTGGGTAAGTCCCGCGAAGCGGTCAAGGGGAGCATTTGCCGCGAAGCGGCTGGACCTCAACTCTCAACTCTCTTTCCTCAACTCTTTTTTGAAACCCCCGTCATAGTCATTAATCTGAGAGATCTCTCGACTCATCGAAGCTGTAGCGATTTTGGGCTGTATAGTCACTACGCCGCTTACCACCGCTCGAGATGACGTTATGGGGCAGAGTCATTAGGATTCCAACGGCGGTGAAGCCGCTGATCCTGTCTGACGTCTGATTGTCTGAACCGTCTGACATCTTACTGCCGCGAAGCGGCTGGACCTCAACTCTCAAATCTCAACTCTCAAATCTCAAATCTCAACTCTATCTCAATAATACCTCTTCACTTTGAACCGGTAGAGGTCTACGGGTTCGTCCTCTCCTATGCCGGCTTTCCGTTTCGCTATGGCGATCTGCTGGTGGACCGTGTCTACCCCTTCCAGGTCCGGCAGGAGGAGGCCCCGGCGGGCGCCGCTTCTTACGAGGACGCCGTAGGTCTTCGGGTCCAGGTCCTTTTCTTCGCAGGGCTCCGGGGTGTCCAGGATATCCACGGAAATGGTGAGGTCCGGCAATTCCCGGGAGGCGATGGGCGGGAATCGGGGATCGTCGTTGGCGGCGGCTTTGGCGTTGTGGATGATTTCTTCCGCCATGTTCTTATAGCAGGGGAGGAAGGTGCCGATACAGCCCCGGAGAGCACCGAACTCGTGGATAGAGACGAAGGCGCCGGCTTTGCCGGAAAGTTCCGGCGGCAGGTCACCGGGGACCTTCATGAGTTTCCCCGTTTCCATGTAGTGGCGGATGCTTTCCTTTGCCAGCCGGACCCGGATGTTTTCTTCCGGATTTTCCGGTTCCCCGCCTTCCGGCAGGTACAGGCACACCCCGTAGCCTACGCCGAAGGGGCCTTCGTGGGAAATGTAGGGCATTTCCGCCTTTTTCTTTCCCAGGATACCGAAGAGGAAGTACACCGACGGCAAGCCGCACATGGCAATTTCTTCGATGAAATCGTCGGTCATAGCGGTGATGGGCGCTTTATCCCGCCGCTTCAGGGCGTCCATGACGGCGTTATCGAAAACGATGCCCTTCGGCGTGTAGCCGTTCGGGGAATTGGGGGCCATCTTATGGGACAGGTCTCCCGAGGCGATGACGCCGATTTTCCGCCCCAGCCGGGCAGCGGAGCGCTCTACGATGGTGCCCAGGATTTCATTCAGCTCGTAATTGGAGAAACAGGGGGACAGCATGACGGCCCGCCCCTGGAACCCTGCCTTCAGCAGGTAGTACATGGGCACGAAGGTGCCCCAGTCCACGGTGAGGGCTTTCCCGTACCGGGCCGCTTCTTTCCAGTCCACCCGGTGCAGGGGAATCAGGGGCTCTGCTTCCTTCAGGATGGCTTCGGACAGCATGCGGTCTATGGAAAGCTCCATGGACACTTCCGAATGGCCGAAGGCCGAAAGGCTCCCGGAAATGGTGTCTGCGATAAAGAGGGCCGGACCGTCGTAGAAACAGAGGTTGTGGGGCGAAATGACCACCACCGTCTCTATGCCGCTCTCCACCATGCGCTTCATGGCTTTTTCTTCCGTATCGATGGTAAGGGCCATCTTTGCCAGTTCCTTCCCGCCCACTTCCGGAATCATAATGGGAGGATGGGGGAAAAGCCCCGCTGCTTTGCATGTCGTATCCATAAGAACCGCATCCTTTCTGTAAAATAAAATCTTCCATCTATAAGTGTAGTAGCTTTGGAGGGGGAATGCAAAGGAGATCGAGACCGAGGTCGAGATCGAGGAGACAGGCCCTGAAGGCCGGGAGCGGTGGATAAGGGAGCATGCGAGCGGGTGGGGGCTGCCAGCCGCTTCGCGGCAGTGAGACATCAGACGGTTCAGACGTCAGATGTCAGATAGTATCAGCGGCTTCGCCGCGCCCCTTCTCCAAGGCTGCATGCCAGGGGATATCTCACAATCATCGAATGACTATCACAGTGACACGATCCATCACCTCGTACCCTTTAGCGGTGGAAGCGCCGCAGGCTTAAGCCTTGCTGCCCCCTCCGGGGTGGCAAGCGAACTGATTTCGTAGGGAGCCGCAGGCGACTGAGAAATCAGTGAACCCTTCCCTTTAGGGTAAGTCCCGCGAAGCGGGCAAGGGGGTGCATCTGCCGCAAAGCGGCTGGACCTCAACTCTCTTTCCTCAACTCTTTTCTGAAAACCCCGTCATAGTCATTGATCTGGGAGATCTCTCGACTCCTCGAAGCTGTAGCGATTTTGCGGACAGAGTCATGCGGCATGCTTCCACCGCTCGAGATGACGTTATGGGATAGAGTCATCAGGATTCCCACGGCGGCGAAGCCGCTGATCCTGTCTGACGTCTGATTGTCTGAACCGTCTGACGTCTTACCGCCGCGAAGCGGCCAGTCAGCTCAAGGCTCAAGGCTCCCGCATGTATGGCTCTGCACGTATCCGCCATTCTGCTGTGCAGCGGCGGGGCCTCAACTCTCTTTCCCCAGCGCTCAACTCTTTCTTTTTTCCCCCATCGTGCTATGCTATAGGAAACATGACCTGTGTATCACAAGGAGGTACTCATGAATCAAAGAGATGAGAAATCGCTGGCATTCCGGAAATGGATTTTTTCGGCACTCATGGTGGGGGCGGCGGTGCTGCTGTCGCCTATGTTTTCCTTTCCCCTGGGAGTGACCCGGGCGTTTCCGCTGCAGCATATGATCAATATTTTCCTGGCCGTCCTCTGCGGCACAAGGTACAGTACGTCCGCCGCCTTTTCTACGGCCCTCATCCGGAATCTTCTGGGCACCGGCAGTCTCCTGGCTTTCCCGGGGTCCATGGTGGGGGCTTTCCTTTCGGGGTTCCTCTACAGCCACATCCATAAGCTCTGGGCAGCGGTGCTGGGGGAATTCATAGGAACCTCCATCATCGGCGGCCTCCTGTCCTATCCTATAGCGGCTCTTTTCATGGGATCCTCCAAGGGCGCCCTCTTCTATGTATCCCTGTTCTCCGTGTCCTGCGGCGCCGGATGCATTATTGCCTTTGTCGTTTTAAAAGGAATCCATATAATTCAAACGGAATTCACAAAAGAGTGATAAAATATCGAGTCCGATTCTCATTTTCCTTGCTTCTCACCGTCCATTCGGAAGGACTTCCCGGTTAAATCCGGGAGGTCCTTCCTTTTTCTATGCCTATTTTTATGAGAAAAATAGCATTCGTATGCTATTTTAGCAACTGGTGCTAATCCCTATTGACAGTCCGGCAGGAAAGAGGCTATAATGTTTTAGTTTTATAAGGTAAAAATTACTCAAAACAAATTGGATGTTTTATAAGGGTTTATTTATTTGAGAATTACACAAAGAGAGCTCGAAAAGAGCTTCGGGGAGAACACGATGAGCCATTGCCTTCTGAAGACCACGCTGGCAGCTGCCGTTTTTGCAGCTGCTGCATTTACCGTTTCTGCGGCGAACCCGTTTGCCGATATGGATGATTCCTCCTGGGCCTACCAGGCGGTTTCCCAGTTGTCCGACCAGGGGGTGGTAGACGGCTATCCTGACGGCACATTCCGGGGAGACAAGAACGTAAGCCGCTATGAAATGTCCCAGATCATCGCCCGCCTCATGGCCAAGGAAAATACGCTGAATGCGTCCCAGAAGGCTACGGTGGACAAGCTGGCCGGCGAATACGCTGACGAACTGAAGAGCCTCGGCGTCCGGGTGGCAGAGCTGGAAAAGAAGACCGGCCATATCAATACGATCACCGAACTCCGGGTACAGGATGTGCCCCGGTATGACAATGTATACAAGGACAGCAAGTCCAAGCACGATGAACTGAGCCTTCGGGTTCGCCTGAATACCATTGCCAACGTGAATGACCGCACTACGGTGTACAGCCAGCTGGAAACCTACATGTCCATGAACGGCAAGGACGTGTTCCAGCCCAATAAATACGGCTACGACTCCAACGGCAACCGGTATGAACGGAATGGCTACGGCGATGGGGATTTCCACATGAACCGCCTGTGGGCAACCTACCAGTTCGGACCGAAGCAGACAGACTTCACCAACCGCCCCTTCGGACCGTCCAAGAACCTCATCGGCATCGGCCAGTTCCCAGTCAAGATGGGCGTCACCGGCTACACCTATGATGGCCAGTTCAAAGGCATTGTGGCCCAGTTCGGGGACTACGTGGAAGGGGGCCACCTCACAGTAGCTTACGGCCGGGCAACGGACATCAACTATGACTACACAGGACCTATGATGAGGGGCATGAAGGGCCTTGGAAAGGCGATCTTGGGATCGGATCAGACCAAGAGTCTTGTGACTTCACTGTCTACCCAAATAGCGCAGAAGGCTCTTGCAGCAAAGGGTATAAGTCCTTCTACTCCAGGATATAGCACATACATGAAGGCGGCTGCTGCTCAGGCTGCTAGTACAGTAACAAAAACTGTGATGAGCGCCGCTCAGTCTTCTTCTACAGGATCTGAAATGATTAAAAATATTGCACAAACAGCAGTTGGAAATAATTTGATGTCCCCTGAAGATGCCAAAAAGCTGACGGAGAAGCTGCAGAGTGAATATGGCAATATCGCTGATCTCTATAACCCCAGCAACGATACTCTCTATCCTATGAGATCCCAGGGCGTGGAAATGAACTGGAATGAAGATGAAGATGTGCCGGTGGCTTACGCTTCCTATATTTTCCGGAAGCCCCAGCAGTGGGAATTCCATGCTTACGGCATGACCGCCGTAGGACCGGTCGGCAAGATCTGCCGGGCCTATGGTTTCGCCGGCGCCTACTATGTCACTCCCCAGTGGCATGTACAGGGCGAATTCGTAAAGAATGTGAGAAGACTCCCCCTGAACAACGAACGGCCTTACAGCTTCAACTACGGCCTCCACTATGGCACGGCGGACGTGCTGAAAGCCGGTTCCTATGAACTGGGTCTGGACTACATCTACAGCCAGGCAGGCACCTACTTCGGCGGTTCCAGCAATGATATCGTAGACCAGTACATGGGCCATGTGTATAAAAACTGGAAGTTCCAGGGACAGGATATGGGCCGGACTCCTGCTTATATTGCTGATAAACTGGATGCCATTGCAAATGGAACCGATTCTCCAGAAAAGAATTACGGCGGCGCCAAGTTCTTCCTGGCCAAGGCTTCCTTCGTCCCCATGCGGGGTCTCCAGATCGAAGCGGACTACGGCTTCAACGCCAAGGACATGGGCGGCCGGAAGATGGACAACATGTTCATGCTCCGCGCTACGGCATATATTAAATAAATCAGCCCGTAAGAAAAGCTGCAGAGGGGATACCTTCTGCAGCTTTTTTTCTGTGAATATGGACTTAAAAAAGAGTTGAGATTTGAGGAAAGAGCGTTGGGGTTCAGCGGCTTCGCCGCAAATGTTCCTGGTGATTTATCTCAGGCATAGAGCCCTAGGTGAGACCATCCCGATAACGTCATTTCGAGCGGCGGGGTCTCAACTCTCATTCCTCAAATATTAATTTTATCTTTGAAAATCCCGTCATAGCCATTAATCTGAGAGATCTCTCGACTCCTCGAAGCTGTAGCGATTTTTAACCGTATGTTCACATAGCATGTTGCCACCGCTCGAGATGACGATATGGGGCAGAGTCATCAGGATTCCAACGGTGGTGAAGCCGCTGATCCTGTCTGACGTCTTACCGCCGCGAAGCGGCTGATGGTTAGCCTCCTTCCTTGGGAAGGAGGTGGCGCCGAAGGCGACGGAGGTTAGCTGTTGGAAGCGCCGCAGGCGGATGAGCTTTCCTGGCAGCTAGCAGCTAGCAGCTGGAAGCCCCCATCCGTTCGCACCAGACTCGGCCACACACCCCTGCCGCGAAGCGGCTGATGGTTAGCCTCCTTCCTTGGGAAGGAGGTGGCGCCGAAGGCGACGGAGGTTAGCTGTTGGAAGCGCCGCAGGCGGATGAGCTTTCCTGGCAGCTAGCAGCTAGCAGCTGGAAGCCCCCATCCGTTCGCACCAGACTCGGCCACACACCCCTGCCGCGAAGCGGCTGTCCAGCTCAAGGCTCAAGGCTCAAGGCACAAGGCTCCGCTTGTATGGTCATGCCCTTATCCACCATGTCTGCCGCAAAGCGGCTATTGCCCTCGATCTCAATCTCGATCTCGATCCCCCCTTGCACCCTGTGTTTCATCGGACTACAATAAAAATGTTGCGTCTAAATAAGGAGGTACTATGAGTTCTACAAAATCTCCAGCCCTGCGGGCGCTGCATGAGGCTTTTCCTTATACGCTCCCCATATTTGCAGGGTTCTGGTTTCTGGCTTTTGCTTACGGTTTTTACATGCATACCCTGGGATTTAATTTCCTGTATCCCACCCTCATGGCCATGGTCATTTTCGGCGGCTCCCTGGAGTTCGTCACGGTGTCCATGCTCATTTCGCCCTTTGCGCCCTGGCAGGATTTTATCGTGGCCCTCACGGTACAGGCACGGCATCTTTTCTACGGTCTGTCCATGCTGGAGAAATACAAGGGCAGCGGCTGGAAGAAACCGTTCCTGATTTTCTGGATGTGCGACGAGACATTTGCCCTGAATTATTCTGCCACCATCCCCTACGACATAGACCGGCACTGGTATATGTTCTGGGTGTCCTTCCTGAATTACACCTACTGGGTGTCCGGCGCCCTTATGGGGGGCCTTTTGGGGAATGTGCTCCATTTCAATTCCAGGGGCCTTTCCTTTGTCATGACCACCATGTTCGTGGTGATTTTCCTGGAACAGTGGCTGAAGGAGGGGAAACATTACACCGCCCTCATCGGCTTTGTATTCTCCATCGGCAGCCTCCTTATCTTTGGCGCCGATAACTTTATCATTCCCGCCATGGTGGGCATGCTCGCAGCCCTCACGGTGCTTCGTAAACCCATAGAAAAGGCAGGTGGCTTCTTATGACGGATATGCCCTTCTGGCAGCAGGTGGCCACGATCCTCATCTGCGCTGCAGGCACCATGATTACCCGGTTCCTGCCATTTATCATCTTCAAGCCCGGCAGCCGGCTGCCGCCGTATGTGAAATACCTGGGGAAAGCCCTGCCGTCGGCGGTTTTCGCCCTTCTTGTGGTGTACTGCCTGAAGGACGTATCCCTCCTCAAAGGCTCCCACGGCATTCCTGAGGCCATCGCCCTCATCCTCACGGTGGCGGTGCATCTCTGGAAACGGCAGATGCTCCTCTCCATGGCCCTGGGCACCCTGTGCTACATGGGGCTCGTGCAGTATGTGTTTGCAGGGTAAGAGATAGATTTGAGATTTGAGAGTTGAGAGTTGAGAGTTGAGGTCCAGCGGCTTTCGCCGCATCTAAGACATCAGACAATCAGATTGCAGACGTCAGACAGAAACAGCGGCTTTGCCGCTAATAGCAAACATCTCAGCACGAATGACGCTATCCACATAAAGCGTGCCCCCTTGGAGAAGGGGGCAGCCCAAAGGGCAGGGGATGGATCCGCCTCAAAGAGGCGGAATCTGCGCAGCTGACAGAGGGGATGCATTTGCGGCGCAGCCGCCAGGCCTCAATTCTCTTTACTCAATTCTCAAATCTATCTTTTTTTGCCGCAGGCTGCCCTGTTTTCCTGGAAGCTAACAGCTAGCCGCTAGCAGCTCCGTGCCGGTGACTCTACCCGTCAGCATGCCAATCCGCCGCGAAGGGGCTGGACCTCAATTCTTTCGTTATAGTACAAAAAATGTGATTATGAGTTGATTCATCCCTACAAAAAATGTAAAATACAGGCAGATATTCCCTACAAAAAATGGGAAGGAGGAGGCTTATGGAAAGAGCACTGATGAAAAAGCTGGTAGAGTGGAAAGATTCTCCTGTCCGGAAGCCGCTGATCTTGAAAGGAGCCCGGCAGGTAGGGAAGACCTGGCTCATGCAGGAATTCGGGAAAAAGTATTTTAAAAAGACTGCCTATGTGAACTTTGACCATAACCCGGTGATGCAGCATATTTTCGACCAGGATTTCGATATCCAGCGGATTCTGATGGCCATCAATATTGAAACCGGCGTGGTCGTGACACCCAGGGACACGCTGATTATATTTGACGAGGTCCAGGAAGCGCCAGCTGCGATTTCCGCCTTGAAATATTTCTGTGAAAACGGGCCGGAATATCCGGTCATTGCAGCGGGATCCATGCTGGGGGTGGCGCTGCATGAAGGCATTTCCTATCCTGTAGGTAAAGTAAATACTCTGTCCCTGTATCCGTTGTCATTCTATGAATTTCTTATGGCCCAGGGGGAGGAAGGACTTGCCCGCCTTTTGGACGACAGGGATATGGAAATGATGAACGCTTTCCATGACAAATACGTGACGGCTTTAAAAAATTATTACTACACCGGCGGCATGCCGGAAATTGTCCGATTCTTTTCAGAAAATAAGGACTATGCAGCTGTCCGGAAAATGCAGGAAGAGCTGCTGGAAATGTACGAAGCCGATTTCAGTAAGCACATGGATCCCCGTGAATTGCCTCGGGTCCGTATGGTATGGCATGCTATTCCGGCACAGCTGGCTAAAGAAAATAAGAAGTTTTTCTTTGGCCAGGTGAAAAAAGGAGCCCGGGCCAAAGATTTTGAGATGGCCGTGGAATGGCTGATGGATTGTGGCCTTATTACCCGGGTGAACCGTGTCACGAAACCGGCAGTACCGCTGAAGGCTTATGCAGAAGAAAATGCCTATAAATTGTACTTCTTGGACACTGGCCTTCTGGGAGCTTTGAGTGGACTCGATGCGAAATCCATTCTGGAGGGAAACCGGATTTTTATAGAATTCAAAGGGGCCCTGACGGAGCAGTATGTTTGCCAGCAGATGATTGCTGACCTGGATCTGTCCCTTTTCTATATGCTTTCCGAAAATGGACGGTACGAAATTGATTTTCTGGTCCAGCATGAGGGAAATGTGGTGCCCATTGAAGTGAAAGCGGGACAGACGGTTCACGCGAAAAGTCTCTGCGCCTATTGTGAAAAATATGCGCCTTCCCTGGCGGTACGGCTTTCCATGAATCCCTGTGAAAAGCAGGATCACCTGCTGAACATGCCGCTTTATGGAGTGCATTGTCTCCTGTAGGGGCTGTATTTGCCGCGAAGCGTCGGGACCTCAATTCTTTTATTTATTACGCAAAAAAACCGTGTTGAAAAGATTGCTTTTCAACGCGGTTTTTCATTTCCTGTCTTATTCTTCCGCTGTCCCGTGGTCCAGGTTTGTGAAGTGTTCCCAGAGGATGCCCAGGATGAGTCCTGCGGCGAAGAAGAGAATCCAGGTCATGTTGGACGAAGCCAGGGGCAGGGTTTCCATGAACTTTGCCAGGGGAGTGATGGCAAAGCCCGCTGCCTTGAGTCCGTCGTTCAGGGCTGGGATGAAGGTGAAGACGGTGGCCAGGACGTAGACCTTCCGGCTGCCGTGGAAGAAGTCATTGAGGAAGGTGAGGAGAATGAGGCAGATAGCCAGAGGGTAGAGGAAGAGGAGCACCGGAATGGCGCCTTTGATGATGGAGGAAAGGCCGAAGAGGGCGACGCCAAAGGACAAGATGGTGAAGAAGGTGGCCCAGGCCTTGTGGGAGAACCGGGGCACCAGCAGGTTGAAGTAGGCGGCGCAGGAGGCGGTGAGGCCGATGGATGTGGTGAGGCAGGCCAGGATGACGATGATGCCCAGAATCACGCTGCCCAGGCTTCCGAAGTAGAAGGACGAAGCCCCTACGAGCACGGGAGCCCCGTTTTCCACATGCCCCAGTACGGCCACGGAAGAGGCACCCAGTGTGCAGAGGGCGGCATAAACAAGGGTCATGAAGAATGTGGAAATGAGGCCGGACTTCAGGGCAACCCCGGCGATTTCACGGCCCGATGTGAGCCCGTAGAGCCTGATGGATTCCACCACAATGACGCCAAATACGAGGCCCGACAGGCAGTCCATGGTGTTGTATCCGTCCAGCAGGGCCGAAGAGAAGGCCTTCAGCGGCGTGTCATAGGCGGCGGCCGGTTCCATCCAGGGCCCCATGGGATGGAAGAAGGAGGCGGCGATGAGGAGGAAAAGGAATACCAGGAGCAGGGGGGTGATACATTTCCCGATACGGGGTACCAGCTTCGATGGGTTAATGGCAAGATACCAGGACAGGAGGAAGAAGAGGAAGGCAAAAATATAGAGACCCACATCTTTCATCTCTGGAGGCAGGAAGGGGGAGATGGCGATTTCATAGGAAACCGTGGCTGTACGGGGGACAGCGAAGAAGGGTCCGAGGGTAAGGTACAGGGCGCAGCTGAAAAGGACGCCGTACACCGGATGCACCCGGCCGGCCAGTTCTTCCAGGTTCTTTCCGGACAGACAGATGGCGAGCACCGAGGCGAAGGGAATGCCTACGCCGGTGATGAGGAATCCCAGGGTGGCGTACCAGGTATTCCATCCGGAATTCTGCCCCATGAACGCAGGAAATATCAGGTTTCCTGCACCAAAAAAGAGGGCAAACAGCATGAGCCCTATAGCGATAAATTCATTCGATGATTTTTTCATAAGTTCCCATTTCTTTATTTAAATCTTTCAAAGCATGCCTTACTATTTTATCACATATGAAGGGGAAATGCTAAGAAGATAGATTTGAGAATTGAGTGAAGAGAATGGAGGGGCAGGCTTCGCCGCGGGTGTGTAGATGAACTCAGGTGGCGAACGGGCGGGGGCTGCCAGCTTTTAGAAAAAACGGGCAGCCTACGGCATGCCTGGCTATTAAAAACATCGAGGGGAAGCGCTGCAGGCGGACCAGCCTTCCTGACAGCTAGGGAAACGCTGATTAAATGGGCTTTTTACAAGCGCTAATTATTCACAGCC
>ERZ791893.1420-NODE-1420-length-12257-cov-1.869120_pt1 | contig 12257 bp, 8 predicted proteins | sample MGYA00510154_ERZ791893 | MGnify/ENA primary metagenome ERZ791893 (study PRJEB30046, sample SAMN00792068) | human gut metagenome | study: EMG produced TPA metagenomics assembly of the A metagenome-wide association study of gut microbiota in type 2...
GGGAACCGATTGACCCGCAACTGGTCAAGGAAACCCGGGTAGAAGAAATGCTGTCGGAGTTATTAAGCATGATCTCACTCACCAAAGAGGCTTTTGAGAAAGAAAGCTCAGAGATCGCTTCCCGTATCTTCTTGAAGGATAATTTGATCGATGAGATCAATCATAATTCTACCGCTATTATCGCCAAATATATAGAGGAGCATAAAGGTAGCGCATTGGCAGGGTTATATATGGCCGGTGTTATCCGGAAAATGGAACGTTTCGGAGATCATTGTACGAATATAGCGGAAGAGCTCATTTTCTATCTGGACGCTAAAGTCATGAAGCATATGGGCAAAACCGAGCAATAATTCGTATCTTCGCGGCCACTTTAATAATTAACATCAGTAAATGAAACGACTCACAGTGGCTTGGCTGTCGGCCTTCTTATTTATCGGTTCCGCGTTAACGTCTTACGCTCAGACAAATTCTCCGATCCCAGAGCGGGATTCTTCTTCGGTATCTCTTTTTGAATACGCGACTAAGATTCCGAAACGCAACAAGGTTTTCAATCTGGACTTGGAAATGCACGCAGGATTCAACGCGGACTTTTTCTCGGGGAAGCTGGATGAAGCCGCCTTTCGTTTCAGGGATGTCAAAATTGATGTTACCGGAGAAGTGAACGATCGGTTATTCTATTGGTATCGCCAAACGCTGAATGGCGGTTATGAGGGACAAGCCTTGGAGAATTTGAATGAGTCGATCGAATATGCGTATATTGGCTATAAACTGAATGAGCGTTTTACCTTAACCGCCGGAAAACAAGATGTGTTCTACGGTGGTTTTGAGTACGACGAGAATCCTTTGCTTATTTATGAGTATAGCGATATGAATGAATACTCCCTTTGCTACCTTACGGGAATCGGGCTGGGGTATCAGCCGAATGAGTCACAAGAGATCCGCTTACAGGTGACGAACAGTCGTATGGGATCGATGGAAGATGAGTATGGACGTCTGCCGGAAGGATTTAAGAAACCGAGAGTTCCCTTGTTTTACACATTGAACTGGAACGGTAACTTTCTGGATGAGTTGATTCATTTACGGTACTCCGTATCCGCCGCGGAGCAAGCCCAAGGGAAATATATGTATAGCGTCTTTACCGGTCAAAGTATAGAGGCCGGACCGGTCTATGCTTATTTCGATGTCATGTATTCACGAGGAAAATTAGACCCATTAGGATTATTGACCGAATTGACCCAGCCCGAAGTCTCCGGAGAGGAGGAACCGGAACCACCGGTTCGTATGCAAAACATCGATTATCTTTCGCTGGTGGGGGAAATACAGTATCGTTTCCATCCCAAATGGCAACTATTCGCAAAAGGAATGTATGAAAGCGCATCGATCTATAAAGCCTACGATACTTACGAGAAAGGAAAATACCGTACGGCATGGGGGTATCAAGGAGGACTAGAGTTCTATCCGATGGCCGATGATAATCTACATATCTTCTTGACCGCCATAGGTAAAAAATATAACCTCTCTGAACGAGCGAAGGCGCTCGATGCCTCTTTGGACGACACCGCACGCCTTTCGATCGGTTTCATTTATAGATTACCGTTATATTAAATTTTTCTCATTTGTTGTAGAGACGCAGCATGCCGCGTCTCATCCCCTCAGAATGGTAACTTAGAATTGCAACACAAACTCTTCCCCTTGTAACAAGTCCACTGTTACTTTTCCATCGACTACAGGTAGGGAAACCGGCTTTTGGTTCTTTTTGAGGCTCATGTTCGCGGAATTCGCCGGAAGCTTGATCTGGAAAGAACCGGGAACGATCGCTTTCAATCGAGCTTCCGTCAACAGACCTTCCGTCCATTTAGCCGACACCTCTCCGCCATTCCGGACTTTTAAACCACTAAAGCTTCCGTTTTTCCAAGCAGATGGCAAAGCGGGCAAGAACTCGATCAATCCGGATTGACTCTGTATCAACATCTCCGCAATACCGGCTGTTCCTCCAAAATTACCATCAATCTGGAAAGGAGGATGGGCACAAAACAAATTAGGATAAGAGCCTCCTCCCTTCACCTCCTTCGTATGCTCATCTACACAGGGACGTAACAAATCACCCAGCAATTTATAAGCATGATCGCCATCCTGTAAACGGGCCCAGAAATTAATCTTCCAAGCCATAGACCAGCCCGTGCTTTGATCGCCACGGACCTCCAAGGATTTACGAGCCGCCTCTGCCAACTCCGGCGTATGCTCTATCGATATCTCATTCCCGGGATAAAGCCCATATAAATGAGAGACATGACGATGGGTAGGCTCTACCTCCTCATACGGCTCGAGCCATTCCATAATACGGCCGTCTTTACCGATCGTCGTAGGCATCAAGCGATCTCGTTTCGCCGCCAACTCAGCAGCGAACGCGCTATCCACACCTAAAATCCCGGCGGCCTCAATGGTATTCGTAAATAATTCCCGCAAGATCTGATTGTCCATCGTCGATCCGGCACAAATACTCACGACACTTCCGTTTGGCATTTTATAAGCGTTCTCCGGAGAGGTAGTAGGTGCCGTCACCAGATATTTAGTCCGGGGATCTTGCACCAGCATATCCACAAAGAATTGGGCAGCCCCTTTCATCGTCGGATAAACATCCCTCAAATACGCCTTATCTAATGTATACTGATAATGCGTGTACAAATGCTCGCATAGCCATGCGGCGGATGTATTCGTGGCTCCCCACGACGGATGTTCGCCCGGGGCGGTAAACTCCCAGACATTACCTAAAATATGCGTGCCCCATCCCCGTGCGTTATAAAAAGCTTTGGCCGTACGTTCACCGCTAGGGACTTGCTGTTTCGTCCATTCGATCAGCGGAAGGTGCAACTCGGAGAGGTTCGTGACCTCCGCTGGCCAATGATTCATCTGTAAATTAATATTTAGGTGATAATCCCCGTTCCAAGGCGTATGAATCGTATTACACCACAAGCCCTGCAAATTCGGGGGCAGTAATCCCTGCCGGGTCGAGGAAATCAATAAATATCGACCGAACTGGAAATATAAAGCCGCCAATCCCGGATCGTTCTTATCTTGAGCGAAAGCGGCCAAACGCTCATGGATCGGAAGATGATCCCTTTCGCCTTTTCCCAAATCCAAAGAGACCCGATCAAACAGGGAGCGATAAGCGAATGTATGTTCCCGGCGCAAGGTGGAGAAATCCTTAGATTCCGCTTGCGATAAGTATTTTTCCAAGGATTGTCCGACGCCGTCTTTATCGAAATAATCCGTACCTAAACTTACCAAGATAATCGCTTCCGAGGCACTTCGCACCGATAAACTACTATCCGTTGCGGTCAAATCTCCCCCCTTCGGCAAGACGATACGGACACGAGAGGCGAAACGCATCCCTTTCATCTCCAACGTATCCACCCCGTCCGGCAATTGTCCCCGCATCAGCAAGTCCTTTCCGTCCAAAGAGATCGTCGCATGTTCCGGACGATTCATACCTAATGAGAAATTCAAGGCCCGATCCGCGTCCGCTACCAAGTGGATAACTCCCAGATCCCCGGAAAAAGAGGTAAACATTTCCCGTTGATAATTCACATTCCCCCTTTTAAAAGAGACGGAAGCGATAGCCTCGCTTAGGTTCAACCGCCTGCGATACTCAGCGATAGAATCCGATTCATTCGGATACGTATATCTCAGCACTAGATTTCCGAATAATTGGTAACTCCCATACGGAGCGTTCGCACCGTCACCCAGATTACTTCCGGTCCCTTTGCAGACGAAAGTTTTATACATCAAATCCTGTGCCTCGTCATTCCGTCCCTCAAATAAGAGGCGACGAATATTCGCCAAAGAGTAATACGCATAAGGATTGTCCGTATCTTGCTTACTTCCGGACCACAGGGAGATCTCATTCAGGACCACATTCTCCCGCTCAATACCACCATCCGGCATCATACCGATACGGCCGTTTCCCAAAGGCAAGGTTTCTTCCCATATCTGCGCTGGTTGGTCAAAATAATAAGAGACCTCCTTCCCAGTCTGCATATCCGGCAAATTACAACCGAAAAGGAACGATAACAAAATCAAATAAAGTCCTTTCATATTCATACGATTATTCCTTGTTATTGTTTTTCCATCAAAAGCCGAAGAGGCGATCCACTGCAACCCGGGTTGCAGTATCACCCTAAAAGCTTTGCATATCACATAGTCGTTTATAATAGCCATCCAAAGCCAACAACTCCTCGTGTTTGCCCCGTTCTACGATCTCACCCTCATGCATCACACAGATCTCATCCGCATTACGGATCGTAGAGAGACGGTGGGCGATCACTACGGTCGTACGATTCTTCATCAAGTTCTCCAACGCTTCTTGTACCAAACGTTCGGATTCCGTATCCAAGGCGGATGTGGCCTCATCCAAGATCAAGATCGGGGGATTCTTCAAGATCGCACGGGCGATACTGATTCGCTGGCGTTGTCCGCCGGACAGTTTTCCACCCCGGTCGCCTATATTGGTATCGTAACCTTTCTCACTCGCTATGATAAAATCGTGAGCGTTGGCGATGCGGGCGGCTTCCTCCACCTGTTCCATCGTAGCCCCTTCCACTCCAAAAGCGATATTGTTGAAGAAGGTATCGTTAAACAAGATAGCCTCTTGATTGACATTTCCCATCAATCCCCTAAGATCGAAAAGGGTGGCCTCACGGATATCCGTATCATCAATACGGATATTCCCTTTATTCACATCATAAAAGCGAGGCAATAGATCCACCAAAGTACTTTTGCCCGAACCGGACTGACCGACCAAAGCCACGGTCGTTCCTTTCCGGATATCCAGATTAATCCCTTTCAAGACCCAAGCTTCCTGATATTTAAACCAAACATCTTTATAACTGATTTTCTCTTTCAAGGCGATCTTCTTCGGATGTTCCGGGTCATGGATATCCGTCTCCGCCTTCAAGATCTTATCGACACGCTCCATAGAGGCCAGACCTTTCTGGATCGCATAAACCGACTTACTTAGATCTTTCGCAGGATTGATAATGCTATAGAAAATAACCAGATAATAAATAAACGTAGGAGCGTCGATCGGGCTATTCGCGCTCAAGATCAGCGTACCTCCATACCAAAGTACGATAGCGATCGTAACGGTTCCCAAAAACTCGCTCATCGGATGCGCCATTTGTTGGCGGCGATAGATACGGTTCGTCAACCGGCGGAAAGTATCATTGCTTCGCTCAAAGCGGTCTTGTATCTTCTTCTCGGCGTTAAATGCCTTGATAATACGGAGTCCGCCTAATGTCTCCTCGATCTGGCTCATCAGGAATCCCCATTGTTGCTGTCCTTCCAAGGATTTCCGTTTCAATTTCTTGCCGACTTGTCCCATTACGTAACCCGCCAACGGCAGCAGGATCAAGACGAACACGGTAAGTTGCCAACTGATAGCGATCATACCCACCAGATAGATCACGATCAGGATCGGGTTCTTGAATAACATGTCCAATGAACTCATGATGGATGTCTCAATCTCGTTCACGTCTCCGGATACACGGGCGATAATATCCCCTTTTCGCTCCTCCGAGAAAAAGCTCAACGGCAACTGCGTAATCTTCTTGTTAATCTGATTACGGATATCACGAACGACTCCGGTTCGAATCGGGATCATCGTATAAAAGGCCAGATACATGGTCGCCACTTTCAAGAAAGTCGCCACGATCAGGAAGATTCCCAACATAATCAAGGCGAACGAACCTCCGTGTACCTCTATCAGATCGGATACATACCAAAAAAAGTTATTTTTGATCAACTCCGGCAAGGCTTTCCACGACTCCCAGCTTCCCGCATTAAAATTCCAATCCATAAAGGTGTAATTCCCCTCATCCATCTTAAACAAGATCTGAAGGATCGGGATAATCAAGGCGAAAGAAAACAGGTTCAAGATAGCGGAAAGTACATTGAACACGATGTTCAGAACCATATACTTTTTGTAAGGGGGAACGAAACGCTTTAAAATACGTATGAAATCTCTCATAAATTGATCTGTTACATTGAAGTGGCAAAGATACAAAAAGTCATCACATTTTCTTACGCATTCGCATGCAACTATTTTGCTGCCCCATTCATCAAATAAATAGAATCGTAAATAAAAATAATTTACACCATGAAAAGGATGCACTTGCAATTGTTGAAAAAAGCCAACTGCGTATTGGCGAGTTTATTAATGCTTTTAGGTTTCTCCTGCACTGACGACGAGGGAGAAGGTCCCATAATTTGTGAATATGGCACTCCTTACGCCAATTTTCAGATAAAAGGAAAAGTCGTGGATACAAACGATAATCCGATACCTAACACCCAAATACGTATCAATCGAAATGACGCAAGAATTTATCCTTACGGATGGCTGCATACCGATACCGTAAGGACTGACGCTAACGGAGAGTTTGATTGGAAGAAAACTGATTTTCCGATCCTAAAATACCGATTCATCACGGAAGACATAGACGAAGAAATGAACGGAGGACAATTCGCATCCGATACGACTCAAGTAATCTTCGACAGCGAGGAACTTACCGGAGGTGATGGATGGTACGAAGGTAGTGCCTCTAAGGAAATCAAGATCACACTTAAGGAATATGTAGATACACATACGGAACCTTACGCATTGTACACGATCTACGGAAAAGTAACTGATGATCAAGGCTATCCGCTGGCCGGAGTCGCAATCTTAACCTCACCGGCATATACCCCTACTCTAGAGGACGACCTTTCCTGCTTTCCGGCCATCACGGATGAGACCGGACGATATCAATTCACCTACGATAAGGCTACGGCTATCGAACATACCATCTACACAAAATTATCTTCGTATTGGAATGACCCAAACGCTTGCAAAACTGATTCTATTATCGTAAATTTCGCCGAAATTGAATTATCACAAGGGAAAGGGATGTTAATGGGTAAAGGATCAAAAGAAATTAACTTCCAACTAACACGCAAAAACTAGAAAATGGAAACAGTTTTTCATTTCATATTAAAAGGTTTTAACTGGATTTTAGCGGGGCTCCTTTCTCTACTAGGCTTCAGCGTTACTTCCTGTGGCGCTACAGATGAGTATGGTAGCCCCTACGCAGAATACGAGTTGAAAGGAAAAGTTACAGATATGAACGGAGATCCCATCCAAGGAATAGAGATCAACTATGGGGGCATATATAATAACGTATTATCTCCCTCATATATAAGCGAAATATATAAATCACCCCAAACCCAAAAAGACGGAAGTTACGATATAAAATTCGAGGATTCCCCAATGGGTATCGTACGCATTATCGCTAAAGATATTGACGGGCCTGAAAACGGATCATTCGAGACGGATTCGATAGATGTCAAGATCGAAGGATTTAAGGGAGGTAAATCTTGGTTCCATGGGAAAGCGGAGGTTAACATCCCCGACATCAAACTTAAAGAGAAAAAAGAATAAAATATGGACAAACGCCCAAACATCAAAAAACGTATCGCCCTAGAGCTTTTTCGAAGTATCAAGAAGAACAGGGCTAATTACATGAATTGCGTACTCTCTTTTGGGAGTGTACGCTTCGTTGTAATGTATCCTGCCGTCATTGCGGGAGCGATTGCCATGTCTCGGCCTCTGTCCCAGATATGCCTGTCGAAGACTTCCTGAAAGTCATAGACGATATCACGCCTTACGTCGAGCCGAACAAAGTGCTCGTCATCTTTACCGGAGGCGAGGCGCTGGTTCGTAAGGATATCGAGAAATGCGGGTTGGAACTGTATCGCAGGGGATATCCTTGGGGGATCGTCTCCAATGGTTATCTGATGACCCGGGAACGGCTCGACTCGCTCTTGGCTTCCGGATTGCACTCGGCGACTATCAGCCTAGATGGTTTCGAGGAAGCGCATAACTGGCTTCGCCGTAATCCTAAAAGTTTCGAGAAGGCACTGAATGCCATCTGTATGTTGGCCGAGGAAAAGGAGATCATTTGGGATGTGGTGACTTGCGTAAACCAACGCAACTTCAAGGATTTGATGCTCTTCAAGGATTTCTTGATCGAGATGGGCGTAAAACGGTGGCGTATCTTTACGATCTTCCCAGTTGGACGTGCTGCGACTGAGACGGATTTGCAACTGACGAACGAACAGTTCACATGGGTCATGAACTTCATCCGCTTCAGCCGGAAAGAGGGTAAGATACACGTTAGCTACGGCTGTGAGGGCTTCCTCGGGAATTATGAGGCAGAGGTGAGAGACTCGATCTTCCAATGCAACGCCGGCATCAATACGGCCTCTGTCCTCGCTGATGGCGCTATCTCCGGTTGTCCCAGTATACGGGCGAACTTCCACCAAGGGAACATCTATAAAGACGATTTCATTGATATCTGGAATAATGAGTTTAAACCGTATCGTAACCGCCAGTGGGCTAAAAAAGGGGAATGCGCGGATTGTAAGATGTTCCGTTATTGCGAAGGCAACGGGATGCACTTATACGATGATGAGGGGAATCTGCTCGTATGCCACTATAAAAGGCTAGTTGACAGTTGACAACTGTCAACTAATTCCTATCTTTGCCCTAGTTAATATTCTAAAATAAGCAATCGTATGAAAAACACTTTCATCCTTTGTGCCTTTCTGGCACTAAGTTCTTTTACCGTAGCCCAGCAATCCGAGAAATACCCGCTAGGCGACTATACGGAATTGACCGACACGAAACCGCATGACAGCGACGAGATCTGGGACAAGTTATCGGCCCCAACCCAATTAAGCTGGGGCACGACCGATATACGATATCCGAAACTCAGTATTCCCGATGTCAAGAAAAGCAATCGCTGGCAGACGAAAGCATGGAAAGGGGAACGGGTAAACGCACAAGCCGTGTTATGGACCAAGGTGGGACTCGAGGATGCCTCTATCACCGTGAGCGACTTAAAGAGCGGTTCTTCCATCATCCCATCCTCCGCGATCACGACGAACTTTGTCCGATACGTCTTGACCGGTGAGTTGAATAAAGACCGTAAAGGCGGTTGCGGCCACCGCGAGAATAAGGCGGAATGGGATTCCTCCGTCGTAGCCGATGTATTGGATATCGTAAAGATCCGTGATATCAAGGCACGCACCACCCAGCCGATCTGGATGAATATCTGGGTACCTCAATCCGCGAAAGCCGGTAAATATAAAGGGACATTGACCGTCACGGGAAAAAATGCCTCCCCCATGGAATTACAAATAGAAGTGGACGTATTGAACCGCACACTTCCCGCCCCGAAGGACTGGGCTTTCCATCTGGACTTATGGCAGAACCCGTATTCCGTGGCCCGTTACTACCAAGTTCCTCTTTGGAGTAAAGAGCATTTCGACGCTATGCGCCCGATCATGAAGATGTTGGCGAACGCCGGACAGCGCGCTATCACCACCAGTATCATGCATAAACCTTGGGCCGGACAGACCGAGGATCATTTCGACAGCATGATCACCCGGATCAAGAAGATAGACGGCACTTGGGCATATGATTACGCCGTCTTCGACAAATGGGTGGAATTCATGATGAACGAGATCGGTATCGATGATATGATCAGTTGCTACACCATGATCCCTTGGGCTTTATCTTTCGATTATTACGACGAGGCGACAAATCGTGTACAATTCCTCAACACGAAACCGGGTGACGCCGCTTACGCAGACTATTGGGGTACTTTCCTAAAAGATTTCTCCCGCCACCTTCGCGAGAAAGGTTGGTTCGAGAAAACCGCTATCTCTATGGACGAGCGTCCGATGGAGGCGATGCGTGAGGCGATCAAGGTTATCAAGCAAGCCGATCCGGAGTTCAAGATCACGCTGGCCGGAAATTATCATCCGGAAATTCAATCGGACTTATACTATTTAAGTATTCCCTATGGGCATAAATTCCCAGAAGACGTAAAGGCTGCCCGTGATAAAGCGGGACAGATCAGTACCGTTTATACCTGTTGCGCGGAAGCGTTCCCGAATACCTTCACCTTCTCCGACCCGGCGGAAGCGGCATGGACGGTCTTGCACGCCGTAGCCGGTGGTTACGACGGTTATCTACGTTGGGCAGTTAATAGCTGGACCACCGATCCTCTGCGTGACTCGCGTTTCCGCACTTGGGCGGCAGGCGATACATACAGTATTTATCCCGGTCCACGCAGTAGCATTCGCTTCGAACGTTTGGTCGAGGGTATACAAGATTGCGAGAAGATCCGCATCCTCCGGGAAGAGCTGACAACGAAAGGAGCTAAAGGCAAACTCGAGAAGTTGAACAAGACGGTTGCCAAGATCACTCCGGAAGGTTTATCCGAGACACAAGAATCCGCTACGCAGATGGTTAATGAGATTCATAAACTTCTGAATACATTATAAATAGTACCGGACGCCGACTGCGCAGTCGGCGTCCCCTAAATATATCATCAAACCCCTACAATGTTTGATATTCATCAAAAAACGAAATCCTTACCTCCGATACCTTTCTTTTTCTTTGTCCGCCTCGATTCCTTCGCCTACTTTTGGGGCACTGAAAAACACAAAAACCATTCTATATGAACAAACTATTAATGGGCGCATGCCTTACGATGGCCATGCAAGTAGGGCACTCCCAAACCTTGCCGCAATTGGGTAAAGATCCTATCGAGAAAATCGTAGCCGCCATGACTGCCGAAGAGAAAGTATCCCTGTTTGTCGGAACCGGAATGCCCGGGTTCGGCGGCCAATCAGCCGTAGTCGGCAGCACGCAAAATCTAGTGCCGGGAGCCGCCGGAACGACCTTCCCGATCGAACGTCTGGGAATCCCCGCTATCGTAGTGGCCGACGGTCCCGCCGGATTACGTATCTCCCCGACTCGCGAGGGGAACGAGGCGACCTATTATTGCACGGCATTCCCGGTCGCTACCTTGCTAGCCTCCACATGGAACACCGCATTGGTCAAAAACGTAGGCAACGCCATGGGCGACGAGGTGAAAGAATACGGTTGCGACGTACTCTTGGCCCCCGCGCTGAATATCCACCGAAGCCCTCTCTGCGGACGTAACTTCGAGTATTATTCCGAAGATCCCTACTTGACGGGCCGGATAGCGACAGCGATGGTAAACGGTATCCAAAGCAATGGCGTGGGAACCTCCATCAAGCATTTCGCCGTCAATAATCAAGAGACCAACCGGACGGGAACGGATGCCCGCCTCACCCCTCGTGCCTTGCGGGAGATTTACCTAAGAGGTTTCGAGATGGTCGTAAAAGAGGCAAGCCCGTGGACGGTCATGTCTTCCTACAATAAGATAAATGGTGAATATGCCTCCGAAAGCCGTGATTTATTAACGACCATCCTCCGTGACGAATGGGGTTTTAGCGGCCTTGTCATGACCGACTGGTTTGGCGGCAAGAACGCCCCCGCCCAGATCCACGCCGGAAACGATCTGCTGATGCCCGGACGGCCGGACCAGAAAGAGGCCCTCCTAAAAGCGCTTGAGGACGGTTCTCTCTCTATCGAAAACGTGGATACGGACGTAACCCGTGTATTACGATTGATCCTTCAATCCCCCCGCTTTGCCCAATACGCCTATTCCGACAAACCGGACCTAAAAGCTCACGCCGAGGTAACCCGTGCGTCCGCTTCCGAAGGTATGGTTTTATTAAAGAATACGAATAATGCCTTGCCGCTGGCCCCGGGTATCAAGAAGATAGCGGCTTACGGTACCACCTCGTACGATTTTATCGCCGGAGGCACCGGCAGTGGCGACGTGAACGAGGCTTATACCGTATCCCTCGTGGAAGGTCTGGAGAACGCCGGTTATACCATGGACGCCGAAGTGAAAGCCTTATACGAGAAATACAGTACCGAGGAAAAGGCGAAACAGCCGAAAGACACGAGTCCCGCCGCCGCTTTCTTCAACCACCCTCGTATCCCGGAGTTCGTACCGGATGCCGCAGGGCTGGCCGCTAAGGCGAAAGAGGCGGATATCGCCTTCGTTACGATAGGCCGTAGCTCGGGAGAGTTCCAAGACCGGAAGATCGAGGGAGATTTCAACCTGACGGAGAATGAGCGAGCGTTGATCCAATCGGTTTCCGACGCTTTCCATAAGGAAGGGAAGAAGGTGGTCGTAATCTTGAATATCGGGGGCGTGATCGAGACCGCCAGCTGGAAATCGGAACCGGACGCCATCCTATTGGCTTGGCAAGCCGGGCAGGAAGGGGGTAACACGGTAGCCGATATCCTGTCCGGAAAGGTGAATCCTTCCGGTAAG
>ERZ791893.1421-NODE-1421-length-12256-cov-10.432506_pt1 | contig 12256 bp, 9 predicted proteins | sample MGYA00510154_ERZ791893 | MGnify/ENA primary metagenome ERZ791893 (study PRJEB30046, sample SAMN00792068) | human gut metagenome | study: EMG produced TPA metagenomics assembly of the A metagenome-wide association study of gut microbiota in type 2...
CGGCTGCAGCCGCAGGCGTTCTGGGCGGCGTGCTGCTGCGCCAGTGTGTGCGGCTGCGCGGCATGGCAAAAGATACCAATTGCGGCGCACTGTGGGCCTGCATCCTGCCGGTCGCGCTCATCACGCTGTACCTGCTGCACACCCATGTACTGCACATGGTAAGCAGCGCGTACCACACCGGGCAGAGCTGCTACGGCGATATGCCGATGCATCTGGGGTTCATTAAATATATCGCGCAGAGTGGTGAATTTTTACCGTGCTATCCCCTATTGGGCAGCGAGCACCGGTTCGGGTATCCGTTCTTGTGCGAGACTGTCTCCAGTGTATTTTTGGTGCTGGGGGCGGACCTGCGCACGGCGTATCTTCTGCCGATGCTGCCCGCATTTTTGTCGGTGTACGGTATGTTCTGGCAGCTGGCCCGCCAGATGACGGGCAGCGCCGCCAAGGCAAGCCTTGCGTTTTACCTGTTCTTTATGGGCAGCGGGTTCGGCTTTGTGTATTTTCTCGGCAGTGCTGAAAAGTTTGCGGGCATCTTCACCGGGTTCTACACCACACCGACGAATTTTGTGGAGCAAAACATCGAGTGGGTCAACCCCATCGTCGATCTGCTCATCCCCCAGCGGGCAACGCTGTTCGGCTGGTGCGTGCTCTTTCCCGCCGTGTACCTGCTGTGGCGGTTCTGCTATGAGGGCAAGCGCCGCCTTTGGCCATGGCTGGCCCTGCTGGCGCTGCCCCTGCCGCTTTTGCATACCCACAGTGCGCTGGCGCTGGTGCTTTTGTGCCTTGTGGGCGGCGTATACACTCTGGCGCAGGGTGCACGGCGGGAAACGCTTTTGCCCTGGCTGGGGCTGGCGGCAGTGTGCGGCGCGGCGTGGCTGGCGCAGATGCTGCCCACCGTGCTGGCCCAAAGCCTGGACGGTCAGCACATGCTGCGGCTGCACTTCAACTGGATCAACGGCCAGGACGACGGCACGCTGAAGGACAATTATTTCTGGTTTTACATCAAAAATATCGGGCTTGTGTATCTGCTGCTGGTTCCGGCGTTTATCCACGCCAAGCCCAAACAGCGGTGGCTCTACGGCGGCGGGCTGGCAATTTTGGCGCTGGCGGAGTTCGTTGTGTTCCAGCCCAACAATTACGACAATAACAAACTGCTTTACGTCTGGCATATGCTGGGGTGCATTTTAGCGGCGCAGCTGTTAGTCGATTTGTTTGCCAAGGTTCGTGCCCTGCCCTGGCGGGCGTTGGGGCTGGCGGCGTGCTGTTTTGCGGCCATGTTCGGCAGTGTGCTGACCGTCGGGCGGGAGATTTTCAGCGACTACCAGCATTGGAGCGCGAATGACATTGCACTGGCAGACTATATTGATGCGAACGCCGAGAGCGACGCGCTGTTTTTGACAAGCGACAGCCACGTCACGCCGGTGTTTGCGCTGGCCGGACGGCGGATACTCTGCGGGTCAGGCAGTTATGTCTATTACCACGGCATGGATTACGCCGACGAGTACAGCGCCATGGCAGCGCTGTACGAGCATCCCAACGAGAGCACACTGGCGGCGTGGGATGTGGGGTATGTGCTGTTTGATTCCTCCGTCTACGGCAAATTTGCCGATGCAGACGAGAGTTGGTACGCCGCGCGGTATCCGGTGTGGTACGAGAATGATGGATGCCGGGTGTATAAGATAAAGTAAGTGGCCTCGACACGCGGGCAAAGCCCCTCCGGGCATCGCTTTTGCTCGCCCACCTCCCCTGTGAGGGGAGGCTTTACTCCGCGGGCTTTGCCCGCCAGCCTTTGTAATAAACCTTCCCTTTCCCACATAGGATTTGACAGAAATTCCTATGTAAGGAGGTCAGGCTATGAAGGGCGACCCTGAGGAGCGCGCGGCGGCGGTGGGACGGTATATCGCGAAGAGCGGCGCGACCGTGCGGGCGGCGGCAGCCGTGTTCGGCGTAAGCAAATCCACGATCTGGAAGGACCAGCACCGCCTGCGCCGCCAGAATCCCGGCCTTTGGGCCGAGGTGCAGGCTGTTGTGCAGAAAAACAAGGCCGAGCGGCATCTGCGCGGCGGCGAGGCCACCCGCCGCAAATATTTGCGGCAATCATCTTGCACAGGCCCGCACGGCACAGTATAATAAAGAAAAGAGTAATCAAAAGGACGGTGCATCTATGAAGCGGCAGGACTACATCAGCTGGGACGAGTATTTTATGGGCATTGCCCTGCTTTCCGCCATGCGGTCGAAGGACAACAACAGCCAGGTCGGGGCCTGCATCGTCAGCCCGGAGAACAAGATCCTGTCGCTGGGCTACAACGGCATGCCCATCGGCTGCAATGACGATGATATGCCTTGGGAGCGCGAGGGCGATGACCTTGAGACAAAATACATGTATGTCTGCCACTCGGAGCTGAACGCCATTCTGAACAGCCCCAACCACGACCTGCGCGGCTCACGGATGTATGTGACGCTCTTTCCCTGCAACGAGTGCGCCAAGGCGATCATCCAGAGCGGCATCAAGGAGTTGATCTACCTTTCGGACAAATATCACGACACCCACGCCTGTGTAGCCAGCCGCCGCATGTTCAAAATGACCGGCGTTATGTGCCGGGCCTACCAGCCCACCGGGCGCGAGATCAAACTGGATGTATAAGGAGCAGCAGCTTATGAATACCATCATCATCGGCATTGCCGGCGGCACCGGCAGCGGCAAGACCACCTTGACCGAAAAGCTGCGGGAGCATTTCGGCAGCGACGAGGTCAGCGTCATCAACCACGACAGCTACTATAAGCGCCATGACGAGCTTCCCTATGAGGAGCGCTGCAAGCTGAACTACGACCATCCCGACAGCTTTGACACGGCGCTGATGATCGCCCACCTGCGGGAGCTGCGCGCCGGGCATCCGGTGCAGGTGCCGGTGTATGATTACACCATCCGCAACCGCAGCAACCGGACCGTGCTGGTGCAGCCCGCACCGGTCATCATCGTTGAGGGCATCCTGATCTTTGACGCACCCGAGCTGTGCGAGCTGATGGACATGAAGGTCTTTGTAGACACCGATGCCGATGTGCGCATCCTGCGCCGCATCGTCCGCGATGTCAAGGAGCGCGGCCGCACGCTGGACAGCGTGGTAAGCCAATACCTGACCACCGTCAAGCCGATGCATGAGCAGTTTGTCGAGCCGAGCAAGCGCAAGGCTGACCTGATCGTGCCCGAGGGCGGGCGCAACCTCGTTGCGCTGGAGCTGCTGATCAAATGGGTGGACAATCATCTGCATAATGCAGAATAAAAAATGAAAAGGCAGGCGCAAAGCAGCGTCTGCCTTTTTTAGTTCCTCTTTGATGGGAGTTCCCACCGCAGCGGGTGAGGGGTGGGCCGCAGCCTCGCGGCATAAACAGTCAGCTCCCGGCCGCCGCTCCCCTTCTGGCGCCATGCGCCACCTCCCCCCGTATCGGGGGAGGCTGTCCTCAAAGGGGAGGCTTTTACTCAAATTACGCCTTTGCCTGGCTCGGATGCGGGACGGGCGGCATTTTTGTAAACAGGGCTTTCAGCACCAGCGGCGTGGCGACGCTGGACACAACGATCAGCAGGATGACCGCCGTAAAGTAGACCGGGTCAACGACTCCGACTTCCAGGCCCTTCTGGGCAACAATCAGCGCGACCTCACCGCGGGTCATCATGCCGACACCGACCTTGAGAGCATCGCCCCAATTAAAGCGGCAGATTTTGGCCGCCAGGCCGCAGCCGATAATCTTGCTTGCCAGCGCCACAATGACAAAGCAGACACAGAACAGGAAGATTTCCGGCGTAAGGCCGCTGATATCGGTTTTCAGGCCGATGGACGCAAAGAACACCGGTGCAAAGATGACATAGTTGCTGATGTCCACGCGGCGCTCGACGTAGGAGGCGTCGTTCATCGTGCACAGGACGATGCCCGCAATGTACGCGCCGGTGATATCAGCAATGCCGAAGTACTGCTCGGCAATGTAGGCCATAGCGAAGCAGAACGCCAGGCTGACAACGGTGATGCGCTGGGTGTGGGGGTTGCGGGCGTCCAGCCACTTCATGGCGTAGTGGATGATGACGCCCACACCGATGGCGACAAGGAAGAACAGCACAGTCTGGATCAGCACGCCGCTGATGCCGGTGCCCTCGCCGGAGCTGGCACCCAGCACGCAGGTCAATACGATGATACCGATGACGTCATCAATGACCGCCGCGCTGACGATGGTCGTGCCGAGGAAGCTCTTCAAATGACCAAGCTCCTGCAGCGTTGCCACTGTGATGGAAACGCTGGTGGCCGTCATGATGGTGCCGATGAACAGCGCACAGTAAAACTCCGGGCTGCCCACTGCCGCAAAGCCGTAGAACGCGCCATACAGCAGCGTGCCGCCCACCAGCGGCACAAACACGCCCACGCAGGCGATCAGCGTAGCGATGGGGCCGGCACGCATCAGCTCTTTCAGGTTCGTGCCCAGGCCGGTGGTGAACATCAGCAGCACGACGCCGATTTCGGCGAAGATGGAAATGGAATCGCTGGTCTGCACCAAGTTCAGCAGGCACGGCCCGATGAGCAGACCGGCGATGATCTCGCCCACGACCTGCGGGGCCTTGCACTTGCGGGCGACCAGCGCAAAGAATTTGGCGCTCAGAATAATGATCGCCAAGTCACGAAAAATGGAATACATGAAATATCCTCTCCTTTTGTCCGGGTGAAATCGTGCACCCACAGAAATTGGGAAGTCGTACATCCCCGATGCACGCATTTTTGATCTGCAGGGGGGCGCAATGCCCGGAAGATGTTTCACACCTATATAGTTTTAGCACCTTGCACGGCGGTTTGCAAGAGGATAAAACGTACAAAATATGCAGTTCGAGCGCATATTTTGCGTGCATTTCGCCCATCGGGAAAATTTTCGAGAATTTTCTGCAATTTTTGCTTGACATTTGCCGCACCGATTGCTATAATAACTCATGCAGTCAGGCGCTGCACAACTGAATATGTGGAAAGATGGCTGAGCTGGTCTAAGGCGCACGACTGGAAATCACGCTCCCCATCTTTTGAAATCGTGAAGCTTGCAAACAGCCAATTTTTGACGACGAGACGTTGAAAATTGGCTGTTTTTATGTTTTTCTGAACAAATTGTTTTTTTGGTAATCGTGCTTTTTCGATCTGAAATTTTGCGGCAAAATCGTGGCTATCCTCACAGATAAAGTCGTGGCTACCTTTACAAAAAAATCGTTTGCCACTATAATTGAAGCTGTAAGGGGTTGTTTGACTATGGCACAGATACGCACGCGAAAAACAAAAGTGAACGGACAAAATGGCATCGCGCTTGAAATCACAAAGCGAGGCAAAGGTGAACGCACAGCGGACAACACTTTCCTTTTGGATTTGTTCACCGAATTTAAAACCGCACAAGAGGACAAAGGCAATTCGCAAAAGACGATTGAATTTTATCTTCGCGGCTATTTCAAGCTGTGCGAATTTATTGACATGGTCTATATGAAAGCCCCTGCTGCTAAAGAATTAGGCTTGCCCGCACCCACTAAGCCAACGCCCCTATCGGACGTGTCCGAAAAAGAAGCTGTCAACAGAGCGGGTGGGCTTTTTCCGATTTCTATATTGACAACAGACGGCCTTGAACGCGATTACAGAAAGTACCTCACCAACTTGGGCGTCAATGAGCAAACCATAGCAGCCTATTTCCGTGCCTATCGCGCTATTGCTTACTTTGCAATGGAGGAGGGCTGGATACCACGCCGCAAAATCTCTATCAAGCAGCCAGAGCCGCCCATTAAGAACTGCTACACGGACGACGAAATAAAGCGCCTTGTACGCAAGCCCAAAACAGACGATTTCCTAGAAAATCGAAATTGGGTCATGGTAAACTATTTTCTTGCTACTGGCAACCGCGTTTCGTCTGTCGCTGACTTGCGCATTGGTGACGTTGATCTCGATGAGGGGTATATCACAGTAAACCGCCAAAAGAACGGCAAGCCCACGCGCATACCCCTTGTAAAGAAGATTACACGCATTTTGCGCGCCTATATAGACGACTACCGCACAGAGGTCAACGGCGTTCCTGTGGGGCTGAATGAGCCGCTTTTCTGCAATCTCTACGGCGAGAAGCTTTCAGAGAATGGCATCAAAAAGGCTATTGCAAATTACAATAGAAGCCGCAACGTTGAAAAGACCTCTGTTCACCTGTTCCGTCACACCTTTGCAAAGAAGTGGATTATTGACGGCGGCGACCTCTTACAGCTTGAAAAAATGCTAGGGCAATCCAGCTTGAAGATGGTGCAGCACTACTCCAACCTTTACGCTTCGGACATTAAAGAGCAGGCAGAGAAACACGCCGTCATTACCAAAACAAGAGGTAACGGACGCAAAATCAGAAAACGCATTGTTTAACCAAAAGAGAAAAGAACGGTGTCGCATTGAACGCCGTTCTTTTTTATTATACCCTTTCTTCGTGACGCTTCACAAGACGGTAAAATGTGGGCTTTGTCAGATTCAGCACTCGCATAGCGTCTACGGCCTTAATTTCGCCGTTCTTCCACTGTGCGTATATTTCATTCCAGTCAGCGGGAAACTCTGTCGTAGGCCGCCCAAACTTCACGCCCTGCGCCTTTGCTACTGCTATTCCCTGCTCTTGGCGCTTGTGGATGTTCGTGCGTTCTTTCTCTGCTGTATAGCTTAGAATCTGCAAAACCAAATCAGCAATAAAGCGTTTGTCAAGATTTTCTGTTGAGGTGCTTGTATCAAGCAGCGGCATATCAAGCACTTTAATATCTGCACCAATCTCTGTTGTGATGTATTCCCACTGTTGGCGAATCTCTGTATAGTTGCGGCCCAATCTGTCAAGAGAAAGGACAACCAACAAATCACCCTCACGCAGCAACGGTGCAGATTCTTTTGTACCAATCAGCGCGTTCCATTCACGGCGATTGAAGTCTTTGCCAGATGCCTTGTCACAGCGAATATGGCGTTCGTCTATGCCTTGCTCTTGCATTGCGGCAAGCTGTCTATCCAAATTCTGCTCAACGCTGCTAACTCTGCAATAGCCCCAAACTGTTCTTTTCATATCGCTTGTGCCCCTTTCATTTTCTAATATTATTATAGCACAAGCGTATCAAAAAGTCAATTATATAATTGAGACGTTTCTAAAATGATTTTAAATGTTTTGGAACATGAAATTGCCCCTCAAATTCGCGTTTGAGGGGCGTTTCTTTAAGTATACCTTTTGGAACGGTTTAGATATTTGCCTATATTATTGGAAATCAGAGGAATTGATTTCAAATGTCCCTTGGCGGCTTTGCAGTTCAACTTTGTTCCAACCATCGGGAACTTTAACAACCATATAGCCACTCATAGATTTACCGCTTGGAATTGCTGTACCATCTTGCGCATATAGGCTATCCACTCCGTCTATTTCTGTTCCAATGAAATATGTTAAGCTGTCAGCATAGTCGTCAATATAGGTGTCGTAGTTATACAACCACTTGATTTTTTGCGGCTGATTCAATGTGTTTGTAATGTCAAAGAACAGGATCAAGAAATGTTCGCCTGGATCTGGCTCAAAATACGAGTACGCGCTATAACTCACATAGTCAGTTAGTTTTGCGCTGGACAGAGTAATTGCTAATCCATTGCGATACATTGTGTCGCCAATGTAATAAATTGTAGATTCATTACTGCCGTTCTTTCTTGACATCGCATCCAAATCATTATGATCAAAAGCAAATGTTACACCGTCAGAGGTAATAAGCTGAACTTCTTTCCAATCAACAGGAATCGTTGCCGAAATATACGCTACCGTTTTGCGTCCTGCCTGTAAATCACTGTATTCATCAAATTCATCAACGCCGTTGTACTTTTCGTAAGTGCTTCTTGTAGATGCCCTTTCACCATCTACTACGATGGAGAGGAAAGACCGAGTTGCTAATGCTTCATCAGAGGTGTTTTCCAGTTCAAAACTCACAAAGAAATATTCTTGGCTACTGTCAGATGGCGTATACGCTTCAAATTCAGGCGTTGCATCAACAGTATCAACTGTCAATTTATAGTTTGCAGTCTCTGCGGTTTCGCCTTTTCGATAGACTTTCGACTTTGCTTCAAGTTCGGCTGCTGCATTTGCGTCATCTGTTTTAAACGCTTCTGCGATTTCCTCGGCGGATTTTGCTGCATAGTTGACACTGACTGTATAGCTGTCATTGCTATTAATTGTAAATAGCGTTACCGCTTTACTATCATCTTTCCATACGGTTACTTCTGCCGTTTCGTTGGTAAAATAAGCATCTCCATATTGCTTATTCAAGTCAGAAGTAAGTGTATTGCAGAGTTCAGTGTATTCATCACTGGTTTTAGGCAAAGAAATCCACTGAATACTAATCGGCTTTCCATCCGCTCCAAAGCTGATATAAACTGCGCCGTCTTTTCCTTTATAGTCTGACAAATAAGTATATACATTTCCGCCTTGGTCGTTGGTTGAAATGTTGCTACACTCACCATAGGCTTTCACTACATCATCTTCGGAACAATCCAGAGAAACTTTTGAAAATGGCGGCGTGTCCTTTCCTGCTTCGCTTGCTCCACAAGCAAACAGTGACAAAGCAAGCGCTATTGTCATAATTAGGGCAAGTAATTTTCGGGTTTTCATCTTTGAAATCCTCCTTATTTTTGCAAAAGCCGCCTATATGAACTATATAGACAATAAACAGCCCATGCAGTTTATTAAAATATAGCATATTTGCCTATATAATTCAAGTAGAAATGTATTGTGTAGGTGATTTATAGCATGGACTACTACCAAATCGGTCAAAGAATCCGTAAAATCCGTAAGGCTCATAAACTTTCACAGGACGAATTAGCTTCAAAAGTAGGCATTTCAACTACACACATGAGCCATATTGAGACGGGAAACACAAAATTGAGTTTGCCTGTTCTGGTTGACTTAGCGGACGCTTTGGAAGTTCGTGTTGACGATCTTCTATTTGACAGTCCGCGTGATAGCGTTAGCTCAACAGGTGATGAATTACAGCAGCTTCTTGATGGCTGCAATGCTCAACAGGCAAAGGCTATATTAGATATTGCAAAATCAGCGAAAACCGCTTTAGAAAAGTATTATTGAAATCAATGGGCGCATGTATCTTTACCCGATACACGCGCCTTTCTATTAGGATACAAGGTCAAGCTGCTCCTGCTGGGAGTTGTTAGCTACTTCAAGCGGCACATTCTGCTCTGCTGCATTATCTTCGTCAGCAACCTTTTTGCTTGCGCGCTTGGCTTTCTTCGCGGCGGCTTCGCGCTCCTTTTGGGCTTTTGCTTCTTCCTCTTCGCGCGCTTTCTTAGCTTTGTCTGCTTCTTCCTTTTCGCGCTTTTCAACAAACCACTTGCGAATTACAGCAAACTTGACTTTGCGGACGCTCTTGGTCGAATTGGTCTTGCTTGGAATCATCTCCCCAAACATCTTGTCAAACTCGGCCTTCCACTCTTTGTGTTCATCGTCACCAATGTAGGCTTCAATATCGTCCATAGTGGTATGGTCGTATTTGCCAACGCGCTTTTTGGCTTCTTCGACCTCAATCTTGAATGTGGGGAACTTAGCTTTCGTTTCAATGTAAAGGTCATAGGCTTCTTTGTTGCCGTTGTTGAGCTTCTTCTCAAATGCAGCGGTGAAGATGATGGTTTCATTCTGGAGGCTTACGGTATAAAACTTAGACATAATGTTTCTTCCTTTCGTTTTCGTGCTTGTCTCTTTCGGGTTTGTTTCCCTTTCTTTATTTATATTATAGCACATGGCGTGTCCCATAGTCCGTACTATATACAATAATTTGACACGATATTTGAACTTTTTAACTTTTATTTTATTTCCAATTATCGTCTATTTCTTTGCAAACCTTAGTTTTCCTTAGTTTTTGTTCTTCGCTTCTGAATTGCATGTTCCTGCTGCTTTAAAATCCTTATTTCTACGCTATTTTTTCTTGCCGTTTCGTGTCCTAATTCAGACCGTGCTTTTTTCTTTTGATTTTCGCTGCGCAGAATCGACAAAATTACTTTTCCTATCTTTTGGTTATATATGGCGCGCGCTCTATATACTTCAAAAATGGACAGAGAAAACAGCGCGCAATTTTTTCTATTTCTGCAATTAAACAACAAGGTTGTTTCTTCTCTTGTTTGGGACTATTCCATGTAGAACTTGAAACAAAACATCAGTATCCCACATTATAGTTTCTTTATTATATTCTGACCTGTATGTTCGGAGACACTTTCTCTACCACTCTCTTTACTATTCTTCTTTGCCTGTTTTCTCTGCTTCTCTTAATTTTTCTATATTATTCTCTTTATATCGTTATATTTCTTCTTATATTATCTCTTATATAATTCCTTACACTATCCCCTTTATTATTCCTATTATTATTTTCATTACTATTCTTTTACTGTTATCCCTATTATTCTTTGCAATTCCTGTTTGGTTTTATCAGCGCGCTTAACCAGACACGCGCTAACGCGCTGTCAGCTACGCGCGCGGTCTGTCTTAATTCTATTTATTATAATTATATATTATATTTATAGTATCATTTTTAAAGAGAGTAATAAGAAAACAAGAAAAATCCAAAAAATAAGATATAATAATTAACACAAAATCGCAAATTTTCGGAAGTCGTTTGCACTTCAACAGTCAGCAGATACCGTTTTTTGATTTTGCCTTTTGTGATTATCCTGCATTATATCCCCCTCATACGAACCAACAGAGGTGTTGAACAATGACAAAACAAGAGCAACTAAACAGCGCCGTTTCTATGCTGCGTCCCTTGTGCGGCGTTTCAAGGGCTGCATTTGCAGCGTAGGCGGGTTTAAATGTCTACGACTTATACGACCTTTCACGCACCAAAAGAAAGGCTTCTAAGCGGCTCTGTGAGCGCGTGGAAAAGGCATTATTGAAATACTACCCATTTGAATATAAAGCGCTCTTACAGAGCCTTACACAGTTGGAGGAGGCCTCCGATGAAAACAACGAACATCTTCTATAATCCAGAACATGAAGCGTGGCACGATGAACGCAGCCACAAAATCGCCCAATAGGAAATAAGCCGCCTTGTTCCCTCAATAGCAAAGAAAGAAGCAGCGCGCCTTTATAATGAGCGCATGGACAGATTGCTTGCTGACTTACAGGCCGACTTGCAAACAACCATCTATGCTGCTTTTGAGGATAATAAAAATGTTCTTTTGGGGTAGACTACACGCGCCGTTCTTTCCGATGCGCTGTTTGAGCGTATCCGCAATGATGTGGAACGCTTAAAAATAACGCTGGATTGAGTATCCGCCGAGGGATTCGACATAGAAAATAGGGCTGTATTCACGACTTTAGAAAAAAGTCGAAAATTCTCTAAAAAAAACTCTTGACTTTTTCGGGAATTGCTGGTATTATATCAAGGCAGTCGTGAGGAACACGAAAGCAAGAAATCGTGTTGCCCCGATTGTCGCAAAATTGGTCGTGAATTGAAAAATCTACGATACAACATAAGAAATGGAAAGATGGCTGAGCTGGTCTAAGGCGCACGACTGGAAATCGTGTAGGGCCCCTAAAGCCCTCAAGGGTTCGAATCCCTTTCTTTCCGCTTATGAACCGCCCTCGTGAGTTTTCATGAGGGCGGTTTTGCTGCTGCCCTATACCCCCGGGTTCCCTGCCGCATATCTGCGGCGGGGAATTTTTATTGACATTTTCGGTCTATTGTAGTAGACTATAAATAAGGACAGGTCTATTGCAATAAACCAAGAAGGAGCTTTCCCTATGCCAAACCACGAACCGCTGCGCCTTGCCGAGGGCGAATACCGTTTTGCCTGCCTTGTGTGGGACCATGAGCCGCTGCCCAGCGGGCAGCTGGTGACGCTGGCCGCCGACGCGCTGGGCTGGAAAAAGAGTACGACCTATACCGTACTGAAAAAGCTCTGCGAACGGGGCGTTCTGCAAAACGCCGACGGCCAGGTGACGAGCCTTATTAAAAAGGAAGATGTCCAACAGGCCGAGAGTGCCGCCGTGGTGGATAAGACCTTTGGCGGCAGCCTGCCGCGCTTTGTGGCCGCCTTTTTGAACACCCAGCCCATCAGCGACGCCGAGGCTGCCGAAATCCGTGCACTGCTCGACGCCGCCCACCGCGAGGAGGGATAGTTATGCGCAGTACCGTGTTCGCGTTTTTGCTGCTCAGCGCCCGGGGCGGCGTTGCCGCGCTGGCGGCCTGGGCCGTCTGTAAGCTGCT
>ERZ791893.1426-NODE-1426-length-12227-cov-13.620440_pt1 | contig 12227 bp, 8 predicted proteins | sample MGYA00510154_ERZ791893 | MGnify/ENA primary metagenome ERZ791893 (study PRJEB30046, sample SAMN00792068) | human gut metagenome | study: EMG produced TPA metagenomics assembly of the A metagenome-wide association study of gut microbiota in type 2...
TATCGCATGCTCCGGGAGTTCGTGGATTTTGCCAATGTATTTCACTAACTCTCAAGTTACGGCATGAAAATGCGGGTCATTGCTGTAATCTGACCGCCAGCTACAGTAGCAAGGGTGGCCTGAGAATCGAAGTACTGGGTGTCCTCTCCGAGGAGAGTAATCAGCTCTTCCGCAGAATACTGAACATCCTGTTTCTCGGGATCGCTGTTGTCAGTGAAGACGAAATCCTTGGAAAGAGGAAGAGCTACCTGACCGATAGCGGTATAATTTCTGCCGATATCCATCCGTAATTCGGAATAATTGCCGTCTTCGTCTTTGCTAAGATCACATCCATCCTGCTCCAGACCGCCGTTTATGCTGATCATGCCTTCGCCGTTGTTTTCAACGGTATCCACAACGATGGAATCACCGTTAATTACCAGAGTATCACCGGCTTTCAGATTTTCTACAGCATCTGCAGCGAAATGCTCATAATCGTATATCGTTACATTCAACTGTACGGTATTGTTGTCTGTGGTGGCATCAGATGCTACGAAAGAAACAGCGTAGGTACCATCTGCCAGTGCAGATGTGTCAATTGTTGTATCCAGAGGAGCTATTTCTGTGCCATCTGCAGCTACAGTAGAAGTCTCTGTAGCTGCCTCGGAAGAAGCTGCTTCTGTGCTGATAGGTGTGCCTTCTACAGTAGCAACCACAGGTGCAGAAGAACTGTCACTGCCACAGGCGGTTAATAACATTGCAGTACATAAAAACATACCAATTACTTTCTTTTTCATAATATCCTCCATTCTATAGATATTGCAATCTATCTGGCATTTGCCGTTTCTTATCATAACATTTTTATTAAAAAAAGGAATAGAAAAACAAATTTAACTCTTTTTTAAGAATCATTTCGATCAAAAATACTCTTTTGGAAAAACCTCACAGAAACTTTAGGAAAACTTTTGATTTTATTCGGATGGAATTTACCTGTGTCTGTTATGCTGAGATCAATTCAGAGAAAATAAACGGAAGGGAGAAAAAAGATGAAAGTATTGATCACAACAGACTGGTACAAGCCGGCCATCAACGGAGTTGTTACTTCGGTATGCAATCTGCGGGAGGAATTACAGCAAAGAGGACATGAAGTGAAGATCCTGACCCTGTCCCGTACAGCTCGTTCCTACGAAGAAGAGGGTGTGATCTATATGGGTTCCGTGAATGCCGGATATATTTATCCGGGAGCAAGACTTCGGGTGTCCCCGGGACGCGAACTGTATCGCGGGATTATAGAGTGGAATCCGGATATTGTGCATTCCCAGTGTGAATTTTCTACCTTTTTCATGGCAAAAAAGATCGCAGAGGAATGTAAGACCCCTCTGGTGCATACTTACCATACTGTATACGAAGATTATACCCACTATTTTTCCCCTTACAAGAAATGGGGCAGGAATATGGTACAGTTCCTGACGCGACAGATCTCCGAGAAGGTGGACAGTATGATCGCTCCCAGCACAAAAATAGAGACATTACTAAAAGGCTATGGCATTCATTGTCCGGTATCAGTGATCCCATCGGGGATTGATCTGAGTAAATATGACGCGCAGACCCGGACGGATTCCCGGGAGAGAATCCGAAGAAAATATAAAATGGACCGGAAGACCACAGTGCTTTTATATGTAGGTCGTCTGGCAAAAGAGAAGAATGTGGAAGAATTGCTGGAGTACCAGCAGAAAATTCAGGAGAGCGGCACAATACTGATGATTGTAGGCGGCGGTCCTTATTTGGAGACTTTACGGAAAAAGGCAGCAGAACTGGGTGTGACGGAAAGCGTTATTTTTACCGGAATGGTATCACCCGCTGAAGTAGCATCTTATTATCCGGCAGGAGATCTGTTCGTCAGCGCTTCCACCAGTGAGACCCAGGGGCTTACCTATGCGGAAGCACTGGCAGCAGGATTACCGTTATTATGCAGAAGGGATCAATGCCTGCGGGCGGTTGTGGAAGAGGACAAAAACGGCTGGCAGTACCGGACCGAGGAGGAATTCTTGAAAGACCTGAAGAACTGGAAGGAGAAAGAAGACGATGAACGCAGAGGAATGTGCAGTTATGCAAAACAGTCCGCAGAAATATTTTCCCAAAAAAGATTTGCGGGAAGTATGGAGCAACTATACCAGCGACAGATCGAAGAAAAACAGGCCGAAAGAGAAAAACACCTGGCAAAGAGCCGTCAATATTGCATCCTGGGTTAGTCTGATCCTCTGTGGAATACTGGCAGTCTGGGGCTATCAGAGCGGCATTTTCCAATCGGTGGAGACCATGCAGCAATTTGTGAACCGCTTCGGAATGATCGGTGCACTGATCTTCGTGTTGATTCAGATCGTTCAGGTGGTGTTTCCCATCATACCGGGTGGCATCAGCTGTCTGGCAGGAGTGCTGCTCTTTGGAGCGGTGCCGGGATTTTTCTATAATTATATAGGAATCTGTGTAGGTTCCTGTATTGCTTTTGGAATAGCAAGAAGTCTGGGAAGACCGGTGCTGTACAAGATGTTTCCCGGAAAAATGATTGAAAAATACCTGACATGGACGGAGTTGAAGGGGAGATTTTTGAAATTATTTGCACTGGCAATCTTCCTGCCGGTGGCACCGGATGATTTTCTCTGTTATCTCGCCGGAACAACGAACATGACATGGAAACAGTTTGTGACAGTCATCTTTCTGGGGAAGCCATTTTCCATTGCACTGTACAGCCTGGGACTTACGACACTGTTCCAGGTGATTTTCCATCTGGCATAGGAGTATCTTCATATGAAAGTATATATTTATAAAGGCGGACAGTCACTGGTGGCAAAAAGCGGTGTCGGCAGTGCCATCCGTCATCAGGAAAAAATGCTGCAGGCGGCGGGAGTGATTGTGACGGATATCTGGAAAGAGGCGGATATCGTTCAGATCAATACCGTACTGCCTGATTCGCCTCTGGTGGCGCAGCGAGCAAGGCGGCAGGGGAAAAAGGTCGTCTATTACGGGCATTCCACCATGGAAGATTTTAAGAATTCTTTTATCGGTTCCAATCTGGTGGCTCCTTTATTCAAAAAATGGATCCGCCATTGTTATCGACAGGGAGATGTGGTCATTACTCCAACGGAGTATTCCCGGAAATTATTGATGAGCTATGGATTACATAGGAAGGTTTATTCACTGACCAATGGTGTAGACACGGATTTTTTCCACAAAACAGAACAGGCAAGTGGACAGTTTCGTGTTCTTTTTCATATTCCTGTGGATAAAAAGGTTGTGATATCTGCAGGACATCTGATTCACAGAAAAGGAATCGAGGATTTTCTGGAAATGGCAAAAAGGATGCCAGACATTATTTTTCTATGGTTTGGGGGCGGGAACAATGCATTGATTCCGGCAGAGATCAAAAAGGCTGTGGCAGAGAAGCCGGAAAATGTGATCTTTGCCGGTTTCCAACCGTCCGGGATCCTGCGGGATGCGTACTGTGGTGCGGATGCATTTGCTTTTTTCAGTTATGAAGAGACGGAAGGAATCGTGGTATTGGAGGCATTATCCTGTGAGATTCCTGTGATCGTGAGAGACATTCCGGTGTATGAAGGGTGGCTTACCGACGGCGAGCAGGTGCGCAAAGCCAGAAATCCGGATTCCTACGAGCAGGCAGTCCGAGACATCTTGTATGAAGAACCGCGGGAAAAAGTAAGACGCAGAATCCGGGCAGGCAGGGCACTGGCGGAGGAACACAGCATGAAGGTGACAGGTGAGAAACTGTATCAGATCGAGCAGAAGCTTTTGTAGACATCCCTCTTGCAAAGTCCGCGCCTTTATCATAAAATGAGAGTACCTTACAAAGGAGGTGCTTACGATGAACCTTGTAATTACTATCAGCCGAAGATTCGGAACAGGAGCCAGTCTGATCGCACAGGAGTTGTCTGAGAAGCTGGGGGTGCCGGTGTATGATAAGGCGTACATAGAGCATGAGCTGAATGGTGACAGTTATGCTACGGAAGCGGAGGTTATTAAGGGGTTGGCGGAACATCCCTGTATTATTCTGGGACGCTGCGCATCTGAGATCCTGAAGGATCAGCCGAATGTATTTAACGTGTATGTGTGCGCAGATAAGGAAGATCGTATCGAACGTATCATGAAGAAGGAAAGTCTTTCCCACGATGAGGCGAAGGAAATGCTTGAGAAAAATGATGCGGAGCGCGCCGACTATTATTATGAAAATACCGGTAAAGTGTGGGGTGATGTGAACAATTATCATATGATCCTGGATACCACCAAGCTGGGAATCGAGAACTGCGCGGATATTCTGATCCGGTATTTTGAGAGAGTGGAAATCATTTGATAGAATAAACTTACCCATGAAAAGCCCTTTCGGACAGCTTGCTGTCAAGAAGGGCTTTTTATGCGGGAAGTAAACGAACATGAGCAAGTAGGACGATAGTCCGGAATGCGAATGGGCGTTACGATTTCGAGAGTACGCAGTACGGAGAAATCGTTTAGACTATGAATAGTGTATAAATGCGAAACAGATGCCCAATACGGACATCTGTTTTTGTATATACAAGAATCGGTTATTAATAGATGCTTGTACAGAAATCGGTATCTGGCAAATATATAATAATAAAATCAATCAATAACGTAACAACACAAAGTTAAAAATATATTTTTAAATATAACAAAAAATGATATATGCAATTAAAATTTTTAATCAAATTATAAAACGAGAGAAATACGGAATAAAATAGAATTTTTCCAGAATTTATAGGTATATGACAAAAATGTCACATTAAAATACATCAATTAACAAGATAAGAACATAACTTGCTTACAGAAATTATGAGTGTTAAGATAGTGCAATCAGATAAGTGAAAATAGTAAAAATAACAGGTTTTGAAAATAAAAAGTAATCATATGGCAGGAGGATTTCCATGAACAGCGCAGACATAGCAGCAAAATATCAGAAAACTTATTTTATGCCCCCCGAGGTGACCTACGACTGGGTGAAGAAGGACAGCATTACCAAGCCCCCCATCTGGTGCAGCGTTGACTTGAGAGATGGTAACCAGGCTTTGATCGATCCCATGAGCCTGGAAGATAAGCTGGAATTCTTCAAGCTGTTGGTAAAGATCGGTTTCAAGGAGATCGAGGTTGGTTTTCCTGCTTCTTCCGATACCGAGTACAATTTTATCCGTGCCTTGATCGAACGCGACATGATTCCCAATGATGTGACCATTCAGGTGTTGACGCAGGCGAGAGAGCATATCATCCGCAAGACCTTTGAAGCGGTAAAAGGTGCGCCCCACGCAGTGATCCATCTGTATAATTCTACTTCCGTAGAGCAGAGAGAACAGGTATTTAAGAAGGATAAGGAATCCATCAAGAAGCTGGCAGTAGACGGTGCCCGGATGCTAAAGAATCTGGCAGAGGAGACAGAAGGTAACTTCACCTTTGAGTACAGCCCGGAGAGCTTTTCACAGACAGAGGTGGATTATGCGCTGGAAGTCTGCAATGCGGTACTGGAGGTATGGAAACCCACCGCTGACCGCAAGGCCATCATCAATCTGCCCACCACCGTACAGGTGGCAATGCCCCATGTATTTGCCTGTCAGGTAGAATATATGCACAAGCATTTGAAATATCGTGACAATGTAGTACTCAGCGTACATCCTCACAATGACAGGGGCTGTGGCATCAGTGATGCGGAGTTCGGCGTACTGGCCGGAGCAGACCGTGTGGAAGGTACTTTGTTCGGCAACGGCGAACGTACCGGTAACGTGGATCTGGTAACTGTTGCACTGAACATGATGTGCCACGGCGTGGACAGTGGACTGGATTTCTCCCATATTATGGAGATCCGCGAAGCTTATGAGAACTTCACCGGCATGAAGGTACATGAAAGAGTGCCCTATGCAGGAGATCTGGTATTTACCGCATTTTCCGGTTCCCATCAGGATGCCATCAGCAAAGGTATGGCATGGCAGAAGGAAGGCAAGACCGGCAAGCGTTGGGATATCCCTTATCTGCCCATCGATCCTGCGGATGTGGGAAGAGAGTACGAATCCGATGTTATCCGTATCAACAGTGTATCCGGTAAGGGTGGCGTAGCGTTCGTATTGAAGCAGCAGTTTGGCTTCTCGCTGCCCGCAGCCATGAAGGAAGAGGTTGGTTACCTTGTGAAAGGTATTTCCGACAGACGTCATCAGGAATTACTTCCCAAGGAGATCTATGCGATCTTCGAGGAAAATTATATTTATCCCCGCAGCATCTTCAACATTCCGGAGTGCCACTTCAAACAGGAGAACGGCATTCAGGCAGAGGTGACTATCGAGCAGGGCGGAGCTTCCAGAGCCATTACTACTATGGGTAACGGACGTCTGGATGCAGTCAGCAATGCCATCAAGACATACTTTGGTATTACCTACGAGTTGTCTGTATATGAAGAGCATGCAATTTCCAGAGGCTCCAATTCCAAGGCTGCCACCTATGTTGGTATCGTCCATGACGGTAAATTCTACTGGGGCGTCGGCGTAGATGAAGATATTATCAAGAGTTCTATCGCCGCACTGGTGTCCGCGGTGAATAAGCTGGCAGCAGAACAGCATATTACCTCCGGCAGAGAAGAGCGGATCGTGGAGATCATCAGTTTCATCCAGAAGAACTATGTGGATGTGACACTGGATATGCTGGTAGATACTTTCCATCTCTCCAAGCCTTACCTGTCCAAGTACATTAAGGAAAAGGCCGGCATGACCTTCCAGGAGGTCGTTCGGGAAGAGCGCATGAAAAAAGCAAGAATGCTCTTAAAGGAGACCAATCAGACGGTGGAGACCATTGCAGCCAACGTTGGTTACGAGAATGTGGAGCACTTTAACCGCCTATTCAAAAAGGCATATGACATGACTCCGGTACAGTATCGAAAACAGAGCGCGGAATAAAGTACGCCGTGGAACTGCGCCATGCACATTCGTAGACGTACTGCGTCTACTTCATGTACGGCTGTCGCCGTATAAATCCAAAAAGAAAAGCACGTCCTCGTGAGCAAGCTCCCAGGGCGTGTTTTTCTTTTTGGATTTGCATGGCTCGTAGCTTTTAACATAATGACAGGTTTGGAAAACATAAATAAATAGAAAAAACCGTTTTTTTTTATTATGATGAAAACATAGAGCAAGAGAATTCGCAGTCTGGCATTCCGCCGGAGCGTAACGAAAGAAAACATAAATGTAAGAGGCTTACATCGTAAGCAGACAGGAGTAGAAAAATGGAAATGAAAGAGACGATTCTGAAAACTTTCGCAGAAGTATTTGGAGATGCAGAGGGCACCAAGGCTTATTTTGCACCGGGACGTGTGAATCTGATCGGTGAACATACCGACTATAACGGCGGACACGTTTTCCCCTGCGCACTGACCATCGGTACCTATGGTGTGGCAAGAAAGAGAAACGACAATAAGCTGCGTTTCTATTCCATGAATTTCGGACATCTGGGAGTGATCGAATCTTCTCTGGAGGATCTGGTACCCAGCAAGGAAGCAGGCTGGACCAATTATCCCAAGGGAGTGATCTGGGCTTTCGGTGAGAAGGGCATGAAAGTGACTTCCGGTATGGATCTGCTGCTGAACGGTAATATCCCCAACGGTTCCGGACTTTCCTCTTCCGCTTCTGTAGAAGTGCTGACCGGCTACATTCTGAGAGATTTCTTCGGATTTGATGTGACCAATCAGGATCTTGCACTGATCGGACAGTTCTCCGAGAACAAATACAACAAGGTAAACTGCGGTATCATGGATCAGTTTGCCATTGCCATGGGCAAAAAGGATAATGCTATTTTTCTGGACACCGCAACTCTGGAATATGAGTACGCACCGATCCATCTGGAAAATGCGAAGATCGTGATCGCATGCAGCAATAAAAAGAGAGGCCTGGGAGATTCCAAGTACAATGAGCGTCGCAGCGAGTGCGAGACTGCACTGGCAGAACTGCAGCAGGTAGTGAAGATCAAGACTCTGGGTGATCTGGACGAGGAGACTTTCGAGAAGTTCAAAGCTATTATCAAGAGCGATGTCCGCAGAAAGCGCGCAAAGCACGCTGTATATGAGAATCAGAGAACCGTTCGTGCAGTAGAAGCTCTGAAGAACAACGATGTGAAGCTGTTTGGTGAGCTGATGAATGCTTCCCATGTATCTTTGCGGGATGATTATGAGGTAACAGGTATCGAGCTGGATACTCTGGTAGAAGAAGCATGGAAGGTAGACGGTGTTATTGGTTCCCGTATGACAGGTGCCGGTTTCGGCGGATGTACCGTAAGCATTGTAAAGGATGAGGCTATTGACACCTTTATCGATCAGGTAGGCAAGGCATATAAGGAGAAGATCGGTTATGCAGCTGATTTCTATGTAGTAGAGATCGGTGACGGCCCCCAGACCCTGTAAGAAATTAAGATCCGACGAGAATAGAGAGTGCGATGCCGGAGAAATCCGGTATTGCAGAATGGAGAAAAAATGGATATTCAGGTATTAATTCGTAAATTGGTATCCTACGGAGTACAGACAGGACTGGTTCCGGAGGAAGATGTGATCTACACGACCAACCGTCTGTTGGAGCTGTTTGAACTGGATGAACTGGAAGAGCGCGACAATGTGACCATGCGTGAGGATGAACTGGAAGAGGTTCTGAAGGGTATGCTGGATTATGCTTACGAAAAAGGCATTCTCAAGGAGAACAGTGTGGTGTATCGTGACCTTTTCGATACGAAGATCATGGGCATGCTGATGCCCAGACCCAGTGAAGTAATCCGTCATTTCCACGAACTGTACGAGCAGGTATCTCCCGAGGCAGCTACCGACTATTATTACAAATTAAGCAGAGATTCCGACTATATCCGTCGTTATCGTATCTGCAAGGATATGAAATGGGTAGCACCCACCAAATATGGCGATCTGGACATTACCATCAACCTGTCCAAGCCTGAGAAGGATCCCAAGGCTATTGCTGCAGCGAAGCTGGCAAAACAGGCCGGTTATCCGAAATGCCTGCTGTGCCGTGAAAATGAAGGTTATGCAGGCCGTGTGAATCATCCCGCCCGCCAGAACCACCGCATCATTCCGGTGACCATCAATGGCAGCCAGTGGGGATTCCAGTATTCTCCGTATGTATATTACAATGAGCATTGCATCGTATTTAATTCTCAGCATGTACCTATGAGGATTGAGCATGCGACCTTCTGCAAGCTGTTTGATTTTGTAAAGCAGTTCCCTCATTATTTTGTAGGTTCCAATGCGGACCTGCCCATCGTAGGCGGTTCTATTTTAAGTCACGATCATTTCCAGGGTGGTCATTATGAGTTCGCCATGGCCAAGGCGCCTGTAGAGAAAAACTTCTCTGTAGCAGGTTATGAAGATGTGGATGCCGGTATCGTGGCATGGCCTATGTCTGTGATCCGCCTCAGCGGTATGGATACCGACCGCATTATTGCACTGGCAGATGTGATCCTGAATAAATGGAGAGAATATACGGATGAAGAGGCTTTCATCTATGCCTATACCGATAACGAGCCTCATAACACCATCACTCCCATTGCCAGAAAGCGCGGAGACAAGTTCGAACTGGATCTGGTGCTGCGTAACAATATCACTACTGAGGAACATCCTCTGGGTGTATATCATCCGCATGCAAAGCTGCATCATATCAAGAAGGAGAACATCGGTCTGATCGAGGTTATGGGTCTGGCCGTACTGCCCGCCCGCCTGAAGGGTGAGATGGCGCATCTGAAGGAAGCAATCCTCGCCGGTAAGGACTTAAGAGCCGATGAAGAATTGGCAAAGCATGCAGACTGGGTAGATGAATTCCGACCGAAATACGATGCTATCACTGCAGAGAACATCGACGGTATCGTAGAGAAGGAGATCGGTCTGGTATTCATGCAGGTATTGGAAGATGCCGGTGTCTATAAGAGAACTGAAGAAGGCCAGAAGGCGTTCGATCGTTTTATTAAATGCTTGTAATAATAGTTCAGCCATAGAATGACAGAACCGGCGATTGGGTGCTTGCACACAAAGCGACGGAGAGCGTGATAACGCGACTTTGCGAATGGCGCGGGCTGAACGTTTGTTGTATAATATTTGTTGCGAGGAAGAGGAATTGTGGTGACACAATTCTTCAGACTGTAGACAAAGCTCCTTCCTGTGAGGGAGCTTTGTCTACAGTCTGTTTATTTATCGTTATCTTCTCTTTTCCGAATCATGCCTCTTACTTTTTATAGTACCATCTTCCTGTATAGGGTGCAAGTCGTCACTGATGGTTCGTATAAATAATTTTATGCGTTTTTGCTGTATTTTTAAAGGTGCGAGATTTGTATAATTCCGATAATTGTAGTATACTGTAGGAAAAAATTTTTCGTAACACATCAGTTCACCATGTATTACAGAAAAGAGGTTATATTTCAAATGAAAAAGCAAAGCAAAGTAACCAGTCAGTCTGCCATGCTGCAGCAAAACACAAGATCAACCTATCGGATACTGATCATCAGCATCGTTATGCTGATCCTGTTCATCGGATCCAACATGTATCTGAGCCGGATCAATTCCCAGCAGCTGGAAGCTACCATGTATCTGAACCAGTATCGTCTGGGTTCCAAGACGCTGACCGCTGCCGTACAGTCTTACGCAGTCACCGGAGACCAGACCTACTATGACAATTATATGAAGGAATTAAACGAGGACAAAAATCGTGACATTGCCTGGGAAGGTCTTCAGAAAGACGGTCTGACCGACAATGAATGGGCACTGTTAAACCATATTGCTGAAATGTCCAACGGTCTGGTTCCTCTGGAAGAAGAAGCCATGGATAAGGCCGGTTCCGGAGATACACAAGCAGCTATTTCTTATGTATTTGGTGAGGAATATGAATCTACCGTACAGGAGATCACTGCAACCACAGATAATTGTATCAATGATATCCAGGCACGTATGGCTCAGAAGCAAAATACTCTGAATCTGATAATGATCACTACCATGGTGATTTTCATTCTCTGCTTCCTGACCATTGCCCGCAAGATTGTCACCACACTGACCTTTGCAAAACAGGAACTGCTGATTCCCATTGTAAAAGTATCCGAGCAGATGAAAGTACTTGCGCAGGGACATTTTGACAGCCGTCTGGATCTGCCGGAGGATGACAGTGAAGTCGGCATCATGGTGCAGGCCGTTCATTTCATGAACGACAACTTTACCAAGATGATCACCGAGATTTCCGAGATCTTAGGTCAGATGGGTCAGGGCAATTACCGTGTAGAGCCTACGGAAGAATATGTCGGTGACTTTGTACAGATCAAGGATTCCATGGTGAAGATCATTGCCGATATGAAGAAGACACTGTCCACCATTCAGGTCAGCGCACAGGAGATCGATGGTGGTTCCGAGCAGCTGGCACAGGCAGCTACCGATCTGGCAGAAGGTTGTACCGCACAGGCCTCCAAGATTTCCGAAGCATCCCAGATGATCGACGCTATGGCAAAGAGTATTGAAGAAAAAGCCAGAGTTGCACAGGAGACCGCAGATATCTCCAAGCAGTCCGCACAGACGGTTGCTGATGGCAATGCCAAGATGCAGGAACTGAAAGTCGCAATCGGTGAGATCAGTAAATGTTCCGAGGAGATTCGTTCTATCATTCAGGTCATTGAGGATATCGCTTCCCAGACCAACCTCCTGTCACTGAATGCCTCCATCGAGGCTGCCCGTGCCGGAGAAGCAGGCCGCGGATTTGCTGTCGTAGCCGAGCAGGTCAAGAATCTGGCGGAACAGTCCACCGAGGCTGCCGGAGAGACCACAAAGCTGATCGGGAGCACCATCGATGCTGTCAACAAGGGAATCGCCATTGCAGAAGAAACCGAAGCCAGCATGGATCAGGTAATGGAAGAAGCCGAGGCTTCTACCAAGCGTATGGTTGATATGGCACAGGCCCTTCAGGCTGAAGTGTCCAGCGTCCAGCAGATCGATGAAAACATCGCTCATGTGGCCGGAATCGTGGACAACAACTCCGCATCTTCTCAGGAGACCGCCGCTGTCAGCGAAGAACAGTCCGCGCAGGTACATACTATGTTACAGCTGATGCATCAGTTCCAGATCTAGTTTTCAGAATGATAAAGCCTGAGTGCTTCTAAAGAAGCCTCAGGCTCAGACTGTAGACAAAGCTCCTTCCTGTGAGGGAGCTTTTCTTGTGTCATGACTG
>ERZ791893.1432-NODE-1432-length-12197-cov-2.389475_pt1 | contig 12197 bp, 10 predicted proteins | sample MGYA00510154_ERZ791893 | MGnify/ENA primary metagenome ERZ791893 (study PRJEB30046, sample SAMN00792068) | human gut metagenome | study: EMG produced TPA metagenomics assembly of the A metagenome-wide association study of gut microbiota in type 2...
TTAATCGGAACACCTGCAGCCATAAGTGACATACAAGATGCACATGTTGAAGCCATTGATGTAGAGCCGTTTGACTCAAATGTCTCAGATACGGCACGGATAGTATATGGGAACTCCTCAACGCTTGGAAGTACAGGAACAAGTGCCTTCTCAGCAAGTGCTCCGTGTCCAATCTCACGACGTCCCGGTCCACGTGATACCTTTGTCTCTCCTACAGAGTATGCAGGGAAGTTATAGTGATGCATATATCTCTTTGTTGTGATATTTGCATCAAGTCCGTCGATTTTCTGAATCTCTGATAAAGGAGCAAGTGTTACAACATCACAAATCTGTGTCTGTCCACGGGTAAACATTGCAGAGCCGTGAACTCTAGGAATCAAATCAACCTCTGCTGCGAGTGGTCTGATCTGGTTGATTGCACGGCCGTCCGGACGCTTATGATCCTTTAAAATCATCTTTCTGACTGTCTTCTTCTGATACTGGTAAATAGCCTCGCCAAGTACTGCAAGGTACTCCTCATTGTCAGCGAAGGCTTCCTCTAACTGCTCTGTAATTGCTCTTATATTTTCCTCACGCTTCTGCTTCTCATCTGTGAATACTGCCTCCTCCATCTGCTCAGGAGTAACAATTTTCTTGATATCCTCGAACATCTGCTCAGGAATAGCACAGCTCTCATACTCATGCTTTGGCTTGCCAATCTCATCACGGATCTGATCCATGAATGCGATAACTGTCTGGTTGATATCGTGGCACTTGTAGATTGCCTCAATCATCTGATCCTCAGGAATCTCATTGGCTCCTGCTTCAATCATGATGACCTTTTCCTTTGTAGAAGCAACTGTGAGCTGTAAATCGCCCTCATCCCACTGCTTCTGTGAAGGGTTTACGATAAACTCTCCATCAACAAGTCCCATCTGTGTCATGGCACATGGTCCGTCAAACGGAATATCTGATATATGAACAGCAAGAGCTGTACCGATCATTGCAACTATCTCAGGACGGCACTCAGGATCCACTGACATGACAAGGTTGTTTAATGTAACATCATTTCTGTAATCCTTTGGGAAAAGAGGTCTCATAGGACGGTCAATTACACGATCTGTAAGGATGGCGTTCTCAGATGCCTTTCCCTCACGCTTGTTAAAACCACCCGGAATTTTTCCTACAGAGTACATCTTCTCCTCGAACTCAACACTGAGTGGGAAGAAATCCACACCGTCACGTGGCTTGTCAGATGCTGTAGCTGTTGAAAGAACTGTTGTATCACCATACTTGATAAAAACAGCTCCGTTTGCCTGAGCTGCTACTCTTCCGATATCTACAGTAAGAGTCCTGCCGGCAAGTTCCATTGAATAACTTTTGTACATATTAATTCTCCTTAAAAATTCTTTTGCAGAAGTGTATTCCTCTTCCGAAACTACTAAACAATACATGTACGCTCATGCACTCTTTAGTGGTCTCGGCTTACTTCTGCTTTTCAAAAAACAATAATAAAAACAATAATAAAAACAATAATAAAAACAATAATAGAGCGGAATAATAATTACTCCGCTCTAAAGAAAATACTATTTTCTGAGTCCTAAACGCTCGATAAGTGAACGATATCTCTCGATATCAATCTCCTTAAGGTATGCAAGTAATCCACGTCTCTGACCGATCATCTTTAACATTCCTCTTCTTGAGTGATGATCCTTTGGGTTCTGTTTGAAATGCTCAGTTAACTCTGCGATTCTTGCTGAAAGAATTGCAATCTGAACCTCTGGTGAACCTGTGTCATTTGGTGTTCTACCGTACTCTGCGATAATAGCCTGTTTCTTTTCCTTTGCGATCATTGTTGATCCTCCTTATATTATAATGCGCCCTGATAACTGTATGATGCTCAGCAATAGGTCGGAGTGTCCAACTACCGAACATGGGCAAAACCATACTTATGCAGTATAGCATAGTAATCATTTGTTGTAAACTGTTTTTTTATTAATCCGGCAAATATCTTGCGACACAAATCGGATTTCTGTAATATGCATTTGAAACCTTGATTCCATCACGCTTGTTGCTGGCATGTACAATCTGTCCGTTTCCGATATAAATTGCAACATGTGAGATACTCCTTCCACTTCCATAGAAGAATAAATCTCCCGGCTTTGCTTCAGATGCACTGATTTTTGTGCCATATGAAGGCTGTGCTCTTGATGAATGCGGTAATGAGATTCCATACTTTCCAAGAATTCTCATTGTGAAGCCTGAGCAGTCAACTCCCTTCTCAAGGCTTGTACCACCCCACACATATCTGTTTCCGACAAACTGTAACGCATACGATACAACAGATGCCCTTACATCTGATACGCCGTCACCATACTTCACCTGCTCTATTGTCTTTGCTGTAGGAAGTGCCTGTGCCAGTGTCACATAATCCTGTGATATATATCCTACCGAATCATCCACACTTATCTCAACCCAGCCGTCAGCGACAGAATTAACCGTGAATGCCTCTGAATTTCCAACCTGCGAAAGCACCGCAGCCTCTGTTGACTTCTCTGCACGCACATTCAGTGTTTCCGTATTTACTGTGGCAACCGTCTTAATCTCCTGTTCTGCAATAGCCTCTGCCTCATCTCCTGTCACAAGATACTGCTTGTTTACATATCCTGTCACCTTGCCTGATGTGACCTTATACCAGTCTCCGGCATCCTCAAGAAGCTCACAGGCATTGTGATTGGTAAGTATTCCTATTACCTCGCTGTCTGTCGAAGCTTCCTGTCTGATATTTAAGTTTCCGCTGCTGATAACCGACATACCAAGATTTGTGTAACCACAGGTCTGTGCGGCTGTCGGTGTCTGGGATGCCTCATTTGCCTGTTCTGTCTCCTGTGCAGTATTGCCAACCTGTGCACCCTGAGCAGATGCAGTAACAACATTGCTGTCGTTTTGCGCTACCGATACGTCAGCTCCATAATAAGTAAGAGCCGATGTAACCCCTGCTGTGAGAAGCTCTGTGGCATCTGCCGCCTCTGTCAGACCAAGGGCCACCCCCGCATTGACTGTTCTGTTTTCCTTTAATGATGTTCTGGCATCTACTGTGCTGCTTGAACTCATAGATACAGCACCTATAATAATAGCAAACGCTACAACGCCTGCTGCCTGTCCTAATTTTAATTTATTTTTCATATAGCCTCCAGTTCATGCTATCCATAATCCCATGTTTACGAGTATATCACAAATTGTTAAAATGTCAATATTTCTCCGTAATATTTCCGTAATATTTGTCATTTTTTCGTTATTTTGGGTAATTTCGCAAAAAAACAGCCACACTAGAATGTGTGACTGCCTGCATAATTGATTGTATAATTGATATCTGCACTCATCTGGCTCTTTAACGCTTCTATTGAATCAAACTTCATCTCAGGTCTTACGAACTTATGAAGCTCTACCATGATATCCTGTCCGTAAACATCCTGCCCAAAATCTATGATATATGTCTCTGCACCGATTGGATTTTTGCCCTCTATAGTAGGCTTGCATCCTATATTGGTTACACCAAGGTACCAGTTGTCCCTGACAAGAACTCTTGACATATACACTCCCTTTGGTGGAAGCAGCTTATCGTGCGGCACTGAAAGGTTGACTGTCGGAATGCCAATAGTCCTGCCCAGTGCTCTGCCATGCACTACTCTTCCTTTTATGAAAAAGGGATATCCCAGCAGTTCATTCGCCTTTTTAATATGTCCTGCCGCAATCTCCTCGCGGATATAGGTACTGCTTATATCCCTGTCTCCATCCTTTATCTTGTCCACCACAATAAGCTCGTATCCAAGCTCTCCTGCCATCGCAGAAAGCAGCCGATGGTCTCCTGCCCTGTTGTGCCCGAAACGGAAATCATCTCCGACAATGATACACTTGACATTAAGACTTTTAACTATCCATCTGACAAACGCATCCGCCTCCATCGTCATCACCTGTGGCACAAACGGACACTCTATCAGATAGTCAATACCTGATTTTTCAAACACATACTCTTTTTCATCGTTTGTGATTATAACCTTTGACTCAACGCCAAGTACCTCCGATTTGGGAGGAATGTCAAATGTAAATATGATGCGCTTGTAGCCATGCAGATTGCTCTGTTCAATTTGCTTTTCCATCAGAAATTCATGTCCTCGGTGAAGCCCGTCAAACTTTCCAAACGAGATGACGGACGGCTCCTTGACATGAAAATCCAGAGTTTTGCTTATATATTCCATAATATCTGTATACTATTCTATTCCATAAAAATCTTAACCGGCTTAAACTCACCGGTCTCATCAAGATACGAATACACACCGACAAATATGCCCTCATGATTGTATACTCTGTATCTTATATCAGAGTCAGCACTGTGTTTTAAATAATCCGTAAGCACTGCCGGAATTTTATTTCCATTTCTGACAAGCTTATCAGCATCTGAAGCAGTATGCACTGCCGGCAGATTTTCGAATACTCCGTCAACAGGCATCACCATATCAAAGCAGCCTTCATCCACCTTTGACTGAATCTGCGAAAGTGTAAGTGCATGCTCTAAGTCAAAGCCTGCTACCCTTACTCTAAGCAGTGACTTCATGCAGCCATGGCAGCCCAGCCTCTCTCCGATGTCATTGCACAGCGTCCTGATATATGTGCCCTTTGAACAGTGCACCGTCATCGTAACCTCCGGTAAATCAATGCTTTCAACCTTGATATCAAACACCTCGATATCCCGGGCTTTTCTCTCTATAACCTTGCCCTCCCTGGCAAGCTCATAGAGCTTTTTCCCATTGACCTTTAGAGCCGAATACATTGGCGGCACCTGCTTTTGTCTGCCAATAAACTGTGATATTGCATCATACACCGCCTGCTCAGTCACATTGACCTCAGCCTGATTTAAGACCTGCCCTGAAATATCCTGTGTATCTGTCTCCTGTCCTAAAAGCAGCACAGCTTTATAGACCTTGTCCTTATCTGTCAAAAGGTCACACACTCTGGTTGCCTTTCCAAGGCAGACAGGAAGGACGCCTTGCGCATCAGGATCAAGTGTACCCGTATGACCAATCTTCTTCTGGTGGAATATGCCTCGAAGCTTTGCCACAACGTCAAAGCTTGTATAGCCCTTTTCCTTGTATACATTGATTATTCCATTAACCATCTGCCCAAGAATCTCTCCCTAAATATTGTCCTTAATTGCCGTAAGGATGCGGTCTGTTGCCACCTCAAGCGGTCCGTCAATCGTAAATCCGGCGGCCTTTACATGTCCACCGCCGCCAAATACCGACGCAACCTTTGCCACATCATAATCACCGTTTACACGCAGGCTGCCCTTGTAGGTACCATCCTCATTTTCATAGAGAAATACAGCAACCTTTATATCCTTTGTCACACGCAGCTGATTTACAATGCCGTCGAGATGCTTTGGAAGCACATCGTACTTCTCCATCTCAGCGCGCGATACTGCAGACAATATAACATCACCATTCAGATACAAAGCAGCATTCAAAAGCGCCTGCCCCATAATCTTGTTCTGAGCAAATGTCTTTGTATAAAATGTATCATCGATTATCCTTGAATAATCAATGCCCATCTCCATCAGGGAGCCTGCTATATCCATAGTCTTTTTTGAAGTGCATGAATACTGGAACACGCCTGTATCATGCACCATGCCTGTGTAAATACACTCTGCTATCTGTATTGTGATGCGCTCCTTCGGCAGAAGTTCAAACACAAGCTCACAGGTTGAGCTCGCATCCGGAAAGATGTAATTTGCGTCTGCAAAGGCCCCGTTTGTAACATGATGATCTATGCAAAGTGTCCTTTTTGCAGACTCAAAATACTTAGCTGCACTTCCCAGTCTGCCTGTGTCACTGCAGTCACATGCTATGAACAGATCGTATACTGTATCATCCGCATAGCCGCTGTCAATCTCATCTGCTCTTTGCATGAACTTAAAGATGTTCGGGCTTGGCTCTAAATAAAGCCTTGCCTTTATATCAGGATAATAATCCTTTATGTAGTTGTATACCGCAAGTGTTGAGCCGACACAGTCGCCGTCCGGTCTCACATGACCGGAAACGGCAACTGATTGTGCATCCTTTAAAATAGAATCAATCTCTGTCATAATCAATCCTCTTTGTTAATCCTCTTTGAGATTTTTTGTTACTTCATCAATCTTTTTAGACATCTCAACACCATACTCTATAGACTGGTCTATGATAAATGTAATGGCAGGTGTATTTCTTAAATTGATGTTCTTTGCGAGAGTTCTGCGTATATATCCCTCCGCTGACTTAAGTCCTGCAAGTGTATCAGCCTGTGATTTCTTGTCACCAAGCACACTGATATAAGCCTTTGCTGTCTTTAAATCAGGTGCCACCTCGACAGCAACAACACTTGTCATGGGATTGATACGCGGATCCTTTATCTCACCGCGTATGATATTTGACAGTTCACGCATTACCTCTTCGTTGATACGAATATTTTTTATGCTGTTCTTTCTCATATAATCCCGCTTTCTTTTTATATTAAACCGTAACTATCCGAATAGCTGCATTAATTCAAGATAACCAATATATGATTATCTCGGAACCTCTACCATCTTGTAAGCTTCAACTATATCGAATTCCTGAATATCATTAAATCCGTCAAATACAAGACCACACTCGTAGCCTGTCTTGACCTCCTTGACGTCATCCTTGAATCTCTTGAGTGAAGCAAGGTCTCCCTCGAATATCTGCTCACCCTCTCTGCTAATTCTGACACGGCAGCCTCTCTCCATAAATCCGTCAAGCACATATGAACCTGCAATGTTTCCAACGCCTGAAGCCTTGAAAATCTGTCTGATTTCCGCATGTCCGATAACCTTCTCCTCAAATACAGGATCAAGCATACCCTTCATGGCAGCAGATACATCCTCGATTGCATTGTAGATGACCTTGTAAAGTCTGATATCTACGCCCTCACGGTCTGCTGTAGCCTTGGCAACAGGATCCGGTCTGACGTTAAAGCCAATGATGATTGCATTTGATGCTGATGCAAGGATAACATCTGACTCGTTGATGGCACCAACGCCGCCATGGATGACCTTGACCACAACCTCCTCATTTGAAAGCTTGACAAGACTCTGCTTAACAGCTTCAACTGAACCCTGTACATCTGCCTTTACGATGATATCAAGCTCCTTCATGTTGCCTGACTGAATCTGTGAGAACAGATCATCAAGTGACATCTTTGCCTTTGTATCCTCGATGAGCTTATTCTTCTCCTCTGAAATATATGTGTCAGAGAATGCCTTTGCCTCCTTCTCTGAATCGCATGCCACAAATGTCTCTCCTGCTGAAGGCACACTGTTGAGTCCAAGTATCTCTACAGGTGTAGAAGGCTTAGCCTCCTTTACTCTGCGGCCCTTGTCATCAATCATGGCTCTTACCTTACCATAGCTGCTTCCGCATGCGATAGGATCTCCGACATGGAGTGTTCCTTTTTGTACAAGCACTGTGGCAACCGCACCACGGCCCTTGTCAAGCTGCGCCTCGATTACGAGACCTCTTGCATTTCTGTCCGGATTAGCCTTGAGCTCGAGAACCTCTGCTGTGAGAAGAATCATCTCAAGGAGATTGTCGATACCTTCCTTAGTATGTGCAGATACAGGACAGAATATTGTGCTTCCGCCCCAATCCTCCGGGATAAGCTCATACTCTGAGAGCTCCTGCTTAACCTTGTCGATATTGGCACTTGGCTTATCTATCTTGTTGACTGCAACGATAATCTCTACACCGGCTGCCTTTGCATGGTTTATTGCCTCAACAGTCTGTGGCATTACACCATCATCTGCAGCAACAACAAGGATTGCGATATCAGTAGAGTTTGCACCACGCATACGCATTGCTGTAAATGCCTCATGTCCCGGTGTATCAAGGAATGTGATGTTCTGGTCATTGATTGATACAACAGATGCACCAATGTGCTGTGTGATACCACCTGCCTCACGGTCTGTAACACGTGTCTGTCTGATGGCATCAAGCAGTGATGTCTTACCATGATCTACGTGACCCATTACGCAGACTACAGGTGGACGAGGAACCATCTTGCTCTCATCCTCTTCATCCTCCTTGAGAAGCTCTGCAATCACATCGACTTTCTCCTCTTCCTCACAGATGAAATTGAACTCTAACGCAATCTCCTCAGCAGCTGCAAAATCAACCTCAGAGTTAACTGTTACCATCTCGCCCTTCATGAAAAGCTTCTTTACGATGGCTGAAGGCTGAACCTTCATCTTATCAGCTAAGTCCCTTATTGTAATCTTCTCCGGAAGAGAAATTGTCTTAATCTCGTTCTCATCCTCTTTTGGCTGTGCCTTCGGCTGCTGTGGCTTTTTCTTTCCGCCGTGCTTCTCGAGATTGATGTAATTCTCCTGCTTCTTTCCGAGCTTATCCTGCTTCTGGCTCTGATTGTGATTATGCTTATTCTTTCTATCGTTGCCTCTGTCGCGGCTCTCCTTTCCTCTTACATCATCAGGAGCTGCAACTGCAACTGTTTCTTTTCTGAAACGATTTCTGTCATCACCTCTGCTGCCTGTTCTATCGTTATTTCTGTCATTGCTCCTGCTTCTGTCATTGCTTCTGCTTCTGTCATTATTTTTGTCAAAGCTTCTGCCACCCTCTGCAGGACGTCTGGAGTCATTTCTGAAGCCTCTGTTATTGTCTCTATTATTGTCTCTGCTGTTATCGCGGTTATTGTCGCGATTGTTTGGTCTTCTATCGCTGTTTCTGTCCGTATTTCTGCTTCTGTCGGCATTTCTGTCGGTATTTCTGTCAGTATTTCTGTTGTTGATTCTGTCACCATTATCCTGACGTCTGTCGCCTCTTCTGTCTGCGTCAGCCTGACGTGCCGGACGTGAATTGGCTGCCTTCATATCTGCATACGGATCTGCTGTACGCTCACTTATAGGGCGCATAGCTCTCTCTCCGACCGGTCTTGGCTTAATAATGCTGTGCTGCTCAGGACGTGATGACTGATTATCGCGTCTGCCATTGCCATTCCTGCGCTGCGAACTGTTATTTCCATTATTTCCGCTGCCGTTTCCACCATTTGTTTTCCTACCCTGCTTACTGTACTGGGCATTGAAAACTGCTGTGATGCTTGCCTTTTTCTTTGGTCTGTCGGCTGCCTTAGCCTCATCCTTTTTAGGTTCTTCCTTCTTAGGTGCATCTTTTTTTGCTTCTGTTTTTGCGTACTTCTTTCGTACAATTTGCTGTGCCTCATCCTCAAGACCGCTCTGCACATTTTTGACAGCAAACTGTGTGCCGTTTAATGTGTCTATGACTTCCTGCGACTTTATATTTAATTCTTTTGCAAGTTCATGAACTCTCATTTTTGCCATATATCTATTTTCCTCCATTATTCAGTTTTATTCGACTGCAGCTTTTTTATCACTGCATTTGCAAGGTTTTCATCCGTTACTGCAAGGGAAGCGCGAAACTCTTTGCCTATTGCATTCCCTAACCCCACCTTGTCACTATAAAAATAAATCGGAACCTCATAGAAAGCAGTCATATCCGAAAAATGCTTCTTTGTGTTGTCTGATGAATCATCTGCAACTATCACTAAAAATGCCTTTCCAGTCTTTACAGCTTTCTCTGTAGAAAACTCTCCGCTAACCACATTGCCTGACTTTGCTGCTAAGCCCAGCATAGAAAGTACTCTATCTGTCAATTTGGTTCATCTCCTTTTCAAGCTCCTCATATACCTGTTCTGATACACTAACGCCAAGGGATCGCTCAAGTGCCTTTGTCTTTTTAGCCTTTTTAAAGCATTCAAGGCTCTTACATATATAAGCTCCCCTGCCGTTTTTCTTGCCGGTGTCATCGAGAATTATGTCGCCCTCCGCAGTCTTTACCACGCGAATAAGTGACTTCTTTTCCTTCATCTCCTGACAACCTACGCATTTGCGCATTGGAATCTTTTTATTTGCCATTACTGCTCATCACCACTATCTGCCGCATCATTTTCTGTACCTGCTGCTCCGTTCTCGTCAGCCTCTGTATCAAAAGCCTCTGCCTGTACATCTGCCTGTTCTGTATCAGCTAATCTCTCGTTCTCAGCAAGCTCATCATCCGAATAATCATAATCGTCATCATAATCATCCTCTTCATAGTCATTCTCATAATCCATGAAGTCCCCTGACTCTCTGGCCTGTGTCTCGCTCTTGATATCAATCTTGAAGCCTGTAAGTCTTGCTGCAAGTCTTGCATTCTGTCCTTCCTTACCGATTGCAAGCGAAAGCTGATAATCCGGAACAACAACCTTTGCTGATTTCTCATCTGCATCTGCGATAACAGAGATAACCTTTGCAGGGCTAAGTGCGTTCTGGATAAGTATTGCCGGATTCTCATCCCATGTGATGATATCGATTTTCTCACCGCGAAGCTCATTTACGATAGCATTTACTCTGGCACCATTCATACCTACACATGCTCCTACAGGGTCTACGTTTGGATCATTTGACCATACTGCAATCTTTGTTCTGCTTCCGGCCTCACGTGAAATAGCCTTTATCTCAACTATGCCCTCTTTAACCTCTGTAACCTCTGACTCGAAAAGTCTCTTCACAAGCTCAGGGTGTGTTCTTGAAACAAGAATCTTTGGCCCCTTTGATGTGGACTTAACCTCAAGGATATATACCTTGATACGCTCTGTAGGCTTGAATACCTCACCCTTTATCTGCTCACTCTCAGTCAGAAGTGCATCTGCCTTACCTAAGTTGATGCTGACATTCTTTCCGATGTATCTTTGAACAACACCTGTCACAACATCCTTTTCCTTGCTGTTGTACTCGTCAAATATTACCTTTCTCTCCTCCTCGCGGATTTTCTGAAGGATAACATTCTTTGCGTTCTGTGTAGCAATACGTCCGAATTCCTTTGACTTAACCTCAACTCTCACGATATCTCCAAGCTGATAGTTACCGTTTACCTTGTGCGCATCTGCTAAGGAAATCTCCTCAACCGGATCCTCAACCGTATCTACAACCGTCTTCTCCTGGTAGCATGAGAAAGCACATGTCTCAGGATCTATTTCTACCTTTACATTGTCTGATTTACCAAAATGGTTCTTGCAGGCAGTCACAAGAGAGTTCTCAATTGCCTCAAGTAAAGTTTCTTTACTGATGTTTTTCTCCTGCTCTAATATATTTAACGCTTCTAATAACTCATTGCTCATTATTTTTTCCTCCTATTTGTGTTATCGTGCGCTTTAATTAAAAATCCAATGCCTGACGTATAAGCGCAATGTCACTCTTATTGAATGTAGTCTCATTGCCGTCTTCATCGGTTATTGTCACTGTATCCTTATCATAGGCTTTAAGCAGACCATAAAATTCCTTTGATTTGTTGATAGCCCTGTATGTGCGAATCTCTATCTCCTTATTCATATTGCGCACATAGTCCTTTTCCTTCTTGAGAGGTCTTCCAAGCCCCGGCGAGCTGACCTCGAAGGTGTACGAATCAGGAATATAGTCCTCTCTGTCGAGAATCTCATTCATCTGCCTTGCAACCACTTCACAGTCATCAACAGTTATGCCACCCTCCTTATCGATATATGCTCTCAGGTAGTTCATACCGCCTTCCTTAACATACTCGACATCAACAAGCTCAAAATTCATGCTGTCAAGAATTGGTTGTATAAAGCTCTCCGTCTTTGCCTCATATACACTTGCCTTTGACATTTTATCACCTCTCTTTTGATTATATGTCTGTAACTATTCACAATTGCTGTGAATAGCTGCCTGATGTTTATAAACGTGAATTGAGAGAGGACTTTTGCCCTCTCTCAATCTAGTCAACGTTGTTATCATAGGTATAATAGCACTATCAGAAAAAAAAATCAAGTTTTTTTAAAAAAGTACTTGCTTTTTTTAAAACTCCATGATAGTATAATACACGGTTCGTTGGTCAAGCGGTTAAGACGCCGCCCTCTCACGGCGGAAACACGGGTTCGATTCCCGTACGGACTGCTCACTGATATTTATTTAATTAAATACAGCCCAACCCGAAAGCATCGCATTTATGCGATGTTTTTTTATTGTTAGATTGTTGCTGACGCCGGACGCACCCGCAGCAGTAAAATACACCTTGCATGCGCTAACGCTACGCTGTCAAGATACTGTACGAATTATGCTTTTTAGGCTTCCTCTGCTT
>ERZ791893.1448-NODE-1448-length-12076-cov-11.109142_pt1 | contig 12076 bp, 9 predicted proteins | sample MGYA00510154_ERZ791893 | MGnify/ENA primary metagenome ERZ791893 (study PRJEB30046, sample SAMN00792068) | human gut metagenome | study: EMG produced TPA metagenomics assembly of the A metagenome-wide association study of gut microbiota in type 2...
CTGTGGTACGCCACAAATTCGACGGCACCGTGGCGGTCTTGGCATGGGAGCTTTCTTCCCTTTGTATTTGGTATATTCCGATTATAGCACTTTGAGCAGAAAAGAGCAATTTTTTCAAAAGCTGCTGCGTTTTCCTTCCTCATATGTGTGCCGGCTGATATTCGGAGTCGAAGACTACGTGTGAGGTATGTTCGTATTGTCAGATTACTATGTCTGTTTGGCTCCGGAATGGCCCGTGCGCCTCCTCCTTTACCATGCAATACGCCTTTCAACTAAATATGTCCCACAAAAAGAAAAAGCCCGGCAAGCCAAAACTTGTCGGGCAGAAAGTGGATTTACTTTTCTTCCATCCAACCAAGGAATGTCTGCAATTTCTGTATGTCACCGTCATCGAGGTCTTGCAGTCGGTTAAAAATGTTGATACGGTCGGTTTCATCCCCGGCACCGGTAAAGAATTCCTGCGGGGTTACGCCGAGGTATTCACAGATGCGCAGAAATTCGTGCATCGAGGGCATTGCCTTGCCGATCGAAATACTGCGCATATAGCTGCCGCTTTTACCAAGGTCAAGGCTCATTTTATGTTCAGAAACGTGGAGGCGATGGCGCAGCTGCGTGATGCGCTTACGGACAAAATTCTCATATTCGGCTACCTGTAGCAAGCAGATACACCCTTTCCCATTTATACTATAATATGTAAATATTGTAATATAAATCGCGGTAGAGCGTTCAGCATTGATGTATCAGTTTTCGCTGGATTGCCAATATGTTGACGATTAAATACTGAATTTTGAAAAAAGTTTTTTCAGGCGCGGTGTATCAGATAAGCAGCAGGTCGGGAAAGCGTAAAATATGGTCGATATGCGCAATCGCCTCGGCTAATGTATCAAAGCGCCCCTCGCACGGATCGGGCACCTCAGTTAAGGCGGTGGGGTCTGCCGTAAGACCGTTTTCCTCCAGCCACGCATCAAACGCCTTGCGCATCGCTGCGGCGTTGGCGCGCTTTTCCTTGTCGGTGGCACGCTCATCAAGGTAGATAATAGCATCATATCGGTCGGTTTCGGTGTTGTGGGTAATTTCTGCAAAGGTGAATCTGTCTATATAGGTATGGAATAAGAGTTCTACACCCAACTTGTGCAGCTCGTTTTCCGCGCGCTGGCGCTCGGAAATTTGCGCTTTTTCGCCCAACGCAGTGCGCAGCTTCCGGAACAATTCATCCCCGTTTGCAGGATAGAACGCAGTACCCTTGGTGTCCTCGATTTCCTCAAAGCAGTATGCCTGCTGCGAGGGCGACAGCATCCCCTGTTCAGCCAGCTGTATGGCATCGAGAAGATCCTGCCGATAGGATTGCGATAACGACATTGCGAATTCCTTTTTCATAAAAGACCGCTCCTTGTTTATAATTGGTGAATCTAGTATGAATTATAATTCTTATTCGTGTCGAAATAACTCGAAAGCAAGGATACAAAGGGGAAAATTCATACAACAATCATCAAGAAGAAAAGGAGCAGTTTCCAACAAGCATCCGGTGTCACGATATGCTAGGCGTGGATGTATTGGTCTACAGAATTGGGCATAAATTTGTTTTTGATAGCAACTTAGCCAAATGGGCAATTTGTTTTAGGATATTATTCAGACCAAATATGTTTCCTTAGCTATTTGATGAATGTAATAATCCGAGAGGAGGCTGGTGTCCCCCATAGTGGTGCTGCTGTTCGTGGCCGGGGTCTTGTTTTGTCTGCTGTATGGCGTATGTGCAAGCATCGGCACGCTGCTTTCGGGCTTGGGCTCGTTTGCCACCCTGCTGGCACTGCTGGACGGCAGCTATGCAGAAGCACTCGCCTCAGTGCTCGTGGCCTTGCTGCTGTGTCCGTTTACTGCGCCACGGCTGCTGCATTGGGCTGGCAGCGGTCTGATTCTGGCAGCGACTATGCTGTTCAACTACTTTTACTGAAAGAACTACATAAGGCCAAAAAATCCGTTGCAAGTGCAGCGGATTTTCCTGTTTCTATGGCAAGTGATGAAGAAGTCATTAAGTCGGGATAGTAATGGAAGAAGTGCAAAAGATTTTATGTTGAATTTATATTATTTTTCAAGAAGGTACTTGATTCATCCGGGGGGGTGCTATACTTTACTACAATGCAGTATATTCGGCGGGAAAGGAGTATTTGAGCTTGAACACATCGAAGAAAGCCGAGAGGACGGAAAAAATGATTGGTATATGTCTGGACTGCTTTGTTGAAAAAGGGCTGACGGTAACGACCACCACAGATCTCTGCAATGCAAACAATCTGCAAAACGGCGGGATCTATTACTATTTTGACACAAAAGAAGAGATGGTTCTGGCCTGTGTCGAAGAAGCAATTTCTCGCATTGAGCAGGGTGCGTTCAGCATTGCCTTTGAAGATATCAAAGATATTGCCAATATGATGGACCATCTCGGCACTCTTGCGGATGAACTGTCTCCGGTTATGCGTTTTCTGGTCAGCGTATGTGTGTCGCAGGAATACGGAAACAAAGTCAAGCCATACCTTGTACAGCTTGCAGGTCGCTACCCTTATTATACGAAAAAAATTGCCGAGATTCTCGGCTGCACCGCAGCGGAAGTAGAACCGTATGTCCACCTGTCTATTCTGGCGCTGAACAACTATATGATTTTTAATGAGCGGGCGCTGTTCCTGCCGCAGATAGAGGCGGCGAAAAAAGGACTGATGCAGCTTGCGAAAAGGAAGGGATGATACAGATTACGACAAGTAACAAAACAGATAAGAGCAGAGAAACCTTATAGGGAGGTAAACAAATGAAGAAAAGAGTATTGAGTATTCTGATGATGCTGTGTCTGGCGCTAACACTTCTGCCTGTGTCCGTTTGGGCAGCAGACAGTGTTGCAGAAGTCAGCACACAGGAAGATTTGAATGCTGCACTGAGCAATGCAAGTGTAACAGAAATTCATATCATCGCAGACATGACTTATAATGATCCGCTGAACGCAACCAAGCCCGTTCAGGTGGATGATGGTGTGACACTCACCATAAGCGATTACGATACAACGGTATCCGGTACGATCGTGAATAATGGTACTGTCAAGGTAACCAGCAAATGGGTTTGCTTATGGAAAGCACAGACCACAGGTAACGGCAAGCTGATTGGTGGAACTGATAATTTTGGAAATTCTAGTACCTACGTTGACTATGGCTGCGTCCCTGAAACAATGTTGGAAAACTCGAACTGCCGTATCAATATTGTGAAGGATATTTCTCAACCGGTTACTGCAATGCTGCCCGATACTATGCAGACCGGAGATACCATCAGCGTTACATTCAGCAATCTGATTGAGAGCGTCGATCCGGCCAAAGTATTTAACTTTGTCTGGAAAGACGGCAGCAGCTTCACAATATATGATGGACAAGCAACGCCGACATTAACGAAGCCCGGCGAACTAAACCTGAGTCTCACCCCGAAAAAGCCCTATGTGATGTGTACATCTAACGGAACTATGGGCAGTCTGGACGCGCGAGGTACGGTGACGCAGAAGCTGCTGGATACGATCTATGTCGACCAAAGCAGCGGCAATGATTCCAATCTGGGTGATACTGCGGCACAGCCTGTAAAAAGCGTAGGTAAAGCGCTGGATAAGATCACCGATGACGGCAAGATCGTTCTGCTGAGCAATTACAACGGGCGGATCGTTTTCAACAAGAGCGTTACGGTCAAGGGAGAAGATGGAAACGCTTTTGCGCTGACATCTTCATCTACCAATTATGTGTCGGATGGCGTCACCGTGAAATTTGAGAATCTGAATTTTACGGAAAGTACACAATTCAGTAGATACAGCAGTACTGCTTTGGGTACCGGTTCGCTGGTTTTCACGAACTGCACCGGCAGCCTTTCCATCGGTTCGGGTGATATTTCTAATATTACCATGGAAAACAGTCAGCTCAGCGGCAACATCAGTGCGTCTGAGTCACTCGCCATGAAGTCTTCTACATTCAGCGGAAAATTCAATACAAAGAACTTCACCGCCGAGGGTGATTGCACCATCAACTGCAAAAGGAATGCCCCCAGTCTCATCAGCGGCACGGTTACTGCAGAAACGCCAGTCAAGCTGGTTCCTTTTGAAAACGCCAAAGCCGGAGATAAGCTGTTAGAGGTTCCTGATTCGGCAGCAGCAAACAGCTTCGCATTATCTGACACAAGCGGTGTGTATGGCGTTGTGTTCAGCGCGCAGTCTAACGGAAATTATCTGCGCCTGGCGCAGCGTATTACATCTGAAAATGGCAAGATTGCTGTTGCCAACGAGCCGAAAAACAAGGATACAGTCTATGTTCCAGCCAATGTCAGGCTGGATGGCTTTGTCGCCGGTGTAAGGCTTGATACGGCAATGTGGAGCGGAAACACAAACGGTATATGGAATGCAGAAGAAACACCGGAACTGATTGTAACGCTGAAAGCAGATGACTTCTGCTTCTTTGACAGCAGTTTCTCTGCAGCCGCTGTGCAGGTTTACTCTTGGGCGGATATGAGTTCTCAACCAAGCTTTGAGGATACAGCAAAAAATAACAAGGTTACCTGCATGGTAAAACAGAATCAAGGTGCGTCACCAGACGGCAAAACCTACACCTTTACGATTCAGTATCCCAAAATTGAGCGGTTAGAGCAGAAGCTCACAATGGACACCACAGACCGAACGGCTTCTTGCAAGGAAGTGCTGCAGCCCCGCCATGTCGGCAACCCACAGGGTACTTTGAGTTATGAGAGCAGCAATCCTCAAATCGCTTCGGTGGATTCAGCAACCGGTGTAATCACGGTAAATAAGCCGGGTACGGTGACAATTACGATTCACGCAGCTCAAACGGATATTTATGCCGCTGCCGAAACAAGCTATCAGCTCGTTATCAGCCACAAGTATTCAGATACGTATAAAGCTGATGATGAAACCCATTGGAAGGAGTGCGCCTGCGGCGAGAAAACCGATGTGAACAACCATGCGGATGGTAACAAAGATCACAAATGCGATGTTTGCGGCAAGATTCTGAGCAAGTGCGCCGATACCAATAAGGATCACAAGTGCGACCTTTGTGGCAAAACGCTGAGTGAACACACCGGCGGCACGGCCACCTGCAAGGATAAGGCAAAGTGCGCGGTCTGCGGCGAAAGCTACGGCGAACTTGATGCCAATAACCACTCCAACCTCAAGCACATTGAAGCAAAAGCGGCAACCAAGACTGCCGAGGGCAATATCGAGTATTGGTACTGTGCTGACTGCGGTAAGTATTACAAGGATGCCAAAGCAACACAGGAAATCACCAAGGAGCAAACTGTAACGGCAAAGCTTCCGAGTGATAACAATACAAGCGCTGGCGGTAGCACTGGTAATAACAATAAACCGAGCAGCAATGCAACTACCTCGCCTCAGACCGGCGGTAGCACCGGTAATAACAATAAACCGAGCAGCAATGCAACTACCTTGCCTCAGACCGGCGACACAAGCAACCCTGCTTTGCTGGTTGTCCTTATGCTTGTCAGCGGTAGTGCAGCCATTGGTACAGCCGTTGTTGGCAGCAAGAAAAAGCACAACAGATAACTGAACAGCCCCCTCGCTCCATCTTCCGGGCAAAGCAAAAGCGCCGCAGCGATGTGGCGCTTTTCTATTGCCACAAAGCGGCAAATAGAGGGCTTTCCCACCATAAGCGACAAGTTATATTCCCCACCACCGTAAAGCCCCTCATATCTAACAAAAACGTCCAAAATCGCCCCGAAAGCGAACAGTTTCGGGAGATGTTGGGCGTTTTTCTATTTTCAAAAGCAAATCCGCAAACCCGGCGCGGGCAAGGAGGTGATGCAGATGCCCCGTATGCCGAAATATCTCAAGAGAGAATGGGCGTTCTTTCTTGGAGATTGCGGACGGAAGAAATATAACCCGCTATACACAATCGTCGTATGGAGATTGTTTCAAACGATTTGATTTACGCATAACACGCTATCGATAACATATCTTTGCAAAAAAGTCTATTCTTCTTTTTGAGGTTGTAAATACAAAACAGCCTCTACGGGAGTAGCCGACATTAGTAAACGACCTAATCAAAATGGGTCGGCTAGAAAGCCGGCCCATACTTTTTGAGAATACTTATAGGAATGCTTTTTGTTGGTGTCAATTTTACCCAAGTTCCTCGCCATTGCTGGCGATAACTTTCTGATACCAGAAGAAACTATCTTTTCGGATACGCTGATGCGTACCGTTACCGGCATCATCCTGATCCACATAAATGAATCCGTAGCGTTTGCTCATCTCTGAAGTACTGGACGAAATAAGGTCAATTGGGCCCCATGTGGTGTATCCGAGAATATCGCATCCATCTTCTGCAGCCAGCTTCATCTGGCGGATATGCTCTCTGAAGTAGGCAATCCGATATTCATCGTGGATTCTGTTCTCTGCATCGGGAGTCTCTACCGAGCCCATTCCATTTTCCAAAACGAAAATCGGCTTATTGTAGCGATCATACATTTGATTGCATACAATGCGCAGCCCTACAGGATCAATCTGCCAACCCCATTCTGTGGCAACAAGCTTGTCATTTTTCAGACCGCCAGACATGTTTCCACCGGTCATCTGCTTGCCTATGGTTGATGCCGCCGTGAGAATGGACTGATAATACGAGAATCCAACAAAGTCTACAGTTCCTTGCCTCATTAGTTCGGCATCATCAGCCTCACTATGAATTACAATTCCATTCTTTTCGAAGTATTTCTTGAAGAAATACGGATAGCAGCCCTTTGCCATAACATCGATAAAGCCGAGGTTCGTAAACTGATCGAACGATTGGTTGGCCAGCACATCGTTGGGATCTGTGGAATACGGGTAAGTCGTCAAATCAGCAATCATGCAGCCAATCATGAAGTCCGGATTGATTTTCTTGGCGTCAATAATGGCTTTTGCCGAAGCAACAAACTGATTGTGGATACCGTTCCAGCGTTTCTCTTCGTATTCTCTTCCCTCTCCAGAAACCATGCCGAGAGTCTTGAAAGGAGCCTTCAACGCCATATTGATTTCGTTAAAGGTCACCCAATATTTCACCTTATCCTTATAACGGGAGAACAGGCAATGGGCATACTTGCAATAGATATCAATCAGTTCTCGATTAGACCAGCCGCCATATTCTTCCCATACCGCAATAGGCGGATCAAAATGGGAAATTGTAATGAGCGGTTCAATATGATATTTCAGGCACTCATCAATCACAGAATCATAGAACGCCAAAGCAGAAGGATTCGGCTCTTCCTGCTCCAAATTTGGGAACAGTCTTGCGATAGAAACGGAGAAGCGAAAAACCTTGAAGCCCATTTCTGCAAAGAGCTTGATGTCCCCTTTGTAGGTATGATAGAAGTCAATGCCCCAACGTTTCGGATAATCAGACACAGGAGCAGTTTTGGCTTCATCAATCACTTCTTGAGTAACATATGCCTGACGCATTTCCTTGCGTTTGGACGGATCGATTGCCTTAATGACTTCAGGAAAAGTCATCACCTTTCCATCCTCATCCCAAGCACCCTCGGCCTGACATGCAGAAATAGCGCCACCCCAAAGGAAATCCTTACGGAATCCCATTGAATCACACCTTTCGGTTAAAAATTATCTCTTCGGTGTTTCTCCCAGCAGTTCTCCAAGACGAGCATCTGAATAAATCAAGTTGACAGTCTTATAGAAATGCTGGTATCCATCGCCCATGAAGGAATGGAACGCCTTGTCTTGATTATAAGTCCTGGGAAGTTCCTCAGAGAGACACTCCAGCAGATCTTCTACATAGTGGATGTCGATAGGCACCAAGCCATGTGCAGAAAGTATCGTGGAGATTTCATCTCTTCTCGCCAGGAGCTTCTTCATGCTGGAAATGCAACTTGAGAACGGTGCCTGGCCATCAGAGCTCATAAAATACCAGATATTATGTTCTGTTACCTGATCTCCGGAGAAGAGCCGTCCTGTTTCCTTTTCAAGAAGCATGATATGTCCATAGCTATGTCCGGGAGTATGGATTACTTCCAAATGCTTGCCACCGAGGTCGATGATATCCCCTTCGTTCAGAAAATGCGGTGTTGTATTCTCCGAAATCCGAGTATGTAAAAAGGTTTCTGCGTCAATATATGGTTTGAAATGAGGAGCCTTGTTGACGCGATACTCATACGCCTTTTTACGCATCTCTTCTGTATCATTGCAAAGAAGCTTACCGTAATCCAGCGGATGAAGCCAAACATCCTTGAAATGATTCGACCCAAGGCCATGATCCGGATCACCATGACTGATAACCAACATTACCGGCAAATCAGTAATCTGATGAATGATAGGCTGGATATCCTCATATCCATAGCCAATATCGAACAGCATGGCTTTTTCCTTGCCCAGCAGCAGATAACAGTGGACGCTATCTGTTTCAGTAATAACCCATAGATCCGGAGCCAACTGCTCCACCTTATTAATAGGTGTCGATAACATATTGATATCCCTATCGAAGATTTTAGTTTTCCTGAGCGGTGGTATAGCAGCTATCATCGAAGCCAAGCAGCCACGTTGCAGCAAAGCTGACAACAATCGTGATAGCAGCGGCGATAATAGCAAAGTAGAAGTTGCTAATGGAACCGTCCGGGTTCAGGAAGATCGGCATGGTAAAGAAGGACGGAGCGCCGAAACTATAAACACGAACCTGGAAGATTGCGCAGAAAATAGCGTTTACAATACAGGCAATCCAGGTTGCATACAGAGGCTTCTTCATACGAACGCAGATGCCATACAGAGTGGGCTCAGTAATACCAGCAAGGAAAGAAGTCAATGCGCAAGAACCAGCCAAAGCCTTGAGGTTTGCATTCTTGCTCTTCAGCAGGCATGCCATCGCAACACCAAACTGAGAGAAGTTCATACCGATAAAGGCAACGAACAGCATATTATCGTAGCCAACAGTAGCGAAAGAAGTCATAACCAGCGGAATCAATGCCAGATGCATGCCAGTCAGAACCAGCAGCGGAGCGAGGCAACCGATAACAAGCACAGAAGCCCAAGGAGCTACATTGTTGATGCCTGTCATTGCTGCACAGAGAAGATCGCCGCAGTAGCTGCCAATAGGGCCAGTCACACACAAGGTAACAGGAACCATGATCAGAAGGTTTACAAACGGCTGGAAAACAAAGCGAATGGCATTGGGAACGATCTTTGCAACGGACTTTTCTACATAGCTGTATACAAAAATCGTCAAGACAATGGGAATCAGCGTAGAAGAATAGCTTACCGCTTTTACAGGAAGGCCAAACAGTGTGATAGCTTCACCCGCATTTACCAGATCAATCAGTGTAGGACTGATTAGGATTGCACCAAGGAACAAACTGGTCATAACATCGCAGTTGAATCGCTTTGCAGAGGTATATGCCAACAAAATAGGCAGGAAGTACAGCGCACCATTACCAACCATACTCAGAATAGAGTAGGTTGTGCTTTCTGCATTCAAACCACACCAGTTGGTGAAAATGATAAGTAGCGCAGAAATCAAACCGCTGCACATAATCAGCGGAATTGCAGGGCCAACAATAGAGGACAGGACACCAAGCAAACGCGCACCAATATTTTGTTTTGTGTCAAGATTCTCCTTGACCGCAGAATCGGTCACAAAGTGGAACTCGCCCATAATAGCATCATATGCTTTGGACACATCGTTTCCAATGATGACCTGGATCCCATCCGGAGCTGAAACAGCGCCCATTACACCTGCAATGTTCTTCACTTCATCGAGGTCCGCCTTGGATTTGTCCTTCAGCGTAAAGCGGAGTCTAGTTGCGCAGTGGAGCAACTTAGAAACATTATCTTTGCCGCCGAGCTTTGATACGATACTCTCGCCAAGCTTTTTGTAGTCTTTTGCCATTTGTTTTTTCCTCCTACTTAATCTTTTGTGCATCCTGCACCTTTGGCTCAATTATAATGCTTTACAGCAGAAAGAAAAACACTTTGATTTTCTCTATTAGTACGGAACGTTCCCGTACTGTTTTTGGGTATACTCTTGCAAAACTTCGGCCACCCTGTCAAAGAAATCGAGTATATTATCCTCTACGCAGCAACTTGCAAACATAATCGTATCGATGTTTTTGCCACTATAGCGGATCCTCTCTTGCAGTTCGTAAATTTCTATACTGCTTTCACCGTTTGCAACTATTCTTGTAATGCAAAGAAGATTTTTGCCCACTGTCTTAACCGATATCACTCTTTTGTCTGCCATTTGCAATTGTTCTTCTGAAACAGAGCTTATTTTTTCGATGTTTTTAGGGTGCTTTTGTCTCATCAAGGTTTTACGCACAGTCTTGATTGAATCACTCTGAGCTGTGATGAGCCTTCTAATTTGTTCCAGTTGCTGATTTGATGGGAAAACAGATATTGAAACAAAATCGGAGGATTGCATCGCCAATGCTGGCTCTGTAGTCAAATGAACCGGATATTCCTTTAGGTATTTATCCGCATTCAGTTCGTACACATACTGCGGTATTGTTTCGACAGCACCTACGAGTTCTGTATTCATCTGTACGATTCGTTCTCTCGTTGTATATAAAATAGCCACACTTGCATTACTTACGAACAGCACCTTAACCCTTTCTCTAAAGGGCTGAAGCGCTGCTGCTACATACAAAACCACATATCCTAGTTCAGCATCGGGGATTCTTAGAAATAAGGCTGGTTCCAAGCACGTTTTTATCAAGTGGACCTCTAATGGATAACTAGCAAATAGTTCTTTTGTGTAGTGTCCAACATTATTGTGCTCTGCAAGAATACGCCTTCGCATTCGCTTAATGTGATCTGCAAGATTCTTCTGTAAACCACCGCCAAATCGAACCTCTATGCCGGTCATTCGATAAATGTTTCTTTCGAACGCTTTGATAGCACGAATGGACTCCGCATCCTGACTCGATTTCTTGACCACTAAGTTTAGTTCATGGCAGTGCTCTCGGATTAGCTTTTTTTCCTCATCCGTAAACTTATATCCAACCTCGTTGTAAACCCTTTGGCAGATTTCGTCTACCAAGACGGATGACTTATAATCGAATTCTGAATCAGCCATCGTCATACCGAGCGTTGAACGCAGAATACAAATAGAAATAAATCGAACAAAGTCCTGGTACGCTTGGCCAGTAATTACAATGCGATTCCGTACTAAAATTTCTGGGAGCAGTATGTGAATAGAACTTTCAATTCTTGCGAGGTCAGCTAGCTGGGGCATCTGAAGCATAGAAGCATAGTCGAGATCTTCGTTCATGAGTTTTGCACACATTAAACGCTTCGTTTCTTCGTCTGCTTCTACCCATAATCCGCCTCTTGGGGAGACAACAAGCTTAGATCCTTTATTGCGTGAAGCGATTCGCTTTGCTTGTGGAAGATTAGTATTAATGGTAGTTCTCGACAGATACAACTTATCTGCAATTTCTTCAATGTGTGGATGGACATTACTAAAAAGAAGCAGAATTAAAATAGCTTTCGGCGTACTATATCTTCCTGCAGGAGCACATACTTTTTCACTTTCAAAAACTGGAATATTGCAATCCGGATTAAGCCTATATCCCAATCGATTATTAGCAATGATTAACGGTTTCTTAGATGTCGCATTGATGTCTTTAATATCATTTTGCAAGGTCTTCTTGCAAACACCAATCGCAGCCGATAGCTCCGCACCAGACAGCCATCCATGCTGGCCACGTAGATTTGCTATAACCATCTTCTGTCGGTTTGAATACTTATCCATGCGTCCTTCTCCCCTTTCTCAATGATATATTAGCAAAAATCTGGAAAATTTCCAAGTGTTCAGAGTGGGGCGCAAAGAAAAAATACCCGCACAAGGCATTTCGTACACTGTTGTGTGGGTAATAGCTACCCGGGAAAAATGTACGTTTCTCTTTGACTTCATGGGCAATGGTACTAGGATGACGATGCAAGAACAACGCGATTTTTCGAAACGAGGCTTTTGCATAAATCGGAGCGTTAGCACCATCTGCACGGAGTTATTGCTCTGGCCGGGCTTCACCACGGACAATCCGTTTTCCTTACACAGCCTGTCGC
>ERZ791893.1453-NODE-1453-length-12000-cov-2.105232_pt1 | contig 12000 bp, 7 predicted proteins | sample MGYA00510154_ERZ791893 | MGnify/ENA primary metagenome ERZ791893 (study PRJEB30046, sample SAMN00792068) | human gut metagenome | study: EMG produced TPA metagenomics assembly of the A metagenome-wide association study of gut microbiota in type 2...
AGGAAGATCCTACGCGTCCTACCACTTCGGCAAGTAATCAAATGGGTGACTTGAATTTCATAACGGATGCCATCGCATGGAATCGGTACGACGGATGGTATGGAGGCACCCCGGCCGATTTAGGACGCTGGCTGGACGGTATGCATAGAGATTATCCGGAAATTCGTATTGCCATCAGTGAGTATGGTGCCGGTGCCAGCATTTATCATCAGCAGGATTCGTTGGTAAAATCCGTGCCAAACAGTTGGTGGCATCCGGAGAATTGGCAGACCTATTATCATATCGAGAACTGGAAAGCGATTTCTTCCCGTCCTTATATATGGGGTAGCTTTGTATGGAATATGTTTGATTTCGGTGCGGCTCACCGTACGGAAGGCGATCGTCCGGGAATTAATGATAAGGGGCTGGTTACCTTTGACCGGAAAGTACGTAAGGACGCGTTCTACTTTTATAAGGCTAACTGGAACAAGGAAGAACCTGTGCTTTATCTGGCCGGAAAACGTAACACCGTACGTTCCCGATGTCTGCAAACGATTACTGCATTCACTAATCAGCCCGGGGCGGAACTGTTTGTCAATGGAAAAAGCTATGGTAAGGCAATGCCGGATCAGTATGCTATTTTGGAATGGAAAAATGTGGAGTTGCAGCCGGGAGAGAATGAAATAAAAGTAGTTTCTATCAATAAAAAAGTAAAATTGATGGATAGTTTTCGCTGCAAACTATAGCATAATGCAATAGAAAGCATTACCTTTGCGGTCTATGTGTAAAGCTAAGAAGGAGTCCGTGAAGTAAATAACCTTTGGCAGTCTGTCAAGGTTATCCCTTAATTCATACTCTGGCATATTCTTGCCAGAGTTATTTTCATATTCTATATAATAAGTATAATCGCATGTCTATAAGACGGATAATAACTATCTGCAAGATATACATGCTCAAAAAAACAATGAAATGATAAATTCAATTAATATACAAATTAGAGAGACCAATACAGATGATTTCGACAGCATAATGACTGTTGAAAAACAAGCGTTTGGCTATGACAAAGAAGCACAGTTGGTAGCCGACCTGCTGGCTGACAAAACCGCAGAACCAATGGTTTCGTTGCTCGCTTTCTACAAAGGTGAGGCTGTCGGACACATTCTCTTCACCAGAGCCTATTTTGATGGTCAGGGAGCACTACAGATGATGCACATTCTTGCACCTTTAGCTGTCAAGCCGGAATATCAACGGCAGGGTATAGGCGGAATGCTGATACGGGCAGGCATAGAGAGGTTACAGGAAAAAGGTTCGTGCCTTGTGTTTGTATTGGGGCATAAAGAATATTATCCAGAATATGGTTTTATACCGGATGCAGCCAGGCTGGGTTATCCTGCTCCTTACCCGATACTGGAACAGTTCTCGGATTATTGGATGGTTCAGGCAATCAGTCCGAAGGGATTTGATGTGGATAAAGGAAAGATCAGGTGTTCGGATGAGTTGAACAAACCTGAACATTGGAGAGATGATGAATCGGACAGATAGTTCTCTGGTAGTAGTTTATTAAAATAGAGGAAATATATAAAGATTTAGGTAGCTTTATTAGTGCAGCCTAAATATAAGACTTATTTTTATGTGGGGCTGTCCAAAATCGGACAGCCCCTTTTTTAGATGTATTAGTATTTTCTATTATCTTTCATCGCCTTCCTCCACCTCTTAAAAGCCCTCATCAGGCTATCTTCCTTCACTGTACCTTCCATATTATAATGTTCCACAAAAAGCTCTATTGAGCGTTTGAACATGATTCCGTTTTTGAATTTATTCTCCAGCAGAAATTCATAGAGTTCCGCTCTCATTTCCACTTCGATTTCCTTTTCTATGGTTAATGCGGCGGATATAGGTGGATGAAGAGATATGCAATAAGCATTGATTGATGAACTATATTAAAATCGAAAGTTATATATGGAGATGAGAAAAAAGATCGTAGTCCGGAGGAACGATTCAGCTATATTATTCGTTGTGCCAATGAGCAGTCTGGTTGCGGAGTAGTGGTATTGGTGGATGAATACGATAAACCTCTGTTGCAGGCTTTGGGTAATTTTATTTATAGAATATCGGGTGGATGCCAACAATCCGCTTCCATTGATTTATCAGAGAGGTTAGCTGATTATCAAGGACTATGACAAAGAATTTCAACTTTATCGTTTGGCTTTCCCTAATGAAGAGGTTCGTTATGGTTTCCTTAATTTTTGGGTTCCTTATTACACACCGGTCAATGAAGATGAGAATTTCTATATAGGCAAATTCGTTCAGGAATAGCGTGTCGGAAAGGTACCTGAGCCCGATAAAAAGAAGTTTGGTTGATTGCGTCAACAATTCTTCTATCGGTCTCAGGTTGTTTTATTTAAAACTGCTTTTCAATATAAATACTTCAAACGTTTTTAATAGTATCAACTGGTGTCTTTCCGAAATACTTCTTATATTTTTCGCGGAAGTTATCCATATCTTTCATTCCGATTTTCTCTGGGACTTCGTTTACGCGATATTTTCCACTCTTTAACATTTCATGCGCTTTTTCCATGCGGATTTTGAGAATGAATTTGTTAAGTGCTTCGCCTGTTAATTGCGTCCACTTGTTGTAAAGACTTGTCCGGCTAATTCCAAGCTCTTTGGCAATGGAGTCTATGGTTAGTTTTTCATTATTCAGATTCTCCAGAATGATTTTAGTAACTTTACTTATCAAAGGGTGTTTACCATCCTGCAATATTTCTGACGCTTTTGTCTCCAAAAACTCTTCTCCAAATAATCGTTGTAAGAATGATTTTCGAAGAAAACGAGTGTTTTTGATAAGGATTGACATTTCAAGCTTTAAATCTGTTACACTAAAGGGCTGTTGCAAGAATGTATCGGCTAAAGAAGTCTTTCTTCTATTGTGCTGGTTAATATCTATATGCGAACTATAAAGTATGATAGGTATGATTGATGTTTCGCAAGATGTTTTCAATCTTGATGAGAGTTCGACACCATCCATGTTTTGAAGTTCTGTATCACAAATCACTAAATCAGGATATTCATTTTTTATGTAAGCCATCGCTTCGATGCCATCTCTAAAACTTTTAATAGTAAACTCTTCCGTTAAACAACTTGTCAGATAGGATCGGAAATCATCATTACTGTCGGCAAGTACGACTGTCGGCTTGTGAGAACTTCTTTTACAGGGAGCCTTTGAAAGCAAACGATCTATCTTTTCAATCTCAGTATGATTGGTGATACTCAATGCCGAATGATTTAATTGGTTTTTACAAGAGCATTTTACTGGAAACTTTAATGTGACAGTATGATATGTACTGTTTACTATGATTTTTCCATTACACAAATTCGTTAGTTTCTTATATAATATGCTTTTTGCAAAATCGCATTCAAATTCTGTTGTCTGTCTCATCAACCGATGTTTATTTTGATTATAAAGCTTTGTCAGTTTACCATCTCCTGAATCGGGTACACTTATTTCCCAATGTTCCTGACTGATAGAAATCAGTAATGTAATGTTTGTTTTTGGTTTGGAACAGTCGATTGCATTAGTTATGAATTTATCGATAATTGGTGAGACTTTGCTTTTGTCAAACCATACACTGGCATAGGTGAAGTTTGTATTGATGATTAGTTTTATGTGTTTATTCGTTGCATAGCCTTGTAGGGATTGAATTCTGCTTCTTACATAGCTTCCTAATTCATGTTCGGTAATGTCCATGGCTTCGGGATGATTATGCAAATATTTCAATCCGGACAATCTGTCCAGATTCTCATTTAAGCATTCTATATTCCGAATAGCTAGTAATAAATCATTCTTCATATTCTCGGGACAGGTGTCACTACAGATCGTTCGTAAAGGAACATGGACTAAGGTAATTGGATTTCGAATACTTTGGAAAGAATCTATAAAATACTGGTTCTCTTCTTTGAGGAAATTTCTTTCTTTTTGTATGGAAAGATAATGAAATAAATGCCAGTAGAGATAGAAACTTATTACAATCAACAATAAAACTAAGTATGATTGATTCTCAAATATTGTTGCTATTAAGAAAGATGCAGCAATAGATATTGTCTTTAAATACATCATGTTGTTATATTTTAAATGACGTCACTCCTAAAGAGTTTGCTTTTTCTTTCTAATTCAAAAGACATAGTAGATTATATGCCAACTATGATTTCATAATTGTGCACATCTATAAACTCAAATAATATGATCTCAAATTTGTTTGTTTTTTGGGAGGTCAATATTGATCATGAGTTATGTTTATTGAAAATTCAATTTCTAAATGTCTTGAACTATCAATAAAAAAGCAAAGTCCCCCAAGTAACAATAATTATTTTCATTTATTTGTATTAGGCATAATAAACTAGCCTCAGGTGAATAATCAGGGGAGGAGGCGATCTTATATTATGTATGCTATCGGACCATGATGTCTCAATAGCTGTTTGTTTGTGCTCAATCATGAATTAATATCAAATAAAATACATTTGTTCCCTTCTGATAAAGCAGGAAATTGTATTTACGAAGTAAATGTAACTTGTAATAACATGAAAACAATCATTTTGTTTGCTTTATTTGGTAGATTGTTGTAAAATTATTTATTTTGTTTATTAATTAACTGAAAGTTGTATAATTGCCTTAGGTTAACACAAAGTATATTGTAAATGAAATTTTGGAATTTATAGATGTAAGATAGAATGATGAATTTGTGTTTTAAAATAAAAATATAAATATGTGATATAATAATGTACTTATATGTATTAAAAGGTGATGAATATACACTAATAGTATGCAAGTTGGTTATTTTAGTTTTCTACTTTTTTTTCTTGTCCCTTTTTTGTTTTAAGCAGATGTCTTTGTTTAAAAAACTTTATTCCAATTCATCTGCGCACGATTTTATCTTATCCTTTCATTCCCTAAGAAGATGGAGTAGTTGTGATCTGTGGCGGATATAGGTGGATGAGAAGATTTAAAGTATAAACCGACCTATGAATTTCATCTTCCATCTTTTTTTTAGTAATTTTGCCCAATCAACTCAATAACAAATAAATAATGGATGAATTAAACAATGGGGAACAAGGGCAATATGTCGAACCCGGGAAAAATGAGAAGAAAAATAATACACGAAAAATTGTAAAAAGAACTTTGATTACGGCAGGACTAGCTTTGGCTGTATACATGGTATACTCCATCGTTTATCTGTTTATTTCGCCCGACCGTAATATTCAGCAGATCTATCTGGTGCCAGAGGATGCAGCGTTTATCATTCAGTCATCTGCTCCGATAGAAGACTGGGAAAAGTTTAGTGGAAGCGAAACCTGGCAATGTCTGAGAAAAGCGAAATCATTTGAAGAAGTTGCGAAGAGCGTGGAAAAGCTTGACTCGGTTGTCAAAAGCAATAAAGTACTGTTATCACTGGTCGGTCAGCGGGATCTGCTTATCTCACTTCATAAGACCCGCGCTACCGATTGGGATTTTCTGCTTATAGTAGATATGCAGAAAGCTTCTAAAATGGATTTATTGAAGGATCAGGTCGAAACAGTGCTGGCAATGTCCGGCTTTACTGTCACTAATCGAATGCATAATGGAATTAACATTCTTGAAATGCGTGATCCGGATACCCGTGATGTCTTTTATACTGCTTTTGTGGATAATCACCTGGTAGGCTCTTATACTTCCGGCCTTGTTGAATCTGCCATCAACTCCCGTAATAAGCCTAAGATCGGACTTGACCAGTCTTTTATTGAAACGGAAAAATTAGTTTCCGGTAAAGGGCTTGTCAGGGTATTTATCAACTATGCCCGTATTCCTCAGTTTATGTCCATTTATCTGGGAGCGAGAAATGAATATGTCGATCTGTTCAGTAATTCTATGAATTTTGCGGGCCTTTACCTGAATATGGATAAGGACCGGATGGAAGTGAAAGGTTATACGTTGAAGAAAGATTCGGTGGATCCTTATATCACTGCCTTGCTGAATTCGGGAAAGCATAAAATGAAAGCTCACGAGATTTTGTCCGGGCGAACGGCTCTTTATACAAATATCGGCTTCGATAGTCCGGTAACTTTCGTGAAGGAACTAGAGAACGCTCTGTCTGTTCATGATAAACTGTTGTATGACTCTTATCAGAGTTCGCGGAAAAAGATAGAAAGCCTGTTTGGTATTTCTCTGGAAGAGAACTTCCTGAGCTGGATGTCCGGAGAGTTTGCCATAACGCAATCCGAACCGGGCTTATTAGGACATGATCCTGAAGTGATTCTGGCTATTCGGGCAAAAAGCATCAAAGACGCCCGTAAGAATATGGAGTTTATTGAAAAGAAGATCAAACGCCGGTCTCCGGTTAAGATAAAGTCTGTTAATTATAAGGACTTTGAAATCAATTATGTTGAAATGAAAGGTTTCTTCCGTCTGTTCTTCGGAAAGCTGTTTGATAAATTTGAGAAGCCATATTATACTTATGTGGATGATTATGTCGTTTTCAGCAATAAACCGGCTTCCTTGCTTTCCTTTGTAGAAGATTACGAACAGAAGAATTTACTGAAGAATAATGCAGGATTTAAGGATGCTTATTCGTATATGAAATCAAGTTCCACAATCTTCTTGTATACAGATATGCACAAGTTCTACTCACAATTGAAACCTATGATGAATCCCGCTACATGGAATGAAATACAATCGAATAAAGATATCTTGTATTCATTTCCTTACTGGACGATGCAGGTAATCGGAGATAACAACCAAGCTTCTCTGCAGTATGTGATGGATTACCGTCCGTACGAGCCGGAAGAGGTGGTGGCCGTTGTCAGCGATGAGGAAGATCAGGATATGGATGAAGAAGCTGTGACCGAAAAGGAGCAGATGAGTGAGTTAAAGCGTTTCTATATTGAGAAGTTTGAAGGAAATGTTCTGCGTGAGTTCTATCCGGAAGGAGCATTGAAAAGCGAAGCGGAAGTGAAAGAGGGAAAACGTCACGGACGTTACCGTGAATATCACGAAAATGGAAAGCTCAAGCTTCGTGGGAAATATTCAAATAATCAGCCTAAAGGCACATGGAAGTATTACACCGAAGAAGGTGAATTTGAACGGAAGGAGAAGTTTTAAATGAACTTCTCCTGATTGGATATATATCTTATTTAATATTTTCTTCTGTGCTGGGACAAGAAGTTATCTATAAAGCGGACGATATAAACGACAGCAACTCCGGCTATGACCAATACGATAATACGACTCAACATAGTTTTTGATTTTATATTTGACAGGCACAAAGATAAATAAGATATATGATATATGGGATATCGGGATAAGAAAAAATAATTCTATGGGAGATATAAAGTCATATATTCAGTTATTGCGGAAATTTAGCCAATTGCCGCATGAGAAAAATGAAATTACTTTTATGGAGATTTGTAAGTATCCATATAGTAGGTTTGAAGAAATCTGTAGTCGTGTTTTACAATTTTATTTTAATCCGGTTGCAGAGCACAAATTGCATGATTTACTGTTACATTCGCTTTTGGAACTAGTACAGCAGGCTAATTCTTTATATGATAAGCAACAGATTCGTATCCGAACGGAAGAAGATGCGGACGGAAAACGTATGGATTTACTTATTGAAACTCCAGATTTTATAGTCTGTATTGAAAATAAAATAATGGCTGCTGTATATAATCCTTTGAATATCTATAAAAAGAACTGTATGTACAGATATGGTAATAAGAAATGTATTTTTATAGTCCTCTCTGCACGACGTATCACTGATATTAATGAATTGAAATACATTCATCAAAATGGCTTCAGAGTCATAACTTATGCGGATTTCTTTAGAGTAGTGAAGCTTAATATGGGAAGCTATTTGACTACTTGTAATCAGAAATATCTAACTTATTTATTAGACTTTATTAAAACGATTGAGAATATGACACATCGTATAGAACAGAATCCAGAGAATGAGTTTTTCTTTGAAAATCAGGAAGAAATTAAAGAACTGATTATTCGTTATCAGAACTATCAGAATAATATACTTTCTATTCAAAAGGAACAAATCAGTATGTTGAAAACTAAAATAATAGAGTCTACAAAAGCTGAATGGTGGGTTTGGGAAGGTTGGGATTTAGGTATCTCCTTCAATGATAAAGGACCTAGAATTGGAATTGAATCAAGCTATCATGCAACCAAGGATAATCCAATTGGAGAGTTTAAGATTTATATTACAACTTGGAGAAAAAAAGATTGGTATCCTTATAAACAGCAATTACTTGAGAAATATCCAAAACGGTATTTAGATGAGGATGCGGACGGACGCGTATATTTTCATGTAGATGTTATAAAAGACAATAATGTGGATTTAATTCTGAATAGGCTTACAGAGTATTATCAGGTGGTAAATAATTTAGCAGCAGAAATAAAATAATCTTTAATAGAATAACATTTATAATACATATTTTATAAATGGCTGATTTCTAGTAATAAAGAAAAATGTGAATAAAAAAGTATCGAAAAGTTTTTGAGTTCTCGTAAAAAACACTACCTTTGCATCCGCAAATAAGGATGGTTCCGTAGCTCAGCTGGATAGAGCAACGCCCTTCTAAGGCGTGGGTCAAGCGTTCGAATCGCTTCGGAATCACTGGTGAAGACTGATTATAAAATATATAATCAGTCTTTTATCTTTTATAATAAAAGCCTGAGTGCTATAAAAAAGATACAATTTCCCATTTGCAGGTCACTAACAGTGGAAAAACAGTCTCTTAAACTTATGGCCTATGTCTTTCTAATTTTCTAAGAGATGTTGATCACGATCTTTTTTTCAAATTCACAGATATCCTATTCTGTAATCCTATAGGTAGGTTTAACGATTGAGCCCACATCTCTAATGTTGCATTATCTAACTGAGAATAACTTAAATGCTCTTTTTTCGCATTTGCTTCACCCATATTAAGACTCACAATGCCTCCCTTATAATCTCTTACTTCATGAATATAGCTATCCGAACATACGTCAGTGTAGAAAGGCTTGAGGAGAGCTTATGACTGCAACACTGCAATTGGCACATTAAAACCGTTTCAACATTTTGGAAATGATAAAGAATAGATTTACTCTTCATTTAATGAAGCCATAGAACCGGCATACAAACTCATCGTTAGTAATCGAGTGACGAGCGCTTTGAATTCATTTAAAGCCTCATCACTAATTGTAAATACCTGCTTCTGATTCTTAGTAAATAGCTTTAGCGCATCTATAGAAAAATCACCTCCCAGTCCTATAGCAAATTTGTTGGATTTTTTAAAAAAGTGATTGTTCCAAAGTTTTGCCATATGTGGAAGGTATTCATCAGTTGGTTCTCCATCAGTTATCAAGAAAAGTACTGGAGGTATGATACCAGCAGGACAATTATCTAAAGAAAATAATATTTTTTTAGACATTACGTTGTCTAACTCGTGACACGCGTATCCTAAATCAGTTAATCCCCTCGCATCAATTAATTTCCATCTAAAAAACTCTATATTAATTGGCTCTGCATACATCCATTGACAACCTGAACTAAATTGAAGTATATTTATTTTTATATCAATATCAGGATTAATTATGCTGAAATTCTCAAATACAGATGCTAAAGATGCATTTAAAGCTTCCATTCGTTCTCCGTACATACTCCCTGAACTATCTATCAGAAACATTAGGTAAAGTACCTTTTTTTGTCCTGATTCATCTAAAAATAGTGAAGGAAATGACTTTTCTAAATTTTGGTTAGAACTCCAAGATTTTATATTACTATAAAACTTTTCTAGTTGTTCGTGAACATTTACATCTATAACATCCACTTCTCCAAAATTAAATAAGAACCATCCTTTTGGTGTACATCTATCAATGTTAAGAGGAATGAGTTTCTTTCCTACCTTATCTGCGTATGTGATTTCTTTTTGAGCATATTTAGATGCCATAGAATTATCTGAAAGGAGAAAGATAACGTATTTAGAGTTATCTATAACATCAACGAATTGTTCTCCACTTTCAATTCCTTCCATATCCATCCAGCATTTCTTTCCCGTAATGCTCTCAATGTTGTTTTTAATCTGCTTTGCTACGCCAAGATCTTTACGACTATAGCTAATAAACGCAAAATATTTATTCTCCTCCATGGTTTCTATCAGTTAAACTTGCAAATGATAATCAATCCTTCACAAAGATAGAACTTTTCTTTCATATCACATCTTGCAAGCTCTAATCAAATTGAAATACTATTTAGAATTTCCAGAAGGATTTAAAATTTGGGAAAGAGAAAACTATAAATTTCTTTTTCAGGAATATAAAAAATATCGAGGATCTATTTTGATGCGGAAAAACAATTTGGACTCTTTTATTGCTTTTACATTTTTGGGCGACTTTTGTGGCGATGAAGCTATTATGGATAGTCGTAAAATTAATGATAAATGGATCATTGAAAAGTATATATTGCTGGGAGTATTGTAAGAGTCTGTTTGCGGTTGGCTCTTTTATTATCTATTGATGATGCAGGTAATTTCTGTTATTCCGAATATTAGTTTATCCCCTATAAAACAGTAAATGTCCCCCTATATACCCCTTGCTATATACTATATTCATTTGATAAACAGGCAAATATTTAGTTTTGTCAAGAATCTATTTATACCCCCATTTTATAAAGGAACTCCCATTATTATTCCTACATTTGCATTCAGAGATTCGTCTCTTTAGTTGGGAAACATAAACCTTTTGTTCATGAAGCATTTACGACAAACTTTACTTTTTATATTGTTAGGATTCTTATTGACTGCTTGTCATCATACAGCCGACCGATTGTTATCTATCGAACAATTGATCAAGCTGAAACCGGACAGCGCTCTTTCTTTACTTCGCCAAATTCAGTATCCGGAGAAACTGTCGGATTCAAATAGGGCTTTGTATGCATTGCTAATGACTCAGGTGATCAATCAGTCATCTGATGAGGAACATAAAAGTGATTCACTTATATCTGTTGCAATCGATTATTATAAAGGAACCACGGACTCTGTTCATGCGGCACTGGCTTATTATAATGCCGGTCTGGTAGCAATGGATAATGAAGATTCGGAAGCTTCCCTGCATAATTTCCTAAAGACAATCGATTGGTTGGGAGAGAATGATAACGATGAACTTCAATTCATGGTCAGGTATAAAATGAGTCGTCTTTTCAACTTGCGACTGATTCCTGATGAGGAACTACGGTTGGGGAAGGCAGCGTTACCTTATGCCGAACGGACAGGCAGCCCTTTGTATATCTGTGCACTGTTGCCGTATATCACTCACGGATTTATGCAGACAAATCAACTGGATAGCGCCTATAAATATTCTGTGCAAGCGATACAACTGGCTGAGAAAGAGAACTTGGTCCGAACATTATCACATATTTATTCACAGCATGCCCATCTTTGCATGGCGATGAAGGACTATAAACAGGCGTTGATGTATCGCGATAAAGATTTGGCTATTCTATTTGAACTTTTCGGAGAGGAAAATGAATATATCTATGATCATTATATAAATAAGGCAAACACACTGACTGAACTGCATCAGTATGATTCTGCTTTCTACTACATTAATAAAGCGGTGGAAGATACAACAGATATACAATATACAACTCGAAGGTCTTTGGCTAAGGCTGAGATTTATGCCGCTACCGGGCAGATGGATTCGGCATATTATTATATGAACCGACATGCTGACTTGCGGGATAGGCTCATAGAGGAGAGAGATAAGGAAGGCTTACTGACTTTGCACCGGAATTATCACAATGATGAATTGAAAAAAGCCAATACCTGTCTCTGGCAACAGGCGGTAGAAAGGAAGCTGCAACTGTACGTTGTGACTATTGTTTGTTGCCTGGCGATTTTGTTAGGGGGGGGAATCTACTTCTTTTTATATAAAAGGAAACAACAGGAAGTATTGCGTCAGAAAGGACAGATTGCCCATCAGCAGGAGTTGCTGAAGTACCGTGA
>ERZ791893.1456-NODE-1456-length-11977-cov-2.066516_pt1 | contig 11977 bp, 25 predicted proteins | sample MGYA00510154_ERZ791893 | MGnify/ENA primary metagenome ERZ791893 (study PRJEB30046, sample SAMN00792068) | human gut metagenome | study: EMG produced TPA metagenomics assembly of the A metagenome-wide association study of gut microbiota in type 2...
CATAAATTCATAATCTTTTCTTAAATCACAATCACCTTTCAATGATTCATGTAATTCTCCCATTAATTTATCTGCATCTATTAATCGCATCCCTAATCACTCTCCTTCTTTGCTAATTTCTATGTTTAGAACGCAACATACAGAATAACAATTCGTTCATTGAACGTTTTCTTGATGACTGTCTGCTTAGTATTATTTTATATAATTTCCAACTCGTATCTGCTTCCAGAGGCGTTGGATTTTTAAATTCTTCATATATTTCTCGTGCATCTTTTAAGTTAATATGAGTAGGTATTGGCACCATAATCCCCACGTTATTGTTACTTTCTGGATAATTTTCTTTAAGATACTTCCAAAACTTATCCTCTCTTAAATCGTCCATTAATTCCTTGTACGTTTCCATTGTTGTGACTATATAGTTTTGTTCTCCATAAAATCTTAATCCATTACCGCTATATACATCATTCACACACGATTTAATTTCATAACAAATAAATTTTCCTTTCTCAATATCACTCACACAAGTAACACCTGCTGGAATAAATTGTATTAAATCAACTCTTTTCGGATGAGCTGTTCCATAATCTAGCGTAACCTCTTTGGCATAATATTTTCTGTCCTGCAAACTCTCTTCTAATAAATCAGTTAGAAACATTGTTGTCGCTTTCCTGTTCATCTTCCTGCTCCTCTCTGTATGGCTCTGGTAATGGTTGCCATGCAATAATATCAATATCTTTATTCACAGCATCAGCCTCATTTTTTCCATATTCGTTTAAAATATCAAGACAAATGCAGGAATACCAATACCATTTATTTTTGTATGAAATAGCTGTAGCTGTAAATGGAATATTTTTAATATTGCTATAATATGATGGTGGATTACTGTTTTTATATGTAATGTTTACAGGGACACCTTCTTCCGGCAGTCTCTCATTGCACGGAATCCAACCATTGTTTTTATCAACTAACAACTGATGTGTGTCTGCTATGTTCTGTATTGGTTCAAGTTCGTCTTGCAAGTCTTGCAGCATTCCCATTATCACTACTTGATTTTTTAAAATCTGCTCTGTTTCTCTGCTCATAATCTAGTCCTCGCTTTCTTGTTGTACAATTAAATGTTCTTTCATTTTTGCTCCACAGTTTGGGCAGTAATCTGTCAATGTGTCTTCTTCTCCGTCATGTTCCCATCCACATTCACTGCATTCAAATGTGTCATATACATGACAGCCATCTGCATAGCCGTCATATTCAGTTCCTATCCACTGTCCTTTGCGTCTTCTCGGTCTCGATTTAACTTTTAATTTATTGACATCTCTAACTATCTTGTCATATAAATCTAGAGTTATTTCATCAGTGTAGTTGTTATCAGCTAAAATCTGTAAAACATCTGCTTTCTTAATATATTCGTCCATTACTACTCCTCACTTTCTGCTAATTTGGCGTATTTCCAAGATATAATATCTTTTCTTATAGTATTGTTTTTTCTTGCCGACCAGGATGTTCTTCCGTCACAAAACGACCATACGACACCATTTTCGAATTTTGCAAAATATCTAGCCATCCATTCTTCATCTTCATCTTCTCTAACCAGAATTGGTGTATCAACCTTGACCTTGCTCCAATCAACTTCTGGTTCTTCGTATTCGGAGAACAACCATTCCTCTATATATGGTTTACAATCTCCCTTTCCTCCAAAATCACATTCGCCACATTGACATTCTCTACACTCTACAGGCTTATCATTTATGACAGCTAGTTTTGTTATGTTTATCACTCCTGTATCTATCAGTATTTCCTTATACTTCTCAATATTTAACATTTTTCTCATTTCTTATTTTCAACCTCCTATTTGCTCAACAATATCCATTTTAAATAGTTCGGGCATTTCTGAATTTGCAATGCCATCAAAAATCGCTTTATCTAACCAAATTAAAAATGCAATTGTTGCTACAATGACTATAATGTATACATAATTTCTTATATTATCTTTACATCATCTCTGCTGATTACTCTCACTGTCACACCTCTTCTTTTCTTCTTCGGGTTTGTTTTTCTATCCTTAATTGCTTCGCAAGTATTATCCCATTCCTTCATCCATTTAATTAATTCCGGTTTTAGATTTCTTCCTGCGTACTTATCCTTTGTTTTACTGAAAGAATATTTATAATTTCTATTCCTTGGGTATCTTTTGGCAAATTTGCTTTCCGTTAGCTCATACTTTCTTAAAATCTCACGTTTAGTCAAAGTTTCAAAATATACTCCATATTTCCATACAACGTACTTGATTTCTTCCACTTATATCTTCACATCCTTATCATTCTTTCGTATTCCAAGATTTATGTTGAGTTCTTCTTTTATAATGTTTATCTGCTCCTGCATTGTTGAATAATTCTCTGTTACGCAATCTGCTTTGAATTGCAATCTGTTTATTGCTCTTTGAACTCTTTTTGGACCGAAACCAAACTCATCATGTAATGTAACCGCCATTAACACCATGACTGTATCTATAGTGTTCATCTTTACATTATTGCTAAATGTTTCCATATCTTTTTGAGAAATTCTAAGTGGAAGATTTAATGCATTTCTCATTATTAGTTCAGCTTCAAGTCCTGATATTCCTTTTTCTTTTGCAACTTTTAACGCATAAGCCATTCCCTCACGTCTTGCCATTTCTTCTTTTGACAACTTAGCCATTTCTTTCACACTTTCTATGGAAAAATATGCTTGTCCCTCTCTTGGTTCTGCTGCACTCTATTCCATCTTCATATCTTGCTATTCTTTTTCCACATTTAGGGCAAACATCATTGTAGTTTTCTACGAAGTAATTCCACCATGCTTCACGTCCACTCTTATCCATTACTACCTCCAGTAATTTCTATTCAAATAAATACTTCATTACTGCATCTGCAATAGCCACAGCCAGCTTATGCTCTTGCTCCGGGTATTTTGCAAATGCTGTTTTAAATTCTTCCATCATCTTCCCACCTATATCGTCATTTAAAGTGGCATCTTTATGTTTCAATGCCACTTTGCAAATATCGGTGAGAATGTTATAAATCATTTTAAATTTATCCATTTAGTTCCTTATCTATCTGTTTAAGCTCTTCTATTAAATTACAGTTACCCTTAACAATATTTTCTTCATCTTCATCTAGGGAAAAACCATATGCTGTTAACATGTCACATACATATAGATATTTCTCTGCCCGTCTTTCCCTATACTTTCCACTCCACGAATCATACATTGTCATTTGTAAAGTACACTCACTAATTGCCAACCACATCTGCTGAATTACAGGCATATTGCCAACTTTCTCATAAAAGAATTCATCATCTTCAGGAATTTCCATATTTCGGTAATCGTATATATCTTCAAGATTTGTCGCTAAATTATCCTCTGATATGTCCGGACCATACATTGTCAGCATTTTCCACATTTTTGAAATATAAATTTCTTCTGTTATTCCTATTTCTTTAAGGTTCAGTTCATATTTTCCAAGAATAATGTCTTCAATAAAATCGGACGATTTACTAACTACTGCCTCTGAACAATCTTTCAATTCGTTAATGATATTTTCTCTTTTTTTGCGTAATTCATCTTTTCGGGTTTCTTCAGCTGTTTTTTCCTGTTCAACTTTTTTTGATTTTATGTATATCTGGTCATACTGTTCATATGCAACTATTTCTTCACATTTACTTTGATCTATTTTATTTATCTTTGTTTCTACAATTTTCCTCATTTCCTCATCAGTTGCATTTCGTGTTTCAACAAAAATTGCACTTTCCCATTGGTAATTGCTACCTTCTTTTGCATTAATAATTTCAATTTCAGGAATCAACTCTTTCAGCAATTCAATGACTTTTTTGATTACTATTCTTTCCTTACGCCTTAAATAATCATTAATTAAATATTTTAAATTTAAAGAATCATTTGCATTTGAAAGAATTTCATTTCTTTTGTCAATATCATCTACCCTTTCCAGCTCATACATGTCCTTTAGTGTCATTTGGAAGTTTTCATCTGCATTCTTTTCTTTCAAAAGTTTCTGATCTAGTTTTGCCAAATTAATTCTGTGCTTAACCGTCTGCTTTGAGAATCCTGTTTTTTCTGCAATTTCATCTTCTGTCGAGCCAAGGTCAAGCATCATCTGAAATCCCTGTGCCTGCTCATACACCGTCAGGTCACTTCTTTGCATGTTTTCACAAAGCATTGTGCTCTGCTGCTCCTTTTCGTCCATCTTTACAACTGCACAAGGTACTGTATCAAGTCCCGCTTTAAGTGCTGCCGCCAATCGTCTGTGACCAATGATTGCCGTATATTCTCCGTCTTCTCTTTCAACTACAGTCAGATTCTGCATTATTCCATTTTCGGCAATGCTCTGTGACAATTCCGTAATGTCTCCTAAATCCTTACGTGGATTGTCCGGGTGGCTATGTATTTTTCTGATTTCTATGTTTTTTATTTTCATGTTTCTCTCCTTTACTCACTTACATGTGTTCCTAAAAAATCTGCAAACTGCACAAGTGTTTTTTCTGCAATATCCAGCTCTTTCTTTAATACTTCAATTCTTTCATTAACTCGCTTATATTCAATATCTATTGTGTTGTATACGATTGCGGGTACCTTTTCTTTAGTATCTTTTTTTCTTTTCTGTTCTTTTTCTGTAATCTTTCTTTGCGTAGCTGTTTCTGTCATTGCTCTTTCCTTTCTTTTTTTCTTTACTTTTTCTTTTACTTTTTTGTTTTCCAGCTTAAGCCCTTCCATTTCCAAAATCATTAATATTACACTTTTACTGCATCCATTAAGTTCTGCTAACAGATTTATTCTTTCTTCTTTTCCTGCTGCACTTCTCTTGTATCTTGCCATTATCTCTCCCGGTTTCATTGGAAGATGCTTAATCATTTTTATTTCCTCTTCTGAATATTGTTCATATTCGTTGTTCCATTCCATTATTTGTGCTGTCTTTCCCATTTTATTCTCCTAGCAAGCTTAACTCCTTGTATGCTCTGTCTCTCTTTAGTGCCTTAATAATCTTTTCTCTGTCTTTTCGTTTCTGGGAACAGTTAAGGCAATCACACTCTTCACGCATAAATTTACTTCTGTACTGTTCGATTGTTTTCCCATTCGGTTCAAAGGTCACACTGTATTTTCTCGTGTTCCCACTGTAGATACAACTCACTTCAAAAGTTCTATAATATGTTCCGGTGCTTGATGCTCCCTGATGTTCCATTTCAATTCCTCCTAAATCAACTTAAAAACTTAACTATTTTTCTATCTAACCATTCCATAAACAAACAAAATGCAATTTCAAAATCAAGAACTGCTGCAACAGTGTCTGACACTCCTTTAGTTGTTATGAATCCGGTATAATACATCAGATAAAATAAAACTGCTGCCAATATTACATTTTTACATCTGCATACTGTCTTGATTTCTGTGTTGGTATCGTGGTATACTGTAGTTGCTTTTGTTGAGGGTTGACGGCTTCTTAAATTGATGCTGTCAATCTTTTTTTCTTTTATATCTCCCACATATCTAGCTTCTATCTTCATTGTTTCCATTGATGAATTTTCTCCTTTTCTCTAATTTAGTTTCTTCACTTTCGTTTTCTGTTTTTTTCTTTACAGTTGTATTCCATTTGGTGATTTCCATTGTGTCATTATCTGCATATTTCAATATATTTTTGATATAGTCTTCCTTATATTCTTTTCCTCCTATTTCTTCGGCTAGTCTGATTGCTCCAACTGCTGCTATAATTCCCTCTGCCAGCATTTCTTTCGGAGAACCTGTTATGTTCATCTCACTTCTCTCTACGTGTATCATTCTTCTTCCTCCCATAAATAGTTCTTACCAAAATTCAGCATAAAGTCTTTTCTGTCTCCAATGTTTTCCTCAAAGTATCTCTGCGCCATCTTTTTATATTCCAAGTCCTTTTCTCTGTTCTTGTGTGGGCTGTTTTTTCCTCTGTGATGCTCTGCACACAATGGCAGATAAAATTTGAATATGTCTGAATACTTTTTTTGGAACGAACCAAAGAATACATGATGACACTCTGCGTATGGACTTCCACACTCAATGCAGTATTCCATTGAATCTACTAAATTACTTTTCATCTTTGACATTGGTACTCTCTACAAATGCGCTCCTGACGGAGCAGCTACGGTTACTACTTAACTAAACAAAATATTAAAAATACTAAAAAGGATCTTATTATGAAAAACACTTAACAATTGGGATTTGGTTATGTAGCTGCCCCTTCAGGAACGCACTTGCTTTCTCCTTTCTGCCTTTTGGCTTTTTTTCGTGAATAAAAATATTTTCCTTATGTCCTTAGACTTGTTGCTCTATTTCTTTTCTTTGTAGCCAAGTGCATTGGCTGTCTGCTTATTTAATTTTGCTGTAAATTCTTTCTGTTTCTCTTCTGTTAATTCATCCCAGTTATATCTCTGGCCTTTATGATTAACATAGATTATGACTTTCATATTCCATCACTCTCCTTATCTCTTGTTTAATCTTATGTTTTCTTCTGCCTGTCTCTTGCTATGCTGTTTTTCCCGGAGTTTCTTTTGCCATCTTCATTCCAAGCATTACTCCCTGTACTTTTGCCTTATCAATGTCAGACATTTGTTTAATGTTTTCTATCATTTCCCTTACGTCCTGCTTTTCTTCGTTGAATTTGCTTTCACTCATTGGCTTTTCTCCTTTCTAATTCAAGGGGGGGTAATTAATTTCTACTTTTTGATAACCTTTTCTGTATAAATTTACAGAAAGGAGGCTTTGCTATGAACATCAAATGTAGTTGTGGCAATTCTTTTTCTTTGCCCCACCATCCGGCGTGGCCTTGCTGCAAGAACCAAATTCCATATGATTTGTTTCTTATGCTATTGGATTTAAATGCAAGAATCACTGAAATTGACTACTATATCAATAAACGTTCAGGTGAAGGGCTTATTAAGCCTTTTACATTTGACATCAACTAATTTGAGTAAGGTTGTATATGTTCCCGCATATACGACCTTATTTTATTTCTTCAAAATCAGTTCCACATATTTGACACAGCAGATTTAACTGTGCAAATGGTATCTTTACTCTTCCGGATTCCCAATTATTAATTGTCTTTTTAGTTACATGCATTTTCTCTGCTAAAGACTTTTGTGTTAATCCGGCTTTCTTTCTTATTTCAGATATTTCCATTTGATGCCTCCTTCCTTTTTTTGGGGAACAGTTTCCCATTCCCCCTTATATAATCATCTGGCACCATCAGATGTTTATATTGCTTTTAATCTCCTTTACTCCTATACTTGAATTAACCAAAATCACAAATTTTAAGAAAGGATTTTCTTATGTTAGATAAAAAGACTTACAAATTGTTAAAACATATTTCCAAGCATCCAAACTGTACCTTTTCTGAAGATAAAACTAATGAAAGCACTTTACCTTTTGTAAAAAGGAAACTTCACTTTGATAATGCTTATGAACTTATTAGTGCTCTTAATCTACTACATGATTTGAACTTTATTGAGACCAAGCTGTTAGCTGAATCTGAAAATAAAACCTATCAATATTACGAAACCACCATATGGAATCCAAATACTGATTTGTATTCTCATTTTTTTACTACTCCACAAGGTCTTGCATATGTTCAGCAACGTCAAAACAGCACCATTAATTTTTGGGTTCCATATTCCTTAACAACTCTTATCGCATTATTGTCACTAATACTAAACTTACTGCGACTATAATTTGTGTAATTACTAATGCCAGTATCTTTATATTCATTCCTGCCAACTTTCTTTCATGCTCTATGTAATACTTTTCTAATTTCTTAGACTGTGTCTGCAAGTTGGCTATTACCATATCCTGTGTATCTGTCTTTGCCTGATACTCTTTAATTCCCATCACATTCATTGCGAAATAGAGAGCATTTTTCTTTATTTCATCTTCCTCTTCCTGGTACATTTCTTCCAAATATCTGCCATATGTGCGAAGTGCTGCCATATCTTCATACATGCTTTTTACTTCTCTTTCCTTTTCATATATTTTTTCTCTCATTTGCTTTATCTCCTTCCTTAGATGTTTCATATTGCCTGTTACTTTTTCCCTTTGTATAATTTACTTACAGGTGTTCCAGCACCGAGTAACTTTATAGGAGGTGACAAACAATGATGAAAACATGCCCTTTTAAAAATCAAACTTCACAGATTTCGGATAACGCATGTACTACAACTTGTGCTTTAAACATCAATAACAAATGTGCCTTTACTGTTATTGCCGAAAATTCTTCATCAAAAGATGCTGAGCATTCTAAACAATTTCTTTAAAAATTCTCTACATAATTGCTTAGTGTTAGGCATAAGGCAATCATTTTCTCTGTTTTCTTACTGATATGATTGCCTTTTTCTTTTTCTAAGGCTTTTATTGTTTTGTTGCTCACTTCTTTAAAAATTGCTTCTAACTTTTCTGTTATTTCAATCTTTTTCATTTTTCTCTCTCCTTCCTGATTTGCTTTTACTCCTTTTAAATGTTATATTTTTCTTACCCATATAGGGCAGGAAAGGAGTTGATCATTTTGACCAAACTTTTGATTTTGCCCCGTTCCCATAATTAGGGGATTCAAGCAGATATAACAGCGTCGTGCTCGTCCACGTTAAAAGACAGGAGAACTGAACTCGTTAAAATTCCACTGTTATACCTGCTCCCCTTCTTCCGTCAACTAATGGGCTACTAATCTTTTTTACATAATTACAGCAGAACTAAAACTGCTTAAGTGACGGAATACTTTAAGAAACATTTGGCGTCATCAGATGTGGCGAAAGCCTGCGGAGTATATTGGGTCAACAAATTTAGCATTTAACTGTTAGGAATGACGCTCCTAGCAGTTTTTTGTTTTCTCCACTTCTCTCTCCTTTCTGTTGCCTTTCGTTCTTTACAAGAACAATATATATCTTCAAAAGAACTTTGTCAACTCTTTTTTGTTCTTTTAAAGAACTTTTTTATTGATTTTATAAATTACTATGGTAAAATAGAATTAAGAATTAAAGGAAGGAGGCTAAAATACATGACTATACGAGAAAGAGTTAAGGAATTACGAAAAAGCATCTTAGGGCTTTCAATGGAGGCATTTGGTGAGAAACTAGGAGTTGCCAAAAATACTGTAAGTCAATGGGAAAGTGGCAAAAACACTATTTCCGAAGCAACATTAAAATCCATTTGCCGTGAATACAACGTCAATTACTTTTGGCTAGTGGAAGGTGACGGTGAGCCTTTTGTGGACTTGCCTGAAACGACACTTGATGAGCTGTGTGTTGAATATGAATTAGATGAATATGAGAAATCCATCATCTTTGAATATTTGAAGTTATCCAAAGACGAAAAATCTGTTATAAAAAAATACATTTCAAATATAAAAAAGGAGCATTAACGCTCCTTTGTAAAAAAATGATGTGTGATTTTGAAAATTTCATTCAATTGCTGCAAGTTCATCTTGTTGAGCATTTGAATGATTTGTTTCTTAATTTTTTCTTTCTCCATTTGCTTGTCCCCTTGTCTAGTTTTTCTTTCATTTTATCCAATATTTGGGATTAAGCAATAGGTTTAAGTCATTTGTCCATATATTTGGACATTTATGTAACTATTAACATTTCAGTTTAGTTTTATGCTATTCTGAATACAAGTCAGATATGTGGCAGTGAAGTGCTTTTGATATAATATGAAGTTCTTCTAGTGTTGGAGAAGTTTTTCGATTTTCCAAGTTATTAATAGTGGATTTAGATAAGCCTGTAAAATGTGCAAGTTGCCTACAGCTCAATCCACGTTTGGTACGCACCTGCCATATAAGTATTTCCATATTCATTCCTATCATTTGTAATATAATGTTTAGTTCTATTATAACTGATTTTTTGGGAAATTTTACTGGAAATATTTGGAAAGACTTTACACTTTATAAAATAACAATAAGATTTTCAAGGTATACTTTACAGAGTTTTAGGGATATGTTGTCATATACTCAATTAGCAAATGACTGGTGTCCAGTCACATTAGAGTCTTGGTATTGTATACCGAGGCTCTTTTTGTTTTACCAGCAGGAGGTTTATTATGATTAACTTTTTTAATAGAATTACAAATTTTTTTATGACAGGTATTGGAGTTTTTATACATATATTTGCATGTGCGCTTCCAATGGTTTTTATTAATCCCAATATTATTGTTTGGTTTATTATTTTCTTTGTTATAAGTTTTGTTCCTATTATAGGAGATTTTCTTGATATGATTCTTTGGTGGGTTGGGTTATACTTTGCAGTAACAGGTTCTCAAGTTATCCTTACTTATATTTATTATTTAGTATTTGGAATATGGTTCTTATTTATTTTTAGACCTTTAGTGGTTTGCATAATAACTTCACTCTTTAAATATGAATCATAAAACATTATCTCTTTACAATTAAATACTTTGAGGTATAATTGATACACACAGCTGTTTACCGGCAGTTGAGAAGACATAGCTCCAAGCGAGCAGTATATTTTTAAGACCTCACTTTTATGCGGGGTCTTTTTCGTTATTAAAAATTTTAACCATTATGGTGACTTCACCGCAATGGTAAATAAAAAGAGCCAGCCCATACAAGACCAGCCCAGAGATGATACAATCATCATAAATCGCAACTAGATTGTACCATTAAAAATAGCATCTGGTCAAGTATGGCTAGGTGTTATTTTTATACACTAAAATACATAAGATTTTAAGGGAGTGGTACAATCTATGAAAACAGGAGCACTATATATACGAGTATCAACAGATGATCAGACAGAATACTCTCCTGATGCACAAATACGTCTTGGACTTGACTATGCCAAAAAGAACGGAATAGTTATTCCTAAGAAGTTTATATATCAGGATGATGGTATTTCCGGACGAAAAGCAAAAAACCGACCTGCCTTTCAGGAACTTATAGCGACCGCCAAAAGTGAAGAACATCCTTTTGATGTTATTTTGGTGTGGAAATTCAGCCGTTTTGCCCGAAATCAGGAAGAAGCAATAGTTTACAAAAACTTGCTCAAAAAAGCTGGTGTGGACGTTGTTTCAGTGTCAGAACCTATTCCTGATGGATTTATTGGTGAGCTTGTGCAACGTATCTTTGAATGGATGGATGAATATTATTCAATTAATCTATCTGGAGAAGTAATGCGTGGAATGACTGAACGTGCATCAAGGGGTGGTTACAATTCTGACCCACCAATTGGCTACAAAATGCAGGATGGTGTCCCGGTAATTAATCCGGACACTGCTCCAATAGTGGAAAAGATATTTGACTGGTACGTCAATAAACAAATGTCTTTTTGGGAGATAGCAAATGCGTTGAATCTTCTTGGCTATAAAACCAAACGTGGTGGCAAATTTCAAAACCGAACAGTGGCTTACATTATCAGAAACGAATTTTACAACGGCAAAATCATTTGGAATAAAACGGATCATGCAACACGCAGGATTAAAGATAAGTCAGAATGGGTGGTTACTGAAGGCACACACGAAACATTTATTCCTGAAGAATTGTTTAATGCAGCGCAGGAACGTGACAAATCAACCTATCATGCTAAAGGTAAACGACCAACAAGTACATATAAGCATTGGCTTTCAGGTATTCTTGTGTGTTCTGCGTGCGGGCAACGTCTTGTTAGATGTTCAACCAGCAAAAAGGGCAACACTTATTTTCAGTGTACAGGATACAATCATGCAGCCTGCACAGTATCACATGCAACTAATGAGTTTGCTCTTAAGCCTGCTATTTTTGAAGCACTGGATAAAGTTATTGCCACCGGTGAAGTAACTTATGAAATTCACTCTTCAAATAATGACGATAATAACGAGAAAAAACTTATTGAAGATAAACTAAGCAGACTTGTTATGAAAGAGGAACGAATAAAAGAGGCATATAGAGACGGAATAGACACATTAGAGGAATACAAAGCCAATAAAGAA
>ERZ791893.1480-NODE-1480-length-11821-cov-6.256842_pt1 | contig 11821 bp, 20 predicted proteins | sample MGYA00510154_ERZ791893 | MGnify/ENA primary metagenome ERZ791893 (study PRJEB30046, sample SAMN00792068) | human gut metagenome | study: EMG produced TPA metagenomics assembly of the A metagenome-wide association study of gut microbiota in type 2...
ACCCCGACCAATTCCAGGAAAGGAGACAACGAAAGTTGCCTCCTTTTTCTTTGTATTCGTCTACGACAACTCAATAAAAACAAGAGCTTAAGACACAATACGCGTGTTGTCTTTGTCTCTAATCCTCTCCGTAAGGCGTGTCATTATCTAAGAATCTATGCCACAATCATTACCACAAATGAGCGGGGAAACTTCAATTTCTCCCCAAACATAACGGAATTTTTTGTGGTAATAACTGTATTTTTTATTTAAAAACATTTGATTACGGAGATTGAGCGTTATGCGCGTGGCAAACAGGATGACTGACAAGCGTTTGAAAGCCCTGACGGCTGACGCTTCATGCGGGATTGTCCCCGGGCTTTATGTTGGAGTCAGGAAGCTCAAGGACGGGACATATGCCCGTTATTTCCTGCTTCGGGATCGTGGTTTGAAGCGGGTCTTTACTCTCGGGAAGTATCCCGAAATGTCACTCGCTGAGGCCTTCGAGAAGGGGCTCAGATGGAGGAAACTGGTAGCGGAAGGGATTGACCCATCTGAGCAGGAGAAAGCGACCAGAGACGCGCTACGCCCCTCCCCGGCACCTCAAAAAGAGAAGGACGCACTAACCTTTGAAAAACTTATCTGGAAGTGGATTGAGTTCAACACAAAGAGGGGGAGGTGGAAAAACGCTGAAAAATCCCGCGATCTGGTTTGGGATGGCTTTTTCAGGAATCACATCCCTAAAGAAATCAGAGACTGCCCGGTTGTAGACCTGAAACCTCAGATGTTCTGTGATGCCCTGGGGGAAAAGTGGGGGACCATGATTGACACGCCCGAAAGGATCCTTAGCGACGCTAAAAGAGCGATTGATTGGGCAATACGCTCGGAGATGATCCCGCCGATGGTTAACCCGTGCCAGGTGGTGGACGGGCGTTTAGGGGATTTGCTGCCACTAAATCGACCGGAAGGCGGGCACGAGCCGGCACTGCCGCCGAAACGTATGCCGGCTTTCTTTAAGGCACTTATGCAGCTTGTCCCGGTTAGCCAGACGGCCCGCTGCCTTGCATTCGCGATCCTTACTTCAGCGCGCAACACAACAGCGCGTGAAGCAACATGGGGGGAAATCCAGCAGGATGATGATGGGAGGTGGCTGCACGTTATTCCTCGTGCCCGCATGAAGGTGAAGAGCGAAAAGATTCCCTTTGACCGCAAAACACCGCTTTGCCTAGAAGCCGTTCAGCTGCTGGAATCAGCCCCACGGGTAGGGGGATCTCCAGATTCCTATATTTTCCCCAATGTGAACAAGGGGAGAAATTCTCCTTTTTCCCGTGATTCTGTCCGGGCGCTGATTAAGCGCATGCACGACAAACAGAAAAGAATTGACGGGATTGGCTGGGTAGACCCCGATCAGTTCCATGCGAAGACCGGCAAACCCCGTATAGTGACCCTCCACGGGCTCGCGCGGGCAACTTTCAATACCTGGGCCAAGGATGCCAAGGGATACTCCCACAAGCCGTTCTCGCGCGATCTGAGAGAAAGCTGCTTGGATCACCGCAACGAGTCCTACCAGTGCGCGTACGATCGGGAGCAGGCTCTGGGTGATATGCGTGAGGTCTACGATGCCTGGGGGAAATTCTGCATGTCATTGGTTCATGTCGGATAAACTGGCAGCGCTTTAAGCTCCAGCGGTATAACCGTTCAAGCGCCGGAGATTTAGCTAAACGATTGGATTAAAAAAAGAAGCCCCAAATTTATCAAAATTGGGGTTATTAAGTTGTTCCCCAGCCCCAAGAAACTCGATCGTGTATTTAGTGAGGAGAGCTTTCTTCTGTGGGAGAATCCTCAGATCAACATAATGGAGACGATTATGAACGACAAAGAGCACGCGACAATGCTCCTTTATGGTAAAGATGGGAATGGGCCGAAAATTGAAGTGCTTCTTGACAAAGATTCGGTCTGGCTCACTCAAAAACAGATGGCGGATCTTTTCGATGTGGATCGAACTGTAATTGGCAAACACCTCAAGACAGTGTTCTCAAGTGGTGAGCTAAATCAAGATGTCGTATGTGCAAATTTTGCACATATCGCTAGCGATGGGCGGGAATATACATCGAAGATCTATTCGATTGACGCCATCATTGCCGTTGGTTACCGAGTCAATAGTAAGCAAGCAACCGCGTTTCGAATTTGGGCAACCCAAGTTTTGCGGGAGTACATGATCAAGGGTTTCGCTCTCGACTGGTCATACTTCGCAACCTGAAAGCGGGCGTAGAGCGCGTGATAGATCGTCTGGTAAGCGACAGCGCTCTTCTTTGCGCGCGCCGAGATGGCCTTGCGGATCTGAAGCTGCTCCGCGGGGGTGAGGGTGGCTGCTGAGTAGCTCCCGGTCTTGCGGATAGCGGGCAAGATCTCGTTTGTCACCTTAACTCGAAATCGATAGGCAGGAGTGCCCTCTTTGACTGCGTCGCGGCTTCTAAGAATCAATGTGTAAAGCCCGCTTTCATTGACTACGTTAACATCGGGTTTACCCGCCCCTAAGTTTAACTTAGCCCTCTCAAACGGTGCCAAAGAAGCAATGGCCATTGATGGATTGGTTAAGTTCAGCGCATTGCAGATATCAGCAGCAACAAACAGGGGAGAAACGGAATCGCCAAATACGCGAATAGAGGCGCCTTCAAAAATGAAGGTGGTAAGGGGATTAGACATGTATGTCTCCTATCAAGAGCTTGATCCTCGCACCACTTGCTACAGTGGCGAGCGAGGTCTGGCGGGGTAGCAAACCGGCGATAGGTCCCGGCCACTCCGAAGAGTGCCCACCAGCCTCACTCATAAAAAGGAGACCTGCGCGCATAAGAGAAGCCGCTAAGATTTTGGCGGCGGTTATGCGCCTATCTGAACCGGGTTGCTACACCCGCGTCCGGAATCCCGGACAGGGAGAATATACCATATTCCATTCCAACGAATCCACTTTGTTAAAATGGTCAGCACAAACTTCTGGAGGGATCATGGAAGAGATACCTGAAAATATGACAGCTGATGAGCTATCAAATTTCTTTAACGAAAGGACCCCTGGAATCCCCTGCCCTATTTGCCGGCATCAGGACTGGCGAATTCTTGGGAAAGACGGTTTTGTCCGTTCAGTGCGGCTAATAGACGACAAAGGGACAGAAACAATACTTTCCGCTTTGAAAGATCTTCGCGCGGGGAAAGAAGTGACCCTTCGGGATATTGAAAAGCATCTGGATGGGACTCTTTTCCAAAACATAGCCGTAATGCGTTGTGGAAATTGTGGCTGGGTAGCTTTGTTCGATAAAACGTTCATTGAAAACGAGATCCACAATGCCAAAAATAAATGAAGAAGACTGGCTACACGCGAAGATCAAAGAATCTCTTGCGGACTATGTCCAGAAATCTGAATTTAAACCGACTGAAGAAAAGGCGGGAGCTGCCTTTACTAGGGTCGGCGATCTTTGGACGATTTTTTTCTGGGTCGACAGCTTCCTTATCGCTGCATTGGGAGGGCTGCTGCTTATCATCCTCCACCTGCACCACATCTTCTGACCTTTCAGCAAACGAGGCGATATACCCACAATTTGGGCAAACCGCCCTTCTTGCTGGGATCGGGATTGAGGTGGTCCCAGCGTCTTCCATGGGGCACCCGCATACGGGGCACGACGCGGGAACGTGAACTAAGAATGCTTTTTTGGTCATTGTGATTCCTCTTCGTGTCTGCCAAGTAAAACTCACGCTGAGACTCCCGTCCCGACGGATTTCACCCACTTCCTGATATCGTCTACCTTGAACCTCGTGCACTTTGGGCTGAGGCGCACGGGCTGAGGGAACGAGGGATCTTCCTTCACCTTTTTCCACACGGTGCTTTCCCCAATCGAGAGCATGGCCGCGGCTTCTTTCACATCCACCATCAGTAACCCCAGCGGGGGGATTGTTCTGCCACGCTTCCTCATTTCTCGCTCTCCTGTTCATCTATTGCTTTATCTATAGCGGCCAAAGCTTCCTCCCCATATCCGGACACAAAAAGCTTGATTGCTTTTGAGATTTCTTTGGCTCCAGGACCGCTGATCGCATTAGCGTTTTCACAAGTCATTCTGTATTCCTTATGGTAAAGATCGCGCGAGCCTATCGGGTAGTTATGCTCCAGGAGCCATATCAGATACCAGCGCGCCTTTTTCAGGTCATCAACTGCATTTCCCTTATATGGGGCGCGCATCAGGTACTTCACAACGTTCCCAGAACAGAAATCCCGATCAGCAACGATCTCGATGACTTCGTGCGGCAGCTGGTTGTAGTGCGCCGGATGATTGATTTTTTCTTCAGGCATAGTGGATCTCCTTCCCCTTAAGCCCCAGCATCCCGTCCAGTTCGGCTTCAGCCTTATCGAAAACCCAGAGGTTCCGGGACTCCTGGCTGTGGCAGGTGTTGACTTCATGTGGTTGATAGACCGAGGTGATAGCCTCAAAAAGCTGAAGCATCAGGTGCTTGCATCGCTTCAGCTGCGGGTAAAGTATCCTCTTGTGATCCAGCCAGCAGTTAAACGCCGCCTGCAGGCACTTATTCGCCTCAGCGATCACCTCCCGGTATTCATCCCGCTCGATGAGAAGATTCCCAAGCACCCACGCCATGACGAGCTGATCCTTGGTTCTCCCAAAAAGCCTTTTCATGTAAGGATCCTCCCCTTTGCTCCAGTAGATCGCGTCCAGGGGGAAGAGGAAGTCCTGCGCGAAATCATTCAGCATGTCAGGCGTCCAGTCCTCACCACGGATCAGGAAACTGTAATGTTTCTCAGCGCTCGCCCAGGTGACTTTATGGTGGTGCTTCTTTCGAGGCTTCTTACTGGCGGGCATTTCCGCTCTCCTTAAGGCCTTTGCCCTCAGAGGGGAAGAAGTCCTCCGCCTGATCAATCAGAGCCTTCAACCGCTCGCACGTCTCTTTATCTTTCAGCACGTAATCACCCTGCAGTGTGTTGAAAGCCCCAACACGGATCAGCAGCTTCGGGTTGCCATTCCCGATTTCAATTGAGAATTTCGCTTCACACATTTTGTTTTGTCCCATTATTTGGAGAAAGGATCCGCTCCGAGGCTGGAAGGGGGCAGCGAGAGCATTTAAGAGAGAGAGTCTGCACCGTCTCACTCCAACGCCCCGGGGCGGAAAGGCTGAGATTATTCCTGCTGCGGATTTGTCTCGGCGGCGGGTTCATCTGAGATAGGAGCCGGCTCAGAGAGTTCAGCGGCGGCGAGGGGGAGCTGCGGTTCTTCAGCTGCGGCGGTCTCCGCCTTTGCCTCTTCCCGTGCCTTGAGCTTGTCTTTCAGCGTCGGTTTCTTATCGGAGGCGATTTTCCCTGACGTCTTGGGCTTGAACCAGTCCTCCGGCACGCTCATACCATCCTTAAGCGAGGAGTAAATCCCGCGGAGTCTCACGATCTGGGGACCGTTGATAGCCTCAGCCCGGCAGCCGAAGAATTCCTCAATCTGGTCCTGAGTAACCCCGAACCGCGTTTTGAACGTATCAATCATCTTTTTGATACCTTCTTTCGAGGCATATTCCTGAGAGGCAAGTGTCGCGCCGCACTGTTGGACAGCGGCCTCAACGACGTCTCCCGGGATGACTGCCAGAATGCAGGCGCGGAGCCGGCGGGCGCCCTGGTTGGCGACCATTTCATAGATGTCGCGCGGGTCTTCGAGCTTCTTCCCACCGCTTCTTGTATAACGGATGTGGGGTACAGTGAACGTTACCTCGCGGCGGACATTCGTCTCAACGTCCCAGGCGAAAGCCTGAACTTCGGACTGCTTGGAGTTTGAGGAGAGCTCGCGGATACCAAACTGCATATTGCCCCACTGCTGAGCGATAGCTTCGGCGAGCCGGATAGATGGGCCAGTCACACTCTGCCCGCCTCTGGGGTAGCTATAGATTGCGGACTCGGCGAGAGAGGACCGCGTGCAGGCATTGATGATCCGGTCCATAGAGACCCGCTGATCACGCGGGTTCATGCGTGCGATCATGAGCGCGGCCTGAACCTCGGCGACCGATCGAGCCGCGTCAGAGGACTGCATCACAGCGCTGGAAGGCATGGAGGAGGGTACCGCCGTCACACCATTTCCAAAGGGGTTGAGAACTACGTTATTTGTGGCCATTTTGTTTTTCCCTTACGTTTTCTTTGAATATCCACTTACTCGATAGAGTCCGCGAAAGCCTGCCGGACCATGAACCGGCGCGTCGGGGCGCCTTCCTTCAGGTACTGGTGATAGAGATCCGGCTCAGCTTTCCCGAAAGCCTTGGTGTCGAAAGTGGCGCGGGGCTTACTTGCTTTCCATGTCGCGACCGGGGCGCCATTGATCAGCAGCTTTTCAGACTCTTCCATGTAGCCCTGGACCTCAGCCTTGAGCTCATCCAGGTGAGCCTTCTTTTCCGCGATATCGCGCTCGGTGATCACCATTTCTTTAAGCGCGCCCGCGATCTCAGAAGTAGCCTCGACCTCCCCGCCGTTTGAGACAGGATAGGTGGCGGCCATTTCGCTGATACTCATGGGCGCGGGCGGGATTCCGGGGACGACATGCTTCTCCCAAAACTCTTCTTCATCTTGGATAAGGAGGTCAATCAGTTCCTGATCCCGCCTGACCGTGTAAATGCGGAAGTCCGACCCGCCGATAAGAACCGCCACATCGCATACAGGAGCCCCCAGAACCGCCATGTAGTGTTGGACCTGCGTCTGGTAGTACTGGGGGATTTCGTCCGTACCTTCCTCGCCCCAATCTTTGCCGGACCGGGCGGTCTTGCACTCAAGAATCCTTCCGTCTTCACAGATCCCGTCGACGTCAGCGATCATGAAGGGGTGGGCTGTGTTTATAAACATGGCCTCAGGTTTCGAGACCCGGAACCCCGTAGCGTCCGCGTATTTCTCCCGGATCACGGGTTCAAGGCGGCGACCCCATTCCATCGAGGGGTTGTCTTCTTCCTGGTCGTCAGCAGGTTCTCCCTCTTCAGTCTTGTCGTTATAGATATCAAGCGCCGTGCGCCACTTTGAAATCCCGATGATCGCGGCGACATCCGACCCGCCGATACCGCGGCGGCGGAGTTTCAGCCAGTCGGCGCGGGTAAGACCTTCAAGAGAAATCGTTTGAATAGCAGCAGTCATTTTTTGTGAGCCTTTTCTTTTCTTCAGAAATTCAGAACGGAAGTGAGGAGACGTAGAAGTGGGGGTGAGCCACTGGGAGAAGCTCGCCGTGCTTTTCCATCCACTCACGGTTACAGCGGAGGTTGAGTTTGTCGACCGCGACCTGAGCCTCTTCCTCCGTGTCGTAGTAGTCATGCCAGGTGAGGAAATCGACCCCAACCCAGAGACTCGCCTCGGCGGCGGCGAACGGGAATTGGCAGAGCGCCGCGTAGAAGTGCTTTCCGGCTCCTCGCATCACGGTACCCCCGCGATTGCGCAGATTGCCCAGTACACCCAGCCGAGCACCGTTGCCGCCCCGATGAGCGCGAGGAACAGGGCTGTACCCAAGATGACGTTGTCTTTCATTTGCTTCCTCTTTCTTTTCAGGTCCCCCCGTGAGAAGATCGGAATGCGGTACCCACCAGTAACCGCGCATTCAAATCAACTCACAGGAGGAAACTCTTATGTCAACTGATAAAGAATTAATGTTTCAGATCCTTGTCGAGCTAATTAAGAAGGGTGGCTTTAAAAGCCACCTGGAAACTCTTCAGGCCCTTAAGGCTTCAAAAATCTCCGATATTTCGGATAGGGATAGAGATGCTCCTGACCGCGCCAAAAAACAGATTCTTGGGTTTAACCGGGCTCTTGATAAAGCCATCCCTTCTGCGTTAGCCGCGGACGCACTCGCTATCAAAGCTTTCCTCGACACTCTCGAAACTGGAGAAACCCGAGAAGACCTTGACTTTGAGGCTGTGTTCATGAAGTTGGATTCTTTTTAACCGCCGACTAAGCATTCCTTTTTAAGGATCTCAAGCCGCATGCGTGCTCGGCTTACAACTTTGTCGAGCTCTCGCATGCGTGCGGGAACATTTTTCACGTTCCAGCCCATCACGGTGAAGTCATCATTAATGAGTTCTAGATCCCTGATGGTGATCTCGAGGTCGTGGATCAGCATTTCCAGCTTTTCTTTGTTCATGTCTTTTTCCATGTCTGTCTCCTGTTAATCGATCAGCTCGCACTCGGCGGCGGGCTTGCCTTCGATATTCGCGATATCGGAGGTGACGCTGATTCGGTAGGTGTACATGAGGGCTCCTTGATTAGTTGCCTTTGTTGCTTTGTTCGATGACATGACTATAGCTTATTTAGCTTTTGTTGTCAACAAAAACTAAAATAGCAAAAGAAAGTAGATGTTTTTTTTGACAATGAGCAACAGACACAAAAAAACCGCCCGAAGGCGGTTTTTAAAAGAAGAGGACTAATTTATTTGAAAGTATGGCTTGATTCTATGACTCGGCCGAAAAGCCGAATTCCATCTGCTTCATCCCCGAAATAATCCTCAGGCGGATAGGCGGGGTTAATGGAAATGATCCGAATGCCGTTTTTTATATGGGCGAGTTTTTTGATACGAAGTGCCCCGTCTACAGCCAAAACGTAGATACTTCCATCAACTATCCGGTTGCACCCAATATGAGGGTCGACGTTTTCTTCCCAAAGGATAGTGTCTCCTGAAAAGAGCAGGGGTTCCATACTGTCACCGACAACTTTTGCTCTGCGACATCTTGCTGGGTTAACGCCTTTACTCCGTAAGTAGTCGACCTTATACCACGCGGCGGATGATTTCTTCGTCTGTTCCCATTCTGGTTCAGAACCGTTCCCGGCAGAAAATGTTAATTGATACTCGGGGATTGAAACGTACCCTTCTGGTGGAGTGTCTTCTCCCGGGATAAAGGATTTAACTCGCACTTCTTCTTTGGATACGGAGCTTTGGTTAGAGAACCATTCAGGAGATACGCCGAAGAACTCGCAAATCTTGGCTAAGTTTGTTCCTTTCGGGACAGACCTCCCAGAAGCCCACACTTGCACAGCTTGGCGTGAAACCCCAATTTTTTTAGCCAAATCCGCCTGATTTAGCTTTTCTCTGGAAAGCAGAAGATTGAGTTTGTCTTTGAATTCCATTTTTCCTCCCTAGCTCTTAAAGCTATCAACAAAAACTAAAAACATCAACTAGTCTTCTGCGGTTTTTATAGACAACAAAAGCTAAAAATGCTATTCTATTGCCATGGTTTTATTTGACGATGGAGAAGGATATGGATAGCGTCAACTGCATTGACGTTGCTGTGCAGGCATGTGGCTGTACTCAGAGTGAACTCGCTAAAAAGATTGGCGTTAGCTCTGGCCAGGTTTCAATGTGGAAGAAAAGGGGCTACATCACGCAAAAATACCTAAAAAAAGCAAGTGAGGTAACAGGGCTCCCGGCGCATATTCTCAATCCCTTCGTTCCTGTAGGGAATAAGAACGACTGCAATATGCCTCGTTCTTAACTAATGCCATGGCATTTAACAACCTCCAAGACACCAGAACACTTTGGGAAAGGTGTGATTTAGACACTCTTTCGAAAGCTGTTTTGCAAGTCCTGATAAACCATAGAAACAGTCGCTCCGGCTTGTGCAACCCGGGGACAACTCGCATTGCCTCTGAAACTGGAATGTCTACCCGCTCAGTTAAAAGCCGGATTGCGCTTTTGACGGCACAAGGCGTTTTGAAAATCGTCATAAAAGGGACGTTCACAACACCAAGCGGATATGCAATCAACCTAGAGGGAGTGGCTACTAGTGAATGTACTTCCACTGGTGCAGGAGATTCACTAGTGAAAGATATTCATCAGACTGGTGCAGGAGATTCACTAGGGGTAGTGCAAGAGGCGCACGAGGGTAGTGCAGGAGATGCACCCAAACAAATAAGTAATAAAGAAAGGAATAAAGAAGAGCCCCTACCTCCCCCCTCGCCTTTGGCGAAGCGGGAGGCACAGACACACCTCTTCTCGCTCTCCGAGATCCCGGATGCCTGGAAGGACTACATCGAAGCCGTACGTCCTGATTTGGATCCTAAGAAAGTCTTTACTGACTTCAGGTTCTACTGGGAGAACGGCAGAGGTTCCTCCACCAGAAGGTCAGATAAGGGCTGGACGCAAAGCTGGCAGACATGGGTAAGGAGAGAGAAAGAAGCACAAAGAAGGGAAGTGAGGCATCTGACTGCTGAAGAACGTCTGTTTGAGGAAATCTGAAATGCTGATCAGCCAGGCAATGGATGCTGAACCAATGGATTCTGTCGTTGTCTTCTTTCACTCAGAGACTCCAGATTTCCAAACCGTAGAGAAAAGCGAGTCCTTAGGAATAAAAGGTGTCGTAGACATCCTCCTTCAAGACCGTCTTCCTGTCATTGATTGGCAGAGGTTCATTAAAGGACGAATGGTACACGTTATGTACGACGGTGAAGAGGGGATGAAGAGAATGCTGGAAGCCAGAGAAGGAATCTTTTCAGGACTTCCTCTTATTGTCGTCTTTGCGGCTCATGGAGATACCAAGGCAGAGAGATACATCAGAAATTATGGAGGGGCAGTTTATGAACGCAGGTAATTTCCTTCTGAAGCCAGAAGACGTGAAAGGCTTTTGGTCAGGGAAGGACCCATCACCAGATATCGTCCTTGCCGCAACGATGCAGGCTGAACTTATGGAAGAGGTGGATCATCCTCTTAGGAACAGTGGGGTTAGTTGTCCTGTGATCCCGAGGTTTCAGATGAGACCTGGTGAACTCACTGTGTGGGCGGGAAATAACGGCGCCGGCAAGAGCGCTTTGATGTCCCAGGTCGCGCTTTCAATGATGATGAAGAAGCGCGCCGTGTGCCTGCTCTCCTTCGAGATGGCGCCGAAGGACACCGTGATGCAGATGGTTCGTATGGCTTACGGCCGCGGTCTCTCCATCGGGGAGTCCGGAAAGGTGGAGAAGTTCTTCGACTGGTGTGAGCGGCTTCTTTGGGTATACCGCAACCGCGGGGCGATCGATCCCGGGTATGCCCTTGACGCAGTGGCTTATGCCGCTGCTGTCAAACACTGCCGGCATGTCTTCGTTGATAACCTCATGATGCTGACGGGCGGGCACTCGAGCGATCAGCTCTTTCAGACTCAACGCCACATTACCGAGCAGCTGAAGCGGATCGCGGTTGAGACTGGTGTCCATGTCCACCTTGTAGCGCATCTCAGAAAAGCGAACGCTGATCATGACGAAGAAAAGCTTCCTGACCGCTACTCCATCTCAGGGTCTGCCGACATCAGCAATCTTGCCGATAACGTGGTGATTGTTTTCCGGAATTTCCCGAAGGAAAAGAAAGCGGTTGAGCTGAAGACAAAAAACGCCGGGTGGGACCAGGCGCCTGACACGGTACTGCTCCTCGATAAGCAGCGGAAGACCGGTGCGGTAGCGAAGCAGAAGCTTTGGTACGAAAAGTCGAGCGGGCAGTTCTGTCTTTCTCCTGAGCGCCAGCTGATGGAGCTGATGCCGAAGAATCTGAGCGGGGCAGATCTCACCAGATCTCATCAGGCGGACGCTTTGAATGTGGCTGAGGAAGGATGGCTTTGAGGGCATGAAGAAATGATTTCAAACAGATTTATCGCGGAGACTCTCTCGGGAGCGGTCGAGGAGCTGGAGAAGGAAAGAGCCAAGCGCCACGAACAGCAGAAGAAGTGCCGGGAGAGAGCCTGCCGGGCGAGAGCCGCGCGGGAGGCGGCGATGAAGGAAAAGGCTTCCTCTTTCTCTCACCCTAATTTAAACGCGCCAGGAGCTTCGAAATGAGATTTTCAGTACAAGGGAGCGGCGATGGAGAAGAGATGGCAGGAA
>ERZ791893.1487-NODE-1487-length-11775-cov-5.719369_pt1 | contig 11775 bp, 18 predicted proteins | sample MGYA00510154_ERZ791893 | MGnify/ENA primary metagenome ERZ791893 (study PRJEB30046, sample SAMN00792068) | human gut metagenome | study: EMG produced TPA metagenomics assembly of the A metagenome-wide association study of gut microbiota in type 2...
TAGTCTTTTTTGCAGTAAAAGTCAATTATTATATTTTTGCAAATACCGCTTTTATTGTGTGTGTTAAAATGATGTGAACCAATAAAAAAGAGAAGCAGAAAATACGGATATAGTTTGTCAAGTGTAAGAAGAAGGCAATTCGCAGATATCCGGAACTGACGGTACCGAGAGAAAAAGTACTGATGGTCACATCTATTTACAACGCAGAAGATATGTAAAATGCAATTGAGAAAACGCTTTCCTTTTTACATGTCATATGATATAATAATGTGTAAGTAAAGTGGGTAGAAGACCTGCAATCTGTAATCGAATTACAGGTTTTCTACCCTTGTATAAAAATATAGTTAATTATACAAAATGCATATTTTGTATAGTTGAGGGCAGAACAACTAACTTGCAAGGTATATTTTGTATAATTCGGGACAGACTGCACAAAGAAATTTTAACGCTGCGTTAATAGATTTCAACATAATAACTACTTCAAACCGTTTTGGTCGTGATTAGAAAGAATTTTTGATAAGTCATCCATTATCTTATTAGTCACATCAAGACGGTTTTTTGCTAATATAAATTCGAGCAAATCTATAGTATCGTATTCATATATACGAAAGAAATCTTTGTACTGCAAGTAGTCATTTTCAGCCCGTTGCTGTTCATAAAATATGTATTCCCACATTGCGATTATCTTATATTCCTGTTCAGTCATAAGAGTTCCACCAATCATCTATGAACAATTCATCTATATTATCAATACCGTGTTGCTTTAGCAATAACTGATATTTAGGATTTAACGCTAAATGACTTTTACCATTGACAACATTTTTAAAAGCATTAAAGCCGAACAGTGCTATAAAAGCAACTACAGCACCAGAAACTTGAGTTTTAACGAATTTTTCAAGTTTAGTTTCATTATAATAATGCTCTGGTATGTATAAAGATACTTTCTCAAATGTACCGAGAAAATTAAACCAATACTGCGTAGTTTCATATCTTGAAGTATTTGAATCAGTTTTAGAACGCACAACAAAACGCAGATAGTTATTAATTACTCCAGCAAAAAGCTGACCAAGATCATTGCCGGCAACAAGAGCATTAAGAAAACAATCAGCACGCTCATTTCGTAACTGCATTTCAAATCTGACCCAATGTTCAAGCTCAAATCTCATCTGCTCTGCTCGTTTATCATATATTCTGAAAAGTGTGTCACTTTGATTTTTTGAACCACAGTAAATACAAAAACTTCTTTTTTCAACAATTTTGCTGTATTCTTTTTCAATTTTAAAAACTTTGAATCTTGAAACATAATTATAATTTTTAATATCGTTTTCGATAGTGTCAAAATCAAGTAAACCGTCGTAATCATCATACGCTATATCTATACGAGTTATATTTAACTCTTGATTATTAGCTATATATGAAAATAACTCGTTATAATCACCAGTGCCGAGCTTTTCAAAGTTTCGACAGCCTTTACCCGAAAGCTCAACACAAATGCCCATATTTTCGTCCATTCCCTCGTAATAAATGTTAATGCCTTCATACGAAAGTCTTTTTTTATAAAAATATCGACCATTTAACTCGCTGAATGGAATTTCTGAAAATCCTAAGAAATCAATTATTGATTTTACAGAATCACATTTAGATGAAAAAGTTAAATAGTCGATAATTAAATTAGCTGATTTCATTTTTTACACCTCATTTAAAATTAACTGTATAAGCTTTGAAATGTAGCGCAAACGCAATCAGCGTTTGCGCCTAACATTTACAAAAGTCTTATTAACAGTATTAATTTCAGAAATTTTAGGTACAAAGCCTGTACGGCTCAACCTGTCAATAAGCTCATAAGAATTATACAAGTTACGAAGTTCGTCAGTCTGAACGAAAGTAATCAATTTTTTCTTATGTAGCTTTTTTCTTTTTTCCCTTGTTGGGTTATCTGAATACTCTATATAATCATCTGCGTCATAATATTTAAGCCGTGTATATCTGCCGAGAAAAGTTTTACACAGAATTACAATAAAACATTGTTCCCTAAGCGGTTTAGCAACTCTCGAAAAAACTTGAGAAGTTGCAAGAATACATACACGCTGTTTACGCTGCTGCGTAATTTGACTTAAAAGCGTTTCAGGAAAATCTTTACTATTCGCACAACTGAACTCGTTTTGAATTTCGTCTATAGCAAAAATAACCCCGTCTGTTCCATTTTTCAACTGCGGATCAAGCAAGTCATTTAAAGACTTAAGCGGAGCAGTTTGATATTTATAACCAAAATTCGTATAGATTTTACAGCGAGGATATTTTTTTCTAAATCGTTCAAGATCATAAACTAAACCAATAGTCTTGCCTGCGCCTTGACGACCACAATATAAACGCAAACCGAAAAGCCTAAAATAATTCTTATCTCTATGTAAAATATCGTGAATTACATAATAAAAAAATTGCGGAGAATTTATTAAAAATCTTCTAAAAATATAAAAGACAAACAAGAATAATAAAACTATCATAATAACCTCATTAAGGAATTAAATCTATAACAATTCTGATAGCACCGAAAATAAGTGTAGCAGTCATTACAATACCTGCACAAACAGCAAAAGTATCCATAGGCAAATAATAATTACACCAAAGCAACCAATCGTTGTTGGCAAAGAAATCTTGAACATTCCAATCTGACGGAAAATCAATCGTAGGAAGATTATCATAAAGCCATTGTAACATACTATTATTGGTCATTATCATTATCTCCTTCCCCACCGCTAAACGAAATACCTATACAACTTCGGAAAAGTTTAAAACACGCTAAGAATGTCATTACAATAAAGAGAACAGAAAGAGCACCTCGAACATTTTCCCTGTAAGGCTCATAGAATGCGCAATCAATAACATATTTTTTATGATAAAATACAAATTCAAAATAAAACCCTTTTGAGTGACTATTATTAAAACCTGTAATAATATCATTAATTTCTCTAATAGCAGGAATTTTATCATCAAAAACATCTGCTATGTCTTTAGCGTCAGAAACAGTGTCATCTTTTGTATCGTCTTTAGTGTCTGTATTATCAAAATCAACATCACGAATATCCTCTGCAGATTTACCAATAGTGTCAGACAAATCACGAGGTACGTTAATACCTATGCTATCCGGATATGTTGATACATCTGTTATATCTCCGGTTGTTGAGGGAAAAGAATCAATGCCCGGAATATGTGCAGAGTCAACACCTACAGAGAACACATCTTCACCAAGAAGAAGTCGAGTTAAATCTTGTTTACAAATTGTTAAATCATCACAATTAATAAGATTATCATTACTGCTAATGACATCATCAGCAAGCCATTGACTAATTACATTACCACCAGAAGAAGTAAGTGTATAAGATTGTGATGCAGAATCATAAGAAGCTTGACAAATTTCGTTTTTATATAAAAGTAAAGAATAAGAGCCAATAGCACCAACTTGAACACCTTTAATAAGAACATCAGAATAATTACTTAAATAAAACAAAGAACAATCTATACTTGTATCAAAGTTATTATATCCAATAAGTAATATTTCAGATAAATCAAGAGCCGGAACACTTAATACAGCGAATTGAGTATTATTCATTACTTTAAAATTTGAATTATAATTAGATATTTGATTATATAAATCAGAGCCAACAACTTTTCTAAGTGTATCCATACCATAGAAACTTAAAGTAGTTGAAGCAGATGTTTGAATAAAAATATTAGTATCAGATTTCCAAGGATTTGAAATTGAAACAGTAGTACCTGCGACAAGTGTCTTATAAAGAGTATCAGCAGTTAATTGATTTTTTACAATATTACTATAATCTAAATCAATATTGCAGTATTGCGGAAATTGAGCCATAAACTCATCTATTAAAGACTTCCATTGACTCTTTAGAACTGCGAGCACGCCAAACGGTAAAGCTGAATCTTTCTGCAGCTGTTCGGCTTGATAGTCTATAATTTCTTGAACACTCGGCGGAGCTTGTGCATAAAACTGTTGTGCTGCGCTAGTGGCTGCAGATGTTGTCGAAAATGTCAGTCCGCAGCATATTAAAAAAGCAACTATAAAATAAATAGCATCATCAACTAATGCGAAAGCGTGAGCCTGTGCCGGTGCAAGCACACCGCCGAAACACACAACAGTCAGAACACAGAGCAACAGACACAAAGCAGAATGTAAATACCGCTTTATATTAGATTTTTTGAAAATCGTTTTTAATTTAGTTTTTATTTTAATCACATAATCACCGCCCAAAAAACAAGGGACAGGACATTCATCCTGCCCCTTAATAAATGAGGTCAATTTGCAGCAATTAGAGGAATGAGAAAATAACTCTGCGAATAAGCGAAATTCCAATAAATGTGCCCATAATGCCAATACCAATAGGGATCATAGTTTCAAGACCACTATTAACAGCCTCGACAAGGGGCTTAACAAGAGTATCGGTTACAGCAAAATAAGAAATACCACCATCAGCCATAAATATGCAGCTCCTTTCTAATAGAATTGGCGTATAAATTTATACAAAATTAATATAACAGCAACAGCACAAGCAATTACAAATGCTGATGTTATTAGCATATTTTGATAATCAAGTTTTGCATTAAGTTCTTGAATAGATTGAACAGAATCAGGAGTAGAAACATCAACAACAATTGAAGTGCTTTGCTCCTGTTCCTGCCCTACTGCCGAAACAGTAAGGCAAGAGAAAAGGATAATTAGGAGAGATATAAAAACACAACTAATCTTCTGTAACATCTGTATCAACCACATTGCAATGATTGCAATTACTGCAAACCTTGAGAGTTCCCGGAACAGCTTTTTTCATTTCACGCTTAAAAGCAAACAAGCATACACAAGCGCCGACAACAAAGCCTAATGCAAATTCAGCAAGAAATACCATTTAAATTACCTCCAAAACTGACTTAAACTTGTCATAAGTCGCTATATCAACCTCTGAAACAGGCTGAATTAATGTACACTTGCGGTACTGGTCAAAATATAAGTTAGCGAAACCACCAACTACAACATCAGCGAGGACTTCACTACTTTTAACTTTGACTTCTTCAGCTTTAATACCGTTGATTTTGTCCATTACTGATAAACAATATAAACGAGCATATTCGATTGCCTCGCCGTTATCAGTTACAAATGTTCCCACACGGTAGCCGACTACTAATACTAAATTATCCATTTTAGCCTCCTTGTAATTTTTTGAATAGATTTATAGAAAAATGGGATGTACTCGGAAAGTGTTTATAGTAATTCGACAGTGGACCCCTGACACGTAATTTAATCTGACTTCATGACATTAATATTTATCTCGTGATTTTCACACGCATGTTCAGACACGTTCTAAGTCACTTTTTTATGTGTCCTAAACCGAGTTTAATTTATTTAATTTTTAGGGACACTCGGAAAGACTTGACATTAAGTAACTTAAAAATCGTAGTGTTACATACTCCTTACAAAGCCTACAGGGAGAATTACTCTTATTTGTGTCTTTTTTATGTGGCAATAAACCGAGAACCACTTAAGAAAATCTTATGAATTTTTTAATATCTTTTAAACGGATTGAAAGAAAATCATCAGAACCAACATAAAGTCTTAAAATGTTTGTTTCTATTCTAAATGATGTATAAAAACAAAAACAATCATTAATCATAACTATGTGTTGACTACAATAAGGATTATCTGGAAGAGTTTTATTTAATTTCTTTTTAACCTTTTTTCGTTTCATTTTTACACACCCTTGACTTTGAAAAATGATAATTCTTTCAGAAGGTCGAAATTAACAACATTATTGAAAACTTCTGAATTATCATATGTACACTTGCATCTCAAAAAGATTTTACCTGAGTAAGAGAAAAGATGGAAGCTATAAGAGTTGCACTCAAAAATGAAAAATGATTCACGATTTAATTTAGTAAGCGAAAATTCTAACATTTTCTTTCCTGAAATAAGTTCAGGACAAACCGTATTACATAATTTGAACATTTTTGATTTTGTTACATTAAATTTTAATTCTTTCTCTTTAAGCATATTTTACATCCCCTAATTTTATTTTTAATTAAATCCTAAAAAAATAATAAAATTGATATATCTTTAATTGGAATACTACAAATATCAAATCCACGATCATCATAGAAAATTAAATCTCTGAAACAATTAATCGCATAAGATGAAAAAACAACCTCAACACCATTAACAAACACAAAAAATTTATCGTTTCCAACAGCACGATCACAATCAATAATACCGTCTAAAATTCTTTTTACTTCTTCAACAGTATAATTTACATCAATTTCGTTCATAAATACATCCCCTAATCTTATTTAATAAAACATTCATTTAAATGCTTTATATAAATTATAGCATTCGTTTGAATGCTTGTCAATGCATACAAATAAATGCCTGTTATAATCTACTTAACAAACAAAAAAAGAAGGTTAAAATATGCATTATACACAAAGACTAAGAGAATTAAGAGAAGACCACGACCAAAAACAAGAAAGTATTGCACTAGAATTACATATAACAAGACAACAATACCAATTATATGAAAGCGGTAAAAGAAAATTACCAATAGATTTGTTGATAAAATTGTGCAAGTATTACAATGTTTCTTCTGACTATATTCTTGGATTTACAAACGAACAAAAAACAAGCTGGAACATAAAAAATCAAATTAATGTTAAAACAAACAAAGGAAACATAAATATAAATTAATTAGGAGAAAATAATGAAAATTCTATTCTATAGAGGAAAAAACTTAAATTTAAAAACAAAAGTTGATGAAGCTGAAATATATTTTAATAAAGATATATTAGTTAAAACACAAAACTATATATACTACATAGACAATATTACAAAAGTAACAAGCGAAATAATTAAACCTTTAGGAACAGTAATAAAAGTTGATTGCAATAACGATACAGTATATATGACTGTACCAAGAGTATATTTTAACATTGGTTCAGGTTTTGCAATTATAAATACATTTAAAACACAAGAATTAAAAAAAGCATTAAAACAAAGATGTTGTATGTAGTACCCCCCTATTTAGCGGAGGGGGGTTAAGTCGGATTTTTAGTCCGACTTTTTCTTTATTCAAAATAAGCAAACTTGGAAACAGCAAAGCTAGCGCATTGTTAATTAGAGCAAGAAAAGAATAAGAACCACAGGGCGAATGTTGACAAGGCGAGCTTTTGCTTTTGTGCAGCGCTCAGACTTATTATATAAACCAAATGCGTTCCACGCTTAAACTCTTACAGCTCGCATAAAAGGTTGACAAAGGGCTTTGCCCTTTACCCAGCAGGAGGCGAGCCCCCTGCACCCGCGGTCGCAAGCTCCCTTATCCGAGCAGAAAGTTTCAGAAAATCTAAATTTAAATTCCCGACTGAAAGTACAAATTTGCAATTTTTAAAAATCTGTATTATTATAAGTAAAGAATAAATTATACAAATTCTTAGCAATCAATGTTTTGTATAATTGAGGGGAAAGGTGAAGCATTTAAATGAGTATTTCTTTCATAGATGAAGCGCCGCAGATAATCAAGGATTACTTGTTTTATATGCAGACGGTCAAAGGAAAATCACAGAAAACCGTTGATGAGTACTACATAGATTTGCGTACATTTTTCAGATTTATAAAATTACAGCGTGGACTTGTTCCGAATGATTCTGAATTTGAGAACATTTCGATTTCTGATGTTGACCTTGAACTTGTGAAAACCGTCACGTTGAACGATGCATATGAATTTATGAATTATATTCAGCGTGAGCGCAAAAATCAAAATGTTACCCGTGCCCGTAAATGCTCGAGCCTTAAGGGTTATTTTAACTATCTCGCAACAAAAAAATGCGTGCTTGACAGCAATCCTGTTGAGCAGCTTGAAGTTCCCAAAAAGAAAAAATCTTTGCCAAAGTATCTTACGCTTGAGCAAAGTCTTGACTTGCTGAATGCAGTCGACGGTGATTATAAGGAGCGTGATTACTGTATTCTCACGCTGTTTTTAAATTGCGGCTTGCGTGTGTCTGAAATGGCGTCTTTGAATTACACGGACATTCATCAGGATGACACTATGCGTGTTGTCGGCAAGGGCAACAAAGAACGAATTATTTACCTTAATTCCGCCTGCGTTTCCGCAATCGAAAATTATATGCGGGTGCGGCCCGTTGACGGCGTTAAGGACAAATATGCGCTGTTTATCAGCCGAAATCACCGCAGAATGAGCGTAAAAACCATACAGGCTATGGTGTACAAATATCTTGAAAAAATAGGTCTGAATGCACAGGGCTACTCCTGTCATAAGCTAAGGCACACTGCGGCAACACTGATGTATCAGTACGGCGGAGTTGACATACGAGTGCTAAAAGATGTGCTCGGTCACGAAAACCTCGGCACAACCGAGATTTACACCCACTTAAGTTCCGAGCAGATGAAAAATGCCGCCGAGAAAAATCCTTTGTCTAAGGTAAAGCAAAAATCCAATAAAAAATCTGATGAAAAACAATAAAAATTTATTACGAGTTATAATGTTGACCTAAATTTTAAAATTATTTAATCTAAACCATAATTTATCCCAACTTTTGATAAAGGCGCTAATAAAAAAACAGCCCCGACTTTGATTTTTCCAAAGCCGGGGTTTGTCATATCTTTACTGCGCCGCCTACATCTGTAAGCGGTTTATTTTCTGCTAAATTAATTATTTTTACATTATGAATTATACAAAATCTTTCGATTTTTCGGAAGTTCGGGTGAGTTTTTATATCACCGAAAAACGCTACGGTACCGTCATCAATCATTGTACACGCACCGCCGATAAATCCGTAATCGTATCCGTCAAGTCTTATGCTTCCGCTGTCGATTTTCAGAACATCAATTCCGTTTTTGGTAAGCGCATTATAGATTGTGCTGTCGGCGGTTATGGCACTGTTTTTACCGATAACCGCAGTTGAACAGCGTGTGTAACCTTGTTTTACATCGACTATCTCAATGCCGTTTTCCTTGCAGTAATTTTTGACTGAAACATCTATAGCCTCTTCCCTGCCGTATAATTTTCCGCTGATATACAGGCAATTAAGTGCCACGCAATGCGGATATTTACCGTCAATATTGTTCTTGCAAAGAATTATATTATAATCTTTGTTTTCAAGAAGTCTTTTTAAATTATTACATTCTTTAAGCAGAAAAATATCGTTGTTGATTTTTAGCATTTGCATATCAATGTGCCGCTGCTCGGGTGTATTAAATTGTAAAATTTTATCCGACGGTATAATATCGTACCCAAAATTTTCAATTGCTTTGCAAAGTTTTGGGTACTCGTCGGACATTACAAAGGCGCTCATATGCTGACTGCCTCAAAGGCCTGTCTTATATTTTTAACTCCGATAAGCTCTGCACCGTCACATTTTACGGCTTTCAGATTGTGATACGGAAGAATGATTTTTGTAAATCCAAGCCTTACAGCCTCGTTTACTCTTAATTGAGCTTGAGAAACCGCCCTGATTTCGCCGGCAAGACCGATTTCGCCGAACACTACAACATTCTCGTCAATCGGAACATCTTTCAGACTGCTGATAAGCGCCATTGCGACCGCAAGGTCAATGGCAGGTTCGTCAATTCTAAGACCGCCGACAATGTTTATATAAGCGTCATTGTTTGAAAAATAATATCCCGCTCTTTTTTCAAGCACGGCAAGCAAAAGCGAAAGTCGGTTGTAGTCAAAGCCCGTTGCCATTCTTCGAGCGTTGCCGTAGCCGCTTTGCGTTGCAAGTCCCTGAACTTCCGCAAGAATAGGACGAGAACCCTCAATTGTACAGGTTACGCAAGTACCCGATACGCCTTTCGGTCTGCCTGAAAGCAGCATTACAGACGGATTGGGCACTTCCACAAGTCCCGTGTCGGTCATTTCAAACACGCCGATTTCGTTTGTTGAACCGTATCTGTTTTTGACTGCTCTTAAAATTCTGCATGACATCTGCTTGTCACCTTCAAAGTGCAGTACGGTATCAACGATGTGCTCAAGCACTTTCGGACCCGCAATTGAACCCTCTTTGTTTACGTGACCTACCACAAACATTGGAATATCAAGCGACTTTGCCGTGCGCATAAGGCAGTTTGTCGATTCTCTGACCTGCGTTACACTGCCCGGTGAGGAGCTTAATTCTGTAAGATTCATTGTCTGAATTGAGTCGATCATTACTATATCGGGCTTTTCAGCACGGATTTGTTCGCACACTACTTCTACATCGGTTTCGGTCATTACAAAAAGATTCGGAGAATTTACACCGAGTCGGTTTGCCCTTAACTTAAGCTGTCTTTGCGATTCTTCGCCCGATACATAAAGCACTTTCATTGAGTTGCCGAGATATTGACATATTTGCAGTAACACGGTTGATTTGCCGATACCCGGGTCACCTCCGAGCAAAATAAGACTGCCCTTTACAATGCCGCCGCCAAGCACACGGTTAAGTTCGCTGCAGCCCGTATCGTAGCGGTGCTCGTTTTCGGTGGTGATTTCCGTAATTGAATAAGGAGAAGAAACCGCAGAAGCTACCTTTCTTTTTACGGCAGGCGCAGCTTTCACGCTTTCTTTGATTTCTTCTTCCATTGTGTTCCATTCGCCGCAGGTCGGACATTTTCCGTACCATTTCGGTGATTCGTAGCCGCACTGCGAGCATATATATACACTTTTAATTTTTGCCATATTAAACTTCCTTTAATAAACATTCATCAGTCCGACAGCTATAGCATAAGCCATTTTTTGTTGATAGGTATCGTCCTGCAATTTTGCACATTCGCTTTCGTTAGAGATAAATCCGCATTCACAAATTACGGCGGGCACAGTCGCATTTTTTAAAAGATAAATGCTTTTATCCGCTTTCTTACATTCCCTTTCATTGTCAGGCTGGAGCATAGTTTTTACAGATTGTCTGATACTCTCCGCAAGATCGGCGCTCTGCGGATTGTTAGGTGAATAAAAAACTTGCGTTCCGCTGTATTTGCTCTCGGTAAACTTATTCTGATGAATACTGATTACCACATTTTCGGGATTTGAATTAAATACAGAAAGACGGTTTTTCATATCGGAAACTTTGCGCTGTCGCACATTTTCGCCTTGCGTATATACGGATTTGTCCTCTGTTCTGATTTGCTCTGTTTTATAGCCGAACAGTGTAAGCATATCCGCAAGTTTTACGGATATTTGCAGATTAAGGTCTTTTTCCACCACATTGTTATCGTTTACAGCGCCGCCGTCCTCACCGCCGTGACCTGCGTCGATTATTACAGTATGCGTGTTTTCGCTGACATTACTTTCACTCGTCAGTATATTAAGGCGAAAATAAGCCGTTGTAATCAGAAAAACAAAAGCGATTATAAGAATAAAACATATTGTAAAATACAAGATTTTCTTAAATTTCATAAAGCCGAACACCCCGTTTTATTTTTATGTGCGGAGTGCATTGCTTATAACAATTATAACATAGGCAATGTAAATTTTAAAGACAAAACTAAAATTGTAACTATATAGTTTTGTCTGAATACTCTGTTAGTAATCAAAATGTAAGTACGGCGCACACCTATATGCGATGTACAGAAAATTCAGGTGAAGTTAATGGGAAAAACAACTCTTGACAAAATTCCGCTGAATTGCGAGGTTTATATAGACAGTATTGAGTGCGGCAACGGCATAAAAAATAGAATTAATGATATGGGCATAACAGAGGGCGAAAAAATTATTCCGATTATAAAAA
>ERZ791893.1490-NODE-1490-length-11771-cov-2.372055_pt1 | contig 11771 bp, 9 predicted proteins | sample MGYA00510154_ERZ791893 | MGnify/ENA primary metagenome ERZ791893 (study PRJEB30046, sample SAMN00792068) | human gut metagenome | study: EMG produced TPA metagenomics assembly of the A metagenome-wide association study of gut microbiota in type 2...
TGGAACGAAACATAGCAGAAATGTTTGAACTTTTAAAATACTGTATCAACCAGAAGAAAATCGTTACCATTGCTGACAATGCATATGCAAATGGTGGGGATCTTGGAATTGTTAAGATTTTAAACAACAATCACCTTCTGATGAAAGTGGATGGTTATGCAGGATGGAATACATCAGCGAATACACTTGGAACAGCCATTGCAGAGGGAGTAGACAGCTATCTTAACAAGGTAACAGAAGAACATCAGAGATTTCTGGCAGAGCGTTATGTGGAGGATGCAGGATATTGTTCTGTCGTGAGAAAATCAGTTACAGAAAAGCTTCCGGAATCCATGAATTATTTTGATGTAAGAGAGCCAGATGGAATGGTTGCCGCTATGGTAAAAGAAGAATTACAAAAATTTATGGAGGAAAGTTTATCCTCAATTTCAGACAGTGTAACGATAAAGAAGGTTTCTATGCCATGGAGCCGGATGTTTGAGGTAAATCTGGAGGTTGAATACGCCAATGATTAAATTTTTCCCGGAACATACAAACTGGTATAAGGGAAATCTTCACAGCCACACCACAAACTCAGACGGAGCATGGACTCCGGATGAGGCTGTGGAGCATTATAAAGCCAATGGGTATGCTTTTTTGTGCTTAAGTGATCACAATTTGTATACAGATTACCGCTATAAATATAACAGTGATTTATTTTTGATTCTGCCGGGAACTGAGATTGCAGCAGTTCTTTTTGATGAAAAGGACGGATATTTAAAAATGCACCATTTGAATGGTATTTTGGGGACAAAGGCAATGCAGGAACAGGCAAAATCCGGGTTATTCCAACATATGGAGAGAATCGAACCAATTGTTGCATATGGTGACTGGGATGGAAGAAAAGTTACAGAAGCAATGGCGGAAAATCTCAGAGATCATGGATGTTTTATTACATATAATCATCCAGTCTGGTCGCGTGTCGAACCTCACGAGTTTGAGATAGATGGAATTTACAATTCACTCGAAATCTATAATTACAATACGGTAAATGAGAGTGGAACAGGATTTAATACCACATACTGGGATGAAATGTTACGAAAAGGCATGCATGTGAATGCGGATGCAGCGGATGATAATCATAATGGCAATTTCCCAGACAATTTTGGTGGCTATGTAATGGTGGCAGCGGAAAGTCTGACGCATGATAATATTTTGAATGCACTGATGGAAGGAAGGTATTATTCTGTTGGTGGAGTGGATGGACCACGGATAGATCAGATTATCATCGATGGAAGGAATGTAACGGTATCCTGCAGTCCGGTAGAACGTGTGAATATAATAGCCGGTGGCTATGTAGGAGCAGGAACTACAATAATGGCTCCAAAGGGAGAAAAGATTACAGAGGCGAGCATGAAATTGACTGGCACAGAGACATACATCCGTGTGGAATGTGTGGATGAATATGGAAGAACAGCATGGTCAAATCCATATTATTTATAAGATAAAGAATGTACTAATCGGGGGAGCGAGCCGTTAAGGCAGCTCTCCTTATTTCAGCAAATCCATATGCAGTTTATGTAAAAAAAACAACCATTTATGCCATTTTTCATTTTATAAATAAAATCCATGCTACCATTATGCTAACAAAAAATAATAGCAGCATGGGTTTTATTTTTTATTATTGCGATCCAGATAACATACATTTTGGTATCAATAACACAATAAATAAAATCCGTGAGCACCAAAAGAACAGGAGAACGAAAAATGAGCTTAAAATATGGGGAAATCATAAAACAGATGTCTCTGGAAGAAAAAGCACTGATGATGTCCGGTAAAAATACATGGGAGACCGTAGATTTTGAGAAGTACGGAATCCCATCCATGGCAATGTCCGACGGACCTCATGGGTTAAGACGTCAGGCCGGTGCAGGAGACCACCTTGGATTAAATGCCAGCCTTCCGGCAACCTGTTTCCCGACCGCAGCTACGATCGCAAACAGCTGGGATGAAAAATTGGGGGAGGAGATCGGTACTGCACTTGCAGAGGAAGCGGTGACCATGGATGTCAATGTCATCTTAGGACCGGGACTCAACATTAAGAGAAGCCCGCTCTGTGGACGTAACTTTGAGTATTTTTCCGAAGATCCGTATCATGCAGGGAAAATGGCAGCCGCTTATGTAAAAGGTATCCAGAGCAAGGGAATCTCAGCATGTCCAAAGCATTTTGCGGCAAACAGCCAGGAACTCCGTCGTATGGCAAGTGACTCTGTTGTTGATGAGCGTACATTCCGGGAAATTTATACCACCGGATTTGAAATCGCAGTCAAAGAGGGAAAATCCAAATCCATCATGTCTTCTTATAATGAAGTAAACGGTGTCTATGCAAATGAGAATCGTCACATGTTACAGGAAATCTTAGTCGATGAGTGGGGATTTGATGGCTATGTTGTATCTGACTGGGGCGGAAGCAATGACCATGCACTTGGCGTTATGAACGGAAGCCATCTTGAGATGCCAGGTACCGGAAAATCTGGTATGCGTGATATTGTCCGCGCGGTAAAAGACGGCACATTACCGGAAGAAGTATTGGATCAGCGTTTAGATGAGCTGTTAAATGTTGTTTTTGCAACCCATCAGGCAACTGTTGATGGAAAAGGCAAAAAATTTGATGTTGAAGGACACCATGCATTAGCAAGAAAAGCAGCCGAAGAAAGTGTTGTTTTACTGAAAAACAGTAACAACATCCTGCCATTAAAACCGGGAACGAAAGTTGCAGTGATCGGTGATTTTGCAAAGACTCCACGTTATCAGGGTGCAGGTTCTTCCCTTGTAAATCCGACCAGACAGCCGGAATCCATCTTAGATGTGATTGGGGACAGTGGACTTGTAATGACCGCTTATGAACAGGGATATATCCGCAACCGCAAACCGAATGCAGCACTTGCAAAATCAGCAGTGGAAGCAGCAAAGAATGCAGACGTTGTTCTTGTTTTTGCAGGATTAGATGAGATCAGCGAGTCCGAAGGACTTGACCGTACCCATATGCATATGCCACAGGCACAGAACGAACTGATCGATGAGATCACAGCCGTGAATACCAATGTGGTTGTTGTTCTCTCAGCAGGATCTTCTATTGAGATGCCGTGGTTTGACTATGTAAAAGGTATCGTTCACGGATATTTAGGTGGTCAGGCAGGCGCATCTGCAATGATGAATGTCCTCACCGGAAAGGTATGCCCATCCGGAAAATTAAATGAGACTTATCCACTTCACTATGAAGATACTCCTGCATTCCTCTACTATCCAAGTAAGGAGCGCAGCAGCGAGTACCGCGAGGCTCTCTATGTGGGATATCGTTATTACACAACGGTCGGCAAAAAAGTCCGTTTCCCATTTGGTTATGGATTGAGTTATACAACTTTTGCATACAGCAATCTCTCCGTTGACAAAGACGGCGTGACTTTCACGATCAAAAACACCGGAGATGTGGAAGGAACAGAAATTGCGCAGCTTTATGTCGGAAAACAGTCCGAGACAATTTTCCGTCCGGTCCGTGAGTTAAAAGGCTTTGCGAGAGTGACATTAGCTCCCGGCGAGGAAAAATCCGTGCATATTGCATTTGATGACAAGACCTTCCGTTTCTATGACACAAGAACGGATACATGGGAAGTAGAATCCGGTAATTATCAGATTATGGTAGGAACGGATGCAGATACCATGGTATTAGAAGGCAGCTTGGAAATTGCCGGAACTGTGGCAGACGGTGGTTACAGCAAAGAGATCTTACCGGAGTATTTCAGCGGTAAGATTGAAAATGTAGATGATATTGAATACAGAGAACTTTATGGAAGAGAGATCCCGGATGGAAGCTGGAGCGGTGAGATTCGGATGAACGATGCTGTGTGCCAGCTCTACTACGGAAAGGGAATCTTAGGAAAACTGCTCTACGGAGTGCTCCGCATTTTGTTAAAGATCAGCGAGTGGCAGGGTAAACCGAACTTAAATGTTCTGTTCAACTACAATATGCCAATCCGTGGATATGCAAAAATGACAGGTGGTTTTGTTACAATGGAGATGGCGAGAGCCTTAACAGAGATGGCAAATGGACACCGGATCAAAGGAACGGCACATCTGATCAGGGCGGCAGTGAAGAGAGATTAATGTAGAGGAACAAAAAATAAATTTTACACAAAACACACGTAAGGTGGCTATGGATTTTACATAGCTGCCTTATTTTTTATGTATGGAAACAAATAAGATAAAAGTAAAATTGGAAGTGCCGATGGTGCAGGCGCGGTATCAGTATGCTATTGATGTGATGTTAACAAGACTTCGCATGATTGATGCAGATCTGACCGAGAAAAATGAACGCCCATTAATCAGAAATTTGTGTAGCAGAATTAAAACTGCCGAGAGCATTGTGAAAAAGCTGGAAAGAAAGGAACGTGAAGTCACTTTTGAAACAGCAGTCAATACTTTAAATGATATTGCCGGAGTCCGTGTGGTGTGTTATTTTGCGGACGATATTTATCAGATTGCGGACGCAGTGCGCAGACAGAAAGACTTTACCATTGTCAAAGAAAAAAATTATATCAGGAAGCCGAAAAAAAGCGGCTATCAAAGCCTTCATCTGATCGTGGAAGTGCCGGTAACTTATCTGGATAAGACAACCGCAGTGAGAGTTGAGATACAGATCCGTTCAGTCGCCATGGACTACTGGGCAGAATTAGATTCCCAGATGTGTTACAAAAAGGATGCCGGAAAGTTAGAAGCGGTCGAAAAAGCGACGAGGGAATATGCAGATGTGATCGCAGGTGTGGATCAGAAGATGCAGGAGCTTCGCAAGAAGATACAGAAAATGTGAGAGTATCCGGTAATCCCAAACGGCAGACATACATAAAATGAAACGGTATTAGCAGACCAGAACAGAGATAGAAAAGAGGAGTAAAAATGGATCAGGAAAAGACAAAGGTATGGGCACACCGCGGAGCCAGCGGTTATGCTCCGGAAAATACATTAGATGCATTTCGGAAAGCAGTTGAGATGGGAGCAGATGGAATCGAACTTGACGTGCAGATGACAAAAGATGGAGAACTCGTCGTTATCCATGATGAGACGATCGATCGTGTCAGCAATGGAAAAGGCTGGGTAAAAGATTACACCTATGAAGAACTGAAAAAATTTAATTTTAACAAAACGCATCTGGAATACACAAAGGAAGAGATACCAACACTTGAGCAGGTATATCTGTTGATAAAACCGACAAATCTTACCATTAATGTGGAAATCAAAACAGGAATTGTTTTCTATCCGGGGATTGAAGAGCGGGTACTGGAGCTTACAGAGCGTCTTGGAATGAAGGAGCGTGTCATTTATTCTTCGTTTAATCATTATACGATCCGGAAAATCAAAGAATCAGATCCGCAGGCTAAGACGGGGATGCTCTATGAAGATGGAATCATTGATGCAGTGGATTATGCATGTGATGTTGTAAAGGCAGACGCACTTCACCCAGCTGGATATAACGTTTTTTATCCGGGATTTTTAGAGCGTTGTAGAGAGCGGAAAAGACTGCTTCATGTATGGACGATCAATGAAGAAAAACATATGAGAATGCTGTGTGAGACAGGCGTGGATGCAATGATCACAAATTACCCGGATATTGCAAAGAAAATCCGGGATGAATACCGTTTTGGAGAGCTGCAGCCTGAACTGGTTCAAAGAATCCTTCAGAATTGAGAATGAGAGAAAAGCATATGACAGAAAAAAGAGCAGAGAACATCATGATACCGGAAGAAGCAAATTATCAGCGGACTATGAAGTGTGATGTTGAACCGTATCTGAGAAACTGTGAAAAAGACGGTTACATAGAAAGCTATGACAGGACAGCAATTTATTACCGCACATATCGGATCCCACAGGCAAAAGCTGCCATTGTCATCAGCCACGGATTCTGTGAATTTGCAGAGAAATATAAGGAAGTCATCTATTATTTCCTGAAAAACGGATATTCCGTCTACGTCCCGGAACACAGGGGACACGGATATTCTGACCGCATTGTTGTGGATGGCGAAAAAGTTCATATCGAGGATTATGAGCAATATGTGCAGGATCTGCATTTTTTTGTGAAAAATGTGGTAGAACTCACTGAAAAACGAAGAATCTTATTCTGTCATTCCATGGGTGGAGCCATTGGAGTGCGGTATCTCGAAGAGTTTCCACTGACTTTTGACGCAGCAATCCTGTCAGCACCAATGCTTGGGATGAACACTGGAAAGTATCCGAAGTGGCTTGCAAAAGTTACCGCAGATTTTTTCTGTGCGATCGGAAAAGGAACGAAATATGCTGCCGGACAGAGTAATTTTTCAGATAAACCATCCTTTGAAACGAGCAGCTGCGTTTCCAGAGAACGATACATGTATATCTACAATATGCGTCTGCGGAATATCAATTACCAGACTTACGGTGGAACCTATGCCTGGGTAAAAGCAGGATTTAAAGTAATCCGCAAGCTGCAGAAAAGAAAAAACATTAACAGTATAAAAATTCCGCTTATAATCTTTGAAGCGGAAAAAGACGACATGGTTGACAATTGTGGCATTGAAAAATTTGCTAAAAAAGCCAAGACCGCACAGCTGGTAAGAATGAAGGATTCCAAACATGAAATCTTTAACGCAGGCGAGGCGGTGCGTGACAGTTACTATAGACAAATATTTTTATTTTTAAATCATGTGTATACGGCACAGGAAAGAATGAATGAGGAAAACGTATATGAAACAGAAACTGACGAAGCTCGAAAAATACTGGGTACTGTATGATGTGGGAAACTCTGCATTTACGCTGTTAGTGTCCACGATCATCCCAATTTATTTTAAAAACATGGCGCAGAATGCGGGCGTTTCCGCATCGGATTCTACTGCATATCTCAGCTATGCGATCTCAATCTCTACGATCATCGTTGCAATTTTAGGACCAATCCTCGGCGCAGTCGCAGACAACAAAAACCATAAAAAACCGTTATTTACATTTTTCATGATGATAGGTGTTCTTGGATGTGCAGCGTTATCCATTCCGAAGACGTGGCTGATGTTCTTGATTATTTTTGTGATCGCAAAAGTAGGATTTTCCGGCAGCCTGATTTTTTATGATTCCATGATGGTAGATGTAACCACCGACGAACGCATGGATGAGGTATCGTCCCATGGGTATGCGTGGGGCTATATCGGAAGCTGCGTACCATTTGTCATTAGTTTATTGCTGGTGTTAGGCGGTGATAAAGTTGGCATCAGCACACCGGCAGCCATGACAGCCGCATTTTTCTTAAATGCAGCATGGTGGGGGCTTGTGACAATCCCACTCTTAAAAAATTACGAACAGAAATATTATGTGGAAAATCAAGGCTCCATGGTAAAGGAGTCTTTTGCCAGACTTGGAAGAAGCGTGGCGGAATTGAAAGATAACAAAAAAGTTGCCCTCTTTTTGCTCGCATTTTTCTTCTATATAGATGGTGTATACACGATTATCGAGATGGCAACTTCTTACGGAAAAGACGTTGGGATCGGTGACGCTAATCTGCTGATGGCATTGCTTCTGACGCAGGTTGTGGCATTCCCATGTGCGATTCTTTTCGGAAAAATGACACAGAAATTTGAGACAGGAAAACTAATTTCCGTCTGCATCATTGCATATTTTGCAGTCGCAGTTTACGCCCTGCAGTTAGACGCAGCATGGAAGTTTTGGATGATGGCAACTTTTGTAGGGGTATTTCAGGGTGCGATCCAGGCGCTGTCCCGTTCCTACTATGCAAAGATTATCCCAAAGGAAAAATCGTCTGAGTATTTCGGAATCTTTGATATATTCGGAAAGGGTGCATCTTTTATGGGAACTATGTTAATGGGAATCAGCACACAGATTTTTGATACTTCCAAAGCAGGAGTGGTAGTGATCGCAGCCATGTTTGTGGTCGGATTCGTTTTCTTTCAGGTGCAGCGCAGGACAGAGGAGGATCAAAATGGTTTACCATCATTTTACAGACGTTTTACAAAGGGAGATATTTAGATTTTACACGCTGCCTTTAAAGTAGTCATTGTCAACGAAAGACAAGAGACAAAAAATAAAGATGGGAAACGCAAGATCCCATAAAGATTTGGAGGAAAATCAAAATGAAAAAGAAAGTAATCAGTTTATTCGTAACAGGAATGTTAGCAGTCAGCGTGATCGCAGGATGTGGTTCTGATAATACAGCAGACACCAACACAGCCGCAGATACCACAGCAGATGCTTCTACAGATGCAGCAGCAGACACAACAGCAGAGGAAGCACCGGCAGCTACAACAGACTTTGATGCAAGTGAATATGTCAATGTATTATCCCGCGAGGATGGATCCGGTACAAGAGGTGCATTCATCGAATTATTTGGAATCGAAGAAAAAGACGCAGACGGAAATAAAGTGGACAACACAACAGAGGAAGCGATCATCACAAACAGCACATCCGTAATGCTTACATCTGTAGCAAGTGATGAGTATGCGATCGGTTATGTTTCCCTTGGTTCTTTAGATGACACTGTAAAAGCAGTCAGCATTGACGGAGCAGAAGCAACAGTAGAGAATATCAAAAATGGTACATACACGATTGCAAGACCATTTAACATTGCAACAAAAGGTGAAGTAAGCGACATCGCACAGGATTTCATCAACTACATTATGAGTGCAGAAGGTCAGGCAGTCATCACAGAGAACGGATATATCGGTTCTGATGATGCGGCAGCATTCGAATCCAACGGAGCAACAGGTAAAGTGACAGTCAGCGGTTCTTCTTCTGTAACACCAGTTATGGAAAAATTAAAAGAAGCTTACACAGCCGTAAACTCCGGTGCAGAGATCGAGATTCAGGAGAGTGACTCCACAACAGGTATGACAGACGCAGCAGCAGGTACAAGTGATATCGGTATGGCTTCCCGTGAATTAAAAGATTCTGAGACAGAGCAGGGACTTACCGCAACAACAATCGCTATGGATGGTATCGCAGTGGTCGTAAATCTTGACAACCCAACAGCAAACCTTACATCCGATCAGGTAAAAGGTGTCTATGTTGGCGACATCACATCCTGGGATGAACTTGCAGAATAAGTAATCAATGAAAATATCTGGTATGAAATAAAAGAACATCAGAGATAAGAAATTAAAAAATTACTGACAGAAAGGTCGGATGGAAAACTCCTCCGGCCTTTTTTCGGAAATCAGGATATTTACAATTTGTAAAGCATTACATAATGATATGAAGCCTGCACTGTCAGGCATTCCTCAGATTTTGGAGAACATAAATATATGAATATCAATAAATTAAAAGAAATTGTAATGAAATGTGTATTTCTGTTTACCGCCATTATTTCCATTGTAGCAGTTGTACTGATCTGCGTGTTCCTGTTCGCAAACGGAGTTCCGGCAATGAAAGAGATTGGATTTGCCAACTTCCTCGGAGGAACAAAATGGAAACCCGGCAACGGCTTATATGGTATCTTCCCGATGATCCTGGGAAGTATCTATGTAACAGGCGGAGCCTTGATCATCGGAGTACCGATCGGAATTCTGATGTCTATCTTCATGGCACGTTTCTGTCCGGACAGATTACACAAGGTATTAAAACCGATCGTTGATCTGCTGGCTGGAATCCCTTCTATTGTTTATGGATTCTTCGGACTGGTCGTTATGGTTCCGTTTGTCAGGGAACATTTCAAAGGCAATGGACAGAGCATTTTGACAGCAGCCTTGTTACTTGGAATCATGATATTACCTACAATTATCAGCGTGTCCGAGTCATCCATCCGTGCAGTAGAGGAGAGCTATTATGAGGGAGCGCTCGCACTGGGAGCCACACATGAGAGAAGTGTCTTTACGGTTGTTGTTCCGGCAGCAAAATCAGGTGTGTTTGCAGCAGTTGTACTCGGCGTAGGACGTGCGCTCGGTGAGACAATGGCAGTCATGATGGTAGTCGGCAATCAGGCGAGAGTGCCGGACAGTATTTTCAAAGGTGTGCGGACACTCACAACGAATATCGTACTCGAGATGGGATATGCCACGGATCTTCACAGGGAAGCATTAATTGCTACGGGTGTAGTTTTGTTTGTGTTTATTCTTATTATTAATATATCGTTTTCTATTTTGAAACGTAGAGGAAAGGAGTAGGGGCAGTATGGAAAAAAATATCACTCCGATCAATCAACTGTCGTGGAAAGACAGATTGAAATCTTATAAAAAACATCCGGGATCTTTTATTTTACTGCTTCTGGTGGGAGCCTCTGCAGTGATCACCGTGACAGTGCTTGTTTATCTGGTGGGCTATATTTTGATCCACGGTGTTCCGTATTTAAGACCAAGCCTGTTTTCACTGACTTACAATTCCGATAACGTGTCAATGATGCCGGCGATCATCAACACCATCACAATGGTATTGCTCGCACTGCTTTTTTCTGTTCCGTTTGGAATCGGAGCGGCAATTTATCTTGTGGAATATGCAAAAAAAGGAAATAAACTCGTTGAGCTGGTGCGTATTACGGCAGAGACATTGACCGGTATCCCATCCATTATCTATGGACTGTTCGGTATGTTGTTTTTCGTGACAGCGTTGCATTGGGGATATTCCATGTTAGCTGGCGCGGCAACACTTGCGATCATGGTACTCCCGGTCATTATGAGAACGACGGAGGAAGCGCTTTTGTGTGTGCCGGATATGTACCGTGAGGGAAGCTTCGGACTTGGCGCAGGAAAGCTCCGAACCATTTTTAAAATCGTACTTCCAACGGCGATTCCGGGTATTTTGTCCGGTATCATCCTTGCAATCGGACGTATCGTAGGAGAGACAGCGGCACTGATCTATACGGCAGGAACCGTTGCGGAGGCAGCAGGTGTCATGGATTCCGGACGAACCCTTGCGATTCATATGTATTCGCTGTCGAGAGAGGGACTTCACACAAATGAAGCATACGCAACAGCAGTCGTTCTTCTGATCGTGGTGCTTCTCATCAACGGATTATCGTCCCTGATCGCAAGGAAACTGGAAGCTGCAACAAAGTAAAAACGGAAAAGGTATCAAAGTAGAGGAAACAATATGAGTGAAAAATTTAAAATTTCAAACCTTGATTTATATTACGGTGATTTTCATGCGTTGAAAGATATCAATATGAGTATCCATGCCAACGAGATCACAGCTTTCATCGGACCATCCGGCTGTGGAAAATCGACCTTTTTAAAAAGTCTGAACAGAATGAATGATCTGGTGGAAGGATGTAAGATCACAGGAAATGTCCTGTTAGATGGCGAGGACATCTATAAAGGTATGGATGTCAATCTTTTACGAAAAAGAGTCGGCATGGTATTCCAGAAGCCAAATCCGTTCCCGATGAGTATTTACGACAATATTGCGTATGGACCGAGAACTCATGGTATCCGCTCCAAAGCAAAATTAGATGAGATCGTGGAAAAATCCCTGCGTGATGCGGCAATCTGGGACGAAGTGAAAGACCGTCTGAAAAAAAGCGCACTCGGCATGTCCGGTGGACAGCAGCAGAGATTATGTATCGCAAGGGCACTGGCAGTGGAACCGGAAGTCATCCTAATGGACGAACCGACTTCCGCACTTGATCCGATCTCAACATCCAAGATCGAGGATCTTGTCATTGAACTGAAAAAACAGTACACCATCGTCATGGTCACACACAATATGCAGCAGGCTGTGCGTGTTTCGGATAAAACCGTATTCTTCTTATTAGGAGAGGTGATCGAGGCTGG
>ERZ791893.1499-NODE-1499-length-11728-cov-13.902767_pt1 | contig 11728 bp, 8 predicted proteins | sample MGYA00510154_ERZ791893 | MGnify/ENA primary metagenome ERZ791893 (study PRJEB30046, sample SAMN00792068) | human gut metagenome | study: EMG produced TPA metagenomics assembly of the A metagenome-wide association study of gut microbiota in type 2...
TAAAATATCTGATAAAGATTTTCTTTGTCTTTAAATATTCAAATATTTCTTTTGCGGAATATTTATTATGAGTGGCAAAAAGGAAGTTTGTCGCACTCTTTTTCACATCAAAGCCAAGTGCGATAAGTTCTTCCCTTACCCTCTCTCTTGTGGCAATAACCTTACCCACGCACTCTCTGAAATACTCTTCATCATTCATAGACGCAGTGCCGACCTCAAGTGCAAGGCTGTCCATTACATATGAATTGTAGGAATTTTTCACTGTTTCGAGTGTCGCAATCAATTCCTCACTGCCTATGGCAAAGCCTATACGCATACCGGCAAGCGAGCGTGACTTTGAAAAGGTTTGAGTAACAAGCAGATTATCATACTTCTTTGTAAGTTCCACCGCCGACTCGCCGCCAAAATCAACATACGCCTCGTCAATAATAACAACGCTGTCTTGGTTGTGCTCCACAATGTCAATCACAAAGTCAAGCGGTTTGCAAATGCTGGTCGGCGCATTAGGATTAGGAATAATAATTCCGCCGTTTTCCCCGTAATAATCCTCTGCGTGAATTTCAAAATTATTGTCAACAGGAATGGTTTTATACGGAATTTTTATAAGCGAACACCATACAGGATAAAAAGAATAGGTAATATCGGGATATAAAATCGGCTTATCCGAATTAAAGAAAGCCATAAACGACAAAGCTATTACATCATCAGAGCCGTTGCCAACAAACACATTGTTTCTGCCAACATTGTACCTTTTTGCGATTGCATCTTTTAAAATAATCGAATCCGAATTAGGATATTTCTTTAGTCCCTCGCTGTTTTCGGCATACTTTTCAAAAACCTTTTTTACCTGCGGTGACGGCGGATATGGATTTTCGTTTGCGTTAAGCTTAATCATATCCTTATCGTCTGACTGCTCGCCTGCTACATACGGCTTTATTTTTATAAGATTTTCTCTCCAACTTCCCTGCATTTTGATTTCTCCTTTATATAAAAGTCCGGTCAGCATAAGAAACTTGACCTGAATTTTTATTATCTCTTTTTGGTATAGAGCATTGATAATGACCTGTTTTTCCTAAATTCCAAAACAGGTCACGAAAAACTCGTGACCTGTAATTAACTGTTGCGTTGTAAACAGTGAAAAAGCGTTAAGCCTTTGCCTTAGCGTCACTCTTAAAAAGTGCTGTAAGAGTTTTAGTATCGGCAGTGCCCGACTGAGTAAGACCGCTTGCTTTCTGGAACTCCTTTACAGCCTTCTGAGTAACCTCGCCGTAGTAACCTGTTATATTTTCCTTATCGGTAATGTAACCAAGGTCAAACAAACGCTGCTGCATAGCTTTTACATTATTATTTTCATCGTCAAGTTTAAGTGTAAGACCACTTACCTTTATATTGTACTGACCTTCAACCGAACCGTTTGACGCAGCGGCACCTGTTGTGGTTTGTGCACTTGACTCTGCCCTTGTGGCGGTAGTAGCGCCCTCAACTGCTGACGGTACAACCGACTCAGAGGTATCCTCTGAACTTTTCTTTACTCTGTCAGGATACATAAAGTTCATAATCTTGTTAAGAGTAAGCAAAGAGGTTGTGCCCATTCTGCTCATTTCTTCCTTTGTAACCATAAGAGTTTGTTTATTTTTCAAAGCCTTTAAGCCTTTAAGATCCGAATCATTCTGAATAAACTGCAAAGTTTCCTCGTCTGCATACAGAATATAATCAGGATTTGCAACCTTTAAAATCTTTGTGTCAATCTCGCTTTCAGACACATTTACAGCCGCATTTACCGCACCTGTATATCCTAAAAGCATATCGCCGTATGTTCCGCTGTGCAAGGTGTTGAGCTTGTCGCCGTTAAGATACAGGTAGCAAATTGTCTTGGTTACATTGCTGTTTGTTTCTGCCTTGCAGGTTTTCATAGCATCAATGAGCTTTTTGTAAGAATCCTGACCTGTTCGTGCGCCGTCAACTGTGCCGCCGAGAACCTTGCCCAGTGTGAGATACACTGTTTCAAGCTCTGTTGTAGTTTCGGGCGATGCAATGGTAAGAACCATAATGCCTGAGTCTGTAAGCTGTTCCTTGCAGTTTTCATCAAGAGTATCATCTGCAAAAACAATATCGGCAGCATATGATTTAATTTTCTCAACATCAGGAGTTTTTGCCGAACCTACGCTCGGAGCAACCGACAAGAAATTCTGAGTAACCTCGTCACTTCTGCCCACCATTTTTGTAGCATATCCTAAATAAGAAATAATGTCTGCGGTTTCATCCGAAAGCACAACAATGTCCTTTGGCTCTGTTTCAATAGTAATATCAGCAACAGAAACAGGATAATTTTTATTGTCACCATCACAACCTGCAAGTGTTGCACAAGCCGATGCGGCAAGTGCCGTTGCAAGAAAAACTGAAACGATTTTTTTCATATTTACCTCCGTTTATCAGCAAAATAGAGATTCAATGTAGTGCTTTGCACATCTTGGCGAACGACCGCCTCTTGAAAGTGCAAAACGCTCAGCACCTGCCTCAAGCTCTTCTTGTGAAAGTTTAACTCCGTTTTCCTTGGCAAGTGCAAATACAATATCAAGAAATTCTTTCTTTGACGGAGCAGAGTAGCAAACCGACAAACCGAAACGGTCTGAAAGCGAAAGTGTTTCCTGCATATTGTCACGAGTATTTATATCGTCATCTGTACGATCCGCAAAGCTCTCTTTTACAAGATGACGGCGGTTTGAAGTTGCATAGATAAGTGCATTGTCAGGACGAGCAGCAATGCCGCCCTCAAGCACTGCCTTAAGGGTAGTGTAGCTCTGGTCTTGCTTTTGGAAAGAAAGGTCATCAATAAATATGATAAACTTCATCGGCAATGTTGCAATTTTGTCAACAAGAATCGGGAAGTCAATAAGTCTTTCCTTAGGAATTTCAACAATTCTCAAGCCGTCCTTGCGGAATTCATTTGCAATAGCCTTAACGGTAGAGCTTTTTCCTGTACCCATATCACCGTAAAGCAGGCAGTTGTTGCAAGCCTTACCCTCAATAAATGATTTTGTATTGCCGACAACAATGTCACGCTGTCTTTCATAGCCTGTAAATGAATCCATATCAATTTTGTCAGGGTGCAAAACAGGCTGAATGTCACCGTCACGCCAAATAAACGCTTTGTAACGGGCAAAAATACCACAGCCGTTTTCTTTATAATATTTAGCCACTTTTTCAAGTGAGCCATCAAACATCTTAAAGCTCTCGGCGCACTCGCCGCACTCCCATTTTGGAAGATGCTCGGCAACACAACCCATATCGGCAACCGTAGCAAGATCATTTGACGCACAATAGCTCTGAATAAGCTCCTGCGAGGTGAGTGACGCAGCATTTAAAATCGCCTGACAATCACGCTTTACCGCCTTTAATAAATTGTCGGGAAGTGTGTTGTACTTGCCTGCTGCCGCAGCTCTTGTAAAGCAGTTCTCATCAAAGAGAGCAGCCTCGGTAAACGCATAAGCAAGGCGGTTGCTGCAGCCTCTCTCGCTTATAAGCGAGAAAAACTCGCCGTATGCGCTCAAAAACTCCTCAGGCTTTTTATCCATAGAGCTTAATAATTTGTAATATGCTTTTGGTACGCTTCTGTTTAAAATTCCTCTGAAAATTGAGAGGGACGAAAGCGAAAATAAAATTTCTTTTGCTTTATTCATAATTCATCAGTCCATTCGTATTAATTGTACGACTTTTTTGGTTTTAAGTCAATATTTCCGCAAAAAATATGGCGTTATATTTCTCTTAAAAAACTAAAATTAAACAAAAATCCCGTAAAACTCGGATTTTTAAAAAGTTTTTAAGAAAAAATAAAAAAATTTCAAAAAAATGTTGACAAAGCTATCTTTATGCTGTATAATATCAATTGTTCTCTTGAGAGAGCGCAAACAAAATAGTTGGTGTTGATGACGCTGAGGGTCCACCTGTTCCCATACCGAACACAGAAGTTAAGCTCAGTGGTGCCGAAAATACTTGGCTGGTGACGGCCTGGAAAAATAGGGAGATGCCAACATCTAATGTCCATCCGAATGGGTGGACATTTTTATTTTGCTTTTTAATGTTGTGGGTCGGCAACACCCACAATACTTTTATGCTGTCGCAGATATACGATAGCCAAACGGCTTGCCGTTTGTTGAGTTGGAACATAAAGGAGTAAAACTTTTAATTGCGACAACAACAATAAAAACATTTCCATAGAACTTAAGCCGTCATTGTTTGCAATGGCATCTATTTGTTCTGATCATTTCTTTATTAAAAGGCTCTCACCTTTTTCAAACTTCGTCTTAGCTCGCAAACCGCAAAGCTGTTTGCGCCTCTCACCTACATTACAAATAAAATCTTGCTTTGTAGTATTTTATTTTTCAAGTATATTGTAATTTAACTTCAAGCATAATTTCATAACAGAATTATAGTATTATTTTTGCATAATCGAAAATAATATTTTTTCTCATCTCTCCCCTGTCTAAATAAAAACTTACATTATTACTATGCAATTCATAAATTCAGTAATTTATTGCATTATTTTCCTATCAACAATATACATTTAAAATAGCAATATTTTGAGTTTGCTTGTGATATTATAACTTTTTAAAAAATTTATAAAAAATTTGTAAAAATATGTTGACAAAGTGACGGCATAGTGATATAATCAATACTGTTCTCAAGAGAGAACCCAATTAAATAGTTGGTGTTGATGACGCTGAGGGTCCACCTGTTCCCATACCGAACACAGAAGTTAAGCTCAGTGGTGCCGAAAATACTTGGCTGGTGACGGCCTGGAAAAATAGGGAGATGCCAACATCGAAGTGTCCATCCAATAGGGTGGGCATTTTTTTGCTTTCCGGTTCTTTGTCAATAGTTGGGGTTAAAAACAGAGTTATCAAGGCTTCTTCTTGAGGTGAAGCCTTTTTAGCTTGATAAAATTTTTAAGGTAACATCATTACCCCAACATTTAGAATAGAACCCCTTTACTTTCATTATTACGGTTAAAAATAACGGTTTATCGGATTATCGGTCGGGCAACAAGTTAATAGCCACGCTACTCAAACCACTAATTTGCCACTTTTCAAGGGCAAATTAGCCACACCCTCAAGCTCTGCATTATTCAACCAAAAGGCAGTCAAACCTAAAGCAATAGGTCTGACTGCCTTTGTGTATCAGCTGTTAAAAATATTAAAAAGAATTGCATACACATATGATGAGCTTGTTTTTGCCAATTTTGCAAAGCTCGGATCTTTTAATTTTTCAACAGCAATTTCTATTTCTGCTTTTGTAATACGCCAATTTGCCTTTGATATATAAATACAGCCTCCCGAAACAATATATGTGAATTTATTTTTATTATACATCTCTATTTCTTTTCCGCTGTATCTTACAATTTCATCCCATATTTCATTAAGGCTCATTATTATCATTCCGCAACTTCGGCGAGTTTCTTTGTTACTCTTGAAGTAACATCAATGTAATAATCCAAATCTGCCTTTGAAAGTGAGTCCTCATCAATATTATCTATTTTATCAACCATATCAGCATATTTAGACATATACTCAGTGTAATCTTTCATAAGTGAAACAGGATTACTGCTGTTATTATACTTCTTCATAAAATCAACATATGAATTCATAAAGTCCTCGTATGCGTCCATAGTTTCTTTAAAATCAGGATCGACTGTATCGGAATCCTTTTCCTCTTCTTTGGAGCCTTCTTCTTCCTTAGAGCTTTCCTCCGCCTTGGAACTCTCCTCTTCTTTAGAGCTTTCCTCCGCCTTGGAGCTCTCCTCTTCCTTGGAGCTTTCATCTGAACTCTGCGAAATCGTTATATCGGGAATGCTGATATCGCTTGTATCTTTTTTCGCTCCGCAGCCTGTAAAAACCATAGTTGCCGATGCAGCAACCACCACTGCAATAAATGTGCATAAAACTTTTTTAACGGTATTCTTCATAGTTATTTCCTCCCTTTGGTAAATCCGTTGACCTTATTATATAAAAACAGCATTAAAAAAGTGTATGCTGACAGCATACACTAATAAAAAAATTTTATGATAAAATAAATGTATAATAAAGGACATTATACAACAAAATTGTTGTATACGGGCATACTAAAGAAAATACTTACTATCGCAAATATTCTGAAAAAGGTCCGCCTCGTCGGCTTTTTAAACCTGCCGATTATAGGCACACACCGTTGAAACCCGAAAATATCGGAAAAGAATGCAATAGGAATAAAAAACATAAGCATAACCATAAGCGTTACGGGAAAAATTTTCAGTAAATCATAACGGCAATTATCACGATACAGCATTGCTATAAAAGAAAACATAAGGAAATACAACACACCTGCAACAATATGAACAGCCATATTATCGTTGCGAAATCCGGGAATATTTTTCCAAAATTTATCAACAAAGGTCAAGCCTTTTACCCTTTTTCTTTTTAAAGACGAGCTAAGCTCCTCTATGCTGTCAAACCTCAGTTCGGGATTGAAATTTGTGCATTTCAAAATAATATCGGCAACATCGCTGTTGTGATACAGTTTTTCGCTTGGAATACACCCCGTAAGCATATAATTCAACAGCACTCCAAGTGCGTAAATATCGGTCTTGCTGTCACTCTGTCTAAATCCGAATTGTTCGGGTGCGGCATACCCCTCGGTACCCAGCACCTGAGTATCATGTTGTGCGTTATTTCTATGAAATCTTGAAATCCCAAAGTCAATTATCTTGACAACACCGTCATTACCTATGATAATATTAGATGGAGTAATGTCACGATGAGTGATTTCGTGCTTGTGAAGTTCGCTCAAGCCGTCACATATTTGACGGGCAATATTTACGGCATAATTTTCTGTAAATGTTCCTCTTGCAACCAGCTGTTCGACCGTACCGCCCTGCACATATTCCTCAAGAATAACGCAGGCATTGTTGTCTATGATGGCATCATAAACCTTAGCTATGTGATTGTTATTTATTTTACTTACGGCATTGTGCAGGTCAAATTCGTCAGCAGGCATAACCTTTTTTACCATTAACTGCCCTGTATTGCGGTTGCGTACAAGCTGGGTTGTACTGTTAAAATTTGTAACCACATTACACTGCCAAAGGGAAAATTTGTATTCAAAATCGTCCATTACCTCACCCGCTTTATTTAATACTAACATAATTTTACATAAAAAGGAAGATACAATTTGAAAAAATCTACTGATGAACTGCTCAATATTTTAAAGTCAAAGAATAATCTTGATGACTACTTCAAAGAAAATTTAGACCAACTGCAATATACAACTCTGCCACAAATGCTTGAAAGCATATTACAGAGCAAAAATATGAGCAAGTCAGAGGCACTCAATAATTCAATGATAGAAAAGCACTACGGCTATCAGATTTTTAAAGGGGTAAAAACACCGTCAAGAGATAAGCTGATAATGCTATGTATCGGCATTGGAGCTGACCTTACGCAAACCGGAAGGCTGCTAAACAGCATAAAAGCCGCACCGCTTTACGCAAAAGACGGCAGAGATGCTGTAATAATGTTCGGCTTGCTACATAAGCTCAGCATAATTGACATTAACCTTATGCTCTACGACAGAGGCTTTGATGTGCTCGAATAACCTTTGATTTTATTCATTATATTTTCCTGTAACTCAGCTATCGGATTTCACCTTTTCATAAAGTGTGCCTGCATAATTGCGGCACACTTTTGTTTTTAGGAAAACTCCAACAAATTGCGATTTAAGTTAGTTTTAGCCGAGCATCGAATTGAGGCTACAATAAGATTTTCTGCCTTTAAAACTAAAAAGTTTGGTCAACCTTTTCAAAGGTTGTGGGTGTTGGCAACGCCCACAAAAAGCTGTAAATCACCGCAAATTTTAATAGCAAAACACTTTGCTGTTTTGCGGCTTGAACATAAAGGCATAAATAAGCCAAATGCGACAGCAACAAATGAAAAGGCTCGCTACTAAACTACTAATTTGCCACTTTTTAAGGGCAAATTAGCCACACATGCAAACTTTTTCGTTCTTTATAATATCTTTTCTCTAAGACTGCTAAAGTGCAACTTCCTTGCTCTCTGCCACTCATTAGTCTTAACTTTTTCTTTACTTTAAAGTCTTGATTAATCTAAAGTTTAGTTATGCTATTGCGCAATTTCAACTGCCTGCTTTTTATTAAAAATAAGTTCGTTTTTATTATTTTATGGGCTCTGCACAAACCCGCAACCCTTTAAAAAGGGTTGACCTAAATTTTAAATTTATTAAGCAAAACTTTGTGCGTTAAATCACTTCCTCCACAATAAAAAACATTCAACGCAAAATGCCCGACCTCAGAAATTCTGAAGTCGGGCAAATTTAATTAATTTTGCAAGCGAGCTTTTTATTTTACAGGATTACTTCTGTGGTTTCTGCTGCTCTGAAAACTTTGCTCTGGTTCTCTTTACCACCTCAAGCTGAGAAGTAAGAGTTTCCTCTGTTGTCTTTAAAATGCTGTCTGAATAAACATTTGTGGCTGTACGGATTTCCTTTGCCTTTGCCTTTGCATCGTCAACAATTTCCTTAGCCTTTACCTTAGCCTCACGAACAAGCTCGTTCTGGTTAAGAATTGTCTTTTTGCGCTCCTCGGCATTGCGAATGATATTTTCAGCCTCTTTCTTAGCCTCTGTAAGAATTGCCTTTCTGTCGGCAACTACATTTTTAGCCTGGCTGATTTCAGACGGCATTGCGTCCTGAATCTGCTCGATGATATTATACATCTGGTCGCTGTCAACCATTACCTTACCGCCCGAAAACGGTACTGACTTAGCTGAACCGAGAATGTCCTGAAGCTCTAAAATCAAATCATCAATTTTCATATTTATTATCTCCTTTATCTTAAGGTTTTTTACTTTTATTGTCTTTATAAAGTCTTTCGACAATTCTGTCATGTATCATTGGCGGAACAAAATTGCTTATGTCGCCGCCGAGAGATGCCACTGTGCGCACCATACTTGAACTTAAATACATTGAGTCCGACTCGGCTGTAAGGAATATGGTTTCAAGCTGCGGATTAAGCCTTTTGTTTGTAAGCGCCTGCTGAAATTCATACTCAAAGTCAGACACCGCCCTTAGTCCCTTTACGATTGCGTCAACCTTGCGCTCCTTGCAATACTGCGCAAGAAGTCCGCTGTAACACACAATTTCAACATTTTCTATGTCTGCGGTTGATTCCTTTAAAAACTGTATTCTCTCCTCTGCCGAAAAGCTCGGGGTCTTTTTTTCATTGGTAAACACACCGACTATAACCTTGTCAAACATATTTGCCGCACGCCTGATAATGTCGATATGTCCCAGCGTAACCGGGTCAAAGCTGCCCGGACAAATAACCGTTTTTTTCATTATATAAAATCCTTATGTCTGAATGTGCTTATTTTTATTTTACCATAGCGATATTCCCTGTCAAGTACAAAATCGCCGTAATTTGCCGAAATTTGTTCATCAAGGGGATTTTCTGCAATAATAACTCCCGTATCCCGCATATTCTCTGCCACAAGCGGAAGTGCGTCCTGCAAAATACCTTTTTTATAAGGCGGATCTAAAAAAGCTATGTCAAATTCGACAGTATTCATTGATAGAAAGCTGCGGTAATCCATTGCAAAAACCTTTGCCTCTTTGTCAAACTTAACCGAGCTGATATTCTTTTTTACAACATCAAGCGATTTTTTAGATGCGTCAACAAAGTAAGCCGAGCTTGCGCCCCTGCTTATTGCCTCTATGCCCATTTGTCCCGAACCTGCAAAAAGGTCAAGGAATGTATGCCCCATAATTTCAAACTGAATTATAGAAAATACAGCCTCTTTTATTCTTTCAGTGGTAGGTCTTACATCTTCACCCTCAAGGGTTTCAAGCCGCCTGCCCTTTGCTGTTCCTGTTATTACCCTCATATTATCTTCCTTTTTTCGTATAAAGCATAATAATGCCATTACGGTTGTATATTCTTTAATATTACATAATTATAACATATTATTACAAAAATTACAACATTTTTATTAATTCAATTTTCTGTCGATTTTTCGGCTGAATGAAAGTATCTGTAAACCGCTACCGCCGCATTTTTTGTCATTTGCGGACATCCCTCAAGCTCTTCCAAATCAGCCTTTGAAATATTGTCAATGGTTCTGAAATACTTGAGCATTGCCCTTGCTCGCTTTTCGCCGATTCCCTCAATTTCGGTAAGCGAGCTTTTAAAGGTATTTTTACTTCGCCTTTCATGGTGATAGCCAATGGCAAAGCGGTGCACCTCGTCCTGCATTTTACTTAAAAAGGTAAACAACGCCCTGCGTGAATTAACAGAGATTTCTCCGCCGTCACCCGTAACCGCTCTGGTGCGGTGCTTATCGTCTTTAACAAGTCCGAAAAGCGGAACATCAATATTCATCTCCCTAAGCACCTGTTTTGCTACGGCAACCTGTCCTTTACCGCCGTCAAGCAAAATAAGATCGGGCAGCTTTCCAAAGCCGTCATCTGCCTTTTCCGCCTTGAGATATTCGTTAAATCGTCTGCCGATAACCTCTGCCATAGATGCGTAATCGTCCTGTCCATCAAAACCCTTTATCTTAAATTTTTTGTAGGCACATTTATACGGCTTGCCGTCTTTGTAAACAATCATACCTGCTACATTTTCCGTACCTGCAAGGTTAGAAATATCATAGCTTTCGATGTATGACGGTATTTTTTCAAGGCCCAAAAGCTCCTTTAATTCCTCGAGCACGCTGTATTCCTTTACGGTTGCTCCCTTGCGCTGAGCAAGCTCCTCGGCAGCATTTGAACGGCACATTGCCATAAGCTGAGCCTGCTCTCCCCTTTGCGGAACGGTAATATATACTTTACTGCCTCGCTTTTCGCTTAGCCAATCCTGCATAGCGGTCAAGCCGTCAAACTCCTTATCAATGGCAATATTTTTCGGTATATCGTCACGAATAGTATAGTAGCGCAAGATAAATTCCTCGGTTTCGCCCTCGCTGTCGCCCGAATCAAAAACAAAGCTCTCTCTGTCAAAAAGTCTGCCGCCCTCAAAGCGGAACACCTGAAAACAGGTTTTGTGTCCGTCAGAAAAGCTTGCAATAACATCTTCGTCAAGTACCTTGTTGGCAACAACCTTTTGCTTGTCCCCCATCTTTTTAATGGCGCTGATTTTATCACGAATTCTTGCGGCTCGCTCAAACTCAAGATTTTCCGCTGCCTCCTCCATTTTCTTCGTGAGGTCTTTCACCGAATTTGACGAACCGCCCCTAAGAAACGCAAGCGCCTGTTCTACACTTTCGTTGTAATCGGCAAACTTCACCTTGCCCGTACAGGGAGCTGTGCATAGCTTGATATGGTAGTTAATGCAAGGTCTGCCCTTACCGAAATCCTGCGGAAATTTACGGTTACAGGTCGGAAGCATAAAGATTTTGTTAGCTTCCTCAACGGCGCTTTTCACATAGTAACTACTCTTGTACGGGCCGATATACTCTGCACCGTCATCATTCTTTTGGAGAACATAAGAAATTTTGCGCCACTTGTCGCCACTCACCTTAATGTAGCTGTATCCCTTGTCATCCTTAAGCAGAATATTATACTTTGGTGTGTGCTGTTTAATAAGACTGCACTCAAGAATAAGCGCCTCAAACTCGCTGTCTGTGATAATGTATTCAAAGTGGTCAACATTGTCAACCATACGGCGCACTTTTTCTGCGTGGTT
>ERZ791893.1523-NODE-1523-length-11564-cov-2.033800_pt1 | contig 11564 bp, 10 predicted proteins | sample MGYA00510154_ERZ791893 | MGnify/ENA primary metagenome ERZ791893 (study PRJEB30046, sample SAMN00792068) | human gut metagenome | study: EMG produced TPA metagenomics assembly of the A metagenome-wide association study of gut microbiota in type 2...
GAGACAGGGGCTCAATATGGCCGGAACATACCTGCTTGCAATGATAATATTATTCTCAATAAATTTAAAACAGCTTCTTAAATCCGTGTCTTATTTTAGCGATAGAAATCGCTCTATGTATTCCGAACCTTTTCGGGCTATTTGTGTGGTGGCAGCGAAATACCAGCACATCGGTACGAAGCAGAAAAAGAATCGTTTTGCCGAATAGGCCAATACGTTTTGTATGGAATCCCATACGTAGTCCACGTGGTAAACGACGAGTCCGTAGAATACGATGCTCAGTACAATCATTCCCAATAAAGCGAGGTTGTCTTTCCTTTTAATCATGAACCAGCTGTTCCCGAGAATAAAAATGGCGAATACCGAGAATGTCCAGCCATAATATATGGGATTGGTAAACAGAGCCCAAAAGCCGTTTACGATCAATCCCGCTTTCTCCCCGTCCCAGAACAGGCGGGTAATAGCCATGCCTTCGGTATATAAGCCACCGATTTTCATGTAAATAAACCAGATAATGGCCGGGAGCAGGGACAATCCGGTAAAGTACAATCCTTTTCGATAACTCTTGCGGCGTATGCAATCGATCAGCAATATCACACAAGCTGCGCCGATGAATACGATACCCTCGTTTCGACACCACATATTGGCACCCAACAATAACGCGCCTGCATACAATTCATCGTCGTTGCGGCTGCGTAGCCAACTGGCGGTATAAGCGATACCCAGCCCTGCGAAAATGGCTTGCATGACGTTGGTGGTCGATAACGACGAGAATGCGAGCATTTCGGGAGCCATCATCATAAACAGAGTAGACAGTGCGGCGACGGTTTTCCCGGTATTTCGTCTCAAAATTCCGTAGAAAGCAATGACAAAGAACAAATACATCAACGCCGGTATCGACTTCGATGTTTCGGCTCCTAATATATAGACGTATGCATAGCTCATTTGTACGAAAGGAGCGTATGCTATGCTACCTCCGGCGCGGTGTATCGAGGGATTGTAATCGGCATCGAACAAGCTCATGCGCATATACGTGTGGTCTTGTGCCGCCACGAAACCTAAGGTGTCGAATGCCGCGAGGCTGTCCCGGTCGCTGGGAGGGAAAAACATGCATTTCGAGAAATTCATGTATTCGCAATAACCGATGAGTATGATGAGCAATACCCATACCAAGTTGGCTTGTTTCCAGTCATCGAGCATAGCCGAGGTGATACGGAAACTTTCGAATCCTCGGTAACGGGCTACGATAAACATCAATAGGGCGAATGTTACGGCTCCTGCTGATAAAACCGAAAAACTGGTCAGGGGAATATGCATTAAGTCGAGCAAAGCCATCACGACGGTTTGCAGCGTCATACCCAGAGGGAAAGACAATCCTATGCGTTCGGTCCACGAAAAACGCGTCCCGATGACTCCTGTTAATAAAAGACCCGACAGGCAAGTCAATATGATTCCTGATACTACTAACATGATGGTTACGGTTTTAGGTGCATGGGCAATACGGCATGAGGCGCTTTTTGTTCAACCTCGTAGTCGAGATATTCGTATCCGCGACCGTTGACGATAGCTACATGGGTGATTTTCTCGCTCCAAGGAGTTTTACCCAACTCCGATGGGATAATGACTCGGCGCGGATATAAGAACCGGATAGCCCATAGTTTGTTATAAGGTTCGCCCGAGAATATACGTTCTTCTCCTTCGGGGTAAAAAGCCTCTTTCCCCGGTAACAAGATAACGGCGTTTTCGGGAGTGCTCTCTTTCACGTACCGCAGATACACATGAGAAAGTCCCAGCTTCATTTCAAATCGGTTGTCTGTCGTCGTACGGGAGTAATGACGTATAGTCTCCAAGTTTTTTTGAAGCATGTTGTATGCCCAGTTGTAACCCGGTTGTACGTCGAGGACGAATTTGTTTAGCAGAAACAGGACGATGACAACGGCAAAAATGTTCTTTGCTACCCATGAAAAAGAGATTCCCTCTTTTTGAGGCGTTGCAGTACCCTTCTTGGTGGAAGGTGTGTTTTTTTTGCTTGTGGTGCTATTTTTCATGATTCGGGTATTTTCCAGAAACGATATTTCAACAGCGTGCCTATCGCTTTCAAACCGTCGCTCAGACGCAGTTTTTTCCCCTCTTCGATAGAGCGGGGATAATAACGAATGGGCACTTCTTTGATTTTGTAGCCCAGTCTCGAAACTTTTGCCGTCACTTCGGGACAAAATTCGAATCCCTCGCAGTCGAGAGGAATCGATTTCAGCAAATCGGCGGTGAACATTTTGTAACAAGTGGGTTCGTCGGTGATGTGCTGACGATAAAGAATGTTGGTCATTACCGATAAAAATTTCCCGCCCAGTTGATAACTGAAATAAGTATGTGAATTTTCCTCTGCTAAAAATCGGGAGCCATATACCACATGGTATTCGCCCGATAAAAGAAAAGGAAGCATTTTCTTGAAATCGTTCGGATCGAGTTCGAGGTCGGCATCCTGCATGACGATATAATCGCCCGTTACGGCTCCTATGCCCATAATTCCTTTCGTGCTTCAAGTAAACGATAGGAGCGTCGGCATGGCGGGCGATAAAATCTTCGACGATTTGTTCTGTCGAATCGGTCGAGCAGTCGTTCACCACGATCAACTCCCTTTCGATGCCGGTCCCTAGATCGGCATCGAGTACCCGTTGCAGCAGTTTTGCAATAGTCTTTTCCTCGTTATATGCGGGAATGATAATCGATAAAGTGTGCACGGCTTCGCCCATAATTCGCTATCGGTAAAAATAAGATAAACGAAAATGACGGCTTGGCCGTCTTTTGATGTGACGATAAGCCTATTTTCGCAATCCGTGCAAAAATATTATAATAATTTTGCCTGTGCAAGATTTTATTTCGAAAGAATCGGAAACAAGTGCTTTCATAGAGGCGAAGGCCGTGGCATTGATTTATTGCCTTATAAAGAAGAACGATATATTTCATCTTTCTGAAATGAGAAAACAAGAATTACATTATCCTCCTCCCCTGTGTTTTGCTGTGCAAAATATAGGGGAGGTGTCACGCAGTGACGGAGGGGTTAGAAAATACCGGCAGTGGAGGTGACAGAGTCAGGTCTCCTCTCCCTCTTGCTCATCGTAGATGTGATAGGAGAGGTGACTTGTAGAGCCGGTGAGGTTAAAGAAACAGGGAAGAGGTGTAAAATTTATCCTTGTGTCGAAATGGGAATTACCATTTTAATCTTTTCTCCTTGTTGTATTGTGGCATTGCTGGATATTTCATACTCCTTCCTTAGAATAGCGAGGGATTGGAATGACATCATTGGTGTGGTATTTAAAACCTCCTCCCTGCCGTGTCCCGTAGCCTTACGGGGGTGTTTTGCCATGCAAAATATAGGGGAGGTGTCACGCAGTGACGGAGGGGTTGGAAAATACTGGCAGTGGAGGTGGCAGAAGTCAGGACTCCTCTCCCTCTGCTCATCGTAGATGAGATAGGGGGAGTGCCCGCAGGTCGAGAGGGTTAAAGAAATACCCGCAGTAGAAACAGAGACAGGCATTAACCTCTTCCCCTTTCGAGGTGTCTCCGAAAGAAAAGTGCAATAGCTATTCCCCGGAAAAATGCTCTTTGTCGGATTGGTTGGAAACTTTTTAAGCTCCTGTTTCTGCTATCTTTGTATTTGTGTTATCTTTGCAGTCGTAAACTGCTCGGTCCTTTCCGGGCTCAATATGTGAAGCATGAAAGATTTTTTTTCCATACTCCGGCGATTTGTGCCCCCCTATAAATATTACCTTGCCCTCAATATCTTTTTCAATATTTTGGCGTCGGTCTTGACGCTTTTCTCGTTTGCCCTTATCATTCCTATATTGGAAATATTGTTCAAGCTCAAACAGGCTTCTTATACTTTTATGGAATGGGGGTCGGGTTCCATTAAAGATGTGGTGATAAATAATTTCTATTATTACATTACAACGATAATCGATGAAAAAGGAGCCGGTTTCGCCCTGTTGATATTGGGCGTTTTTTTAATGGTGATGACCTTTTTCAAGACGGCCGCTACCTATTTGAGCTCCTATTTCATGATACCGCTTCGGTCGGGAATCGTGCGCGATATTCGCAATTATGTGTATGAAAAAGTAGTAAGTTTGCCTATCGGTTTTTTCACCAGTGAGAAGAAAGGCGATGTCATGGCCCGTATGTCGGGAGATGTAGGGGAGATAGAAAATTCGATAATGGCATCGCTCGATATGATGTTCAAGAATCCCATTATGATTATTGTCTGTTTGGCGACCATGTTCGCCATTAGTTGGCAACTTACTCTTTTTGTCTTGATTCTGCTTCCTACGGCAGGATACATTATGGGACAAGTCGGTAAGAAACTGAAACGTCGTTCTCTCGAAGGGCAGAATCAATGGGGATTGTTGATGTCTATCATAGAGGAGACTTTGGGCGGGTTGCGCATTGTCAAGGCCTTCAATGCCGAGGATAAAATGATAAAATGGTTTCACGACGATAACAATCGTTTTTATCGCATATCCAATCGAATCAACCGCCGGCAGTCGTTGGCGCATCCCATGAGCGAATTTTTAGGCACGTGTACCATTTGTATCGTCCTTTGGTATGGAGGCTCGCTCATCTTGTCGGGAACGAGCAGTATCGATGCCGCTTCGTTCATTTACTATCTGGTTATTTTTTACAGCATTATCAATCCGGCGAAAGATTTGTCCAAAGCTGCTTACTCCATACAGAAAGGGTTAGCCTCTATGGTGAGGGTCGATCTCATTCTGTCGGCGGTGAATCCCATACAAGACCCGAAGAATCCGGTAGAATTGAAGGAAATGAAAGAGGGGATAGAATATCGGGGAGTCTCTTTCCGGTATAGTACCGAAAATGTCGTGAAGCACGTCGACCTTTCCATTAAAAAGGGACAGACGGTCGCTCTCGTAGGGCAGTCCGGTTCCGGAAAATCTACGATGGCCGACCTTTTACCACGCTTTTACGACGTGAATGAAGGGGGAATTTATATCGACGGAATCAATATCAAAGATTTCAGGGTGCACGATTTGCGGGGATTGATGGGAAATGTCAATCAAGAAGCCATTCTCTTTAACGATTCTTTCTACAACAATATAACCTTCGGGGTGGAAAACGCAACGATGGAGCAAGTCATCGAAGCGGCAAAAATCGCCAATGCGCACGATTTCATCATGGCGACCGAACAAGGATACGATACCTGCATTGGCGACCGGGGAAGCCGTCTTTCGGGCGGGCAGCGACAACGTGTGAGTATAGCCCGTGCAATCCTGAAAAACCCTCCTATTCTTATTCTCGACGAGGCGACCTCGGCTCTCGATACCGAGTCGGAACGGTTGGTACAGGAGGCTTTGGAGAATCTTATGCGTAATCGCACTACGCTGGTAATAGCTCACCGTCTTTCCACGATAAAAGATGCCGATTTAATTTGCGTCATGCACGAAGGCGAAATTGTGGAACGGGGTCGTCATGACGAATTGATAAAACTCGACCGCTATTATAAACGTTTGGTCGATATGCAGAAATTCTGAGACGTTCCGGAAAAGATACGCCGAAGAGCCTCCTCTCGGTAACCTCTTCGGCATCACTCATTTCGATGATTAATCGATTACCTTTTTGTATGTCCCTTCCGGTAAAGCCGTTTTATCCATAATATTCTGTTGTGGAGTGTCTTGTCGTTTTGTAATACAGGGCAAGTAGAAATTGTGCGTGGGTTGATTGGAACTCGTATGGCTTGTCGTTGATAAAATAAATTCCACAGAAAACTTTTTTGATTTTTATTCAAAGTATTTATTAAGATTGGCTTTTGAAAAATAAAAGCAATATTTATATATTGTTATAATGATAAAACTTTCGTTTTCTTTCTTGTCTATTAATATTATTTTATATAACTTGCCTCCGCTTATAAAAATAAGATCGGTCGGCTTTATTCCATAATTTGATATAGACCGATAAAGTTGTTGGAAATTCGAATATAAAATATTGATATTCAAATTGATATTTTCTAAAACGCTGGTTAAAAATCGAATAGTTTGTTGAGCTATATTTTTACAATTATTATACATAAACAAAATTTAGATTATGATGAAAAATTTCTACAAAAAGCTATCGTTTGTAATGGTCATGGGCATCTCTCTTTCAAGTTATGCCGCATGGAACGGTGATGCAACTGCTTGGACTCAGGGCGATGGTTCGGAACAAAATCCGTTCTTGATAGAGAACGAGGCGCAACTGTCGCATTTGCAGCAAACGGTGACAACCGGTGAGACCTATCAAGGAAAATTTTTCCGCTTGACAGCCGATTTGGACATGGGTGGCAAGCAAATGCCTTCGATTGGTCACTATAATGACTATACGACACAAGAGAATCCTGAGTTGGTCAGAGAGTCGAAAGTGTTTCGTGGAACTTTCGATGGTGATTTCCATACCATCGACAATCTCACGATCGTAAGTAATAATGCCGAAGCTACTCTCGGTGGAGTAGGGCTTTTTGCAATCTCTTACCCCGAAACCCACATCTGTAATCTCACTCTCGGGCAGGGTGTTACTGTTGAAGGTAGTGAATTCGACAATGTAGGCGGTTTTATCGGTTATAGTTCGGGTGGCAAGGTGGAAAATTGTCGCTTCATGGGTTTGGTGAACGGGGGCAGTATGAACGCTGGGGGCATCGTGGGTGTTGCCGAGGTGGCTATGACGATCTCCGGTTGTGTAAATACCGGTAAGTTGGTAGGACATTCGTTTGCCGGTGGTATTGCTGGGTCTGTCAGTATGTCGAATGTTCAAAACTGTTATTCTTCGGCTACAATCTCATGTCCATTGGCCTATTGGGTAGCCGGTATTGTTGGTTGGGCCGAGCAATCCACAGTCTACAACTGTTATGCTATCGGTTCTGTCGAGGCGGAAGTTGGTTCTTCTTTCTTGCCCGGTAAAAGCCCTATTTGTTCAGAATTGGAAAAATCCACAGCGGCAGACTGCTACTATGTCGAAGCGCTCACCGGCTGCAAGCCTTTGAGCGAGCAGGCAGGTGTGACCGCCGTTACGGAAGAAGAAATGAAAGCTGCCGATATGATTGCTAAACTCAATGCCAACCTCTCTGCCAATGCATGGGGCGCAGGAGCCGACGGATTCCCGGCTCTTCTGTGGGAAATCGACAGAACGGGCAGTATCGAGTCTGCCGGTGCGACTGCCGGAATTGAGATTATTAAAGAGGGCGACCGCTTGGTGGTGGTATCGGCAACCGGTGAAAGAGCCCGCCTCAGTGTTTACGATATTACCGGTAAGGCGATCGTGACGGCTGTTGTCTCCGATGGCGACTGCGTTACGGTGCCCGGTAAGGGAGTATGCATAGTTGCTTTGGTTACAGACGATGGTAATTGCACGACCCATAAATTTTTGTTCTAAAAAGTAACGAGAAAGTGAAGGGGAATCGCATGCTATCGGTTCCCCTCGCGCTCTCTGCATTATAATATCATCGACTTATGATAATGCGAAAGAAATTTGTATGTATGGTTACGGCTGCGTTGGCCTTTATGGCTTCGGCGCAGCCGTTTCAATCGATATATTACCCTTCGAAGCTCACCGCTTCCACGATTACCCGTGTTCATCAGAGAGTATCGGTCTTGCGGTCTGCCGATGAGAATATACATGCCATAGTGAGACTTTGCGACGAGGCCGACCTCGACAGGCTTGCTGCGGACTATGGAGTGGCTTTCAATGTGGTGACGGGTAACTTGGCTACGGCAGTAATCCCGATGAGCGCATTGGTGGATTTCGCCGAAGATCCCGATGTCGAGAATGTTGATGCCGGAAACAGTGTAAAAGCCATGACCGATCTTGCGAGGGAATATTCTCATGTGGATGCTCTTCATGTAGGTCTTCCCGATTTCCCTCGCAGTTTCACGGGAAAGGGCGTGCTGATAGGGGTGATTGATACGGGTTTTGATTTCATGCATCCTGCATTTCGCGATGCCGGGGGCAATAGTCGCATTATTCATGTATGGGATCAGAGCGGTAGGAATGGAAACACTTCTTCTATGGGATACGGTGTGGTATTCGATACCCCGGGACTGATTCGCTCTGCGGCTCATGATGTTTCGAGAGACACTCATGGCTCTCATGTGGCTGCGATTGCAGCCTCCTCGGCCGATGTGTATAAAGGTATGGCGCCGGAGTCCGACATTGTGGTAGTGGCGACCGACAAGAGCGAATCCGGAATCATAGATGCCCTTGCCTATCTGCTCGATTACGCCGAGAAAGAGAAGAAACCGATGGCTATAAATCTTAGTATGGGTACGGTCATAGGCTTCAAAGATGGGACTGACCCTATCGCATCGATGATTGACGGTCTGCTCGACGAAAGTGGGAAAAAATGCCTTATGGCGATTGCAGCCGGTAACGAGGGGCATCGCAACTCCACGATCGTGACCGAGGTCGTAGGGCAGGGCGAGGTGATTAACACATCGTTTACTCCACCATCGCACATGCGTGAAAATGTTTTTATCGGGTGTTCGACCACATCTGCATTTCAAGTGAGCCTCTCGTTGGTAGGTAGCGATGGAGTCGCTTTTGAAACTTCGATTAGCTCCGATGCTTCCGAGTCGGTAAGTCACGAGAATATAACCGGAGAAAAAGACTATTCGCTTGTCACGCTTTCTCCTATGAAAGATGCCGATGGTTTACAGCGCGGTGTGAGCGTCAACTTGTATGCCCCGTTGAAAGAAGGGCAGAAATGGAAACTCGTTGTGACGGGCGCTGCCGGAAAATACATTGCATGTTGTGATTACGGGGAACTTGATAACGGCTCCAACGCAAGCACGATGGCGGCGACCGCTTGTGGGAAAATCCCCATATCGGTGGGTGCCTATGTGTCGCGAGACAAGTTTACCAATTTGCAGGGTATGGAACGAAGTTCCGATTGGACTGTGGGCGAGAGGTATCCCCTTTCCGGTATGGGACCCACATTTGACGGACGCGATAAGCCCGATGTGCTTGCACCGGGTGCACACATTATTTCGGCGATCAATAATTATGCGGCATCTTATAATGTAAATCGCGAAGACTTGGCTTATACCGAGGTCGATGCCTTGATTCCCGGGCGTACCAATTATTGGGGGGCAATGTGCGGGACATCGATGGCGACGCCGGTAGTCACCGGCATTATGGCATTGTGGTTGCAAGCCAATCCTCGGCTCGACTTCGATCACGTGCGAAAGCTCATCGGCTCCCCCGGATCTCACATCGATGCCAAAACCGGTATGGAGTCGCTGTTGGCAGGAGTGGAGCTACCGAAATGCAAAAACACCGTGCCCTATATTTACAATCCCTTCACACGCAGTATTGTTATTATCGGTGAAGGAGTCGTTTGTGTAGAGGTGTTTGCTGTCGACGGTACTGTTTTAAAGAGGAAAAATCGGCCCGTGGAGCCTGTTCATATCCCCGAAGGAGCTATGCGCATTGTGCGTATAACCACTTCGACAGGCTCGCATATCTTGAAAATATGATGCTACACGGTGTGCTCTCTGTCGAGAAGTCCGCTTGCGAGGATATATCGCATGATTATGGGAGAAAATATTCATTGGAGAGGCGAGAAAAGGATATCCTTGCAATGGGGTGAAATTCAATTTTGAAAAGATAACCTTTCGGTTGGGATTTGGGGAGCAGTCTCAAAGTCAATAGAAAGAGCCGTATTAAACTCCGTTTTCTTCCTTTTCGACCATACCGATCGCCCGTTTAGTCATGTCATTTGATTACACGTGCGTTAATGTAAATATATATCATAGAACCGATTCTTGTGAATCTCGAAGATTTTTTATACGTTTGTCACATGAAAGGTTTCATGAGAAAAATAGTAGCCTTCTTGTTTGCCGTTATATTCGGGCTTACTTCTGCCATCTTTTTGTCGGCAGGAGCCGACAATGAGCTTGTGAAACCGCAAGACCCCTCTTATCCTTATAGCCTTATCGATGTTCGGGCACAGTCCCTGCCTATGCAGAGTTTTACGGCGATTATTCCGGTAGAAAGAGGGCTATGCGTGAATGTTTCACGCTTTCCGTCTTCCCCGATAACCGAGGAAGCGAGTGGAAACGCTGCATTTTTGTATGAGCAGCAATTATGTTGTCAGTTAGTAGATCTTCGGGAGAAGATCGTCGGTGATTGTTATGATAAATATAAGGCACAGTTGTGCTACGACGGACATTATCTCTATTCCCTTTGTAAAATGTTGATTTAGTGGAATGACGGTGGGTAGCCGTTATTCACGGGTAGCCGGGAGCCTCGCCCGGTTTTCTTGCTGCATGTATGTGTGTGGCAGGAAAGGACTTGCATATATTGAATAGTCTGGTATTCCCGATGCATGATTCTTTGGCTGTATGGAGTGTGCGTATATTCGTATTCCTGTCTTGCTGTAATGCGATAGAAAAGAGATAGCTCGCAGATTCAGAGACATGGAAATTCGGCAGAGATATCGTCTTTTCGGTTTGATTACATATGCTATCTGGGGCTCGGCACTTAGGACCTATTTTGAGATTTGTCGATTTAAGCAATCAAAATAGTTTCGTGGAATTTTAATTATTAATTATTTTATTACGATTCAATTAGTTTTATCATCAAATGGAAAATATAGAAAAGGAAACTGTTTCTTCTAAATTTATGGAAAATCCTTATATTGAAATGAAAAAGAAAATTTCTGTAAATGGTATTGTTGCACTGGTAATTGCTATACTCGCTTTTGTAGGTTCATCTGCTGTTTCCGATCCTCAGTCCTCCCTCAAACTTTTTTTGATTGTGTTGGGTGCGGGACTCTTTGTATATGGATTGATAAGAGTTGCAGTGGGGAATAAGATAGCTGTTTGTCGGGCTACTGGAAAAGTGTTGAAAAAATATGAACTACTTTTCGAAAGCGCCGAAGTTTCACGGTTAAAACAAATGGTAGAGTCGGGTAATTTTCAATCTATCGATACGTTACAGCGGGCGGTAGGCCACAAGGCTGGGGCAAAATTGACTTTATTCATCGATGCGGATCATAATTTTGCGACAGCACAAGTTTCTGAATTTATACCGTTTGACTATGAGCCGGTTATGTCTCCGATGAGTTATGAAGGCGAGGCCGTAAAGACAATCGCAACGTTAGTGACTTCTGGGACATAACGGATTTTTACTACTTATACTACTACTTTGTTATTAGAAATTATTGTAAAGTAAACTCTTTGTTTTAAGTTATTTAGAATAATAACCAAGAGATATGCTACTGAATTAATGTATTTTTTAGGCTCCCTCTGTTCGACTTTCATAATTTTCGAATAGGGGGAGTTTTTTATGATTCGGTTGAATAAATCCGATTTTGGATCAGTAGAAAATCCGTGGGGTAGACCTGAATTTTAGCGATGAAACCTTTGTCGATAACTATATTCCAGCCTTTTCGGAGAGTTTGATTTACAGTTCTGTTACTGTTATCGGGTACTCCCCCTATCTTATCTATGATGAGCAGAGGAAGAGGGTAATACCTTTCGGTGTATCGTGTTTGTTCGTCTTCCCTATATTACACAGAAAGACCC